>JAAGKN010000313.1_pt1 | contig 90695 bp, 74 predicted proteins | sample 6206371 | NCBI WGS metagenome assembly JAAGKN01 (sample SAMN11533720, study PRJNA540317) | gut metagenome | isolation source: fecal pellets from male and female animal of same cohort | host: Peromyscus leucopus | place: USA:CA | collected 2017 | reverse complement strand
GGACATCGCCTGCGGCTATAGCCGCGCTAAGTCCGGTGACAGCCTTTATGGCGCTACGGTTAATCTCCTTACCTTTGAAATAAAGCGATGTTACCTGAGCATCCTTGCCAAGTTTGTTAAGCTTGTCATAGTCTGTGCGGAAGTCCACGAATCCTCCGGGTATGGCTGTCTGGAGATCTATTTCGCAGAAGTGGCCGTAGCTGGGGTGATTCTGCGCCCACCAGAGATGGCCTTCGTTGTCGAATGCCATTGACTGGAAATCACTTCTTGTGCCGAGGTTATGGCGCTCGCCCACTTGAGTGAGTTTAGCGGTAAATTTATCCACCTTATAGAAATAGCGGTAATATGACATGGCCCAAAGCTGTCCATCGGCATCAGCAGCCAGTGTCACAAGTCCGTCAATATCCAGATGATTGTTACCGTCAATAGCTGTGAGTTCGCCCGGCGACCCTATCACGGTGTACTCTCCCGTGGCCATATCCACGGCGCAAAGGCTTGTCGGGCCTACGGTACCGGTTCTATATCCATCCTCAACAAGAGCATAGAGCGTATTGGTAGTATAGTCAAACGTCATATCCACTACACGGGCATCGGTCATTGACTTGCTTGAGATAGTGGCAAAGGTTTCTGCATCGTACACAGTCCATGCCGAGGGCGCGATATTATTCCAATCGTCATACTCTATAAGATAGGTGTAGAGCTTTCCGTCAACATATTCGCCGGCCGATACATGCTGATAGCCGTAGAAGCGTTTCTGGTAGTTAAGCGTCTGCGGGGCGTTGGAGTCAAACGATACGAACCCGAACGTCAGTCCGGTGCTTTCGCCCCATGAATAGCCATAGGCTGTTTCAGCTGTCGCTGCCGGCGCAGAGGCGGTCAGTAACGCCGAGGCTGTGAGTAAATGAGTAAAAATCTTTTTCATAAGTGCGTGAATGAAATTTAAGTCAAAAAAATAAATGTGATAATTGTGTGCAAGCTTACTTGTAGAACTATCATATCGCCGCAAATCTATATATTCCATTTACATTTTGCAAGCAATTTTTAATTTTTATTTCAAAATAGCCACTTGACAGCGTTCCAATCCCATGGAAAACTGAATTTGCAGATGTCACTATTTTCGGTTATTTTAGCATCTCCATACATCATGATTACAATGAAACTATTCAGCACATTTATCCGTACTGTATTAGCCGCATCAGCCGCAACACTTATATATACCTCGACCTGCGAGGCTAAAGAAATACGTCCGTCAGCAAAAGCCGCCCATGAGGTGATAACCCGTTTCGCCGGGGAGAAGCTGCCGGTCAAACTATCGCTCAATCTTGACAAGCAGGATGGACGCGACGTGTATGTGACCACGGTAACCGACGGAAAGCTTTCCATAAGCGGCAGCAGCCCTGTGGCCTTATGCCGAGGGTTCTACAAATTCATGAAGGATAAAGGAGCGGCCATTAATTCATGGTCGGGCAACCGATTCGTGATGCCGGAGCTTTCCGGAAGCGAAGCAGCGGTGCGCACCGAATCGCCCTACCGCGACCACTATTACCTGAACGTGGTGACGTATGGCTACACCATGCCTTACTGGGACCGCGGCCGCTGGGAGAAAGAGATTGACTGGATGGCACTCCACGGTATAGACATGCCGCTGGCTCTGGTGGCGCAGGAGGCCATATCGCGCCGGGTATGGATCCGCCTCGGGCTGACAGAGGAGGAGATTGACTCCTACTTTGTAGGCCCCGCACATCTGCCATGGATGAGGATGGGCAATATAAGCGGTATCGACGGCCCCCTGCCGGCATCATGGCACACGGACCAGATAGAGCTGCAGCATTTCATACTTGACCGCATGAAGAGCCTCGGCATGAAGCCTATATGCCCCGGATTTGCCGGATTCGTACCCCAGGCCATAAAGCGCGTGCATCCCGAGGCGAAACTGATGGAAACATCGTGGTGCGACGGAGCTTTCCACAACTGGATGCTCAGCCCCGACCATCCGCTGTTCCGTCAGATAGGCAGGATGTATATAGAGGAGTGGGAAAAAGAATTCGGCAAGAACGAACGCTATATAGCCGACAGCTTCAACGAGATGGATATACCGTTCCCGGCCAAGACGGATCCGGCGCGTTACACCATGCTCGCCGATTACGGTGAGGCTGTATACCGCTCGATAACCGACGGCAACCCTGATGCTATCTGGGTAATGCAGGGGTGGATGTTCGGATATCAGCGCAACATATGGGACGCGCCTACACTGAAAGCCCTTGTCAGCAAAGTGCCTGACGACAGGATCATGCTGCTTGACCTTGCGGAGGACTACAACCACTGCTTCTGGCAGAACGGCGCCAACTGGGAGTTCTACGACGGCTTTTTCAACAAGTCATGGGTGTACAGCGTGATACCCAACATGGGTGGCAAGACAGCCCCCACTGGCAATCTGGAATTCTATGCCAACGGCGGACGCCTCAAAGCTCTCCGATCGGCCAAGCGCGGCAATCTTACCGGCTACGGGCTTGCTCCGGAAGGGATAGAGAACAACGAAATTATCTACGAACTGATATGCGATGGCGGCTGGACTGCCGACAGCATACCCCTCGACAAGTGGCTTGACAATTACGCCACATGCCGCTACGGGCAGAACACACCTGAGCTGACAGCCTACTGGGATGGACTTCAGAAGTCGGTATACGGCTCATTCACTGACCACCCACGATTCAAATGGCAGTTCCGCCCCGGAGTAGCCAGACGAGGCACGGTAAAGGCCGACAACCACTTCCGCGCCGCCACTGAAAGCCTCCTCAAAGCCTCGGGGTCACTGAGTAATTCGCCTCTATATATCAACGACCTGATTGACGCCACCGTCCATACTGCGGGAGCAAAACTTGAACAGCTGACCGCGGACATCGACTCTGCGATAATCAAGCGGGATAATCATATGGCTGACAGCCTTATCGTGGCATTTACCGATATTGCCCTGACCATGGACCGCCTGCTGCTGTCGCACCCCGACCACCGCATGGAAAATTGGATAGAGATGGCCCGCGCATACGGCCGCACCGAGGCTGAAAAGGGGTATTACGAAACAAATGCCCGCCGCATAGCCACGATATGGGGCCCGCCGGTTGACGACTATTCGGCACGTATATGGAGCGGACTGATACGCGACTACTATCTGCCGCGCTGGCTTCAGCATTTCGAGTCGCTCCGCACCGGACAGAAATTTGACTTCGCCACATGGGAACGCCAGTGGGTAGAGCAGCGGAAAGGATTCTCCGAAGCCACAGCGTTGGAAATTCCCGTGGAGGGGTGCGTGCGGCTGATGGATATGGCCCGATAAGAGCGTCGGGAAGTGCCGCGACAAGAGGTAAAAGAAAGCTTTTGGACAAAAAAAGTTGGATATTCGAGGATTTTCATTAAGTTTGTGGTTATATATATAATCAACATACTCTCATAACCGACCATGAAGACGAAGACTCCCCCCACCCGCAAGCGCAAAACTCTCAATCTTATAAAGAATGACCCATGGCTCGAACCCTTCTCAGCAGCCATAGAGGGACGCCACGATGAAGCGCTGCGCCGCGAGCGTGAACTGCTTGGCAAGGACTGCAAGACACTGTCAGACTTTGCCAACGCGCATCAGTATTTCGGTCTTCACCGTCAGGCCGACGGAAGCTGGACATTCCGCGAATGGGCTCCAAACGCCACTGCAATAGCACTTATAGGCGACTTTTCATCATGGAAAGAGATTCCGCAATACTCTCTCAAGCGCCGCGACGACACGTCAGGTATATGGGAGATAAATCTTCCCGCCCATGCGCTGAAGCATGGACAGTACTACAAGATGCTTGTCCACTGGCAGGGAGGTAGCGGCGAACGCATCCCGGCCTATGCCACCCGCGTGGTGCAGGACCCGACGACACACCTCTTCTCCGCACAGGTGTGGGACGCGCCGGCCTACAACTGGGAGGTAAACGAATTCAAGCCCGACGTCAAGCCGCTCATGATATATGAATGCCACATAGGCATGGCTCAGGAGCGCGAGGGCGTGGGCACCTACGCCGAATTCCGCGACAATATCCTCCCCCGCATCGCCGCCGACGGCTACAACGCCATACAGATAATGGCCATACAGGAGCACCCCTACTACGGCTCGTTCGGCTACCACGTGTCGAGCTTCTTTGCCGCCTCCAGCCGCTTCGGCACCCCCGAGGAGCTCAAGAGCCTCATTGACAACGCCCATGAGCTTGGCATAGCCGTGATAATGGATATCGTGCACTCCCACGCCGTGAAAAATGAAGTGGAGGGCCTCGGACGCCTCGACGGCAGCTCTGACCTGTACTTCTACGGCGACGGACGCCGCGAGCATCCGGCATGGGACTCGCTCTGCTTCGACTACGGCAAGAACTGAGGTGCTCCACTTCCTGCTCTCCAACTGCAAATACTGGCTCGAGGAATACCGATTTGACGGCTTCCGCTTCGACGGCGTCACCTCGATGCTCTACTACAACCACGGCCTCGGACAGGCATTCGGTTCATATGGCGACTACTACGACGGCAGTCAGGACACCAATGCCATCACCTACCTGACGCTTGCCAACAAGCTCATCCACACCGTCAACCCATCGGCCATCACCATAGCCGAGGAGATGAGCGGCATGCCCGGCCTGGCACTCCCCGTCAAGGACGGCGGCATGGGATTCGACTACCGCATGGCCATGGGTATCCCCGACTACTGGATCAAGACGCTCAAGGAGAAGAAGGACGAGGACTGGCACCCGACATCGATATTCTGGGAGCTCACCAACCGCCGCGCCGACGAGAAGACCATATCCTATGTCGAGAGCCACGACCAGGCCTTGGTAGGCGACAAGACTGTGATATTCCGCCTTATCGACAAGGAGATGTACTGGCACATGATGAAGGGCGACGACAACATGACCGTGGCCCGCGGCATGGCCCTGCACAAGATGATACGCCTGGTCACCTGCTCCACCATCAACGGCGGCTACCTCAACTTCATGGGCAATGAGTTCGGCCATCCCGAATGGATTGACTTCCCGCGCGAAGGCAACGGCTGGAGCTACAAGTATGCCCGCCGCCAGTGGAGCCTCGTGGACCGCAAGGAGCTGAAGTACCACGAGCTCAATGACTTCGACAATGCCATGGTGCATCTGATTGCCGATGTGTACAACTTCCAGCAGCTTCCGGTCACCAAACTCTGGGAGCAGGACGCTGACCAGGTGCTTGCCTACCGCCGCGGTGATCTGGTGTTTGTCTACAACTTCAATCCCATCAAGGCATTCAGCGACTACGGAATCCTGACCCCTCCCGGCGAATACCGCACAGTGCTGTCGACCGACAATCCCGCCTACGGTGGATTCGGCAACATTGACGAAACCGTGAGCCACTTCACCATAGCCGACCCGCTGTACTCACCTCTCGGAGTGGAATGGCTCCGCCTGTATCTGCCTCCCCGCACCGCCATGGTACTGAAGCTTCAGCGCCGCCGTCCGGGACGCCCCCGCACCACGGCATCCAAGAAAGAAACCAAGCCGGCCAAGGAGTCAGCAGCCCCTAAAAACAGTAAAAAGAAGTAAAATTAGCGTCATTTTGAATTATAATAGCTAAATTTGCATGAAATAGCATAGCCATATCTCAGCCAATGAAAGTAAAAATACATAGGGAAGGAACCAATATCCTTGTGATACTGCTGTTTATGCTGGTAGTAATCAACGCACCCATGTGGATGTTTGTACGTCCCATGGCTGTGCCTATTGTATTTTCGTCCGTTTCATTGGTCATGTACCTGCTTGTCCTGAACTTCTTCCGTTCGCCCCGCCGCCACTTCACCGGCAACAGGGACCACGTTGTGGTATCGTCAGTCGATGGCCGCGTTGTGGCCCTTGAGGAAACATACGAAAGCGAGGTGCTTCACCGGCGCGTGATACAACTTTCGGTGTTCATGAGCGTGTTCAACGTTCATGCCAACTGGTTTCCGGTTGACGGCGAGGTAATATCGGTACGTCACCATTCGGGACGATTCATGTCAGCCTATCTGCCCAAGTCAAGCACAGAGAACGAGCGCTCCACCGTGGTGATTCGCGCCCGCTCAGGCCAGGAGATTCTGGTGCGGCAGATAGCCGGAGCTGTGGCACGCCGTATAGTGACCTATGCTGAGCCGGGCGAAACGGCCAATATCGAGGACCACATGGGATTCATCAAATTCGGCTCACGCGTGGATATATATCTGCCGCTTGACACTGAAATATTCGTAAAACTCGGAGATAAAACGGTGGGTGGCATCACTGAGGTGGCGCGCCTGAAATAGATGCTGTAAAAACCTTGCCCAATGTCATTCAATCTGAAAAAATCAATTCCCAATTCCATAACATGCCTCAACCTGATATCGGGAGTGCTGGCATGTATACTGTCATTCAACTATGACACCCCCATAGGTGCGCTCGAAGGGTACCAATGGGCCTTCATCTGCATCGGTGCGGCTGCCGTATTCGACTTCTGCGACGGCGCATCGGCACGTCTGCTGCACGCCTACTCCCCCATGGGGAAGGAGCTTGACTCCCTGGCCGATCTAATCAGCTTCGGACTGGCACCGACACTGCTGATGTTCAACACCATCAATTACTACAGCGAAGGCTTCACCCCCTGGGCGCTTGTCTCACTAATAATAGTGGTATGCGGTGCGCTTAGACTGGCCCGCTTCAATATCGACACCCGCCAGACTACATCATTTATCGGTCTACCCATACCATCCAATGCACTGTTCTGGATAGGATATATAGGCTGGATCAACTCGCACAGCTATCCCGGAGCCATCGCTTCGGCTATAATAATGGTCGCAGTATCGCTGCTGATGGTCAGCCCCCTGAAGATGTTCTCACTCAAATTCACCAACTTCAGTTTCCGTGAAAACGTGAGGCGCTACGCCATCATGCTTGCCGCCGTACTTTTCGTAGCAACGGAGGGTGTGGCCGGATTTGCATGGACCATCCTGCTGTATATATTCATATCGCTGCTCGGCCGTAAAGGTCAGCCCGATACGGAGGAATAATAACGCAAGAATACTATGTTTGCCACAATAATAATATTAGCAATACTTACTGTACTGTTATGGCCCGCCATACGCACCATTCTGGCTCTGAGGCGCGCACAGAAACAGGCACAGCAAGCTTTCAGCCAGGCTCGACGCGCGGCTCAGGAGGAATCGCGCCGCAACCGCCCCGGCGGATGGAGCGCCGGGGCGGCCGGATCTGCTCCACAACAACACCCACGACGTAAGAAAATCGACCCATCGGTAGGAGAATATGTGGAATGGGAGGAGGTAAAGGTAAGCTCCACCACCACTGACAGCTCCGGGAAATCGACCCGTACCACTGTGACGGAGGAACAGATTACCGATGTAGAATGGGAGGAACTATGAGCGGATATATAAGCGAACTGTACACGTTCTTCGAGGAACTGTCGGAGAACAATGACCGCGCATGGTTTGCTGCCAACCGTGACCGCTATGACATGCTGCGCGAAAGCTGGCTCGCCGACCTTGACCGCATGATTGGAGCCATGAGCGCCTGGGACCCTGCGCTACGCACCCAGACGGCGCGCGGATGCGCCTACCGAATATACCGCGACACCCGCTTCTCACAGGACAAAACACCGTTCAAACTCTTCTTCTCCGCAGCCATATCCCCCTGGGGGCGCAAAAGCTGCCGTGCCGGCTACTATCTGCACATGGGGCTCCCGGGGCTGATGGACAGCGGGCTGTACGGAGGCATCTGGCAGCCTGACGCAGCCATGCTCTCAAAACTGCGCCACGCCATGGTGGACAATATTGAGGAATTCACCGAAATAATCACCAACCCTGACTTGGTGAAGGAGTTCCCCGGATGGTGCGGGCAGATGCTGCGTACAGCCCCCAAAGGATGGGACCGCAACCACCCGTGCATAGAGTTGCTCCGGCTGAAGGATATCGGCAAATTCCACCGGTGCGACCGCTCGTTCTTCATGCACGAGGACTGGCCGGAACGCGCAGCCGGGCTCTTCCGTCTGCTCAAACCGCTTAACGATTTTCTGAACTATTCATTGGATGAATAAGTGATGAACCGCGTGCTCAAACTGACCCGTATAGCTGTAAGCCTGGCAGTATTACTGCTGCTCACAGCCGCCCTTACCCTTCCGGTACTCACGGTGCCCGGACTCACACAGGGATTGGAGGATGTGCAGCTTACGGTGGCGGTGATGAGTTTCTCGCTGTTCATATTCGTGATATGGCTGATAGTGACACTGCTGTTCGGCCGGATATATTGCGCGTCAGTCTGCCCAATGGGTACTCTTCAGGATATTGCGGCCCGAGCCGCACGGATGTCACCTCAATTAAGACAGAAAGGCCGATACCGCTACTCACGCCCGCGCAACGGCCTGCGCTACATCATGCTTATAGCCATGATGATATGCCTTATGGGACAGTACTACGCCGTAGCCTCGGTGATTGACCCGTATGGTGCCTACTCCCGCATATGCCAGCGCCTGTTCGCGCCTGCCACCGATGCTGTTCTGTCGGCATTGGGTTCGCCGGAGGGTAGAGCGGTGGCAGCTACTTGGGCTTCGACCCTTATCGCTGCAATGACGCTCGGAGTGGTGGCTGTAATAGCAGCCCGGCGAGGGCGTCTGATATGCAACACCATCTGCCCCGTGGGGACCACCTTAGGGCTGGTGAGCCGTTTCGCCATATTCCAGATAGATATAGATACTGACCGGTGCATCCACTGCGGCAGATGCGAGGATGTATGCAAGGGTGAATGCATTGACCTGCGCGACAACGTCGTTGACGGATCGCGGTGCGTCAACTGCTTCAACTGCATCAACGTATGCCCCAACGATGCCATCCACTACACCAACCGACGCAAGCAGTTGTCAGATACCATGATGCAACCTATCACCGGACCGTTCGCACGTCCTAAAGGGACTACAGCCAATGCCGCCGGCAGTTCAACATGTCAAAAAAATTCCCGCTCATGAAACAATACCTCGACCTGCTCCGACACATAATGGAGAACGGCACCGACAAATCGGACCGTACAGGTACCGGCACACGCAGTGTGTTCGGCTACCAGATGCGTTTTGACCTCAAAGATGGATTCCCCCTGCTCACCACCAAGAAACTGCATCTGCGCTCCATCATCTACGAGCTGCTCTGGTTTCTGCGCGGCGACACCAACGTGCGCTACCTGCAGGAGCACGGCGTGCGCATATGGAACGAGTGGGCCGGACCCGACGGCGACCTCGGCCATATCTACGGCTACCAGTGGCGCTCGTGGCCCGCGTATGACGGAACATTCATTGACCAGATAGCACAGGCAGTCAACGACATCCGCCACAATCCCGACTCGCGCCGCATAATAGTGAGCGCATGGAATGTGGCCGACCTTCCATCGATGAACCTGCCCCCCTGCCACGCGCTGTTTCAGTTCTATGTGGCCGGCGGACGGCTGAGCCTGCAGCTCTACCAGCGTAGTGCCGACTGCTTCCTGGGAGTCCCGTTCAATATTGCGTCGTATGCTCTTCTACTGCTAATGACAGCCCGCATCACCGGACTGGAGCCGGGCGAATTCATCCACACCCTCGGCGATGCACACATCTACCTCAATCATTTCGATCAGGTCAAGGAACAGCTGCAGCGCCAGCCGCGCCCGCTGCCGCAGATGCTTATCCACGGTGAACAGAAGGAACTTACCGACTTCCGCTTTGAGGATTTCGAGCTCACCGGCTACGACCCTATGCCTCACATAAAAGCTGTTGTTTCGGTATGAAGACGCGTCCTGAGATATGTATAATAGCGGCTGTGGCAGCCGACATGGCTATCGGGGTGCGCGGCGACATGCCGTTTCATATCAGCGCCGACCTCAAGCGGTTCAAATCCATAACCATGGGGTGCCCTCTGATAATGGGGCGCCGCACATTTGAATCGCTCCCTAAGGGCGCACTGCCCGGACGCCGCAACATAGTGGTGACCCGCAATGAATCGTGGAGCGCTCCGGGTGCAGAAAAAGCCCCGTCAATTGACGAGGCTCTGAAAATGTGCTGCGGAAATGAACGTGTGATGGTGATAGGAGGCGGCGACGTTTACCGCCAGATGATGCCGGAGGCCGACCGCCTGTATCTGACCCACATCATGGCCTGTGTGCCGGACGCCGATACCTATTTCCCAGCTCCTGACGCCAACTGCTGGGAGGAGGAGAGCCGCTCTGATGTGGCTGTCGACCCGCGCTCGGGAGCGGAGTATTACTTCGCTGACTACGTGCGCCGCTAATCCTCCATCTTCACGCTCCGGAAAGTACCGAGCAGATTGAACTTCAGCTCTATTCCGTCAGACAGTTCCACTTCATAGCCTGAAGACTTCTTTTCGACCTTCACAGCTTTCACGCCGGGGTAATTTTTCTTGATATAGTTACGTATAGGGCGGAGCAGAAGCCCGTCAGGGAGTTCGCGCGTCTTACAGTCGACCGAGGTCCACTTTCCGGCGTTGTTAAACTCAATCTTGGTACCGTTGACCAGCTTCACATCATAGTCTGTCTTTTTCAGCAGATGGCGGTCCACCTTTATCAGACTCACTTTCGCTTTAGGGAAATATGTGGTGAGCATCTCTTGCGCGGCCTCCGGAAGAGCATCGCGCTTGATGGTGTACTTGTCGGCACGTGCTACTGCCACGGTGGCAAGAAAGACTACAAGGAGTGTAATTATTTTTTTCATAATAAAAAGGGTGTTTTATCTGAGATAAAACACCCTTCAAGGATTGTAGGTTCACAAATCTATTCATTCGGCCTCACGCTGCAGATGCATCTTCGCTTCCCGGCGGAATATCTTTCGGATGGTACGCCACTTGGGGAAGATGGCTGCCGGACGTATCGGGCCGTAGCTTACCAGAATGACCGTAAGGGACACTATTGCCACGATAAGCAGCCAGCCGTAGATCTCCTTCATTGACACGACAAGAGCCTGCTGCTGCACCACTCCGAAGAGCTGTCCGAGCGGCATGTGGACGATATCGGCATTGAAGTCAGTCATGGAGCCGCTTATCAGGGCTGCATTCTTAGCCATGACACGACGAAGGAATTCACCGACAATAGCAGGGCCGAGCGTGGCTCCCATAACCGCTCCGGTAAAGCCGTTGATGGTAAGCGCCTGGGGAAATACAAAGAAATGCAGTCCGCTCTGCACTATTGAGGTCAGGAAAACTATGGATATTATCACCGATGCAAATCCGCGCGTGAAGAGCGGAATGAAAAGCATCTCCTTCTCCACACCGTAGTCAATCAGGAAATAGAAATATGCCAGATACACACCCGCAAGAGCAAACCCGATGGCCGTCATTGTCTTGTAGCGCCATTTGTGCAACGCGAATGTATAATAGGTGAATACACATCCCGCCACAACACCGCATACCACATACCAGTTCAGGTCAATCAGATTGGTTTCATCAAACCCGAGTATCACAGCCGCATAGCTGTGCTCAAACACATGCTCTGTGGCAAGCAAGGTGAAGAATACCAGATAAATCAGTGTGGCCCGGATGACATTGCGGTTTGTCATGGCCTGAAACGTGATATAAGGATGGTGCAGGAATGATGCACGCCATAGATTGATAAGCAGGCACACCACGCCTAATATGGCAGCTCCGCGAATCTCCTCCGCATCCCACCAGTCATAGAAATTGCCGTAAACGCATACAAACGTGAAGCAGAGCATGAATATGCTCCACAGCGCCGCGCCAATCCAGTCGATGCCGAGCAAAGGTATCTGTATCGGACCTTTTACAGCCTTGACAAATATAAGCACCATCAGCATCATCAGTGCCAGCAATCCGCTCATGATCCAGTGCATATACTCCCATTGTGAGAAGAATGCGGTGTAGATGGTTGCAATACCGCTGAGCTGAATCACTCCGTCAACCACAAGATAGACATAGCAGAAGAATATAGCCATGTCGCGCACCGGGGTGAGCCAGAGCTGAATGGTGGAATTGCAGGCAAAAGTAGCCCACATACGGAACCATCCTGCCACAAAACATGTAGCCACAAGCACCGGTACATTGGTAGTATGGGCACAGATGAAGTTGGCCGCTATCAGTACCGCGCCGCATGCAATAAGACTGACGCGATTGGAATAGCGGAACTTCAACCTGAACATCACGGCAAAATTTATAGACATTCCGACCAGCGACGCATATCCGGCCATCAATATATCCTCCTGCATCAGTGCGGTGGAGCCAACCATATCGGTGGCGGCGGCAAGATAGATGCCGCCTGAGAACTGCACTATCAGCACGAAGAAGATAAAAAGCCAAGGCTTTAATCTACGCGGCACATAGTTCGGAACGTCGGGTATATCGAATGGGCCCTGAGGCCCGTGCCAATCTCCCATATCAGTATTTCACCTCACATTCCACATTCATACCGGCTCGCAGCAGATCCATATCGGCGGCACTGTTCTTGTCGGTCAGCTCTATACGGACCGGAACACGCTGACGCACCTTCACGAAATTGCCTGCGGAGTTATCCTGAGGTATGATGGAGAGAGCGGCACCTGTAGCGGTAGAGAGCGACACCACTTTGCCCTGGAACGTCTTTCCGGGGATAGCGTCAACCTTGATTTCCACCTCGCTTCCCTGATGGATATTCTTGAGCTGTGTCTCCTTAAAATTGGCGGCAATCCATACATCGCTGCCGTCAACGATGTCGAGCATGGTCTGTCCGGGCTGAACAAGCTGTCCTACCTGAATCTCCTTGCGTGAACAGTAGCCATCGCAGGGAGCGGTTATCACGGTGTACGACAGATTCAGCTCGGCTGTCTCAAGAAGCGATTTGGCAAGTTCAATGCCGGCATCGTTCTGAGCTATGCGCTGGCGGGTCTCAGACACTACGGTCGATGTGGCCGAACGCTGACGCAGAAGGGTTTCATAGCGGGCCTTCTTGGCTTCATAATCGGTCTTGGCACCGTCATACTGCTGACGTGTCACAGCATCCTTCTCAAGAAGCTTTGAATAGCGGTCGAGGTCAACGGCGGCATTATCCATCAGCACTTTTGCCTCGGCAATAGAGGCCTCGCTCACAGCCACGTTGGCCGATGCGACGCCTACCGAATGGTCAGCCACATTGCGGCCGGCCACGGCATTCTGATAATCGGCATTTGCCTGAGCCACACGCAGGCGCATATCCGCATCATCAATGATGACAAGAGTGTCACCTTTCTTTACCGGTTCATACTCCTTGAAGCGTATCTCCTTTATATAGCCCTGCACACGGCTGTTGACCGGCACAATCTGACGGCGCACCTGCGCATTGTCGGTAAACTCCACATCACCGAAGTGAATGAATTTTGAGCCGACCCACACGGCGGCCGCAATGATCACTGCAAGAGTGATGACGTATGATATTATCTTTTTAGTACGGTGTCTCATATTTTTCCGGAAGTAAATAACAGTTTATAATAGTAATATATGATATTGATTCGTGCATTCACCAGACGCTGCTCGGCATCAAGCTTCGAGTTGGCGGCGTCAAGCATATCGGTTATCAGCGCCATATCGGCAGAATAGCGTGTCGATGTGGTATTGTAGTTGCGCTCGGCAAGCTCGACGCTCTTATGCTGAGTCTTCAGTTCCTCATATGCCTCAAGGTAGCGCACGTAGTCGGCGCGCAGTGACAGCTCTACATTCTCACGTGTGGCGGCAAGTTCATCCGAGGCATGCAGTGTGGCCGCACGGCTGCGGGCCATTGACTTATTGCTCTTGAATAGTGATGATATATTATAGGACACCCCCACACCTACGTACCAGTAGCTGAGGTTGCGGTTGATAGGGGGTACCTCTACCAGAATCGGACCGTCGATGGTCCATGCCGCCTGCAGCCCTATTTTAGGACGCTTCTCCGCCTTGACCATATCCTCCGCCTTACGGCTGATATCGAGCTTGGACTGTGCCAGACGTATGGCGGGCGAATTCTGCGTGGCCTCGCTCTGCCATGCCGCTTCACCATCCGAGGGGAGGGAACGCGTAAGTATAGCGGCATCCGGAGCTATGACAGTACCCTCCGGCATGCCGGCGATGCTCACCAGATTATGATTGAGGATGTCAATGGTATTGTCAATCTTGACAAGCTGCAGTTCCAGATTTGACACCAGAAGCTCGTAGCGTGTTATATCGTTCTGAAGAGCCGTACCCTGCTCATAACGGGCCTGCATTTCGGCAAGTACCTTGCGGGCCTGCGATATATTGTTATCAACTACGGTACGCAGGTTGTTGTACTTGTATATATCCAGATAGAATCCGGTAAGCTGGAAGCGGATATTATCGCGCTGCAGCTCCGTGGCATAGCGTGAGGCGGTAAGCTTCAGCTCGGCAAGTTCTATACCTGTAGAGATAGCGCCTCCGGTGTAGACAGGCTGTGTGATACTGACTGACAGCCCATTGCCGAAATGCGGGATGGGGGCTTTCTCGTAGTCGGTAAAGTTACGTTTAGTGATGAATCCGTCACCGATATAACTGAGTGACAACTGAGCGTTTATGTCAGGCAGCCGTCCTGCACGTGCCACGTTGATTTCATGTTTGGCCTCCTCTTCGGATGAAAATGCCGGACGCAGCTGCACACTGTTTTTTTCGGCAATCTCAAACAATTCCTCAAGCGTGACTACCGATGCATTACGGTCCATGGCACACACTCCACCGCTCAACAAAGTTGCGGCAAGCAACCCTGTGAGCAATCGCAGATTGTTCATAAGTAATAAGTAAAAATGTGAATATTCGGGGATAGGGATCCAAGCCTTATAGCAAAGGCTGGATAATGATTCCAAAATACAGGGAACCAGACATCAGGAGTAAATCACTGAGTACTCTTCCAACTCTCCATGAAGGAGCAGTTACGAACTTTGGGATTAGATGTAAATAGGGTAATCTGTCTGTAATCCATCTTATTCCGCTCTTTGTGAACGGCAGTGCAAAGTTACAACTTTTTTCCCCGACAGAGGAACGGAGGCTTAAAAAAGTAAAAAAATAAGCGCTCCCGACAGCAGCTGTTGCTACCGGAAGCGCCTGTATCTAAGGGCTCTTATCTAATCAGAAGCTATTATTTCAGCTTGGCGAGTGCCTCGGCTATACGTGCGCAGGCACGGCGGATATTATCGTCAGATGTGGCGTAGCTCAGGCGGATATATCCCGGAAGGCAGAATGCCGCGCCATCCACAGTGGCCACATGGGCTTCATCAAGAAGATACATGGCCAGATCCGATGCATTGTTTATCACACGGCCGTTGTAGCTCTTGCCGAAGAACGACGATACTTCAGGGAAAAGATAGAACGCTCCCTCGGGACAGTTGACCTTCAGTCCGGGAATAGCAGAGCAGAGCTCAACCACAAGGTCGCGGCGGCGGCGGAAAGCGGCGCACATCTCATGCACGCAATCCTGCGAGCCTGTATAGGCGGCCTCGGCGGCTTTCTGGGCTATCGATGACGCACCGGAGGTGTACTGGCCCTGCAGCTTGGTGACAGCCTTGGCCAGCCAGAGCGGAGCGGCGCAGAAGCCGATACGCCATCCGGTCATGGCATAAGCCTTTGACACACCGTTGATCATCACCGTGCGGTCAGCTATCTCAGGGAATGCGGCCATCGATGTGTATGAACCGGTGAAGTTGATGTGCTGATATATTTCATCGCTCAGCACCATCACCTCGGGATAATCCTTCAGGACATCCACAAGAGCCTGCAGCTCGGCGTGGGAGTACACGCTGCCGGTAGGATTGGAGGGCGAGCACATAAGCACCAGACGTGTGCGCGGTGTGATGGCGGCACGAAGCTGTTCGGGTGTTATCTTGAAATTCTGCTCTATGGCTGCGGGGACAGTGACGGTGACACCTTCGGCGAGCTTCACCATCTCCACATAGCTTACCCATGCGGGTGTAGGTATCACAACTTCATCGCCCGGATTGACCAGCGACAGAATCACATTGCAGAGCGCCTGCTTGGCACCGCCCGACACTACGATCTGCTCCGGAGCATACTCCACACCATTGGTGGCAAGCAGATTGGCCGCGATAGCCTTGCGAAGGCTCATGAACCCCGGCACGGGCGAATAGAAAGAGAAGTTGTCGTCAATAGCTTTCTTGCCGGCCTCCTTGATATGGTCAGGAGTGTGGAAATCAGGTTCACCTACTGACAGATTGATCACATCCACGCCTGCGGCGCGAAGTTCATTGCTCTTTTGCGACATGGCCAGTGTCTGTGACTGTGCCAATGCCTGTATCCGTTTCGAAACTTCAAGCATATCTTAAATATTATATCATTTTCCTGTTAGTATCTTCTTAATGTCATTCAGTTTGTTGAGAGCTGCCACCGGCGTGAGGTTATTGATGTCGGTGTTCAGTATTTCATCGCGTATCTGGGTGAGCACCGGGTCATCGAGCTGGAAGAATGACAGCTGCATCCCCTCGGCTGCTTCCGGCACTGCCTTTGGCGAAGGGGCGGGATGCTCCTGAGCTCCCCGCCGGTTGGCTTCCTCAAGAGTACGCAGCACTTCCGAAGCACGGCTTACAATGCCGCGCGGCATGCCGGCCAGTTTGGCTACATGTATGCCGAAACTGTGCTCGCTACCGCCGCGGGCCAGCTTGCGCAGGAACACGACCTTGCCGTCAATCTCCTTGACTGACACATTGTAGTTGACCACGCGCTGAAATCTGCTCCATCTCGTTGAGCTCGTGATAGTGTGTGGCAAACAGTGTCTTGGGGTGTAGCCTGCCATATTCGTGGATATACTCCACTATGGCCCAGGCAATCGAGATGCCGTCGTAGGTCGATGTGCCGCGGCCAAGCTCGTCAAACAGTATCAGCGAGCGCTCGCTCATGTTGTTGAGAATCGAGGCGGCCTCGTTCATCTCCACCATGAATGTCGATTCGCCGAGCGAAATATTGTCGCTGGCTCCCACACGGGTAAATATCTTGTCGACCACGCCTATCTGTGCGCTTTCTGCCGCCACGAAGCATCCTATCTGGGCCATAAGCACATTGAGGGCCGTCTGGCGCAGCAGTGCCGATTTACCCGACATGTTCGGGCCGGTAATCATCATCACCTGACAGGAATCATTTGCCAGATTGACCGTATTGGTAATATACGGCTCCCCTGCCGCCAGCTCACGCTCAATGACCGGATGGCGCCCTTCCACGATATCGATACGGAGCGAATCGTCCACCACCGGACGATTATACTTGTTCTCAATAGCCACCCGGGTAAACGCCGACAGGCAGTCAAGACGCGCCAGCAGCGTGGCGTCAAGCTGAATAGCTTTTGTATAGTCGGCCACGGCAGCTATCAATTCATTGTAAAGCCGTTGCTCTATGACCGATATTTTTTCCTGGGCACCGAGTATTTTCTCCTCATACTCCTTAAGTTCCTGGGTGATATAGCGCTCGGCGTTGACAAGCGTCTGCTTGCGTATCCATTCGGCAGGCACCTTGTCGCGGTGGGTGTTGGTCACCTCTATATAATAGCCGAACACATTGTTATACCCTATCTTCAGGCTCGTGATACCGGTGGCCTGACTTTCGCGGGCCTGCAGCTTCAGCAGATAATCCTTGCCGGAATAGGCAATATCGCGCAGTTCGTCGAGCTCAGCATCTACCCCGGATTTTATCACGGAGCCGCGGTTGAGCGCTATCGGAGCATCGTCAATAATCTCACGTTCAATGCGCTCACGTATCGAACGGCAAGGATTGAGCTGCTCCCCGATGGCCACAAGCGCTTCCTGTCCCGAAGCCATGCATATCTCACGCACCGGCTCCACGGCCGCAAGCGCACCACGGAGCTGCACAAGTTCACGCGGATTGACACGCCCGGCGGCCACTTTGGATACCAGACGCTCCATGTCGCCTATCTGCTCAAGAAGTCCGCGCAGGTCATCGCGCGCCTCCGCACTGCGGAAGAAATGCTCCACCACGTCAAGACGCTTGTTGATCGCCGCCACATCCTTAAGCGGAAACAGAATCCATCGGCGCAGCATGCGCGCCCCCATAGGGGTGGAGGTGCGGTCAATCACATCGAGCAGGCTCTTGCCATCCTCACTCATGGCCTGGATAAGCTCCAGATTACGCACCGTGAAGCTGTCGAGCCGCACATAGCGGTCCTCCTCAATGCGGGCAAGCGCGGAGATATGCCCCGTGCGAGTATGGCGGGTCACATCAAGATAGTGCAGGATAGCGCCGGCGGCGATAACTCCGGCTGTCATTCCGCGCAGGCCGAATCCCTTTAGCGAGGCGGTGCCGAACTGCTTGTGCAGCCGTTCACGCGCCGTAGGTTCGTTGAACACCCAGTCGTCAAGCTCAAATGTGAGGAATTTGCTTGTCAGCATCTCCTCCACATCATGGCGGTGTCCGCGCTCCACAAGCAGCTCCTTGGGGGCAAACTTTGCCATAAGCTTATCCACATAGTCGGTCGTACCCTCACCGGCAAGAAATTCGCCGGTGGATATGTCCAGAAATGCCACTCCGGTCAGATGCTTGCCGGAATGGATGGCGGCCACGAAGTTATTCTCACGATGGTCAAGTATGTTGTCGCCCATCGTCACGCCGGGAGTCACCAGCTCGGTGATGCCACGCTTCACAAGCTTTTTGGTAAGCTTCGGATCCTCAAGCTGCTCACATATAGCCACTCTCTTGCCTGCGCGGACAAGTTTGGGCAGATACGTGTCGAGCGCATGATGCGGAAAGCCGGCAAGCTCCACACTTGACGCCGAGCCGTTGGCCCGGCGTGTGAGTGTGATGCCAAGTATTTCAGAGGCCGTGATGGCGTCATCGCTGAATGTTTCATAGAAGTCACCCACACGGAAAAGCAGCACTGCATCGGGATGCTTTGATTTCATCTCAAAGTACTGCTTCATCAGTGGTGTTTCCACTACTTTCTTAGCCATACACCCTCCTGTCTGTCTATTTTACTTCGTTAAGGCGGGCAAGATACTTGCCTATGATGTCAAATTCGATATTTACCACCGTACCGGGAGTGATGCAGTGGAAGTTGGTATGCTCGTAGGTGTAAGGGATGATAGCCACACGGAATGAATCGATCTCACTGTCACATACGGTGAGGCTCACGCCGTTGACGGTCACGGACCCTTTCTCAACAGTCACATACCCTTTGGCAGCCATTCCCGCAGGCACATCATAGCGGAACTTGTAGTACCGGCTGCCGTCAACCTCCTCTACGCTCTCGCACACGGCTGTGCAGTCAACATGCCCCTGCACTATATGCCCGTCAAGGCGGCCGTTCATCAGCATGCTGCGTTCAAGATTCACCTCCGAACCCTCGGCAAGCAGCCCGAGATTGCTTCGGTCAAGGGTTTCCTGAATGGCTGTGACGGTATATGTGCGGTCAGGGTGCAGGGCCACTACGGTAAGGCACACACCATTGTGGCTCACTGACTGGTCAATGCTCAGCTCGTCAGTGAACGAACAGCTGACGCGCAGATGGCGGTTACCACCCTCGTCAGTCACACCCACCACACGGGCGCACTCTTCAACTATTCCTGAAAACATATCAATCCTCCGTTTCAAGGTCAATGTTCAGCACTTCATGCCAGGGCAGTCCCTGCACCGGAAGCTGTTCCATGAAGGGGTCCGGATCAAACTCCTCGACATTCCATACGCCCGGCTTTTTCCATTTGCCGGTCAGGAACATCATGGCGCCTATCATGGCGGGCACACCGGTGGTGTAGCTCACGGCCTGCATGCCGGTTTCGCGGTAGGCTTCTTCGTGGCTGCAGTTGTTGTAGATGTAGTAGGTGAGATGCTTGCCGTTCTTGTCAAGGCCTGATATGCGGCAGCCGATCGATGTCTCGCCGTGGTAGTTCTCGCCGAGATCCTGCGGATTGGGGAGCACAGCCTTGAGGAACTGCAGGGGCACAATCTTGGTGCCGTTGTAGTCCACCTCGTCGATACGGGCCATGCCAATGTTCTGAATCACGCGCAGGTGTGTCAGGTATTCCTGGCCGAAGGTCATCCAGAAGCGGGCACGCTTGATGGTGGGATAGTTCTGCACCAGGCTTTCAAGCTCTTCGTGATAGAGAAGATATGACTCGCGCGGGCCGATGTTGGGGTATGTCAGCGGACGGTGGAATTCCAGCGGACCGGTGGTGACCCACTTGCCGTCCTGCCAGTAGCGTCCGTTCTGGGTGATTTCGCGGATGTTGATTTCGGGGTTGAAGTTGGTGGCGAAAGCCTTGCCGTGGTCGCCGGCGTTGCAGTCAACGATGTCGAGATACTGCATTTCGCTGAAATGATGCTTGGCGGCATAGGCTGTGAACACGCCGCTCACTCCGGGGTCGAAACCGCAGCCGAGGATAGCGGTCAGGCCGGCCTTTTCGAAACGTTCGCGGTAGGCCCACTGCCATGAGTATTCGAAGTGAGCCTCATCCTTGGGCTCATAGTTGGCGGTGTCAAGATAGTTGACTCCGCACTGCAGGCAGGCCTCCATGATGGTGAGGTCCTGATAGGGGAGAGCCACGTTGATCACCAGCTCGGGTCTGTGACGGTTGAGCAGCTCCACGAGCTGTTCCACGCTGTCGGCATCCACGCTGTCAGTGGTTATGCGGCCTGAGCCAATCTTTCGGGCTATGGCCTCGCACTTGCTGCGAGTACGCGAAGCAAGCACAATTTCAGTGAACACTTCCGGATTCTGGGCACATTTGTAAGCCACTACGGTACCTACACCGCCGGCTCCGATAATCAAGACTTTTGCCATCTTTTCAGAGATATTATATTTATGATATTTATATTTACTTACGCAATATAGCAATTAAGGTTCAAAGGTACGCCTTTCAGCCACAATTCCCAAACTTTTCAGTCCATTTTTTGGGAGCGCAACTTCTTTAATGCTATATTTGCAGAATATGAAACGCAGATTACTCACCGCACTGCTCGTCGCAGTGCTGACGCTCGCCGGCGCATCGGCCAAATCGCATATAAAGGGGCTGAAAAGCAACGAAGTACCCGTGTTCATAACCATCGGACAGTCAAATGCCGACGGCTCGGCCATGTTTGACCCCGATGAGGACGCCCGCATGCGTCAATGGTACGAATCAGGCGAGAATCCGGGCACCATGAAGATGTGGTACCGCAGCTCGCAGGTGGATAACCAGCCGCGCAACTCACGTGGTGAGCACCCCCGCTGGGTGACCGACGGGAAGATACAGGACGTACCCGCCGGATGGCTCGACCTCTGGTACCGCAACGAGAACACTGCCGGCCGCACCGCCATGAACATGATTCACGGCTACGGCACATACAGCACCGGCTCCGGGACCGACTGCGCACAGGGTCGCCGTGGCATGGAGGGGGAATTCGGCATAGAATTTCAGCGCCATTTCCCCGGTGCTCCGCTCTACATGCTGAAGCTCGGAGCGTCAGGCTCCCACATATCCGCATGGGCCAACCCCGATGACGACCACAACTGGACCTATTTCCTCGACAGCATATACCGTCCGGCCATAACCGACCTACTCGCCAGAGGGCTGCGTCCGAGGCTTGCCGGGATATGGTGGATGCAGGGATGCGCCGACTCCGGAGCAACTGAGGCGTACTACCGCGAGTGCCTTGAGCGGCTTGTGGAGCGCTGCCGCACGGAGCTTGGATTCCCCGAGGCACGGCTGCTGATAGGCCATGTGGTGAAGCCCGGAGAATCGGCGGATTACCCTGATGCATCGGTACAGTTCGGACAGGGAGTGCGCAATGCGCAGGATGCCGTGGCTGCAGTCACCGGGGGCGTTGACATAGTGGACACCCGCAACGTTGACTTCCAGTACGAAAAGGGCTTCAACGGCCATCTCCATTACAACCACCGCGGCGTCAATACCATAGGCCGCATGCTTGCCGACAGCGTGGCCGCAGCCGGCCCCGCATCGTGGAGCCGCTTCTCCACCCCCGGCCGTTGGATAAAGGACAGCAGCGGACTGCCGGTATTCATCCCCGCAGTAGGCCGTCCGGCCATCACCTACAAACGCACGAAGGGCGGCGTGACCGCCACCCTTCGCTATCCCGGCTTCACCGAGAAGAAATATTATTCCATGTCAAGCGCTTTATAGTGCTGATAGGGATGATCGCATGCCGGGCATACCTTTGGAGGCTCTGTGCCTTCAAATATATAGCCGCACACCATACACTGCCATTCGATAGGCTTCTCACGCTTCCATACCGTGCCGGCCTTGACCTGCTCAAGATACTTCTCAAAGCGGTCGCGGTGATGTCGCTCGATCTCAGCTATAGCCTCGAAATGCTCGGCGATGTCATCAAAGCCCTCTTTGCGGGCCACCTTGGCAGCCTCAATATAAGCGTCGACACCTTCGGCAGTTTCCTCAGCTATCGAAATCTCCAGATTTGAGGCGGTATCGCCTATCACGCCGGAGTCAACATCAAGACTTACAGGCACCTTGCCACCTTCAAGATATTTGAAGAAAACCTTGGCGTGGCGAAGTTCGTTGGCCGCAGTGTCGCGGAACACTTCGCCGATGGGGAAATAATTTTCCTTATCGGCCTGCGCGGCGTAGAAAGTGTAGCGCGCGTAAGCCTGATTTTCGTTCATATACGAGGCGGTAAGCAGTTTTTCCGTCTCTGTGCCTTTAATGCTTTTTTTCTTAGATGCTGTCATGACTGAATATTTTTTTTATAAGTTAGATTAATACTTTCAATTGCAGTATTATCACAACGCCACACACCCCCGTTTTGTTCAACAAGCACCGGCATATCCCCACACACAATCCGACAAATAGCCCTTGGTGCGTCAAAATTCATTAAAAATAGGTGTGTCGGGCTATCATACCGGGGATTTTCGCTATTTTTGCAGAAATTTGAACCATTATATTCATAAGTCAACTTATGGCAACAAACTTACTTGAACTCAGCGAACAAGAAATAGTGCGCCGCGGCTCGCTCGACGAAATGCGCCGACGCGGCATTGACCCATATCCCGCAGCCGAATTTAAGGTTACCGGCTATACCAAAGAGATTAAAGAGAATTTTGCCGACGACGCCCCCCGCCGCGAGGTGAGCGTGGCCGGACGCATCATGAGCCGCCGCATCATGGGCAAGGCCTCATTCATCGAACTTCAGGACGCGAAGGACGCATCCAGGTGTATGTGAGCCGCGACGACCTCTGCCCCGGAGAGGACAAGGAGATCTATAACGTTGTGTTCAAGAAACTCCTCGACATAGGCGACTTCATCGGCGTGAAAGGCTACGTGTTCCGCACACAGACAGGCGAGATTTCGGTCCATGCATGCACCATTAAGGTGCTGAGCAAATCGCTCCGCCCGCTCCCCATCGTGAAGGTGAAGGACGGCGTGACCTACGACGCTTTCGACGACCCCGAGCTGCGCTACCGCCGCCGCTACGTCGACCTCGTGGTCAACGACGGCGTGAAGGATATCTTCATCAAGCGCACCAAGGTGTACAACTCCATGCGCGAGTATTTCAACTCCCACGGCTACATGGAGGTGGAGACCCCGATCCTGCAGTCAATTCCCGGCGGTGCATCGGCACGCCCGTTCATCACCCACCACAACGCGCTCGACATTCCCCTCTATCTGCGCATCGCCGACGAGCTCTATCTGAAGCGCCTGATCGTGGGCGGTTTCGAGGGTGTCTATGAGTTCTCCAAGAACTTCCGCAACGAAGGCATGGACCGCACCCACAATCCCGAGTTCACCTGCATGGAGATCTACGTGGCCTACAAGGACTACAACTGGATGATGGCTTTCACCGAGAAGATGCTTGAGAAGATCTGCCTCGATGTCAACGGCACCACACGAGTGAAGGTGGGCGACAACGAGATTGACTTCAAGGCTCCCTACCGCGCGTGACCATGATCGACGCCATCAAGGAACACACCGGCATCGACATCACCGGCATGGACGAGGAGCAGCTGCGCGACGTGTGCAGCCGCTCGAGATAGAGGTCGACGAGACCATGGGCAAGGGCAAGCTCATCGACGAGATCTTCGGCGAGAAATGCGAAGGCCATACATCCAGCCCACATTCATCATCGACTATCCCATCGAGATGTCGCCCCTCACCAAGCGCCACCGCAACAACCCCGAGCTCACCGAGCGCTTCGAGCTCATGGTCAACGGCAAGGAGCTTGCCAACGCCTACTCCGAGCTCAACGACCCCATCGACCAGTACGAGCGCTTCGTGGAGCAGATGCGACTGGCGAAAAGGGCGACGACGAGGCCATGATCATCGACGAGGACTTCATCCGCGCCCTCGAATACGGCATGCCCCCCACATCGGGCATGGGCATCGGCATGGACCGTCTCGTGATGCTCATGACCGGCCAGACCACCATCCAGGAGGTGCTCTTCTTCCCGCAGATGCGCCCCGAAAAAGTGCAGCAGCGCGATGGCGAGCAGGCATTCGCCGCAGCCGGCGTTGACGGCGCATGGGTGCCCGTGCTTCACAAACTCGGCGTGCTGACCGTGCAGCAGCTCGGAGCCACAGCTTCGGCAGGCAAACTGCGTCAGGACCTTTGCGGACTCAACAAGAAGTTCAAACTCGAACTGCAGAATCCCTCCGAGCAAGAGGTGACCGGATGGATCGAAGCGGCCAAGGCCCTCTGATTCGACAGACAGCAGTTCTCACCTCGTAACCAAAATCTGTTTTATGACATTCCCCGGTAAAATAGCAATCATGGGCGGAGGAAGCTGGGCTACGGCTCTGGCGAAACTCGTGCTCGACAATTGCGAATCAATATACTGGTACATGCGCCGCGACGACCGAATAGAGGAGTTCCGGCGCCTGCGCCACAATCCGGCCTATCTGACTGATGCCATTTTCGATGTGGAGCGTATCTTCTTCTCATCGGACATCAATGAAATATGCTCAAAGGCCGACACCCTGCTGCTGGCCATGCCGTCGCCCTACTTCCGCTCTCATCTTGAGAAGATAACGGTGGACCTGAGCGACAAGTACATAGTGACCGCCGTAAAGGGCATAGTGCCTGAGGTAAATGAGATAGTCACCGACTTCATGAAGCGCGAATATGGCGTGCCGGCCGAGCGTCAGCTCGTCATTGGCGGACCATGTCATGCCGAGGAGGTGGCCCTCGGACGTCAGAGCACACTGACCGTGGCCGGAGGCGACATCACTCTGGCAGAAACATTTGCCCGCTGCCTAAGCGGCAAAGCCATGCGCACCGTCACCTCCACGGATGTTGACGGCATAGAGTATGCAGCCGTGCTGAAAAACGTCTACTCCATAGCTGCCGGCATAATCCACGGGCTGAAATACGGCGACAACTTCCTGGCCATGCTTGTGAGCAACGCCATCCGCGAGATGGAACGCTTCGTCGACACCGTGGCCCCGTGCACGCGGAATATCTGCGACTCCGTCTATCTCGGCGACCTGCTGGTCACAGCCTACTCGCGGTTCTCGCGCAACCACAACTTCGGATCCATGATCGGCAAGGGCTACTCGGTCACCGCCGCACGCATGGAGATGGAGCAGACCGCCGAAGGCTACTACGGCACCAAGTGCATCCATGAAATAAACCAGCGCTACGGAGTGGAGATGCCTATATTACAAGGTGTATATTCAATCCTGTACGAGCGCGGCCGTCCGGCCAAGACCATGCGTCAGCTCGGCGCCACGTTCATGTAACATGAACAAAAAGCAGCACTTCCTTATTATTTCATAGAAAATACGAACACATAATACTGAATTATGAAAAATATCAGCATTGACATCCGTCATGCCCTCGGCCGGGTCACAGAGGCCGACATCAAGGCTATGCTTCCTGAAGCTGACAAATGCCTTGACACAGTGGAAAGCGGCACAGGCGCCGGCAACGACTTCCTCGGTTGGGTAAAGCTCCCCTCCGAAACCACTGACGCCCTCGTTGACGACATCTGCGCTACCGCCCAACAGCTCCGCTCTGAGTGCGAAGTGGTGGTGGCCATAGGCATCGGAGGCTCATACCTCGGCGCCAAGGCTGTGATTGAAGCCCTCAGCGACTCTTTTGCCGCCTACCGCACCGACAAAGGCACACAGATACTCTTCGCAGGACAGAACATAGGCGAGGATTACCTCAACGAACTGATGAACCTGCTTGAATCGAAGAAATTCGGTATCATCGTCATATCCAAGTCAGGCACCACCACCGAACCTGCCATAGCGTTCCGTCTGCTCAAGGAGATGCTCGAACGCAAGGAGGGCAAGGAAGTGGCAGCCCGCCGCATAGTGGCCATCACCGACGAGCACCGCGGTGCGCTCCGCAAGCTCGCCACCGAAGAGGGCTACAAGACTTTCGTGATAGCTGACAATGTAGGCGGACGTTTCTCTGTCCTGACCCCCGTCGGCCTGCTACCCATCGCTGTAGCCGGCTACGACATCAAAGCCCTTTTGGAAGGCGCCCGCGAAATGGAGACTGCTACCCGCGCCACTGAGTATGCCGAAAACCCCGCGCTCCTCTATGCCGCCACCCGCAACGCGCTCTACCGCTCTGGCAAGAAGATCGAGATCCTCGTAAACTACAATCCCAAGCTCCACTACTTCTCTGAATGGTGGAAACAGCTCTATGGTGAAAGCGAAGGCAAGGACGGAAAGGGTATCTTCCCCGCATCTGTAGACTTCACAACCGACCTCCACTCAATGGGCCAGTGGATCCAGGATGGCGAACGCACCATCTTCGAGACCGTGCTTTCTGTTGAGACTCCCGCCCATACTACCGTGATTCCCACCGATGCCGATAATCTTGACGGCCTCAACTACATAGCCGGCAAGCGCGTGGACCAGGTGAACAAGATGGCCGAACTCGGCACCCGCATAGCCCACGTTGACGGCGGTGTGCCCAACATGCGTATCACCATCCCCGCTCTCACAGAGCAGTATCTCGGCCAGCTCATCTACTTCTTCGAGAAGGCTTGCGGCATCAGCGGCTATATGCTCGGTGTGAACCCCTTCAACCAGCCCGGTGTGGAGGCTTACAAGCGCAATATGTTTGCTCTGCTCGCTAAGCCCGGCTACGAAGAGGCCACTGCAGCCATACGCTCACGCATTGACTAATAATATATTAGTGAAATAATACTCCCGGTCCGGCGGCAATATGCCCGTCGGACCATTTTTTTGAGTATATTTGGCTTCGCCTTATATACTCACGCTCGGCAAAACTCAAATCTTATTTGGTTTTGCTCTCACTTAACCGTATATTTGCATTATGTTGCGCCATAGCATCAAAGCCCGGACCGGAGCATCAATTGTGGTGCACCGCACTGACAGCCAGGTACTCCGTAAAGCACTCGGCTGCCTCCGCGCATCCGATGCCATAGCCCGGATATGGGTGATTGACAATTCCCCCGACACACGGCTCCGCGATGTGGCTCTGGAGGCTGGGGCCACATACATCCATACCGCCAACCGCGGCTATGGTGCCGGCCACAACATAGCCATCGCACAGTCGCTCCATGAAGGATTGGACTGGCATCTGGTGATGAACGCCGATGTATGGTGGGCCGGGGATGTCCCGGCGGCAATGGCTGAATACCTACGGCAGAATCCCGACATAGGCATGGCCATGCCCCGCGTGCGCTACCCTGACGGCGTGCTGCAATATGCTTGCCGCATGCTACCCACTCCTGCCGACCTGATACTGAAGCGATTTCTTCCTCCGACACTGACCGCACGGCGCATGAAGCGCTATCTGCTGGCAGGAGCTGATCATGACCGCGAATTCAACGTGCCATATCTGCTCGGAAGCTTCCTGTTCTTCCGCTGCGATGCTCTGAGAGCCGAGGGGATGTTTGACGAACGCTTCTTCATGTACCCGGAGGATATCGACATCTCCCGCCGCATACATCGCCACTGGCGCACAATGTACTGGCCGGGGGCTGAGATAGTGCACGCCCATGAAGCCGCTTCGCGCCGGAGCGGACGCATGCTGCGGATACATATGGCCAATATGGTGCGCTACTTCAACAAATGGGGATGGATATTTGACCGCGAACGCCGCCTGTTCAACAGGCGTCTGCTCCGCGACATGCCCCGCAGCACCTCTCCTCAACCTGCCGGACGCGGGTGAGCCCTGAAAATGGCATAAAAATACATAATATCATCAAACAAGTAGTTAACAGAGTTTGAACGTCCGCTTTATTTCATTATCTTTGTGCAAATTGTGAATATCGTATCCACAGTGCGATCATTTTATCATTACACAGACATTTACAACTAACCCCATACCATGACTCTAAGAAAATCTTACCGACTGGTGGCCTGCGCCACAGCCATCGCCTCACTGCTGCCCGCATGGGCTGCCAATGACACGGCGAAGAATCTTCCTTTCTGGCAGGATATGCATGTAACCGGCATCAACCGCCAACCGGCCCGAAGCCACTTCATGACTTATCCTTCGGCCAAGGAAGCCATGACACAGAAGTATGAGAACAGTCCCTACTACAAGCTGCTCAACGGCACATGGGATTTCATCTATGTGGATTCATACAAGAATCTGCCCGACGGGATTGAAAAGCCCGGAGCCAAAGCCAACTGGACCAAGATTCAGGTACCCGGCAACTGGGAAGTACAGGGCCACGGCACCGCCATCTACACCAACCACGGCTATGAATTCAAGCCCCGCAATCCGGAGCCTCCCACTCTGCCTGAGCAGAACCCCGTAGGTGTGTACACGCGCACATTCGACATCCCCGCCGATTGGGACGGACGCGATGTATTCCTGCACCTCGCAGGTGCCAAATCAGGCGTATACACCTACATCAACGGCAAGGAAGTAGGTTACAGCGAAGACTCAAAGAGCCCCGCCGAATTCCTTATCAACGAATATCTGCAGCCCGGACAGAACACTATCACCCTGAAGATATTCCGCTGGAGCACCGGCTCATATCTCGAATGCCAGGACTTCTGGCGCATAAGCGGCATAGAACGTGACGTATTCCTCTATGCCCAGCCCAAGACACACATGCAGGACTTCCGCGTGGTGTCAACACTTGACGACACTTACACTGACGGACTGTTCAACCTGGCCGTTGACCTTACCAACCACGCATCGGCCACTGACGCAACCGTAAGCTACAAGCTTCTCGACAGCAAGGGCACTACCGTGAGCGAAGGCACAAAGAAAGTCAACGTACCCACTACTGACAAGGCCGCCGATGCCGCCACGTTCGAGGCCCGCATACCGGCAGTCAAGAAATGGTCATCGGAAGAGCCTAACCTCTACAAGCTGCTTATCACTGTGGAGGGCAACGGCACATCCGAGGTAATCCCCTACAATGTAGGTTTCCGCCGCTTTGAATTCAAAGATATGGAAGCCAAGGGCGCCAATGGCAAGCCCTACAACGTGCTCCTCGTCAACGGGCAGCCCATCAAGCTCAAAGGCGTCAACATCCACGAGCATAACCCTGCCACAGGCCACTACGTGACCGAGGAGCTCATGCGCCGCGACTTCGAGCTTATGAAGCAGAACAACATCAACACAGTACGCCTCTGCCACTACCCGCAGGACCGCCGCTTCTACGAGCTCTGCGACGAATATGGCCTCTACGTCTACAATGAAGCCAATATCGAAAGCCACGGTATGTACTACGACCTGAGCAAAGGACGCTCGCTCGGCAACAACCCCGACTTCCTCAACAAGCATATGGACCGCACCGTCAATATGTATGAGAATGGCAAAAACTATCCTTCGGTAGCGATACTCTCGCTCGGCAACGAGGCCGGCAACGGCTACAACTTCTATCAGACCTACCTCTTCATGAAGAACCGTGAGAAGGAAGGCATGAACCGTCCCGTAGTGTACGAACGCGCCCTCTGGGAATGGAACACCGACATGTATGTGCCCCAGTATCCCAGCGCAGCATGGTTTGAAAGCATCGGCAAGCGCGGCTCTGACCGTCCTATCGTAGCTTCGGAATACTCACACGCCATGGGCAACTCCAACGGCAACCTCTCGAAGCAGTGGGAAGCCATAAACTCTTATCCTAACCTCCAGGGCGGATACATCTGGGACTGGATTGACCAGGGTATTGACGCTACCGACGAAAACGGCCGTCACTACTGGACATACGGAGGCGACTACGGCAAAGACTCCCCGAGCGATGCCAACTTCCTTTGCAACGGTATTGTGGCTCCTGACCGCACACCTCACCCCGCCATCAACGAAGTGCGCTATGCATACCAGAACGTGGGCATCAAGCCGGTAGATATAGCCGGTGGAAAATTCCGCGTGCACAACCGCTTCTACTTCACCGACCTGACCCCTTACACTCTGAAATACACAGTTGAGGCCAACGGCAAGACTGTAAAGAGCGGCAAGATGAATCTCAACACCGCAGCTCAGGACTCAACCGACATCTCTGTCGACCTCAAGGGCCTTTCACAGAAGCCCGGCACCGAGTACTTCGTGACCTTCAGCATGATCACCGACAAGGCCGAACCTCTTGTTCCCGCCGGCCATGAAATAGCCGCCGAGCAGTTCCGCCTCCCCATCGAACCGCTCGCCGTAGCTGAGCATAAGGCTTCAGGCAAGACAACCCACAGCGTAGCGGGCGATGAAATCACCGTTACCTCACCGAATGTGAAATTCGTGTTCAACAAAGCCACCGGCCTCGTCACTTCTTATAAGGTGAAAGGTACCGAATACTTTGCCGACGGCTTCGGACTCCAGCCCAACTTCTGGCGTGGTCCTACGGACAATGACTACGGCAACGGCATGCCCCGCCGCGAACAGGTTTGGAAGCAGTCAAGCAAGAACTTCAATGTAGTGGATGCCTCTGCAACACAGGAGGGCAACAATACTGTTATCACTGCCAACTATCTCCTTGCCGCCGGTAATCTCTACGTGATGAAGTATACCGTTCATCCTGACGGCGTAGTGAAAGCTGATGTAACCTTCACGTCCACAGAAATGGCTCCCGAAACCACAGAGGTTTCCGAAGCCACCCGCATGGCCACCTTCACACCCGGTCAGGACGAAGCCCGTCAGAACGCATCGAAGCTCACAGTGCCCCGTATTGGTGTACGCTTCCGCCTCCCCTCTTCAATGAACAGCGTTGAATACTTCGGTCGCGGCCCTGGCGAAAACTACATTGACCGCGCCGCAGGCAGCCGTATCGGTATCTTCAAGACTACAGCCGAATCGATGTTCGAACCCGGATATGTACGTCCGCAGGAGAACGGTCACCGCGCCGACACCCGCTGGCTGAAGCTTAAGGACAAATCCGGCCGTGGCCTTATGATACGCGCTGACGAAACCATAGGATTTAACGCACTGCGCAATTCCATCGAGGACTTCGACTCCGAAGAAACCGTCAACCGTCCCCGCCAGTGGAGCAACTTCTCTGAAAAGGAGATTGCCGCACGCAATGAAGATGACGCACGCAACGTGCTCCGCCGACAGACACATATCAACGACATCACCCCCCGTCCGTTTGTAGAAGTATGCGTTGACATGAAGCAGCAGGGCGTAGCCGGCTACAACAGCTGGGGCGACCGTCCGCTTCCCGAGCACTCAATTCCCGCCAACCGTGAATACCGTTGGGGATTCACCATGATGCCCGCCAAATAAATCACGGACATAAATAAACAATGATGCCGGCCCCACAAGAGCCGGCATCATTTATTTTATATGCAACAATGTTCACACCGCAATGGCACGTATTAAGCTACTGTAACAATTGGCTGCCCAAAGAAAGTTGACAACATGCTCAAAGTGGCTATTGTGAAATTATGCTGACCACTTAGCCATTTTGTAACCTCGCTTGGACGGCGCCCCAAAGCATCTGCAAATTGTTTCTTTGATAATCCGCGCTCAACCATAAGTTCAGATATACGGTCTGAAATTTCAAATGAAAGTTCGGTCTCTTTCATTATCGGCTCGGGAATTGGACCGAGCATTTCTTCGAGAGATTTAGCTGTACGTTTCATAACTCAAAAATATTGTCGGTTTCTATTGTTGATTCAGTGATTGTAACAGAACCATCCTCAACACCTTGCTTAAGAAGTTTCTCAAACTTTTGCAATGTGAGCACGTATGCCTTTAGACTGGAATCTTCTTCATATGTACGTGTTTTCTTAACTCCTCCATTCCCGAGAATAAGGATTTTATCAGACAACCGCAAACAATATAACCGTAGCTTAGAAGAGATTACAGGTAAAGCCATCACAGAATCTGTCATTTTTCCTTCATTCCTAAAATAACGCTCCTTAGCTCCGCTACGAGCTATCCTTGTCACAAATGCCGCTATTCGAGAATAATCCTCACTGTATTCGGCATCATCTATGAATTTAGAAATAAATTTTTCAAATTCGCTTTCGTCATCACGTAGGAATTGCAAAGTATATATAGTGCAATTATCTCCTTCGCTAATAAGATATAATTCGACCTCACTCATATTTCCTTGTTTTATTATATAACGCAAAGATACACATAAAATTTCACTTAAAAGTAAAATTTTATGTGTATCCTCGTGATTGTATACTCAAAGTATCGGGTTATGACCGACCTATGCTGATTCAGCGGGCGCGTTCGTTGCGGAAATACAGAATAGTAAGCAATATACAGCCTACAAATACTATAGGCATACCGATAAGCGACGGCTCAAGATATCCGCCTCCCGCATTTATTACAATACCGCCTATCCATGCCGCTATGGCATTGCCGGCATTATAAGCGATCTGGATACATGTTCCGCCAAGCATCTCTCCGCCCTTGGCGTAGCCTACTATCGATGACTGCAGGGGGCTCCCCGAGCCAAACAGCGATGCTGTGCCAAGAAACAGAAGCACCACCATGACCCACTGGATGGATGCAAGGAAATAAACTCCGGCAAGCACTCCTATGCCCAGAGCCATGACCCATGCGGCCACAATACTGGGCTTATAGCTCACGGCTATGCGGCCTACTATCAGATTGCCGAAAAACATTCCGGCTCCGGCCACTACCATAAGCCAAGTGAGCGCCGAGGGATGGAATCCGGCCACATTAAGCATAAGAGGGTCGATATAACTGTACCAGCAGTAAAGTCCGGTCTGCCCGAATATCACACCGCCGAATATCAGCCACGGAGGTAGAGTACGCAGAAACTTGAACTGCCCTTTGAAACCGGTATCGGGCAGACGCCCTACATCAGGCACATTGCACCGCAGAGCCACATAAGTGGCTATGCCAGCCACAGTGACAAGCGCGAAAGCCATGCGCCAGCTGAAATTAGTGCTCAGGAATGTCCCTGCCGGGACACCGAACAGTGTGGCCACCGTCATTCCGGCTATCATAAGCGACACGGCCATAACCTCCTTACCAGGCTGAGCCAGTTTACGTGCCACAATGGCACCTACACCGAAATATGCTCCGTGAGGAAGCCCCGATATGAAGCGTGACACAAGCAGCATATAATATGATTGAGAAACAGCGGCAAGCAGATTTCCAGCAACTATCACGACAGCCAGCAGAAGCAGAATACGCTTCAGAGGCATGCGGCGCAGCCATAACAGCCCCGGCGCTCCGACACAAACTCCGGCAGCATAGGCTGAGATAAAATGACCGGCCTGCGACACTGAGATATCCATATCGCCGGCAAGTGCCGTAAGGATTCCCATCATCTGGAATTCGGCCATGCCAAGCGCAAAGGTACCCAGCGCCAAAGCAAATAGACTCTTGTTCATCTATATCTGTATTATTTGGTATTTATTGTAACTTAAATGGTGTTTAACAATTATTGTCAAACACCATTCTTATTTAATAACGTCTGAATGTGAATACTGTTCCTGCAACCGATTCCATTACCAACGATGAGGAGCTCAGTTTTTTTATATCGAACCGTATGGTCACCCCCGTTGCATCCGGATTTTCTGATATATCCGGCAGGCTTATGCAATCATCCGGATCAATGTAGAACCATTCAAGACGCTCCGGAGTCTCGTAAGGAAACTCCAAGGTAAGCTCTCTATCCTTGACATAAGTCATATTGGCTGTAGCTTTATCCACATTGGGACTCATAAGATTCGATGTATGCAGATAAAAGCAATAATATACTCTATGCTCCGGTACAATCTGAGTTCCGTCGGCACGGTCTACTGTCATCAGCTGCCACTGTCCGTCAAGGTCGCCGTTAATCGGAGCCTTGCGGCATGATGACATGGCTGATAACATAACAACAGCAGAAAGCACTGATATAATTCGTGTCAATAAACGTTTCATAACCATCCTGTTTTTGAAATTGTGAGCATTGCTCCGAAGCTGCGTCCGAGCAACCGGCCTCCATCGGCGCCAATACCCAGGCGTCCACGCCATCCATTCAGTTTAGCCGGCGACCATGTAAGCTCAAGGAGTGCATTAAAATTATGTTCCACTTCCGGTGTGGGCAGCGGATAAGAACCCCATGACCGGGTAAGGGACAGAAGCACCCTGTACTGAAGCGACGGCAATGGCGACCCTTGCCATCCGAAATGATGTCCCTTTATACGGTTATGGCGAAATTCAAGCGTACCGTCCGTATTATACACGGGGGAAATCAGCAAGGGGTTACCTATACCCATGCCCCAGTGCTGCCATCCGGGATAGAACGCATGATTATAATATTCATCCTGACCGCTGACCTGTTCCGGAATCTCAGGAGTATGATCCCAATACACCGGACCGGCCTGATCACGGGTGTTTATATATTCATATACAAATTTGGATACAACAGGATTGTCCGGCAAGTCAATCTCCACTCCTAAGAGCATATCTTTCCACACATAGTCGAAAAACATCATGGAATGATCCTCGAAAAAATGCTCGTAATATACGCGGGCGCCCCATGGCGAACCTTTCTTATGATACCCGACAGCCGCGCTCCACTGACCTACATGATTTCCGGCCACATTGGAGACCTCGCCGGCCAATGTAGGATTTCCTGTCTGGTCAGCGCCGGTAGGGACTATTATCTTCCATAAGTCCTTAAGTCCATGTCCCATTTTTATGACCTGTCCATCCGGAAGATAAATGGTTCCACCCCACTGGGCTGCCATTTCAAGGCCGCCCTCAACGGTAATAGGCGAACGGTCAGGATTTCCCCAACGCAGAAAAAGGCCCTTGGAGTGGAACAGGACATGTTTGGAACGCCGTCCGGAGGGCCCAACGGCCGTGTACTGCCAGTCCTGGTCAGTGAATGCACCGAGCGATATGTAGCCTTTCACGGCAAGCAGATTCTTTGTCCATGGGATATAGGTGTAACGCTCTATTCCAAGGCGGGCCTGAGGAATAGGGCGGGCATTGGCAGAGAAGAGCAGGTCGCCTGAACTTAACTCAGGATTCACCATTCCGGAAGTTGATTCCCGGCTACCGATGCTGAGGTCCAGACAGCGGTAGTGCACAGCTCCGTAAAGCTGCTGGATTATGAACGTGGATGTATATCCGCCGGCTACGGCAAGGTCAACCCCGAAGTCCCAGCTGAAAGGCTTGTCGCGCCGCTCCTCACGGAAGAAAGAGGCACGCAGATAGCCGTTGGTTTTCTTGATTGAAGAAAGCCCGAAACGGTTGTTGGCAAGCCAGAACGGTGTATGCTCTCCTGTAGAGGCCGCACCGTTGAGCTCCACACTGTAGCGATATATGCTGTCCGACCCTTCCGATGAGGCCGGAGGCGCCGTCAGCGAGTCAGGCTGCTCCCCCTGGGCAGCACAAAGTACTGAAGTCATGCTCAGCACTATACCAATTAAATATCTGTAAAACATGGCGGCAAAGGTAATAAAAAATTCCCGCCCGCACACATAATAAAGTGTTGCGGAACGGGAACTATATCTGTAGCTTTATGTTTTGTCAGTTTCGCTACGTGAATCAGTCGCGTGATTCGCGAGGTTCGCGGGGTTCACGACGCGGAGCGCGTTCGCCACGGTCATTGCGGTCGCGGCGGGGTCCGCGATCGTTGCGGTCACCACGGTCACGACGCGGGCCACGGTCGCCACGGGGAGCACGTTCACGCTCTACATAGCCTTCGGGCTTGGGCTGAAGCGCACGCATCGACAGGCGGTACTTGCCGGTCTTCTTGTCGATTTCGATGAGCTTCACCTCAACTTCGTCGCCTTCCTTGAGACCGGAAGCCTCCATGTTCTCGAGGCGGTCCCATGAGATCTCAGAGATGTGGAGCAGACCGTCACGGTTGGGCATGAACTCAACGAAAGCGCCGAAGTCGAGGATCGAGCGCACCTTGCCGTGGTAAACCTTGCCCTCTTCGGGAAGCTCCACGATAGCGTTGATCATCTCGAGAGCCTTGTCGATAGAAGCCTTGTTGGCAGCAGCCACCTCGATGTAGCCGCCCTCGTCGATTTCGTCGATTGATACGGTAGCGCCGCTCTCTTCCTGGATACCCTGGATCACCTTTCCGCCCGGGCCAATCACAGCACCGATAAGCTCCTTGGGTATGAGCATGGTGACGATGCGGGGCACGTGGGGCTTGTAGTCCTCGCGGGGTGCGGGGATGGTCTCCTTGATGATGTTGAGGATGTGCAGACGTCCGTCGCGGGCCTGCATGAGAGCTCTTCTCAAGAATCTCGTAGCTGAGACCGTCACACTTGATGTCCATCTGAGTGGCGGTGATACCTTCGGTGTACCGGTCACCTTGAAGTCCATGTCGCCGAGGTGGTCCTCATCGCCGAGGATGTCGGAGAGCACGGCATACTTGCCGCTGTCGGTGTCGGTGATGAGACCCATGGCGATACCGCTGACAGGGCGCTTCATCTTCACACCGGCGTCAAGCAGAGCGAGAGTGCCGGCACATACGGTGGCCATTGACGACGAGCCGTTGCTCTCCAGGATGTCGCTGACGATGCGGCACACGTAGGGGAAGTCATCGGGGAACATACGCTTAAGGGCACGGTGGGCAAGATTGCCGTGACCGATTTCGCGACGTCCTACACCACGCACGGGACGGGCCTCACCTGTTGAGAAGGGAGGGAAGTTATAGTGAAGGAGGAAACGCTCACGACCCTGGTTGAGCACATCGTCAACAATCTTCTCGTCGAGCTTGGTGCCGAGGGTGACGGTCGAAGAGGCCTGGGTCTCGCCACGGGTGAACACGGCTGATCCGTGAGGTCCGGGAAGATAATCCACCTCACACCAGATAGGACGGATCTCAGTGGTCTTACGGCCGTCGAGACGGATACCCTCGTCAAGGATGCAGCGGCGCACAGCCTCTTTCTCAACGTCGTGGTAGTAACGCTTTACCAAGGGAGTCTTTTCGTCGCGTTCCTCTTCGGGAAGTGCTTTCGATATATTCGTTGCAGATAGCTTCGAAGCTGTCGGCGCGCCAGTGCTTGTCGGCACATCCGGCCTTAGCCACGGCATAAGCCTTGTCATAGCATTTTTCATGAACGTCGGCGCGGAGAGCCTCGTCGTTGACTTCATGGCAATATTCGCGCTTCACGGCACCTACAGCCTCGGCCAGTTCGATCTGGGCCTTGCACTGCACCTTGATGGCGTCGTGAGCGGCCTTGAGGGCAGCGAGAAGGTCGGCTTCGGACACTTCGTTCATTTCGCCTTCCACCATCATGATGTTGTCGTAGGTGGCACCTACCATGAGTTCCATGTCGGCTTTCTCAAGCTGCTCGAAGGTGGGGTCGATCACGAACTGACCGTCAACGCGGGCAACACGTACCTCTGAAATCGGGCCGTTGAAAGGCACATCGCTCACCATCAGGGCTGCCGATGCAGCGAGGCCTGCGAGTGAGTCAGGGATATCCACACCATCGGTGGAATAGAGGGTGATGTTTACGAAAGTATCAGCGTGGTAATTGTCAGGAAACAGCGGGCGAAGCACACGGTCAACCAATCGGGCTGTCAGGATTTCATAGTCTGAAGCACGACCCTCACGCTTGAGGAAGCCGCCGGGGAAACGTCCGAATGACGAAAATTTTTCTTTATACTCTACCTGAAGGGGCATGAAATCGACGCCCTCGCCGGCCTCCTTGGCCGATACAACGGTGGCGAGGAGCATGGTGTTGCCCATGCGCACTTCTACCGCTCCATCGGCCTGCTTGGCGAGCTTGCCGGTCTCGATGGTGATCTCACGTCCGTCGGGCAGACTGATGGTTTTTTTGATTGGATTTAACATAAATTTATTGTCTTTTTCTTCTTTGCTTGTCAAAAAATCGCACAAAGTTAAGAATTTAACACCACAAAAAGGCTTATAATTAATAAAATTTGAGCCTGCAAGAACCTAAAATTGGTCAAAACGTTTTAATTTTGTGACAAATTAACTTTTCACCTGATGTTTGGATTCAAATCAAAGCCCCAATACCGCTTCGGACTCGCCCTCAGTGGAGGTGGAGCCCGCGGCCTTGCCCATGCCGGAGCACTGAAAGCCATGGAGGAGGTAGGGCTGCGTCCCGACATCATGGCCGGTGTCAGCGCCGGGTCAGTGGCAGCAGTGATGTATGCTGCCGGAATAGCCCCCGAGCGCATGCTCGAACTTTTTCAGCAGGCCAAATTCACCGACTTCTGCGAGTTCGGCATCCCGAATGGCGGTTTTTTCTCACTTGAAAAATTCAAGACATTCCTGCGCAACAACATACCGTATGAAAATCTTGAGGACCTGCCGATAAAGACTGTAGTAGGAGCCACGGATATCGACAACGGACGTCGCGCCCTGTTTGAGAAAGGGCCTATAGCCGACTGTGTGGCCGCATCGTGCAGCATACCCATCGTGTTCAAGCCGGCTGTGATTGACGGCATCAGATATGTTGACGGCGGAGTGCTCCACAACCTTCCGGCGTGGGCCATACGCAAGCGTTGCAAGGTGCTGATAGGCATCAACTGCTCCCCCCTGAGCGACATCAAAGCCAAAAATTCACTTATGGGCATAGCCATGCGCTCCTACGAACTGCTGGCCAAGACCAATGCCATCCCTGACATGAATCTGTGCGACATGGTGGTGCGCACCGACCGTATAGCCCGCTATCAGGTGTTTAATCTGAAAGATCTGGAAAGCGTGTATGAAAGCGGCTACCGCGACACCCTGAACCACCTGCTCTACCACGGATTCAAACGCCGCTCCGCCCTACGCTGAGCAGCCTATCCCTGCTTAGGAATCATTCTTCGGCCGAGGCGTCCTTCTTGCGGCGTGAGGCACGGGGCTTCACTTTCCATATCACGGCATCGAAAGGAGCCACGAAAGCATCAAACGGCTTGTCAGGGCTGAACTCCTTGCGCAGCTTCTCGCCTGACAGCAGTTCTGTCATCACCGAGGTACCTTTCTTCATGCCGAGTACCTCAAACGCATGTTCGGGAATGTTGATATGCATGTCGGCTGAATCAGCTGAGAAATTCACAGCCACGATCAGCGTTTCCTCTCCGTAATGGCGCAGGAATATGTACTGGCGGTGAGGATTGACCGAAGGATTCTCGTAATTGACATACATCAGATCGAAGAAAGCCCCTTCGCGGATGGCCTGCTGCTTGTTGCAGATATTGAGGATGGTGGCATACTTGTTGCGGAGCCAGCGCTCGCGTGCCGTGAGCCGTTCTTCCGAGGGATGCCCTCCGTTGAACCAGCGGCGCAGTGTGCCGAGGCTCCAGTAGTCAAATATCGTTGTGCGCCCGTCATATCCGCTGAATCCTTCCGAATCGGTAGCCTGCTCGCCGAGCTCCTGACCCATGTATATCATCATCGGGCCGGTCGAGATCATCGAGCTGACCACGAGCGAGGGTATCACCTTGGCCGGGTCGCCGGCATAGAACCGCGAGCCGAAGCGCTGCTCGTCGTGATTCTCGAGGAAGTTGAGCATATTGCCTGCTATGCCCTCGACAGTCTGCCAGCAGTTGGTGAGCTGTGCGGCCGAGTAGTTGGCTGTCTGGATGCCGCGGAGAGTATCGTAGAGATTCACCTTGTCATAGAGATAGTCGAAGCGCCCGCGGGCAATGAAGTCGCGGTACATTCCGGTGTCATATATCTCAGCTATGAACACCACGTGCGGATAGAGCGCCTTCACTTTAGGGATAGCCCAGTTCCAGAATTCAACAGGTACCATATGCGCCATATCGCAGCGGAATCCGTCAACACCCTTGGCCGCCCAATAGCGGAGGATATGGAGCATCTTGTGCCATGTGGCCGGAACGGGGGAGAAATGGCGCGACCCATCGCCGTAATCTATACCGTAGTTGAGTTTTACCGTCTCGAACCAGTCATTCGGCCCGGGGAATGCCGTGAAGCAGTCGTTACCCGAAGCCTTGGCCGGGAACTCGATATATGCCGTTTTACCGGAGCCCATATCAACCTTCGGGGCGAAAAGCTGACGCGGTATGTAATAGAAACTGTTGTCGCGGTCAAAATACTTCGAAGCGTCATCATTGACGCCGAAGTCAGCCGGAGCATTTTTGGGAGCGACATCGCTTTTATAACGTCGTGCCACGTGATTGGGCACAAAGTCAATGATCACCTTCATGCCGGCGCGATGCGTACGTTTAACAAGAGCCTCGAATTCAGCCATACGGTCCGGCACACTCTCCGCCAGGTCAGGATCAATATCGTAATAGTCGCTGATGGCGTATGGAGAACCGGCCTGTCCTTTTACCACATGGGGATTATCGCGTTCAATTCCGTAGGCGGAATAGTCCGGACAATGCGCATGCTCGATCACACCGGTGTACCACACATGGGTAATGCCCAGTTCCGCTATGGAGGCGAGCACCTCAGGCGTTATGGAGTTGAGCTTGCCGCTGCCGTTCTGTTCAATTGTTCCGTTAGGTATACAGGTATCGTTGAGATTAGCGAACAGTCGCGGCAGCATCTGGTATATTACGGGCTTCTTAGTCATAAATTCAAGGATTTTTCAACAAGGCGCAAAATTAGCCAAAATATTCAACACCAGCAAATACGCGACACAACCGTCAGCCAGATGTCACAAAACCTTAACCTGGATTCACCATCAGATAACCCTATTTTTTAACACTACCCACACACCTGTCTTGTCCGAACCCTCGCGAATTATAACCCCTAATTCCCGCAAAGCCTTAGTTGTTCGCTCTGCCGTTTTTATTGTCACGGATAAAGCTTGCGAAATGTCGGCATGTGTAATCCCTGGATTTTGTTGGATAAGCGCATATACCTTTTTCTGTGTCTCAGTCAATTTTACACCGACATTTACACCGACATTTGAATTCCCTTCAGACTTTTCTTTATCTCGCTCCTCTATAGCAAATACATAAATTTCTGTGGATTCGCACACGGACGGGATAAAAAGTCATACCGTAATATGAGTCAAGCGCGGATAGGGTTGCCACATTTGGCAGCGTCAGTTGTTATTATCTTACATAACCAATAAATATAATCTGACATGATAAGAGTTAACGTATCTCTACTGATAGAGAAAAGCGAAAACCGCCGGCCTCTGATAGAAGCCGCCACCGAACTTGTGGAGCTGTCGCTTCACGACAAAGGGTGTATTGACTATGACCTCCTTGGCTCTCTGACAGCCGATGACCGCCTTATGATATACGAGACATGGCAGTCGCGCGCCGATCTTGAGGCCCATATGGCATCGGAACATTTCAAGCGCCTTGTGCCGCGGATTGAAAGTCTTGCCACAATGACACTTGAGGAATTTACCTTCTGACCCCTGCCACAGCATATTTTCCCGGGCCATGCTCTCCACGACAAGAGTATGGTCCGGGGCTTTTTTGCCCCGCCGGTATGTAGACACAATACAAAATGGCAACATTAGAAGCAGGGCTAACAAATTTTTAGTACCTTTGCAGCATCAACAAAACCATATCCTGAATTTATGCAGTCAGCTATTCATCCCATCAAGATTTTCGCCGGCACGAAATCGCGCTACATGGGCGAAGAAATCTGTAAAGACCTCGGCATCGAACTTGGCAAAATGAACATTCAGCACTTTGCCGACGGTGAATTTGAAGTATCGTTTGAAGAAACGGTGCGCGGATGCGAAGTCTACCTTGTACAGTCTACATTCCCCAACACTGACAATCTCATGGAGCTGCTGCTCATGATTGATGCAGCCAAGCGTGCGTCGGCCCACTCCGTGATTGCCGTGATCCCTTATTTCGGCTGGGCCCGTCAGGACCGCAAGGACAAGCCCCGCGTGTCAATCGCAGCCAAGCTTGTAGCCGACCTGCTCACGGCCGCCGGCGTCGACCGCGTGATCACCATGGACCTCCATGCCGACCAGATTCAGGGATTCTTCAATGTCCCCGTCGACCACCTCTACGCTTCTTCGGTATTCATCCCCTACATCAAGAGCCTCAAGCTCGAGGACATGGTTGTAGCCACACCCGACGTAGGCGGAGCAAAGCGCGCCAACAGCTATGCCAAATATCTTGATGTGCCCTTGGTGCTCTGCCACAAGCAGCGCGCCAAAGCCAACGTGGTGGCTCAATGACCGTCATCGGCGATGTCAAGGACAAGAATGTGATCCTGATCGACGACATGGTGGACACCGCCGGCACCATCACCAAGGCTGCCGACCTGATGATGAGCAAAGGCGCCAAGTCAGTACGCGCCCTCGCATCACACGCCATCATGAGCGATCCGGCCTCACAGCGCGTTGATGATTCGGGCATGACCGAAATGATCTTCACCAACTCCATTCCTTTCAGCAAGGACTGCAAGAAAGCTACTGTACTCAGCGTGGCTCACCTTATAGCCGACACTATCCGCCGCGTACACAGCAATCAGTCAATATCATCACAGTACGTGTTCAAATAAAGACTGACACGGACGCATACTCACGCGCGTAGGCATTATGGAAGCTCGTCTTATAACCCGCCTGAAAGAGGGCGACAAAAGAGCTTTCGACACAATATACGCCATGTATGCCGACAAAATATTCCGATTTTGCCTGCACCATCTCAACAGCATCCAGGACGCTGAGGAGGTGGTGCAGGATGTTTTTGTGGCACTTTGGAAATCACGGGAGTCAATCCGTGCCACCGATTCACTGAGCCCACTGCTTTACACCTCCGCGCGCTTCAAGATTCTGAACAAATACAGGGCCCGCATCGACAACGAACTGCTGGAGGATTACAGACTGTCGATAGAGAATCCATCGGCCGAAAATGACAATTTCGGCATCGAATACAGGGAGTTTGAGCAGAACGTGATGAATGCCATCGCCCAATTGTCAGGCAGCCAGCGACGCATTATAATAATGTCGCGCTTCCGCAATATGTCAAATGCAGAAATCGCCCAAGAACTCAACCTGAGCATACAGACCGTAAGAAACACACTCTCCATAGGACTGAAAAATCTCAGGGATAAGCTTTCAGGACACATATATTATATGTTGCCCCTATTTTCATGCTACATAATCAGTACATAACGTTAAATCCCGTGTCTTTATAATCATCAGTCCCCATCCACACCATAATGCATAACCTCATAGCCAAATATAGAAAGGGAGAATTGTCAGCCGAAGAAAAGCTCCGGCTCAGAGAGCTGCTGCTCACTCTTCCTCCGGATGAACTGGACGCTCTGTTTCCGGATTGCACGGAACGCTCTGACAGCGGTGACTACACCGACAATATCGAGCGAATCAAAGAGAGCATCGACCTCACACTGTCACTTTCACGACCGAAGCGCGACAGATCACGCATATTCCGTGCCATAACTACAGCGGCCGCCGTAATTACCCCGCTGCTTATAGCTCTTTCAGTATACCTGTTCATATCATCGCGTAGCATGGACCGAACGGTTATCAACACCATCAGCACATGCGGCTCAGGAAAGACGGAGATGACTCTCTCGGATGGTTCCTCCGTGACGCTCCGCGGCATGTCGTCAATGAAATATCCGTCAACATTCAACCCTGACAGCTCACGCAACGTGACATTCTACGGACAGGCATATTTCAACATAGCCAAAGATAGCTCACATCCCTTTGAGGTGAATGCTCCGGGATTCACGGTGACAGTCCACGGGACATCGTTCGGCATATCGGCCGTGGAAGGCGCTTCGGAATCGATGGTCAGCCTTGACAGCGGCTCCGTGACCATCACCTCCGGAAAGACCAACAAGCAGATCAAAATGTCGCCCGGCGATATAGCCACCATCAACTCCACTACCGGTGAGATATCGGTAACCCAGCGATCCGACAACACACAACAGGACTGGGATGCCGACGAACTGAAATTCAATAACGCCACTCCTGAAGCGCTGATCAAAAGCATCGAGCAGTCCTATGGCATAACCCTGTCCGATGATATCAAGCGGTCCATCAACGCCAACTTCACCGGCACACTGCCCTGGGATGACCTGGCAACGGCATTAAAGATACTCAGCCGCATCTACGGATTCGCGCTCCCTTATTAGGATATATGTTGTAAAACATATTTTCCAGCCGGTACATTACGGTTCTGTCCGTGTCTTAATGATTGTAAACAATTATTAACCTAATCATATCACACGGAAACCATGAAGAAGTACCAATTCATTATCAGACGATGTGTATTGCTGATGCTTGCCCTTGTGAGCTGGACGGCTATACAGGCTGCTTCGCCGGGAACTGTCACAATCAAGGCAAAGAACTATTCTCTGCAACAGGTCCTGAAGCAAATAGAACAGCAGACGGACTATCGTTTCTCCTACAAGGACGCGGATCTGAAAGGATTCCACGCCATTACAGCCACATTTGACAATACCTCGGTCAACGAAGTCCTGGACAAGCTTTTTCAGGACTCAAAGCTGAGCTATGAAATTGTATCGTCAAAATCAATCGTGATTCTTCCGCGACGCAAGAGCGCCACAACCTCTGACGCCAACTCAAATGGCAATCTCCGGATGAAAACAGCATCAGGCATAGTGGAGGACTCCGATGGCGAGCCTATCGCCGGAGCTTCCGTGCGCTGTCTGTCAAATGCTTCGATAGGCACCACCACAAACGCCTCGGGACAATTTTCCCTGCGTGTTCCTGAATCAGAATCGCAGCTGCTTATATCATACATAGGCATGCATCCGCAAAAAAAAGCTGTAGGCCCGGACATGAAAGTATCTCTGGCCGAAGATGCCACGGCTCTTGACGAAGTGGTGGTAATCGGATTCGGGCAGCAGAAGAAAGTAAACGTTACCGGTGCTGTGAGCAACGTTGATGTCGGCAAAACCATCGGTGACCGTCCGATAGTATCGACCGCCGAAGCACTTCAGGCAGCCGTGCCGGGCCTCCGTGTCGACCTCGCCTCACAGGGTGCTCCCGGAGGATCATCATCGCTCAATATCCGCGGTACCACCTCCATCAACGGTGGCGCTCCTCTGGTGCTTGTCAACAACGTGCCGATGGACATCAATCTCATCGACCCACAGGATATCGAATCGGTATCAGTTCTCAAAGATGCCGCATCATCAGCCATCTACGGAGCTCGCGCCGCATTCGGTGTGATATTGATCACCACCAAACAGGGCTCCAAGGAGCAGCGTCCGCGCGTGTCATACAACAATAACTTCTCTTTCACAAGCCCCATAGAACTTCCTCGCAAGGCATCGCCCCTCGAAGAGGTGACCGCATATAAAAAGATGGGCTGGGCCAACGACACTTACGTCGATGGCAAGAACATCACACAGTGGGAGCAGTATATCCTCGACTACAACGCCAATCCGTCAAAATACCCCAACGGGTATGTCTTCGATGAAAAGGGCAATCTGTTCCTGATGCGCGAAAACGACATTTTTGACCAGATGATGGACAATCATGGATTCCAGCAGAACCACAACGCCTCGATCAGCGGTGGAACACAGCGGTCAAATTACCGTATCAGCTTCGGCTATACAAATGAAGATGGTATACTGATAACTGACAAGGATAAATTCCGCCGCACCAACTTCGCCACATCTCTCGGCACGGATGTGACATCATGGCTCAACACCTCTGTCGATATCCGCTATGCGTCGTCATTCCGCTCTGTAGTTGAGCAGGGAGGTCGCAACGGTGTATGGGGCAGTGCTGTAACTCTCCCATCATATCAGAACATTTACCCCTACGAACTCAACGGGGTGGAATATCCGGCGGAATGCTCCACCACATACATCCTCAACGGCGAACCTCGCCGCATCAAGAGCACTGACCTCCGTGTACTGGGCCGTGTAGTAATCACTCCCGGCATAAAGGGGCTGCGCCTCACAGGGGAATACACATTCAACCGCTCTACCGGACAGAACTCCATCTACGCCAACAAATACAATTATATCGGCATGAATTTCTCAGGCGTGATGAACAGCGTTGAGAACACGTCCTACCAGATAACCGAGTCCGCCACAAATTATAATGCGGTCAATATCTACGGCAACTATGACTTCAGCTTCGGAAAGAACAACTTTGCCCTTACCGCCGGCTACAATCAGGAGTCAAGCCACTATCAGAGTCTCTTCACACAGCGCAATGATGTACTGCTTGAGAACCTCCCCTCCATATCCGGAGCCACAGGCACCACAACTTCGAAGGATTCATTCTCGGAATATGCCGTACGAGGCGCCTTCTACCGTGTAGCCTACAACTACGACAACCGCTATCTGCTCGAAGCCAACGGACGTTACGACGGCAGCTCACGCTTCCCGAAGAACCATCGCTTCGGCTTCTTCCCTTCATTCTCCGGAGCCTGGCGTATTTCACAGGAGGAGTTCATGCAGTCACTGCAGCCGGTACTGTCAAACCTAAAGCTGCGCGCGTCATGGGGTGAGATAGGCAACCAGAACATCAGTAGCAATTACCCCTACATACCGTCAATGGGCATATATCAGACAACATGGCTTGTCAACGGCACCAAGCCCACCACGCTCAGCGCGCCCGGACTGGTAAGCGCCAACTTCTCATGGGAGAAAGCCGCCACGCTTGACTTCGCACTCGAATTCGGTCTGCTCAACAACCGCCTTACAGGTACCGTTGAATGGTATCGCCGCGACACACGCGATATGCTTGCACCCGGTATGGATCTGCCATGGGTAGTAGGTGCGGCTCCAGCCAATCAGAATGCCGCCGACCTCCGTACCAACGGATGGGAAGTTGACCTCCGCTGGGTTGACCGTATAGGTGATGTAGGATATAACGTATCATTCAATCTCTATGATACCCGAAGCAAAATCACCCGCTTCCGCAACGAAACCAAGCTCCTCACCAATTATTACGAAGGCATGGAGATCGGCGAAATATGGGGCTACACTACCGACCGCTACTATACCGCCGACGACTTCAACGCTGACGGAAGCCTGAAAGACGGCATTCCAAAACCTCAGGGTGCCGGAACTATGTATCCGGGTGACATTCTGTACGTGGACTACGATGGCGACGGCAAGATTTACAGCGGCGCAGGCACTGCCGACGATCCCGGCGACCGCAGAATCATAGGCAACCGCACACCCCGCATGATCTATGGCATACGCGCCGGCGTGAACTGGAAAGGATTTGACCTTCAGCTCTTCTTCCATGGAGTTGGCAAGATGGACTTCTGGCGCACCGACCAGATGGCATGGCCTAACGGCAGCTGGGGTGTCAACTTCAAGGAAACACTCGATTTCTGGACCGAGGACAATCCCGGAGCATTCTTCCCCCGCACATACGCCAACAATGCGGTCAACACATCATACAACCGATGGACACAGACCAAATACCTTGCCGATGCATCATTCCTCCGCCTGCAGAACATCACACTCTCCTATACCCTGCCCCGCAATATCGTCAAGAAGATATATCTGGACAATCTGCGTGTGTACATCAGCGGTGAGAATCTCAAGACATGGGACCACCTGCCTCACGGACTGGAGCCCGAAATGCTCTCAAACGGCGCATGGACATACCCCTATATGCGTAAGATTTCATTCGGCATCAACCTAACCATCTAACAAGACAGTACCATATATGAAATACAATATAATACCTGCAGCACTGGCCGTGGCCTCGTTATTGTCAGCCTGTAACGATGACTTCCTCGACAGAAAGCCGCTTTCAGAACCTACTGCTGAAACAGCATTCGCCACATCGGACAACTTCAAGGCTTATGCCTGGGGCCTGTACGAAACCTTGCCCACTCTCGGCTATGGCGATACAAACACTGACGACATATCATACAACTCCACCCGTGGTAGCGGTGAGAGCGCGTGGATACGCGGTACAGTCACTGTGCCTGATGCGCGCAGCAACACCGTGTGGGACTACTATTCATTCATACGCCGCGTCAATCTGATGCTTGACCATGTGGACGGTTCAGCCATGACCGAAGCCGATAAGAACCACTGGCGTAGTGTAGGTTATTTCTTCCGCTCTTTCCGGTATTTCTCACTCCTGAGCGCTTATGGCGATGTGCCATGGATTGACCATGTGCTTTCGGACAATGAGGCGGATCTGATAGAAGGACCGCGCACGCCGCGTGATGAAGTGGCAGCCAACATACTTGCCGATCTCAAATTCGCCGAGACACATATCCGTCCGGAAGGCGATGGCAAGAACACGATAAACAAGGCCGTGGTACAGGCCCTGCTCTCACGCTTCACTCTCTTTGAGGGCACATGGCGCAAATATCACGGGCTGTCAGGCTCCGACACATACCTGCGTGAGTGCGAACGTGTCTCACGCGAGCTTGTCACCGAAAAGCCCGATGTCACCCCTTGCTACGATGACCTTTTCACCAGCCTGAATCTTGATGGAGTGGCCGGAGTACTTCTTTACCGCGAATACCTCAACTCTGAGAATGTAGTACATTCGATAAGTATCAACGGCACCACCGCCGCATCCTATTGGAATCCGACCCGCGACCTTGTGGACAGCTATCTCTGCTTCGACGGAAAGCCCCGCTGGACCAGCGACAAATTCATATCGGACCGCAACATGTACGATGAATTCGCCAACCGCGACCACCGCCTTTGGATGCAGGTCACTCCCCCCTATGAAGTGGACCGCTCCATGGCAGCCGATGCCTGGGACAATCGCTGGGCCTTCACAACCGACGCTCATGACCGCGCATATATCGATTCTCTGGCCATACGTGTAGGCATAGGCTACGGAACGGCCAAGGAGCGCCAGAAGACGCTTCCGTTCCGCCAGGGATACTCGGGCGGCATACTCGGACATGTACCCCACTATGACTTCTATCTCGACGGACAGCCCTGGTACAAATCCGCCTTCGGCTACAACAACTGGAAATTCTTCGCCACATATCTTGAACAGGGTGCACAGCGCAACGAAGAGGTGGATATGCCTATATTCCGCATTGAGGAAGTGATGCTCAACTGGGCCGAAGCAGCATGTGAGCTCGGCAATTTCGACCAGTCAGTAGCCGATGCCACCATCAACCGCCTGCGTCCACGCGCCAATGTCGCTCCGATGAAGGTTGCTGAGATTGATGCGGCATTCGACCCCAAGCGTGACCTTGGCAATCCTGACTACGCAGGCGATTATGAAGTTTCGCCTCTTCTGTGGGAAATACGCCGCGAACGCCGCATAGAGTTTTTCTCCGAGGGATTCCGCTTCGATGATCTGCGCCGCTGGAAGAAATGTTCATACCTGATGAAACAGAAGCTCGGCCAATGGGTACGCAAGTCCGATTTCCCGGCAGGAACCAAGGTGACAGTATATGGTGATGGTGAAGAAGGCTACCTCACCTTCCATCCCGCCCAGACTCATCTCTGGCCCGATTATTACTACCTCAATCCCATACCCCGCAATGAACGTGTGCTGAACCCGCAGCTCACTCAGAATCCGGGCTGGGATGACGGAGTCAAATAACAGACACGTCTCCATCAATATCATAGGTTAAAGTTAGGTAAACACAAATCCCGTTTCTCCCCGGAGAATCCGCTCCGGGGAGATTTTTATACCGATAACAGCATGCACATATTCCGCACATTCCTGACCATGGCGGTCAGCATATTCCTATCCTTCAACCACACGTCGGCAGGTACTCCGGCAGTCATCCCCCAACCCGAATCAATCAGCTGTTCGGGAAGTATGCTACCGGCGCCAAAAAAGATTACACTATCCGTCGAATCGCCTCGTAATGTGGCAAAGTCGCTCCCCCCGGCAAGTTTTATATCCGGAATGACAGGTCTTGACATAAGGTATGGCAAAAAAAGCCGTCTTAAGTCAAGCCGTGAACCGGAATCATACACCCTTTATCTTAACGGCGACAAAGCCCATCTACAGGCAGCTGATTACAATGGATTCATATATGGGCTCCACACACTCTCTCAGCTATTAGCCACCTCTGACAGCATAACGGAAAAGATCACCGTGACCGACACGCCCCGCTGCACATGGCGGGCATTCATGCTCGATTCGGGGCGTCAGAAACAATCTATTGAAAAGATATTCTCGCTCATCCGCATGGCCTCGCGCCTGAAGATGAACCGGTTTCACTGGCACCTTACCGAAGGACTGGGATGGCGTCCTGAGATAAAAGCCTTTCCGCTGCTGGCGGCCAAAGGGGCTTTCGTTGGAAAAGAGCCGGAACAGCAAGGCTACTATTCACGTGAGGATATGCGCAAGGTAGTCGAATACGCATCACAATGGGGCGTAGAGATTGTACCGGAGATTGATCTTCCCGGCCACAGCGAGGCGGCTCTCAACGCATACCCTGAATTGGGATGTTTCGGCATCGTCCCGGAAGTCCCGGCACAAGGGTTCACCGAAAATATTTTCTGCGCCGGAAAGGACCGTACAGTCCAGGCTCTGACCACCATAATTGATGAAATCTGCGATATATTCCCCGGCGAATATATCCATCTTGGAGGAGATGAAGCCCCGAAAGCCAATTGGGAGAAATGCCCCGATTGTCAGGCCCGCATACAGCAGCATGGGCTGAAGGGTACGCACGACCTGCAGCTATGGCTGTCGGCACAGCTTGCATCGCATCTTGAAGCCAAAGGGCGTAAGGCCATATTCTGGGGCGATGCCGTGTACCGCAATGACGGAACTCCTCTACCGGGAAACAGTGTGATACAGTGGTGGAACTACCGCGGCCATGGCGACCTTGCCGTACGCAATGCCCTTGAGCGTGACATGCAAGTGATTCTCAGCCCAAATTACTACTGCTACATCAACTTCCCCGAGGAGCCTTGGAAAGGCTACGGTCCTGAGCGCACCTTCAATCTTGAGAAAGCATACACCGCCAATCCCGCCGACAGTGTGCTGGCACGTGGCGACAAGCGGATTCTTGGCATGACGTGTGCTCTGTGGACCGATTACAATCTGACCGAACAGATGCTTGACCTTCGTCTTTTTCCGCGTATCTTTGCACTATCGGAACTTATGTGGCACAAAGGGCCACGCAAACCGCTGGCTGAATTCCAGTCTGACATTGACAGATTGACCCCCATGTTCAAGAACTGAATCTAATAATCCATATATTTCATTGACAATGCGTAACTCTATACTTACCGCTCTGTTTGCCTCCACCGCGATCACGAATATACATGCGGCATCGGACAAGCCCAACGTCATTTATATTATAATGGATGACCTCGGCTATGGCGAACTCGGCTGCTACGGACAGCAGAAAATCGAGACTCCCAACATTGACCGTCTACGCGACGACGGGATGAAATTCACCAATCATTACAGCGGCTCACCGGTATCCGGTCCGGCCAGATGCGTGCTTATGACCGGAATGCACAGCGGGCATACGCAGATACGCCATAACAATGAGATGGGCTCACGTGGAGCGGTCAACAATCATGATTCTATGTATGTCCACCCCGGACTTGAAGGACAGGCCCCGCTCAAAGCCGGCACAATGACCCTGGGGCGCATGATGCAGCAGGCCGGCTATCGCACAGGATGCTTCGGCAAATGGGGCCTCGGCTATCCCGGCTCCGAGGGTGAGCCTACAAAACAGGGCTTTGACCGGTTCTATGGCTATAATTGCCAGCGGCAGGCCCATACGCACTATCCGCCGTTTCTGTACAGCGATTCCTCGCGCGTGATGCTTCGCAACAAGCTGTTCAATCCCCACTACATGCACCTGCGAAAGGATGAGGATCCGCGCGACGCCTCCAATTATTCACGGTTCTATCAGCAGGATTATGCCCACGACCTGATTTTCAACGAGCTGATGGGATTCGTCGATTCCAACCGTCAGAATCCGTTTTTCATAATGTGGACCACCCCTCTGCCACATGTATCGCTGATGGCTCCCAAAGAATGGGTGGACTATTATGTGAAGAAATTTGGCGATGAAGAACCTTATGACGGCCGTGCCGACTACGCGGCATGCCGATACCCCCGCGCAACATACGCCGCTATGGTGAGCTATTTTGACGCTCAGGTGGGAATGCTCGTACAGAAGCTCAAGGATGAAGGGCTGTATGACAATACGCTCATCATATTCACATCGGACAATGGCCCGACGTTCAACGGCGGCTCTGATTCGCAGTGGTTCAACAGCGGTGGACCGTTCCGTTCGGAATACGGTTGGGGAAAGTGCTTTCTGCATGAAGGAGGTATACGCGTCCCGCACATCGCTGTATGGAAAGGACATATCAAGCCAGGCTCCGAATCGGACCATATAAGCTGCTTTCAGGATGTGATGCCCACGCTTGCCGAAGTAGCCGGTATACCATCCCCGGCCACAGACGGCATAAGCTACCTTCCGGTCCTTACTGGCAACACCTCACGTCAGCGTAGCCATGACTATCTCTACTGGGAGTATCCCGACCCGAACATTGGCAACAAAGCTGTGCGCATGGGCCCATGGAAAGGTATAATAACAAATATCAACAAAGGCAACTCCACCATGCAGCTTTACAATCTGGACACAGACCTTGCGGAACAGAACGATGTTGCTGCCCGGCACCCCGATATTGTGGCTCAGCTGCAAGCCATAATGGAGCGTGAACACACGCCTTACAACCCCGTGAAATAAGCGGCGGTCAGAGAATGGCGTGCACCTCCTTGAATGCGTAGATGCGGAGTGAGCCGTCGGTAAGACGCAGTGTCATATGACCTGTGGGAGCGATGGAATCTACCGCAGCCTCCAGCCTCTCGCCGCTTGCGGCCTCACGATACGGGAAAAACCCCTCCCCGCGCCAAAGCATAGAGCAGTAGCTGCTGTGCAGATGGCCGAAGCGCTCCGGCGTCAGATAGCCTCGCGTCAATTCGAGCACATTGCGGCAAAGCGCCTCCTCGACATCACACACCGGGAATTCACGCCCGGCAAGCATATACATCGACACAGGATTCGGAGCATCGCTCAGGAAACGTTCTTGATTCACATTAAGACCTATCCCTGCGATGCTCCGCTCTATTTTGCGGCCACAGAGAGTGTTTTCTATCAGAATGCCGCATATCTTGCGGTCATCGACATAAATATCATTGGGCCACTTCACTTTCACATTCGCGTCCGGGCCAAGAAACTCTCTTACAGTCTCAGCCACACCCAACGCTACAGCTTCCGACACCATGAACTGGCACCGGGCCTCTACCTCCCCGGGACGCAAGAGAATGGAAAGTGTGATATTCTTACCCGGCGCAGCCTCCCAGCTGTTGCCCCGCTGTCCGCGCCCGCAAGTCTGGTCGCGTACCGTCACTACGGTGCCGTCAGGGGTGTCCGGCGGCAGAGTGGCCATATATGTATTGGTTGACGTAACGCTGTCAAGCCTTATTATTTTTTGCATACGCAAATTTAGCTAAACATCATAACGCGGCAAAGCGTTATAGAGGTACGTTCAACTATTTACTTCACATTACAGTCACATTCCGATCATGAAAAAGGTATTGATGTTCATCACAGCCATATGTTTATCCGGTACTGTTCTGTCAGCTCAGGAAACTTCCCTGCGCCTGACGGCTCCGGCTCGTGTAATATCGAAAAAAGCTCCGGCAAAAGCCGATTCCACCGGCATGGCTATTCCGGATGACAGCCCTTCGGTAGATGTTGCGACAACAAAGCCGAAAAGTCTTGTCGACATTCAGCATGACTCTCTGGCTGCATCACATAAGATAATCTATATCGACGGCAAACCGCTATCCAACAATACCCAGCAGCATCTGGACTCCATCCGGACTCTGATTGACAACTTCTACTACGACCAGTTCCGCCACTTCCAGGATCCGGCGGCCCCCTACTTTCTGTTCATGAGCAAGGATGCCTCACTAGCAATGGGCATAGGAGGCTGCGTGCGTATGCGCGGATGGTACGAATGGGGCGGTGTGGTTCCTATCAACGGATTTTCCCCCTACTTCATACCTATGACACCATCGCCTGCCCGGATGAAGCGCTTCGGTACAACACCATCCGGCTCCACTCTATTCTTCCGCGTGATAGGGCGCAATAAGATGCTCGGCAATTATCAACTCTACATAGAGGCCAACTTCAACGGTTATCAGGGTGTGGACTTCCACCTGAAGAAAGCATACGCGACAATCAACAACTGGACCATAGGCTATGCCAGCTCCACATTCAGCGACCCGTCGGCTCTACCCCCCACGGTAGATGCCTCAGGTCCCAACAACAAGATATCGCCTACATCAGTACTTGTCCGCTGGATGAAGCCCATAAGCAAACGCTGGACCGTTGCCGCGAGCCTTGAGACGCCCTCGACACAACCGGCCCTGACCGACTCGGTGACTGAAAAGGTTGATGACTGGCTTCCGGATGCCGCGGCCTTCATACAGTATGAATGGGGACGCTCCGAACATGTACGCCTTGCCGGCATACTGCGCACTCTCCCTTACCGCGACCTCGTGGCCGGACGCAACCACAATATCCTCGGCTGGGGACTGCAGCTCAGCACCGTGCTTCACCCCGCTCCGGCATGGACAATATATGCCAATGTATGCGGAGGCAAGGGCTACGAAAGTCTTGGCGGCGACCTGCAGATGGGCAACTACGACCTTATAGCCCGGCCCGGACATGAAGGAGAGCTGTACGCTCCGGCAGCCATGGGATTCAACGTAGCCGCACAGTATAACTTCCGCCCCAATCTGTTTGCTTCAGTCACATACTCACAGACACGCTTCATGCCGAAACATGACGTGGCATCCTCGGAGTATAAATTCGGTCAGTATGTGGCGGCCAACGTATTCTGGAATCTCACACCGCGCATTCAGGTGGGTGCTGAATTCAACATCGGCATGCGTCAGAATTTTGACGGTGCCCATCGCTGGGCCCGTCGTGTAGGGGCAATGGCCCAGTTCTCATTCTAAGCGCATCTGCTCCAGGCGGCATCCGCGCAGGAAGTCGGCCGCAGGCATACGCTTCTTGCCCGGGGCCTGCACGCTGAGAAGCTCTATGCGCCCGGTAGCGGTGTCGGCTATCAGACGTCCGTCAGCCACGGTCAAAGTACCGGGGGCTGACGTTGGCTTTTCGTCAAGCACGCGGGTGGCAAAAACCTTCAGCGAACCCTGCAGAGTGTCGCCGGCTATAAGTATGCTCCATGCTGCGGGATACGGAGCCAGTCCGCGGACATGGTTATGGATGTCACGCGCCGGACTGTTCCAGTCTATCCGGCATGTGTCCTTGAAAATTTTGGGTGCGGGGGTAGGGTCCTCCCCTTTCAGCAGTTCATCCTGCGGTATCGGCTTAAGGTCGCCCGCAAGAATATGTTCAATTGTATCAATGGTCAGGGTTGCTCCCAGCTCCATCAGGCGGTCGTGCACGCTTCCTGCATCCTCGTCAGGACCTACAGCTATGCGCTCCTGGGCTATGATGTCGCCGGTGTCAATTTCATGTTTGAGGAAGAAGGTGGTGACGCCGGTCTCGGTATCGCCGTTCATCACCGCACGGTTGATCGGGGCCGCGCCACGATAGCGGGGCAGGAGCGAGGCGTGGAGGTTGAACGTACCGAACCTCGGCATGGTCCACACCACCTCCGGCAGCATACGGAACGCTATGACGATAAACAGGTCAGCCTGCAGCGACCGCAGTTCCTCAACGAACGCTTCATCCTTCAGGCGCTCAGGCTGCATCACCTTCAGCCCACGGCTCACGGCAAACTGCTTCACTGCCGACTGCTGCAGATGCTTACCGCGTCCGGCAGGCTTGTCAGGCATCGTGACAACACCCACCACATTATATCCGCCGTCAACGATACGGCGCAGACTCTCCACGGCAAAATCAGGTGTGCCGAGGAACACTATTCTCAGTTCATTCTTTTCCATGCACAAAAGTAATAATTTTCAATGCTCCCACATAATCTGTGGCGCCTCCCGAATCGGACGCTACAAGCTCAATGAACATCAACTAATTAGTTCTATTTAAGTTCAATCTCTATATCCTGCCAACAATTTGTTGGCAATTTGCTCTTTTAGAATCTTCCACAAGTTATGGAAGATTTGGTATAGCAATTGAAACGCTCAAGAGTAAGTCGTTATTAAACGGCTGTTATAGGATTGCATCCTCCACAGCCTTAACAAGGCGGTCGCCACGCAGATCGCGCTCTACTATCCGGCCATCAGGACCAAACAGAATTATCATCGGTATGCCATCGAAGCCATACAGTTCCATCGGTGTACGGCCGGCATCAATAATCTGGGACCACTTATAGCCGCTATCTGCAATAGCCTTCTTTGTAGCTTCACCCTTTTCCCATACACCGACGCCCACAATATCGAATTTCGGATTATTGCCGTACTTCTCATATAGCGGGATAAGTACATTTTTAGCCTCCGCACGACATGGTCCGCACCACGATGCCCAGAAATCCACAAGTATATACTTTCCTTTACCTACATAGTCGGACAGATGGGATTCCTTGCCGTCAACTGTTTTCCCCTCCAGGTCAACAAACATGGCTCCGGGAAGAGTCTGCTTCCTACGCTCAAACTTCTTATTGAAAGTCTGCGCCATACGTGTCTGCTGTAAAGGCTCAGGCATAAGAGCATATATCGAATCCCATTCAGCGGGTTCCAATCCCCAGAAATTACCCAGCGACATAACAAAGTACTCGCCTATCCCATCGGAATTATTTTTCAATATATCGGCATAAAACTTGATGCGTACAGGGCGCTGCTTATCAAAAAGACGTTTGTATATTTCGCCACGCTCCTCACCGGTGAAACCATGTGAGTCAAGTTCTTCCCCAAACTTATTCAGTTCGGCATCAAAAGCCCTGTCTTGATTGTAGAGGTCAAGGAACTTACGGGTCAATCCAGCTCCGTCAGAAGCCATATGACTGTCAAAGTCAACGGTGACGAGTGAGTCAAGCACACAGTTTGAGTAAGCGCGCCCGTTCTCCACGCGCACAAATGCATTGCGATCATACGAGCCGGCAAAGCGGAACTTTCCTCCCTTAACATCAGCGGAATCGATGTTCACCTGCCGGTCATAGTCATACATATACATTTTCTTCCCGTCGAGGCCCTCTACCTGCCCCTCCACTATATAATCGACAGCGCCACACATAAGCGCCGATGCCAACATGGCCGATACAAAAGCTATATTCCGCATAACGATGATTCCTGTTTTGATAAAATTATATATAAAGATACAACTTATTGGGATTCTGTGACAATCAACGACACTTTTTTGCTAAAATACACACTTTTTAACCCGAAATAAACTATCTTTGCCATATTAGATTATCACTTAATTTTCAATACAATGAAAAAGATTGCTTGCATAGCTATTGCCGCCATGATTGCGGCTGCACCGGTATACACAGATGCCGCATCCAACAAAACCACCTACACAGAAAAAGAGATGAAGCGCTTCGAAAAGAACGCTGAGAAACAGGCCAAGTCAACAGCCAAACGTTTCAAGAAAGAGGGATGGGTGCTCAACGGCACAGGCGATGTAGAAATGAAGGTAATGAACCATATGCTCCGTACATCCGACTTCGGAGGCGACGGCTACGAAGTGATTGGCAACGGCCAGAAGGCAGCCATACTCAGCCGCTCCACTGCCACAGCCATGATGGACGCCGCACTGAAATATTCACGCAACTGCGGAATGGCTCTCAAGGAAAAGATTGTAGGCGAGGGCAACCTTATGACCGATGAAGAGCGCGACACATTCATCGATGCCTACGAGGCCCGCGTGGCTCAGGAGATAAAAGGCGAACTCCGTCCCACCCTCGAGCTCTACCGCAAGGCAAAGGACGGATCGTTTGAAACCATGGTGCTCTATGTAGTTGACTACGAAGGCGCCAACCAGGCTCAGCAGCGTGCCCTGAAAGCCGAGCTCGAACGCAACCGTCTGACTCACGAAGTAGCAAAACAGATTTCTGAGTTTGTAAACGAATAATAAGGCTCGCGGATATGCAGTTACGAAAACTCCCGCTGCATATGCTTGCCGCCATATTCATGGCCCTGATGACAAGCTTATGGAGCGTTCCGCTTCATGCCGAATCGACGGAGGCCGAACAGCAGGCTGAGAAGATACGTAGCAACCGCTCGCGCTACTACTTCGGCGAGGGCAACGGCCTCACCATCGAGGAGGCCGACCAATCGGCGCTTCAGGTGCTGGCTCAATCGATACGTGCGGTTGTAGCAAGCGATGTGAAGGTTACCACCGTAAATGACGACAGCCATGTGGAGATGGCCTCACGCATATCATCATTCGCCTCGCTCAACAACACCGAGCAGATCATCCTGAGCTATTCTGACGAAACAGGCTACCGCGTGATGCGCTACATAGCCCGCGCCGACCTCCAGGAAGCCATAGACCAGCAGCGGAAAAAGATTACCGACTGGGTGGAGAATGCCCACAAGCTTGAATCAAAGGCCGATATTGCCGGAGCCCTGCGCTACTATTATTGGGCTTACGCGCTTGCATCGGTACATCCTGACAATATCAGCATGGAGCTCGACGGAGCCAAACGCTTGTTGAAATCATGGCTCGACATAAAGCTGCGCGCCATAATGGCCAACATCAACGTCAGCCTCGACGGCATCACCGAACAGCCGGGCAATGCCAACCCCTATCTTGTTAACCTCCGGCTCACTTACGGCGGGAGCAATGTCGGGTCGCTCGATTTTTCATATCTCACCGGATTGAAAAAAGTTGATGGCATTCACGCCAAAAACGGCGAGGCCACGCTGGAATTTCCATCGCTTCCGAGCGGCAATATCACACTGAAAGTTGACTATGCCGGAGTGGAGCAGGGAAAACTGTTTGATGACGAACTGGCATCCTACTTTGCCGTGAACCGCCCTATGGTGATAAAGGAATCAACACTTTCCGTTCCTGTCAAGGGTGCCGCACCGGCCGAATTCCGCATCGGTGAGCCGGAAGTCACCACCGCGCGCATCGAAGAGACGCGGCAGCTGCTGGAGGAAGCCCCGATGTCAATAGCGCCCAGACGCGAACGCATCGAAGTGTCCACGATGTTCAATCCTGACACCTACGTGGACATGATGAACCGGGTGGCCGATGCCATTGCATCAGGCGATTACGCGTCAGTAAAACCGTTCTTTACCGAAGAGGGGTATGACCTGTTTGACCACATGATGCGCAGCGGCGATATCAAGCTTGCATCCACCGAGCGTGAGTACACCATAGAAACGGTAGGCAAAACAGGTCTGGCCATAGGCAAGCGCATCCCTGTAATAATAAAATACAAGGGTCGCGGACGCAAGATGCACACATGCCGCGAGGGAATTGTGCTCCGCTTCGATGGCAGCCGCCGGATATCGTCAGTGGCCTATGCCCTGACAGAGCGTGCCGAGGATGACATATTCCGTAAATCGCGCTGGGGCATGGAAGCCCGCTACGCCATGCAGACATTCATGGAGGACTATCAGACGGCATTCGCGCTAAAGCGTCTTGACTACATAGAAAAGATTTTTGCCAAAGGTGCCATAATAATCTCCGGCTCGGTTGACCGCACCTCCGGCAAGAAGGCGGCAAGGCTTTCCGACAGCGGTGGGATGATAACCGCCACCGGTCAGCCCAACATACGCTATAAAAGGCGCAACAAGGAGGAATATCTCAACTTCCTCCGTACTGACTTCAACAACAAGAAGTTCATACAGCTATCATTCGAGGACACCGACATATCCAAAGCATCAGGCGTGTACAATGACGTCTACTGGATAGGGCTGAAGCAAAACTACTCGTCTGACATATACAGCGATGTCGGTTTCCTCACACTTATGATTGACATGGATATCGAGCAGCCTCAGATTGTGGTCCGCACATGGACACCTGAGAAGCTCGACCTTGACGAAATGAAATCACGTTACACACAGCAATAATCCACACACGACATGAAAAAAATCATCCTTACATTGATAATAGCGCTTGCCGCAATAGGCGCAAACGCCCAGATTGAGGTCATGAAAGGAACATTCCGGCAGATAGGCATTGATGCCATAGCAGCCGGCGAAACCCTCGGAAGCCAGAATATGACCGACATGCTCACCAAGGACTGGCCCGGCGATACGGACGGCAACGGTCCGGCGGCACTGCTACGTGTCAAATTCACCAACCTGCCCGATGCCGATGTCGACAAAATCCGCATGGCCCTGTCGGGCGGCAAAGCCGTGGTTGAGACAAAGACCGTGATGGTCGACGGCAAGCCTGAGCGTTGGTTTTTCACCGATCCGGGCCGCAATCTTGACCTCACATTCTCTCATGGCGGCTCGCTCGGCACATGCATCTTTTCCGGAGCCACCCTCGAAGCTAAGAAGTCATATGAAATAACCATCAACAACCGTGCGCTCATCAATGTCAACTTCGTGACCCGCCCCGAAGGCGCCAAGCTGTACATTGACGGCGAATTTGCCGGCAACACACCCAAACAGCAGGAGCTGACCATGGGTCAGCACAACATAGGACTTATCAACGGCAACGTCCAGGAGAATTTCACCGTGATGATTGACCCGGCTACCACACTGATAGAACGCGACCTACGCCCGAAACGCGACGTGAAGATACGTTCGCAGATAAATGGTGCCGACATATATATCAACGACACCCGCTACGGCAAGACACCGCTCACCACCACACTGGCTTATGACACATATCAGATACGCATAGCCGACGAGGATGGACGCGAAAACACTAAAGCTGTGATTGTGGATGAGACCACAACGGACATCAACATCGAGATTTTCCGTACCAAAACCATCAACTTCACCCCGATGTATGCCAACGCCCAGGTTTCAGGCGTGCAGCTTCAGATCACTGCTTCGGACGGCAGCTCGGCCGTCGGCTCCAATTTCAACGACTACATCACCGTGCCCCGCGAATCAGCCACACTCCCCTACGGTAAATATCACCTCACCGCCAAATACAACATCCCCGATGGCCGTGGACTGACCTCAACAAAGGAGTTTGATCTTGACGTGAACGACAACACCAACTCAAACAAGACATTCGATCTGCCCACAAAGCGTCAGAGCCACAATCCGTTCCGCATCGAGTACAGCCACCGCAGCACCGGCCTGTCTGTACGCTACGTACAGAAATGGTTCTCCTACAGCAACGGCTCGAAGCATTACAAGATGAACCTCGGCGGTATTGAAGGTTCCATGAACGGCGTGCAGGTAGGTATTCCTATCCAGCCCTATTTCGGCAGCGGATTCGGACTCGGCACCGGACTCTACTTCGAATACTACAAGACAAACGTTGACTATGCCAAGGTCGACGACAGTTCCACCACACATCTGGAGAACAACAGCCTTGAGGATATGGAGCTTTACATGCCTATCCACCTGCAGTTCCGTCTGCCCGCAGCACGTGAGACATCGTTCTTCCTATCCGCCGGTGTAGGCCTGACCTACGGTGTGGCTCTCAAGGCGCAGTCGGAGGATGACGGTTGGGAGAATGTCAAATTCGGCGAAAACGGCATGCCCAAGGCATTCAACTGTGCCATTGAGATAGGCGCCGGATTCCGCTACCGCCGTCTGCTTATCGACCTCACCTACTCGATAGGCATGACAAAGAACGAGCTGGCTCCGGCCATCAGCGGCATCAGCGAATCGCGCATTGACGCCAAGATGAATAAACTGGCCGCCGGCATAGGATTACTGTTCTGATGAAACGTACACTCCACATAGCAGCGGCGGCGATTCTGACCTTGACGTCAGGCGCCGCCGCGCCTGTTTCGGCCGCACCCGAAACGCCCGGCAGCAAATATGACGACTTCCTGAAGAAGTCAAAATCGGAATATGACAGCTTCCTCAACGATGCAAAAAAGGATTATTCCGATTTCCGGTCGAAGGCCAACGATGACTATGCCTCGTTTCTGTCAGCCCCCTGGACTCCGGTCAATCTCAACGCACCTAAGCAAAAGCCGAAGGACCGGACTCTTCCGCCGGTCAGGCAACCGAAAAAGCAGCAGTGCCCCAAGCCTGACAAGCTGCCTGCACCGGAGGTAATCATCCCTGACCGCAACCGTGAGCCTGAACCGCAGCCCCAGCCTATTGCTCCGGTGGAGCCACGTCAGGATGAAGCCACCTCAGATATACCTGTGACTATATACGGCACACAGGTGACAATCCCGGTCAGCACCCGCTTCAGCATGCCTGGGGTAGCAGCTTCGGAAAGCGGCGTGGCCAAGGCATGGACCGCGCTTGCCGGCTCCGGCAGTCTTGACGCAACGATAAAGGCTCTGCTGGACGCCCGCAGCAGCTACCGCATGTCGGACTGGATGTACTTCCGCATCATATCACTGCTGGCCGAGCGGCTTGTTCCGGCCCGGTCCAACGAAGCCGCCCTGCTGAAAGCATTTCTTTTCAGCCAGTCAGGCTATTCCGTAAGGATGGGTATAGTGATGCAAGGCGCGGAGCGGCTTATAGCTATGCCGGGGACTACGGATGTGATATATGGCATGTCGTACTACAATGTGGATGGTAAGAACTACTTCACCTTTGATCCCGATGTGACACGGCTTCGTATCACCTGCAAGGATTTCTCCGGGGCTAAGCCGATGAACCTCGTCATGTCACAGCTGCCGCGGCTCAGCATGGACGCATCGCCGATGCGCACCATCGCATGCATGGGCTATCCGGATATAACGGCCACGGTCAACTCCAATCTGAACCTGATGCGCATGTTTGACGACTATCCCGCCTCAGGCCGGCCCAATGAATCAACCTCCAAATATGCCTATTACGCCCAGACTCCGCTGTCAGAATCAACGGCGTCGCAGCTGCTCCCCGCACTAAGAAAAGCCATCAGTGGTAAGAGCGAAAAGGATGCCGCAAATATCATAATAGATTTCTGCGAGTCGATACCGTACGTTTATGACAATGAAGCATGGGGACATGACCGCGCATTCTTTGCCGACGAGACGCTCTACTATCCGGGAGGCGACTGCGAGGATCATGCAATTCTTTTTGTACGTCTGATTCATGAACTGCTCAAACGTCCGGTAGCGTTGGTATACTTTCCCGGCCACCTTGCCGCGGCTGTTCAGTTCAGCACCGATCCCGGCGGCAGCTACATCGAATCGGACGGCAAGCGGTGGACAATATGCGACCCGACCATCTTCTATGCACCCATAGGCACCTGCATGCCTACGGTTGACCGCAGCAAAGCCGTTCTGATACCCCTCAGCCTCTAAGCATATATCCAGACAAGGGCCAGACCTAAAGCGAGGAAATCGGAGGCAATAATTACCGGCCAGACTATCTTGCGCACCTGTGCGCCAAGCTCAGGATAGCGCTTGCGCAGAAGCAATACCGTGATGGCGAAGATATCAAACAGTACCTTCACCCCGATTACAATCCAGAACAATGTCTGAGCCACATTGGAGAGTCCAGAGGTGGTGGCCGGTGCTGCCGACGCATCGGGTGGCGCATTGTAGCCATATGCCTGTGCAGCCTGATTGAGCGCTATAATGGCTATCCATCCTACGGCCGGCACAACGAGCGCCACCACGCCATATCCGTAACAACGCTGACGGAACGACTGCACCGCGATATAGAACAGAAACAGCGTGGCAAGCCCCATCCAGATGCATGTCATAGTAAACTCACGGCCGCCGATTCGGGTGACAAGAAGCAGGCATACCAATGCCAGGCCAATATAGCCCATGGCTTTTTTATGTGGCAGTTCGGGACGTTTCATAACGGAGGATTTTTATGATTATAACGTTCCTCCGCCAAATAAAGTTTCTGTCCGTCAGAGCCTTTCAAGAAGTTCTGCGGCCGTCAGCCTGAACATTGGATGCATCCACATCGGTGCGAGTTCAGCCTGAGGGAGAAGCACAAAATCACGCAGATGCATCCGCGGATGCGGCAGCGTCAGTTCCGGACAGTCCATCACCACGTCGTCGAATGCTATCAGGTCAATGTCAATCATGCGGTCGGCATAGCCCCCATCGGCATCGCGGTGCGAGGCAGGGCTGATAGTACGCTCCACCGCGCGGCACTCGCGAAGGAGTTCCAGCGGAGTAAGGTCAACACACTCCAGCACCACCCCGACATTGATATAACGGTTGGCGCTATCATAACCCCACGGCTCACTCTCGACAGGCGTCGACACACGGCACACACACCGGGGCACACGGGCCACAACGGCAGCGACCGCACGCTCTATCAGAGCCATGCGGTCGCCTATGTTTGAGCCTATATTAAGGTAGGCAGTGGACATCAGAGAGTTTTCTTAACTTCCACTTCCTCGTAGCATTCTATGATATCGCCCTCCTTGATATCGTTGTATCCGGCGATGTTAGAGGCCACATTCATAACCGGTGAGCACTTCCTTGACATCGTCCTTCATGCGCTTGAGCGAACCGAGGTCGCCGGTGTAGCGTACGATACCGTCGCGGATAAGACGCACCTTGCAATTGCGTTTGATTTTGCCTTCGCGCACCAGACAGCCGGCAATAGTTCCGACTTTGGAGATCTTGAATGTCTGAAGCACTTCGGCAGTACCGATGACCTCTTCCTTGATTTCGGGAGCAAGCATACCTTCCATAGCGTCCTTGACCTCCTCGATGGCCTGATAGATCACAGAGTAGAGGCGAATCTCCACACCGTCGCGCTCGGCCGCGCGGCGTGCGGCCTGCGACGGACGCACCTGGAAGCCGATGATGATGGCGTCGGAGGCGGCAGCCAGGGTGACATCGCTTTCGGAAATCTCACCCACAGCCTTATGCAGCACTTTGACCTCGATTTCCTCGGTAGAGAGCTTGATGAGAGAGTCAGATAGGGCCTCGATAGATCCGTCCACGTCGCCCTTGACAATCATGTTGAGCTCCTGGAAGTTACCGATGGCACGGCGGCGACCGATATCCTCAAGGGTGAGTATCTTCTTGGTGCGCAGACCGAGTTCACGCTGCAGCTGCTCACGCTTTGTGGCGATTTCGCGCGCTTCCTGTTCGGTATCCATCACATTGAATGTATCGCCTGCGGTAGGAGCGCCGTTCAGGCCGAGGATAAGGGCGGGTTCGGCAGGACCGGCTTCCTTGATACGCTGGTTACGTTCGTTGAACATAGCCTTTACCTTACCGTAATGTGTTCCGGCAAGGATGATATCGCCCACGCGGAGCGTACCGTTCTGCACAAGCATTGTAGCTACATAGCCACGACCCTTGTCAAGACTTGATTCAATAATCGAGCCGGTAGCCTTACGGTCAGGATTGGCTTTCAATTCAAGAAGTTCAGCTTCAAGAAGCACCTTCTCCATAAGTTCCTCGACACCGATACCCTTCTTGGCTGAGATATCCTGGCTCTGGTACTTACCGCCCCAGTCCTCGACGAGGTAGTTCATTGCAGCCAGTTCCTCCTTGATTTTGTCGGGGTTGGCGGCGGGCTTATCTATTTTGTTGATGGCAAACACCATGGGCACACCGGCTGCTGAGGCATGGTTGATGGCCTCAACTGTCTGCGGCATCACGTTGTCGTCAGCGGCCACGATGATGATAGCAAGGTCGGTCACCTTGGCTCCACGTGCACGCATGGCGGTAAATGCCTCGTGGCCGGGAGTATCAAGGAATGTGATATGGCGTCCGTCGGCAAGCTTCACGTTGTAGGCACCGATATGCTGGGTAATACCGCCTGCCTCACCGGCAATAACATTGGCCTTGCGGATATAGTCGAGAAGCGAAGTCTTACCATGGTCAACGTGTCCCATGACAGTGACGATGGGCGGACGTGATACGAGATCCTCTTCGGCATCCTCCTCAGAAGCGATGGCCTCAACCACCTCGGCTGAAACATACTCGGTGCGTGAAGCCGAATTCCTCAGCCACGATATTGATGGTCTCCGCGTCAAGACGCTGATTGATGGAAACCATCACTCCGAGGTTCATACATGTGGCGATGACATTGTTCACAGGCACCTCCATGAGGTTTGCGAGGTCATTGGCGGTAACGAACTCAGTGAGCTTAAGAGTCTTGCTTTCAGCTGCCTCAAGTTCATGAGCCTCACGTTCACGCGAAGCGAAAGCCTCACGCTTCTCCTTACGCCACTTGGCGCTCTTCTTCTGTCCCTTGTCCTTACCGGTAAGGCGGGCCAGGGTTTCTTTTACCTGCTTCTGTACATCTTCCTCGCTTACCTCGGTGTGTACGGGGCGTTTGTTGCGGTCACGTCCGCCACGGTCGCGACGGCGTTCGCCACCGCCCTGATTCTGATTGCGGTTGTTGCCGCCACCCTGCTGAGGCTGTGATGATGATGACTGCTGGGCGCTCTTTTCGATATCCACCTTTTCCTTACCGGAAATGCGGCGACGCTTCTTGCGGTCGCCACCGGCGGCACCGGGAGCTGCAGCAGCTTTATTTATGCGTTCATTACGCTTTTCTTCCTTGGTTTTCTTTTTGGGGCGAGTGCTCTGATTAAGCGCGGAGAGGTCAATCTTACCTACAACGTTGATGCCCAGTGCCGGACGGGGAGAAGAAGTGGTGAACACCTCTTCCTCTGCAGGCTTGGGAGCTTCAGCGGCAGGAGCGGCTTCAACGGGCTTCTCTGCCACAGGCTTCACCACAGGTGCGGGAGCCTCAGCCTTCTCTTCCTTCTTGGGTGCGGGGGCTGCGGGCGCCGGTTCCGGCTTTGCGGCGGGAGCCTTCTGCGGAGCAGGTTCAACAGCAGGAGCCTTCACCTCTACAGGCTTGGGAGCCGGTGCTTTCGGAGCCTCCGGTTCAGGCTTCTTCTCCACTACGGGCGCTGGCTCAGGTTTGGGAGCAGGCGCCGGAGCGGGTTTGGCCTCAGGCTTCGGTTTTACAGGATTACCCTTGCAGTCCAGGTCAATATGACCTACCACCTTGGGTCCCGCGGTTGTCACGGGGGCGATTTTAATTTCTTCAGCTGCAGGTGCCGGAGTCACCTTCACCTTCTCTTTAAGCCGTTCTGAGGAAATCTGCTCCGATTTGTTCTTTATGTCGCGGTCAGGCTTGTACTCCTTTGACAGGAGTTCATAAGCCTCCTCATCGATGCGGGCGTTGGGATTGTCCTCGATGGTGATGCCTTTTTTATGTAAAAATTCTATCACCGTGCCAATGCTCACGTTGAAGTCCTTTGCTGCTTTACTTATTTTCTGTCTCGCCATATAATTATTTAGGGTATTGCTTGTTTTAGTTTGAGGATGAGAGTGGATGAAAAACTGTCAGGAGTGAATATCCGGGATGCGGATTATTCCTCCGTCTCAGCCGCGGGCTGCTCAGCTTCATCCTCTTCTTCCGTGTCTTCAAATTCGGCACGGAGGATACGGATTACCTGGTCAACAGTGTCTTCCTCCAGGTCAGCCTTGTCAATAAGGAGCTGACGGGGTGTTCCAAGCACGCTCTTGGCAGTTACACATCCTATATTCTTGAGGGCGTCGATTACCCATGTGTCAATTTCATCCTTGAATTCATCGAGGTAGATATCCTCTTCATATGAATCGTCAGTATCACGGTATACGTCAATCACATATCCGGTAAGCATAGATGCGAGCTTGATGTTCAGGCCACCTTTACCGATAGCGAGCGACACCTCTTCGGGACGCAGGAACACTTCTGCTTTCTTCTGCTCCTCGTCGAGACGTATCGACGATACTTTGGCGGGGCTGAGCGCACGCTGGATGAAGAGCGAGGGATTGGCTGTATAGTTGATCACGTCGATATTTTCATTGCGCAGCTCGCGTACTATGCCATGTATGCGCGAGCCTTTCACACCTACGCATGCTCCTACGGGGTCGATGCGGTCATCATAGCTCTCTACGGCTATCTTAGCACGTTCACCGGGAATACGGGCAACGGCGCGGATATTGATCAGGCCGTCATGTATCTCGGGCACCTCAAGCTCAAACAGGCGGCGCAGGAAGTTTTCGTTGGTGCGCGATACGGTGATCTTGGGATTGTTGTTCTTATTGTCAACGTTGGCCATCACGGCACGTACAGTCTCGCCCTTGCGGAAGAAATCGCCGGGTATCGACTCGTATTTCGGAAGCAGGAGCTCGTTCTTGTCATCGTCGAGCAGCAGGGTCTCGCGTCGACCATGTCTGGTACACTTCGCCCGACACAAGCTCACCCTCAAGTTCCTTGAATTTCTTGTATATCGACTCTTTCTGCAAGTCAAGAATTTTCGACTGGAGTGTCTGGCGCAGGTTCAGGATGGCACGGCGTCCGAAATCAGCGAATACGATCTCACGTGTGTGTTCCTCGCCGATCTCCACATCCGGGTCCTGGTCGGCACGTGCATCGCTGAGGCTTATCTGCCTGTTGGGATCCTCAACCTCGCCGTCAGGTACCACCTCAAGGTTCTGGAATATCTGCACGTCACCCTTGTCAGGGTTCATGATCACATCCAGATTCTCGTCGGTGCCGAACATCTTGGCGAGTACATTACGGAATGATTCCTCAAGAACACTAATCATAGTGGTCTTGTCAATATTCTTTAGATCCTTGAACTCGGCAAAGCGCTCCACCATATTGGGAGCTTCCTCTTTTTTGGCCATAGCAGTTATATTGTTCTCTTATTTGAAATTTATTAAATACTTCACATATTTGGTGTCGGCCACAGCCAGACGAACCGGCTCCTGAATCATTTCAGGACGCTTCTTCCCTTCGACCTTCACCTTACGGGTAACCTCGATGACAAATTCAGTACCGTCGGCATTCACTTCCACCAGACATCCGGTAAGCTTGCGTCCGTCGCGCGTGAGCACCTCCACATCGTTGCCGATATTCTTGTCATACTGACCTTTCACCTTGAACGGCGATGTCAGGCCGGCGGAACCTACTTCAAGTTCATAATCCTCCTCGTCGCGGTCAAACACCGATTCAATACGGCGGGTGATGGCGGCACATGTGTCAATATCCACACCTGTAGCACTGTCAATCTCTACGGTAATGATATTGCCCGGGGCAATATTGATGTCCACTATGAATGCATCCGTGCCCTCAATGGCATCGGCCACAGTCTGCTCAAGGAGCTGCTTGTCTATCATCAGGATAATCCGTTACAATAAATAAAATGGAGGAAGCGTCGAGCCTCCTCCGTGACATTATTGATGCAAAGATAGTAATTATTCTACTCCTACGCAATAAAAAAGCGTTGCCGGCGCTGCAATCCGTTTCAGGGCAGCTCTATTTTAACAAATGATTAACAAAATAAATGATTATTTAACCTCTTATAATGCGTGCTATCTGCTCCGCGAGCTTTTTGACAGCATCGTCGTCAAGCAGCCCGGTAACAGTCCTGGCCATATCAGTAATATCATCGCGGCGCTGGGAATTCTCAAACACGGAATGAATCTCGACAAGCACCAGCCCTATGGCACCTAATGTGGTGAAAAACGGGAATGCCGGCACACTCCATCCTGTTATACTCCTGAGAGCCAACGCCACAATAATCCACATGGCATCCAGAACCGACAGCGCGAAAAGTGTAATGTAATAGCGTGAGGCTTTCTCCACGGTGCGCCTGTAGCCGCTTGAGGTACGGCGCTGTCCATTGCGGCGAGCTTTCAAAGTGCCGCTACGCAAATCCACTAAAATAGCCACGAGTACCGATGCATATTCCACCGCCAAGGTAAGCACAGCCCAAAGAAGCACCCGCAAAGTTTCGTCCGATAGTCCAATCATTTTTTAGGGCAAAGTTAGCTCGCCCCTCTTCCGAAAGCGCACCAATCAGCACTCCTCTATCTCGCCCAGCTCGACATACCATACGTAGCCACGCACATTATCGAACCCGAGCTTGCGGAACATATCCATATACCGTCCCACCTGCTTCTGATATGACTTACGCTTCTGCCGCCCGAACTTATAGTCGATCACATCAACATATCCGTCAGCAGTCCAGACCACCCTATCGGGGCGCAGCGTAGCGCCGGAGCTATCGACATTCTCTATCGGGCGTTCGCAAAGCACCCTATGGAATCCGCCGAACCACCCTCTGTCGGCAGTATTGCGGATAGCCTCACAGATAACCTTCCGGACCTCAGGAGCCTCTTCATGCCGCAGCGCGCCGCAGCGCAGAGCCTTGCCTACAGCGCGGTCAATATCCGCCTCTGTTCTGATGCCGGACAGGATGTCATGAAGAAGATTTCCGTGGCGGCGTCCGAGTTCGGAATCGGCGAATGTCTCGATACGCGTCTTTCCCATCAGCTCATCGCGGAGCGTCACCTGATACTCCGGCATAGGCACGGTGCGTAGCGGCGTAACAGCCTTGGCCAGCTCACATTCAGAGGGTATAGGCTCTGTAGGTGCACCCATAACAAGCGTATCCTCGACATAGCCCAACTGGCGCAGTGCCAATCCTACCATCTGTCCGGCAGTAGGCGAACTGAATCTTACAGCCTCAGCCTGCTCGTCAGCGCCCGGCTGCGATGCCCCCTTCTTAGGGCGCTTGACCTCTTTCTCCTTAGGCACCTGCATTGACACCACCAGCTCATATTTGGCTCGAGTAAACGCGACATACAGGGCGTTAAGCTCGTCAAGCATCTGCTCACGATGACGCTTTTCGTACTCTTCACGATAGGGAGTATTACGCATGGCTGCCACAGGCACCATGGGTACGAGCGGCGGAAGCACGGCATCCGGCACTCCCCGCACCGGCTTCGGCTCGAACCATTCCAGGTCCTTGAACCGCACCATAGGCCAATTGACAAACGGCAGGTGCACGCAGTCAAACTCCAGTCCCTTCGATTTATGGATTGTCATCACGCGCATGGCGTTGGGATCGGACGATGATGCAAGCCGGGCATTATGGCCAGTAGCATCCCACCACCGCAGGAAAGCCTGTATATCGGCCACAGGTGCGGTAGCACAGAAATCAGTGACCACATCCTCAAATGCCAGCAGATACACCTGTTCCCCTTCCGTAACCGTGCCATGGGGGAAATACACATGCACTATGCGCTCCACCATAGCAGGCAGATTCTCACATAGCGCACCGTTAAGCCTTTTATCCGGAGGCAGCGGCTCCTGACACATATCTACCGCCTCGGAAAGCGATTCGGACGGCGACATTGACCGTCCTATATTAAACTCGTAGCGCTCACGCAGATTGTCGAACTCAGCCGAGCTGCGCATCATGCTGTCCTTAACCTCCGGCTCGCCGTCAGACTCCTGTGCCGTATCGCCACGTCCTACCGACCGAAGTACACTGAGCACACGCTTGACCGCAGGCGATGACTCAATATTCATCGAATCGTCAGAAATAATCCTGATGCCCATAGGCGCCAGCTCCTCGTCAGAAGCGAACACCTCCATCAGATGGTCAATCACGGTGGCGGCCTCGGCGCGGAAGCGGGTAAGGACAGCTATGTCACACGGACTGTAGCCGGCAGCTATCTGCCTCTTTATACCATCGGTCATACGCCGGAGCGCCTCCTCATCAAATGTCTTGCTGTCAGAACTGCGCCAGAGATCAACGTAGCCGGTATGGCCGGAATGCTTTTTCGATACATTCTGCACTACATTGGCATAGATATCCGTATAGCCGTAAACGGTGGATATGGAGCCGAACAGCATATTGTTGAATTCCACCATAGTACGCGAACTGCGCCAATTGGTGTTCTCCGACGGCTTCGAGCCTCGCTCCATCACATCCTGCCTGACCTCTTTCCGCACCCGGCTCTGAAGCAGCGTGGGGTCCGACGAGCGGAATCGGTAGATGCACTGCTTTTCATCACCGATTATCAGATTATCATGTCCCCACGACTGGCTTTCATTGACAAGCGGCCGAAGATTTTCCCACTGCAGACGGGAGGTGTCCTGAAATTCATCAATCAGAAAATGCTTGAAGTCGACGCCCACTCTTTCATATATGAAAGGTGCGTCATCGTCACCTATTATCTTACGGAGCAAGCCGTTAGTATCGGAAAGCAGAAGTGTGTTGTTATCGCTACGGTAGCGCTCTACACGGGAGTACACACCGCGCAGGAGCCCCATGACAAAAACATTGGAGTCAATCTGCCGCAGGACGGTTAGCGCCGAGGAGTTATGCACTATCGCACGACATGCATCCATGACGGCATTATACACCTGCGCCTGAGCACCCCCTTCGAAAAGAGCTCGTGCCGAACTGTTATAGAATTCACCCCCTTTCACCACTGATGCCGCCGATACACGCTTGTCATCATAGCCCGTTTCAGAGCAGTCCTTTATCTGAGTAAGCAGATTCTTCTTCACCGCATCGCCGGGCAGTCCGGAACTGCGCAATGCTTCAAGAGCGCCCAGACAGGCGCGGCGCACCTCTTCCATAAGCGCATCCATCTCCCTGCGGATACCTTTGCGGAACACGCGCAGCTTGTCTGACTCAAGGTAGGACATCATATCATCATAATGCTCCACGAATTTCTCATCGGACAGCCCGGAAATCAGCCTCAGAAGCTGTTCATAGCCGCGCGAATCGCGGTTGAAAAGCGTCACGGCGCTACCCTTGCCAAGCTGTTCAAGCATGTAGCGCGATATCCACTTCACCATTGACTTCGCCTCCTCCGAGTCAGGCTCGGAGGACATGGAGCTGAACAATTCGGCCACGCCATAGCCAATGGCACCTACCGTGTCGAGGTCAAGTTCATAATTGCCATCAAGCTCCGCCTCACGCGCGAAGGTGCGCAGTATAGTCTGGAAGAAAGCATCGATGGTGCTTACATGGAAATAGCTGAAATCAAACAGAAGCTGATGCAGAGCCTTGTCAGCTGCTTTTGTCAGCTCCTCAGGAGTGCACCCGAATTCTTTCACCAGATCACCGGCATACGGGCTCTCCGAGCTCCAGCCGGGCTCACGTCCGGCCAACAGCGCGAGTTCATGCACTATGCGCTGCTTCATTTCATCGGTGGCCTTGTTGGTGAATGTTATGGCAAGGATATGACGATGGCGGTCACGGTTGCGCCGGTTCAGGCGGTAGCGTCCGTCGCTATCCTTATATCCAAGCAGCAGCTTGATATATTCATACGTGAGGCTATAGGTTTTGCCGGAGCCGGCAGATGCTTTCAGTATGGTGAGCATACGGCATCAGATGATTCGGGCTTTATATCCCATTTCGGTAAGCAGCCGGAGCAGATCCTTGCGGCGGTCGCCCTGAATCAGTATTTCTCCCCCGCGTGCCGAGCCTCCGGCCCCGAGCTTCTGCTTCAGCGCTGTAGCTATAGGCTGCAGGTCAGCATCGTCACATACCCATCCGGAAACGAATGTGGCAGTCTTTCCGCCACGGCCTTTCCGCTCCATAAATATATCCAGACGCGGCTGGCGTGCGGAGGCCGGCTCCTGAGCCTCTGCCTCCGGTTCCTGTCCTTCGGGCAAATCGGGGTTTGACTCGGCAAATTGCCGCAATGCATCCTGCCAGTCCATCAGAAAGAGATTGAATCAGTCAGAAACCCATCTATGACACTGTCCTCGTGCATGTGCTCGTCAGGATTATAAGGATTGTCCTGATTGCCGACAATGGCTGAGAGCATCATGCCATACTGCGCCTGCTCGGAAGGAAGCGATGAAAAATACTGTCCGGCGGAATCGGCATCGGCCTTGAAAGCACGGCGATAGCAGTCGGTGGCAGTGGCAACATTTGTGCCGGCGTCATCATTATCTTCTTCAGAAAGCTGCATATACACCATTGACAAGCGGGCCAGCTGACTTGCTGACATGGATGACAGCGCAGGCTCCGAGGTGAGATGCGAGGCCACACTTGAGGCCACTTCCATATCTCCTTGGGCGATAGCCATTTCAGCACGCCGTATATCCTCCTCGGGTGACACCTTCGAAGAACATGATATGGCAAGGGCCATAAGCAACACTACGGTAAGGATATTTATCAGTTTCATCAGTCATTAATTTTACCACGCCGACGGTACACATAGTCAGCTCCTCCATTACGGAGCGTCAGTGTTATACCATTGAAATCAACCACAGGCAGAGAGCGCTTTTCCGGAATCTCACCCACAAGGGTGGCGTCGCCGTCAACCTCTACCGGTTCAGGCTCGTTGGTAATGTACAGGGTGTCATTTTCCACATTCCACTTACCCTTTACAGCATACGTCAGCACTCCTGGACGGATGGCTCGCTGCAGCACGGTGCCGTCGTCGGACAATTCGAGCACAGGAGTATCCGTGGAAACTTCGTCAATATAGTAGATCCCTACCATTTCTTTCGCTCTGTCGGAAAGCCCGCTGCATGAAGACAGGAGGAGCATACCGGCCGCTGCGGCTATCAGCGATGTTGATTTCATAGCTTATTTTTCGGCAAATTTAATAAATTTAGAGCAAAACACGCTCCGTTATGATGGTTTGAGATGGAAAGTTTCGATATATTTCTTTATCACCGGATTCTGCTCAATCATAGATGACAGGAATTCGCGGTCATTAAGCGTATGGCGCGGAGGTGCACCGGTGTTGATATCCACCTCAAGCGTAAACATGTCGTTGCGCAGCGAGTTCTGCATGTGCGGCAGCAACCTCGGCATGGCATCAAGCACCAGTTCGCGCTGTATATCGTTCTCCACCAGTATAAAATGGCATCCCTGCTGAGCGCCCTCCCTTTGCGCAGGCATACATGAGCGCATCGTATTTATCAGAATATGCTCTTTGGGATAGAGCGTGATGAATCCGTTCCATGCCGCAGCGATATCCTGCGGGGTATAGGTCTCCGTCCTGACTGCCGATGGTCCCTGCGGCGCCTCACTGGCAGCATCGGCAGCGTTACGTCCGTCAGAGGCCCCCGGCTGACGCCGTATGGATATACCGGGAGCATTCAGCACTTTACCCTGCCTGCGCGGAGGCACAGGAATTGACGTGGCAGGAGCACCCATTACCGGCTGCTGCACCCGGGGGGCCTGACTCTGCGCTGCCGTGGGGCGCACAGGAGCCGGAGCGGCAGGAGTGGGTGCCGGAGCCTGGGGAGCTGGGGTAGCGGCTACAGGCGTAGCGGGCTTCCCGGACTGAGGCGCCGAGGAGGTATTGCCGGCGGCTATTGGTTGCAACCGCCCCTCGCCGTTGCCGGCGTTACGGGAGGGGCTGAGTAATTGGCATATTTTAGCGAGCGTCAGCTCGATAAGAAACTGCTTGCTCGATGATGTACGGTAGTTCAGGTCCGCATCATTGCAGAGCGACATCGCTTTGAGCAGGAAATCAGGAGTGCATTTCGCAGCTGTGGCAGCCATCCGCTCCTTCACATCATCAATAGCCTCTATCAGAGGGAGTGTGGCGGGGGTGGAGGCTACTGCCAGATTGCGCAGATAGGACGCCAATCCGTTGATAAAAAACAGCGAGTCGAAGCCATTGTCACGAATCTCCTTGTATATCAGCCATGAGCCGAATACATCCCCTTTGAGGAAGCACTCTACAAGACGGTTGTAATACGAGTCGTCCAGCACATTCAGATTATCAAGGACTGCGCTGTAGGTTATATTGTTGGATGAAGAGGCGGCCACCTGGTCGAATATCGACAGGGCATCGCGCATGGCACCGTCAGCTTTCTGCGCTATTACATTCAGAGCCGAAGCATCAGCTTCGATACCCTCCTGCGAAGCCACATACTGCATATGCTTCACCATATCGGGCACCGTTATGCGATGGAAGTCATATATCTGACAGCGCGACAGTATGGTGGGGATAATCTTATGCTTCTCTGTGGTGGCAAGGATAAATATCACGTATGCCGGGGGCTCCTCAAGCGTTTTCAGGAACGCATTGAACGCGCTGGAACTGAGCATGTGCACCTCATCGACAATGAACACACGGTAGCGTCCTGACGACGGTGGCACCTGAACCTGCTCGATAAGCCCGCGCATGGCATCCACGCCATTGTTTGACGCGGCATCAAGCTCGATTATGTTAAGCGATGTGCCGGCGTTGAATGCGCGGCAGGAGTCACATTCATTGCAAGCCTCACCATCGGCCGTGAGATGCTCACAGTTGATGGTCTTGGCAAAAATACGGGCACAGGATGTCTTTCCCACACCTCGCGAGCCGCAGAAAAGATAGGAATGAGCAAGGCGTCCCGAAGCCACCGCTGACTTGAGTGTGGCGGTCAAAGCCTTCTGTCCTACCACTGAAGCAAACGTGGAGGGCCGATACTTCCTGGCCGATACGATATAGTGTTCCATATACTTGCAAATATACGGTATCTCAACCATATCTGCAAGCATGGAGCACCCTTTTTAGCGGGAATACCGTACTATTACGCCGGTATGGTGAATACGAATCGTGCGCCTTTGGAATATGTAGTGTCGACCTTGACCGTACCGCCGAGCAGACGCGCCACAAGAGAACAGATATACAATCCGAGTCCGGATCCCTGCGAATGGGAATCAAGTTTTTCAAACCGCTGGAAAATAACCTGTTCCTTACCTTCAGGGATACCGATTCCGGTATCAGTCACCGCAAAGCTCAAGGTCCCGGCCACAGGGTCTGATTCATAAGAAAGGGCTATAGAGCCTTCATCGGTGAATTTGGCTGCATTGCCAAGCAGATTCAGGAGTACCTGTTCCACACGGCCCGGATCGGTCGACACGATGGTATCGGCCTCACCCGCGTTTGCAAATTCAAGAGTCACCGATGGCTTCACCTTACGGCGCACATTCTCAAGCGCCATGTGGCACATGCCCTGCACCGATACCGGACGGCTCGTAATGACGGCGTCCTCCTTCTCCATCACTGATACGTCGAGTGCGTTATTGATAAGCGTCTGAAGCAGTTCGGCACTGAGGGTGACAACCTCGGCAAACCCCTCCAGATATTTCCGGCGCGACTCATCCATGTTGTCCACTATGAACTGCGAGTACTCCACTATGGCAGTCAGCGGAGCGCTCACCTCGCGGCTCATGCTGTTGACAAAGTCGCTCTTCACCTCAGTGGCTTTATGCGCCTTGTCACGGGCCATGATAAGCTTCTGCTGGGCACGTTTCAGTTTATCGCGCTCTTCGAGCAACGAATTGTTGGCATTCTTGAGCTCTTCCGACAGACGCTTGGACCGACGATATACACGCAGAATAAGGAGCATGGCTATGACCAACACTATAAGGGCCACGATAGAGCCAATCATAATGGCACGATGCCATTTCAGGTCCGATGTATGACGTTCCTGTTCGAGCATGTCACGCTCACGCTGCAATGAATTTACACCATATACCACCTGAAGCTCACTCATACGGTCCTCAACCGATGCACTCAACTGACGCTCGATATCATCGGAATAATCCTTCAGAGCCTGCACGAGAGTGGCTTGATCGCCTACAGCTTCCGATGCCTCAATAAGCATTTTCAAAAGACTTGTACGGTACTGCTTATGTACCGGGTTATCCACCTGACGCTTCAGTATGGGGAACGCCACAGCATAGTTTTTCTTTGCCATGTTATAGAACATTTCCGCACCTTCCCCTCTCTTCAGATCATTCATCACCTCCGCATTATCGCTGGCAATAGCCTGAATTTTACTGTACAGATCCTCAATCTCACTATCCATCAGCACACCATAATTGGCAAGGATACTGGTATAGGCACGATACTCGGTGAAATCAGTGTGAGTGAACGCACGCCCCTCCTTGCGCAATCGGGCGGTCATGCGCTTTAGCCCAGCTATCAGTTCATAATTGGCGGCCACAGAACGCTTTGCCGAATTATTTATAGCATAGATTCGCGCTGCATTCTTATAGAAGTGATTGCGAATGTCTTCATACTGATATGGAAGTTTCTGGACCAGGCGTTCAAGCTGTGAGATATATGACATAAGCATCGCACCTCTGTTTTCATTGCCAAGATAGAGGCACACTGAATAGAGATGGACAATCTTGTCGCTGAGCGATGTCTTTTCATCCTCCTTGTATTCACTCAGTTCCTTAAACAGCATATCGGCACACTCTTCCGCAGTGGCATTGGTGGCCCAATTAGTGACCTGCATCAAGCGGATGAATGTTTTGATTTCCTGTTGGCGGCCGCTCTTGGGGAGCTTTTCAACGCGCTCAAGCTGCGTGTCAATAATCGAGTCATTTATTTGGTATAATGACGCCAACGTGCGCAACATATCGAGCTGCACATCCACATTGTCCATACGCACGGCCATCTGATACAGCGACTCGGCGGCGGCAGTACGTTTTTCCGGAGGGGCAGTATCATATATGTCGTACATTACACGCAAGCTATCATTAGGGCTCTTGGCAAGAGGCAGCATATTGACAACGCTATCATGCACAGCCGGACTTACAGCCTTAAGATTGAGAGGAAACAGCACTGCAAATATACATGCCAACGCTATAAGGAGTCGTTTAAGATACATATTCTGAAATATTTATTATCTACAAATATAGAGATAATTGAAAAAGAATAAAAATTTAACTGAATTTTTTAGGCGCGAAGAATAGCCACTTTTTACTCCAAGTCGCTTGCATAGTGAACGGAATGAATTAAATTTGCATACATCTATATGAAGTCCCGCCTGAAGAGTATACTAAGATCACGCCTGTTCTGGATTGCACTTGCGGTACTGGCCGTTGTAGCCGGCACGCTGGTTCACCGCTATGCGTTCATGCGCGAGGGAGTGACTCCATCGGAGGAAGAATATCCGGTGAGGGGCATCGACATATCATCGCACAACGGCGATATTGATTTCGGGGCGCTGAAGCAGGCCGGCATTGATTTTGTGCTTATCAAGGCCTCCGAGGGGAGCAGCTTCAAGGATCCGCGATTCTACACCAATATCGCGCGTGCCCGGAAGGCCGGATTGAAGGTGTCGGCCTACCATTTTTTCCGCTTCGATGCCACAGGCTACATGCAGGCGCTCAACTTCCTCCACTCGCTGCGCGGACAGCAGCTTGACATGCCTGCGGTTATCGACATCGAACACTGGACTAACCCAAACAACCGCACCACAACGGAAATACGTTCGACACTATCCTCGCTGATACATGAGCTTGAATCGGCCGGAGTGCCGGTGATGCTTTATTCCAACCGCGATGGCTATGATGAATTCATACGTGGACGCTTGGAGCGTTACCCGGTGTGGTTCTGCACATTCGGTGAGATTGACGCGGATATACGCTGGTGCTTCTGGCAGTATTCCCACCGCGGACATGTAGAGGGGATAGACGGGCGTGTTGACCTCGATGTGTTCAACGGCTCACGAGCCGAATGGGAGAAATGGTGCGCCGCACACTCCACTATCATACAATAACATTCACGCACGCGCGTTATTATCTTATGAAATTATTGTACGCAACACGATTCCATATATACATCCTGGCCTTACTTCTAACGGCTCTGATTCCAGGCGCAGCCTCGGCATTCAGCACCGACAAATACGCTACCGAATCGGCGCTCGCCAACGGGAAGTGGGTAAAAGTGTCGGTGGAGAGCACCGGCATGCACTTCATACCGGCCTCAACGCTCCGCTCATGGGGATTCAGCAATCCGGAGAAAGTACGCATCCACGGCTACGGCGGCGCCCGCATCGCCGATCTCCTTTCAGCATCAGGATATATCGACGATTTACCCCCCGTGACCTCCCGGGCGTCAGCTGCAGGAGTCTACTTTTATGCCGTAGGCCCGGTGACATGGCGCACCGTCAACAGCCGTTACGTCCACACGCTTAACCCATACAGCACCAAAGGGTACTACTTCATAACCGAGGCTGACGACGAAGCTCCCTCCGTGCGCGTGGAGGGGCTGACTTCGCAACCGGTAAACCCGGTAAACAGTTTTACCGAACGCATATGGCACGAGGAGGATATAGTATCCCTTGGCAACACCGGCTTACAGCTGTTCGGCGAGGATTTCCGCTATTCGCCGTCGCGCAGCTTCAAGTTCACGCTGGCAGGCCGGGTAGATAACACTCCGGTATGGATGCGCACACGCTTCGTGGTCAACGCTCCGTCAGCATCCACCCTGTCCATCACCGCCAACGGCTCGCAGCTCGGCACAGGCAGCAACACCATAGGCTCCACTACCGGCGACAACTACGGTACAGCCGGAACATTTGACCACACATTCACCCCGGAGGGCACCTCACTCGACGTAGGGATGCGCTTCTCGGCCGGAGGGACAGTCAAAGCCGCCCATCTCGATGCGATAAGCATCAACTATACCCGAGCCATAGCCATCCCGGCTTCCGGCTCGCTTGAATTCGAGGCCTCGCGGTCATCAGTAGTCATATCAGGCGCCGGCGCCGGCACCACGGTATGGGACGTCACCGACCCGCAGAATATATTCGCGCTTCCGCTTACCGATGTCAGCGCTGACACAAAAGGGTGGGTCAACAGCTACTCCGGCTCGCGACGCTATACCGCATGGAACGACAACAGCCGCCTCCCCGCACCCGCATTTGTAAGCTCAGTGGAGAACCAGAACCTCCATTCTACCGACAATCATCCGGATATGGTGATATTCACCGTTGCCGACTGGGCAGGCGAGGCCGAACGGCTTGCCAACGTCCACCGCTTCAGCGCCGACTCACTCCGCGTGATGGTGGTCAATCAGGAACTGGTGTTCAACGAATTTGCTTCCGGCAGTCCGGACGTCAACGCATTCCGCAAGATGCTGAAGATGCTGTACGACCGCGGAGAGAGCGCTGACGGCCACCGGCTGCGCTATGCTCTGTTCATGGGACGACCTACATTTGACAACCGCGTGCTCACCTCCCACATGAAAGCGCTTGGACAGAAGTATATGCCCACATGGCAGACCGATGAATCGCTCCGCGAAACGGGCAGCTACTCCACCGACGACATATTTGCCTTCCTTGAGGACAATTCCGGACGCGACATGAGTCAGGACTCCTACTCGATAGCTGTAGGGCGTCTGCCCATCCACTCCACCGCCGAGGCACGTACATTCGTCGACAAGATAATAGCCTATACCGACCCCTCAAATATTGGCTCATGGCAGGCTCAGACTCTTTTTCAGGCTGATGACGGCGACCTTGCTAAGCACATGGACCAGACAGATATCACCATCGACTCCATGCGCACACGCGATGCCGGCAAGGCCATGATGGTGACCCGCATATATGCCGATGCGTTTGAGGAGAAGGGCGGCGTCATCGAATCGGGGCGCGACCGCCTCTACCGCAAGCTCGACGAGGGGGTGCTCTGGTGGAACTATCTCGGACACGGCGACCAACTAACCATAGGGCATGGTAAAATGGTGCTTTACACCGACATCAACAATATACGTCTGCGCTATCAGCCGTTTCTGGCAGCCTACACTTGCTCGTTCATGCAATGGGATGCCGCCGAGCTATCGGGCGGAGAAATCCTGGCTCTGAACGACCGCGGGATAATAGGTATGCTGTCGGCCTCACGAAAATCGTTCATCTCCAACAACGGCGACCTTTCGCCGGCAGTGAGCGCCTACATGTTTGATCGCGATACATCCGGCCGCTTCCTTCCGATAGGGGAGATTGTGCGCCGCGGCAAGAACCAACTGTCGCGCATATCAGGACGCTCCGACGACAATAAGCTGCGCTTCGCTCTGCTCGGCGACCCGGCGCTGCGCCTGTCGGCACCATCGCTATTCCTCAAGCTCGAAACTATCGACGGCGAAACCGTCGACCCCGACAAGCAGCTCACCATCAAGGCTCGCCAGAATGTGGTGATGACAGGCTCCGTAGTCGATGCCTCGGGCAGCAAAATAAGCTCGTTCAACGGTCCGCTGCTCACCACCCTTTATGACGCCGAAACAAGCGTGACCACCCTCGGGCGCGACCGCAACGACAAAGATGGCAAGCCACACGTCTACGATGAACCCGGCTCCATGCTCTATCAGGGGCGCGACTCCGTAAAAGCGGGAGAATTTACCATACGGATAGCCATGCCGTTTGAAACAGCTGAGAATTTCCGTCCGGCCACGCTACAGATGTATGCCTACAGCACATCGGGCAACATGGAGGCTTCCGGCCTCAACTCGGACTTCTACGTATATGGCACCGATGAATCTGCGGCGCCTGACACCATTCCTCCTACCATCGACATGGCGGTGCTCAACCACAGCAGCTTCCTTCCGGGGCAGACGGTCAATGAATCGCCCATGTTCCTGGCCGATGTAAGCGACAATGTGGGCATCAACCTCTCCATGGCCGGCGTAGGCCACCAGATGACGCTCCGTCTTGACGGACGAACCACCTACAGCGACCTGTCGCTCTACTACACCCCGCGCTCCGACGGCACTCCGGGTGGCTCGATAGCCTATCCGTTGAGCGGACTTGCCGATGGCGACCACTCGCTCACGCTCCGCGTATGGGACACCTCGGGCAACTCCACCTCCCACAACATCCCCTTCCGCGTAAGCCAGGGAATAGCGCCTACGGTATTTGACATCTACACCGATGCCAACCCCGCCTCGACACAGGCGCGCTTCTATCTGACACACAATCGTCCGGACGCTACGCTGACCGTGACATTCGAAGTGTTCAACATGCTGGGACGCCGCGTGTGGAGCTCCACCGTCACTGACCGCAGCGACATGTTCCAGAGCGCACCTGTCACGTGGGATCTGAGCGACATGGGAGGCCACCGCGTGACGCGAGGCATATATATCTACCGGGCTATCGTCAAGACTGACTCCGGCGATATATACACCGCTGCCAAGCGTATAGCCGTCACAGGATGACGGTAGCTATCACGGGACAATGGTCGGAGATAAACGCCTCGCCATCCTTTTCGGCCAGCACTCCGAAGCTCTTTACCCTCGCGCCGGGCGTCACGAAGATATAGTCGATCAGTTCACGCTCGGCATAGGGCACACGGTCGAAATCATGGTAGCTCCACTCCGGACCATAGTTTAATTCGGCCTTATCGTGCGAACTGTCCAGATGGCCCTTGCGCATACGGTCGGTGATGATACGGATAGGCTCGCCGGCAGGCTTCGAATTGAAATCGCCCGTCAGCACCACCGGAATCTTGCCACCCCCGGTAATCGAATCGATACGCTGCAACAGCAGTATGGCACCCTGCCTGCGCGCCTCGGGCCCTACATGGTCAAGATGCGTGTTCATGGCAAGCAACTCGGCGCCCGAACGGCGGTCGCGCAGACGCGCCCATGATGCCATGCGCACACAGGCTCCGTCCCATCCGAGCGAACCCTTCACCTCAGGAGTCTGACTGAGCCAGAAATGACCGCTGTCCACAAGTTCATAACGGTCCTTCTTGAAAAACACCGGCTCATACTCACCCTTGGCCACGCCATCCTCACGTCCGAGTCCTACGGCCCCATACTGCGGAAGCCGAGCCTTCAGGTCGGCCATCTGATTGGCCAGCACCTCCTGTGCTCCTACGATATCAGCATCATAGAAAGCTATAGCCTTAGCCACGCGCTCGCGCCGCTGCGCCCAGCCGTTGCGACCGTCGCCACCGTTATCATAGCGCGTGTTGATCGACATTACCTTCACCGGCTCAGCGCCAAACAGACATGAGGCCACCGTGACCGACATAAGAAACAGAGAAATGAATCTTTTCATGATATTACCTTTTTTACTTGTTATTTATCCAAAATATTGCGAGGCTAAATTAATAAAAAACTCGCATAGGAGCTTTGGCTTATAGAAAAACTTTTATACCTTTGCACCGCTAAACCGTAAGAAGGAAAGATGCCGGAGTGGTCGATCGGGACGGTCTCGAAAACCGTTGTACCCTTACGGGTACCCAGGGTTCGAATCCCTGTCTTTCCGCTAAGAACAAGAAAAGAAGCCCCCTGCGGGTTTCTTTTTTTGTTCTTACCCCGGAAGGAAAGATTGCGGGGAACCCTGAAGGGTTCGTCATCGCTTTAGCGCTTGCGAAGCAAGAATCCCTGTCTTTTTTCTTAATTCAACGGGAAACCACACGCATAGCAGATGTTACCCGTGTTACCATGTTTCCCGTTTCCCAGACGGCAAAATGGGTAACATCCCGTTCATAAATTTGATACTGTTACAAATAATAATTATTTTTGCAGAAAATAATTTTCCTGCAAAATAATTATGAAGTTTCTTGACCGCAAAGATGAGATAGCTGAGCTTAAAAGAGTTCTGAATCATACTACACCGGCAAAACTTGTTGTTGTATATGGACGCCGGCGTCTTGGGAAATCCACACTCATCAAACATGTTCTTTCTGCCGATGATATTTATTATATGGCAGGAGATTTGGTTGACAATGTCCAGCTGGAAATGCTTCAGGATCTACTGTCACAGAAATTTCCGGAGATTGGTATGGCAAAATTCACGGGCTGGGAGGAACTGTTTCTCATAATCAACCGACTTTCGGAACATCAGTTCACATTGTGTCTCGATGAATTTCCCTACATGGTAAAGCATTCTCCGGAGCTGCCGTCTATAATCCAACGGCTCATAGACGCTAAGATTCTGAAATACAATCTTATAATTTGTGGCAGTTCCCAGCGGATGATGCAGGAAATGATTCTAAGCCAAAGCGAACCTCTTTATGGTCGTGCCGATGCAATCCTTGATGTGCGGCCTATCCCATTGCCATATTTACAGGAGGGACTACATCTTGATGCTGATACTACAATAGAGGAATACAGTATCTGGGGCGGCGTACCTCGATATTGGGAACTCCGTGAGGAATATAGCTCTTTGACAGAGGCTATCCGTGGGATGCTGCTTGGCCCGACAACAGTATTGTATGAAGAGCCGAAGAAATTGTTTCTTGATGATATGAAAGTAACTGTGCAGTCTGAATCACTGATGGCTGTGATAGCAGGAGGAGCAAACCGTCTTTCTGAAATAGCAGCCCGAATGGGTCGTGAGGCCACATCTCTATCGGCTCCACTTGACCGACTGATTCAGATGACCTATATCCGTAGAGAAATCCCCTTTGGCGAAAGTCCCAAAAAATCGAAAAAGGGCATATATAGAATAAACGACCCTATGATGGATTTTTACTACTCATTCATCATGCCTAACATGTCAAGCCTTGCACGAGGCCGCAGGAGCATTGTGATGCAGAAGATAGAACGGGATTTTTCAGGCTACGTGTCACGCCACTGGGAACATCTGTGCCGTGAAGCTGTCAGCGGAAATATGATGTTCGGATACCAATGGGACGAAGCCGGCAGATGGTGGGGTACAGTTCCGTGTGAGGAGAAAGGCTCGTTCAAAGAAATGGAGTTTGATGTCCTGGCGGAATCTACTGATGGCAGAGCTCTGTTGGTGGGTGAATGCAAGTGGACAAATCCCGAAATAGCATCGGAACTACACCGCAAGCTGCTGAATAAAGTCAACAAGCTACCATTTGCACAGAACAAGGAAATTGTAACAGTGCTTTTCCTTAAAAACAAACCGAAAGACTTTCCTGTGTCTATAAATATATTGTACCCGCAAGATGTGATTCAGGCTATGCACGGCGACTGACACTCCACACAAGCTGCAGTGTGAGGATTTGCTTCCCGTGTTACCATGTTTCCCGGTCGCTATCAACAGCATAATTTCATTTGGTACGATTAATAAAAATCGTTCAATAATGAATTTTGTTTGGTATGACTAATAAAATTCAATACATTTGCTGTATGAAAATCATTTCGCGACAAATATACATTGACCATATTCTGAGATTCTTGAACAAGGGTATGATGATAGCTCTCACCGGTCAGCGCCGAGTGGGTAAAAGTTATGTGCTTCGGGATCTTGCTGAAATTATCCGTCAGAATAATCCTGATGCAAACATCGTATATATAAATAAGGAGAAGAAGAAATATGATTCGATAAAAACGATTCAGATCTGTCTGCTTATATAGAGGGAAAGTTTCCCGAAGATGAGGATAATTATCTCCTTATAGATGAAGTTCAGGACATTGAAGGTTTCGAGAATACATTGAGAAGCCTGAACGCTGATGAGGAGTGCCAGATAATCGTTACAGGGAGCAACGCCAAAATGCTTTCGTCGGAGTTGTCAACCTATCTTGGCGGACGATATATCGACATCCATATCCAGAGTCTGTCGTATCGTGAATTTCTTCGTTTCCATAATCTTGAAGACTCGCCGGAAAGCCTTGGAAAGTATCTCTCATTTGGAGGACTCCCTCATCTTTACAGGCTCGGTCTTGAAAATGAAGACATGGTTTGGGAATATGTGCAGAACATTTACAACACCATAGTGCTTAAAGATGTGGTGCAAAGAGAAGGACTTCGCAATGTCACATTGTTTGAGAATCTGATGTCGTATGTCAGCGACAACACCGGACAGCTTGTATCGGCAACATCCCTGTCGAAATATCTTAAAGCCCAGAGAGTGGAGTTGACTCCGCTGACAGCCGTCAATTATCTGAAAGCGGCCTCAAACGCTTATATCATAGACAAAGTTAAGCGGTATGACATCCACGGTAAGCGGCTGTTGGAGACTAACGATAAATACTACTTTGAAGACCTTGGATTAAGAAATCTGCTTGTAGGTAGCAACCGTACAAAGGACATAGAGAAGGTGATGGAAAATGCCGTATATCTTCACCTGAAGAATCTTGGATATAAAGTTGCAGTCGGCACACTGCCTAATGGCGAAATAGACTTTGTTGCCGAAAAGGGAGGCAAACCAATCTACATTCAGGTTGCTTATTTGCTCAATGAGGATTCTACAGTAAAACGTGAGTTCGGCAATTTGATACAGATCCCAGACAACTATCCCAAGTACGTCGTGTCAATGGATCCCATAACCAAACCGAAGGACTATGACGGAATTACCCAAATGCCATTGCGTACTTTTTTGCTTACTGACTCATTTTAGTTATAATCTATGGTAAGTATTGACGGGTTGTTTTCAACCACGCAAGTAAAATAGGATGTTACCCGTGTTACCATGTTTCCCGTTTCCCGGACGGCAAAATGGGTAACATCCGGTAACATGGTCATTTGACCAGCAGATGGAACAGGCGGTCAAACTCCGCGTCGAGCAGTCGGCGCCGTTCGTCGCCGGCGGCGGCATTATGGCACAGCACTCCGGGGTGCGACGCTGAAGTCTGTATCACAGCGCTTTTTACTGCCGCAAGCCATCGGTAGGCCTCCTCGACCGGAATATCCCTGAACGGCACATCGCGGCATTCAAACAGCGTGAGCTGACGGCGCAGGGCCTCAACATCGGCAGCAACCGAGAATGCACGCAGACGCTGCTCGTCGACATGCACACGGCCTCGCAGCCAGCGGTTGCGCTTCGACATCATCAGCAGCCCCACGTTGATAAACTCCTCACGCTCAACCGAGGGCACATAGCGTATCACGGCATACTCGTAGAGCAGTCCGTCCGACAGTTGGGCCACATCCTTTATATCATCCATTCCCCAATAGCTTATTTCGTTCCTTTATAGCCTGCTCTACAAACAGATGCGAGTTAGCCAACCGCCCTGTAAGAAACCGCCGGTATACCTCGCGCCGCTCCTCGGCCGTCAGCCCGCTCTCCGGCTCGTCAAGCCAACAGGCAGGAATCAGACGCACTATAACCTCAAGCGTGCGCGGCGTTATGGCCTGGCGCATCAGCTTGTCGGCGGCTTCGAGCTCGGAAGCGTAGGGCAGGAAAATATGATTGCGCACGTATGGAAACGGATCGAGATGCGCCGCCTCAACATTGCGCCACGAATGATGGAAATATAGCGAGGCACCATGGTCAATGAGCCACAGCTCCCCTTTCCACATCATCATGTTAGGATTCAGCCGCGTGCGGTCGACATTGGTCAGAAATGCATCGAGCCACACTATTTTCGACGCCGTAAGCGCATCAACCTTGTTGACCGCCGGGTCAAACGTCATGGCATGGTCAAGAAAATGCAGCCCTAAGTTCAGCCCCTCCGAACCACGCAACAACTCCTGAATCTCCACATCCGGCTCCGTGATACCGAAAAGGGGCGACAGCTGAATCAGCACCAGCTCAGGCACCTTGAACTTCAACGCTTTGGCCACCAGCCCACCTATCAGCTCAGCCACAAGCGCCTTGGCGCCATGTCCGGCACCGCGCATCTTCACCACATACTTGAATCCGTCGTCGGCCTCGGCAAGCGCCGGAAGCGATCCCCCCTCGCGCAGAGGCAGGACGTAGCGCGACAATATCTGACTTCTAAGTTCCATAACAGATATCTAACACCTTTACCATGCCGATGGATTTATATCTTCAGATATATCTTGCGGCGGTACATGAACAGAAGTATCAGGAATACTATCAGGAAATTGGCAAACGTGAGCCACACACTGTAATAGTCGCCCATGTACTGCTCCAGCCCGTAGCTGAGCGAGCGCGCTATACTGCGGAAGTTGATAGCCTCGCCCATGATATAGGCCGCTATTGAATTCATGCCGTAAATCTTCAGCCAGTCAAGCCCGCGGTGACGGCCGCGCACATCTATCCAGTAGTAGAACGCACCCATCAACAGGAAGCAGTAGCCTCCGGAAAGCAGCGTCATGCTTCCGGTCCATATACGCTTTATAACGGGCTGATTGAAGCTCCACAGCCAGCCGCACACCACCAGCACCAGCCCCGTCACCAGCAGACGGCGCACGGTGAGCATCTGCCGGTCGCGTCCGAGGCGTATCATCCGTCCGGCAAATGTGCCGAGCATCACCGTTACGCTGAACGTAAGGCTGCTCCATATCCATGTGTACGACAGGTCGCCGCGGAAGCGCCCGAGTATCAGCTCATCCACCTTGAAGGCGAAGCTCCCCTCGCGGGAGTAGTCGCCCCACAGCATCATAGGTATGGTGTAGACCACCAGCAGCGCCGCCGTCCATATTATCTGCGTGCGCACGCGGCAGTGCAGCAGCAGGAGAGCGCTCACCAGATAGCCCGTGGCTATTGACTGGAGAGTATTGGTGTAGAGATATATGTACTTGAAGTTGAACCCGAGCAGATTGCCCTGCACCACCATGCCGAGCAGAAACAGCAGCAGGAAGCGGCGCGTTATCTTGCGGTAGACCTGCGCGTCAGGCTTACGTCCGTCATATTTCGACAGCGAGAACGGCATCGACGCCCCGGTCATGAACAGGAAGAGCGGCATCACCAGGTCCCAGCATCGGAAACCCTCCCACACTTCATGGTCAAGCTGATAGATAATCGGGTCGAGCCAGCCGGGATGCGGAAGCGAACCCAGCGACCATATTATAGGCTGCAGAAACACGAGCATAAACAGGTCAAAACCGCGAAGAATGTCCAGCGATGCGAGTCGATAGGGCGTTTTCGCCCCTTGTTGTACAGCGGATGATTGTGATTTGGTCATGGTATCAGGATATTTTTTTGCAAATATAATACATTTATGCAAAACTTCTTCCCTTCCCCCCTCAGCCGTTACCATGTTTCCCTGTTTCCCAAAGCGGTAACGCGGTAACGTGGGAAACATCCGTGTCGTATGAAATACGTAGGTACATGCCTTTGGCATGTATTAGATGCATCTGGATAGCGAACCTGAAAGGTTCATTCATGTTTTAGCCGCGGGCCGAGCGTAGCGAGCCCCGCGGAAAAGCGAGCCCCACAAAATTATCTGAAAGATAACTTTCCATCCCCGGGCTGCAGCCCCGAAGACGCGAATTAGATATACCTTCGAGCCTGCGAGGAGCAGGGTTCTCCGCAACCCGCGTCTCCGGCGCTCACATGGCCCTACAATCCGAGGACGGGCTATTGGAGTCCGGTACGGAAGTTATGTCTTATCTTAATTCGACAGTAAGCCCCATGGCAGAAACCATGCGGTAGAATGTCGAAATTGAAGGGATGGTCAGCCCTCTTTCCACACGTGATATATAGCTTTTGTCAGTCCCTATTTTCTCTGCAAGCTCTGACTGCGTCATACCCGCTTCCTTTCGGGCATCAAGAAGAATCTGTGCGTTATACTCTTCCCACGCCTGATTTTCAGCTTGTCGGCGGCTCTCTGTTCCTGGAGCGCCAAAAGTTCGGTCGAGTTCTTCACTCACATTGTATGTCTGCATTCTTCTCTTCATAATACTCTTTTTTTAGACGTTTAGCCTTAGCTATCTCTTTTCGAGGAGTCTTTTGCGTTTTCTTCCTGAACGCATTGAACAGAATTACCAGTTTCTCACCATCGTAAATGAAGAAGATCCAAAATTCGTTGTTCCCGTAATTAACCCGAAACTCATATATTTCATCTTCAATATATTTTACAAAGTGCGATGGCATTCTTTCTGTATCAGAGAACAGCAATAAGGCCCTGCGTATTTTCATCTGCTCCTTATCGCTAAGATTAGCCATGAAATCGCGGTAATAGTCCTTATATGCTATTATCTCTCTTACCATGCGGCAAAGATAGCATCAGTTGTCTAATTATACAACATCTTCAAGTGAAAAAAGTTGTACAATATTACAACTGATATATTCGGCCCGGATGTGTGTTACCCATGTTTCCCTGTTTCCCGAAGCGGTAACGCGGTAACATGGGAAACATCCGTGTTGTATGAAATACGTAGGGACATGCCTTTGGCATGTAAAGTTTCGCCAATCTGATATCGCACAGCGATGTCCCTACAATCCG
>JAAGKN010000990.1_pt1 | contig 90720 bp, 77 predicted proteins | sample 6206371 | NCBI WGS metagenome assembly JAAGKN01 (sample SAMN11533720, study PRJNA540317) | gut metagenome | isolation source: fecal pellets from male and female animal of same cohort | host: Peromyscus leucopus | place: USA:CA | collected 2017 | reverse complement strand
AAATCATGGACCATTTACATGGGGAACTTCACCGGCGAACGCTGTATACAATGCGGTTGTCCTGGATAAGGTGGCAGAGATGGCACATCACACACTGACACTGAATCCTCGTGTGGGGAAAGCGCCACAGTACCTGATGGACAAGCATTATTACAGAAAACATGGTGCAAATGCGTATTATGGACAGGAAAAGCTTTAATCAGGCAGCGGCAAAAATTCTATCCAGAGAACATGAAAACCACGGTATTGGAACGTTAGGAGAGAAGACGCTCCATGCCGTGGTTAAAAATTATGTGGAGCCGGACGAGGATTTTCATGAGGTACCGCTGGAGGGCTATGTGGCGGATGTATACCGGGATGGTCATGTGTTTGAGATCCAGACGGCGAATTTCAATACACTGCGGGATAAACTGCGGGTCTTTCTCCCGCTCTATCAGGTAACCATTGTATATCCGGTTCCGGCGACAAAGTGGCTTCGCTGGATCGATATAGAGACCGGGGAGGTGACAGAACGCCGTAAGTCACCAAAAAGGGGGACACCGCAGGAGGTGTTTCGTGAGCTCTACCGGATCAAATCCTTTTTAAAGGATCCCAATCTCTCTGTCCGCATTCTCATGATCGATGTAGAGGAGTCAAGACTTCTGGATGGCTGGAGTGGCGATAAGAAGAAGGGATCCCACCGCCATGACCGGATTCCCGTTGATCTGGTGGAGGATCTCTGTCTGGAGAGAGCAGAAGACTACCGGATGCTGGTGCCGCCGGAACTGGAGATCTTTGATTCAAAGGAGTATGCAAAGGCCTCCAGACTTACCGTGAACCGGGCGCAGACGGCATTGAATGTAATGAACTATCTGGGAGTCGTGAACCGGATTGGCAGGAAGGGAAGAGGGTACCTTTATGAAGTGCCGGAGTGATATGTTTTAAGGTCCGCGGTTCTCCGTTAAGAAAGCATGTTTCGGCAACGGATCAGAAGATATACAGAGGGCACCAGTAAGAACAGATTGATAAAGTCAGTCAATTCCCAAACGACAGTCAGTGGCATGATCCCGCCGATAAAGATCATCAGGATGTAAAAGGTCAGGTACAACCCGGTACCATGTCCGTGAAACAGATAATCAAAGCCCTGTCGTCCAAAGAAGCTCCATCCCACCAGTGTTGCCAGGGCAAAGCTGATGATGGCGACAGCCAGGATCTCTTTTCCGAAAAATGGGAGCTTTCCAAAGGCAGCAGCAGTCAGGGAGCCGGCGGAAAGTCCCATCCATTCGGATGGATATTCAAGCTGAAAGGCGACAAGGACGAGACCGGTGACGGCGCAGAGAACTACGGTATCCCAGAAAGAGGCGCTCATGGAGATGAGTGCCTGATTTTTTGCCTGATTTTCCGAGGAGCTTCCTGCCACCAGTCCGGCTGTTCCCAGTCCTGCCTCGTTGGTGAAGAGCCCTCGTGCCACGCCATAACGGATTGCTTTTCCCAAGGTAAAGCCGGCAAGTCCGCCTCCCAGCTGCCGGATACCAAAGGCAGAGGAGAGGATGTGTGACAGGGCGCTGGGAATATAATCTCTGTGGAGAATCAGGTATAGAACACAGCCGCCAAGGAAGAAGATCGCCATGGTTGGCACCACTGCCATAGAAAATTTTTCAATCCACTTTTTTCCCTGAAGGAGAATCAGACCTACCACAAAGGCAGTGAGGATGGCGCTCACCGGTGCTGCTATGCCGAAAATCCCGGAACAGGCCTCGGTGATGGCATTGCTCTGGGTTGTACAGCCGATGAAGAATGCGGAAAGACAGAGAGCGGCAGCGTATAAAAAGGCAAGGCCGGGACGCTGTAACAGATGACGCAGCAGATACATGGGACCACTTTGTGGTTTTCCGTGGCGGTCCAGGTAGCGGTATTTGCTGCAGAGATAGGTTTCTGCATAGGTGGTTGCCATGCCGAAAACACCAGTGAGCCAGCACCAGAAGACGGCGCCGGGACCGCCTAAAAAAACAGCGGTGGACACTCCTACGATATTGCCGGTACCGAGTGTGGCGGCAAGAGTGGTTGTGAGGGAACCGAAACGACTGAAGGCGTGTGGGGAGGCAGAGGGGTCATCGCCGATGGAAAGACGTATCCCTTTGATGATATGACGTTGGATGAACCTTAGATGCAAGGTGTGATAGAGATGGAGTCCCATGAGCAGAATAAGAACCGGTCCACTCCATAAAATCTGATTCAGTTCTAGTAAAACATTCATGTGCTGCTCCTTATCAGGATTCTGTCAATCTAGTTTATGCGGGGAACAGTGCAAAACATACATAAACAGGAGGGTGAAAAACGATGCATATATGGAAACATTTTTCCACCATTACAAGACACCGGCATAAGGTGATCCGGCACTGCTTCAAGGCCGGAATCTTTTGGCAGGGACTGGGTCACGACCTGTCTAAATATAGTCCCGCAGAGTTTATTCCGGGCGTAAAGAATTATCTTGGCGGTAAAAGTCCTAATGAAAAGGAGCGGGAGTTACACGGATTCAGCCGGGCGTGGCTGCATCATCAGGGGCGGAATAAGCATCATTTTGAATATTGGGTGGATTATAATCCCAGGCTGAACCGCAAGGAACCGGTACAGATGCCGACAAAATACCTGATTGAGATGTTTTGCGACAGGGTGGCAGCCAGTAAGATCTATTATGGAAAAGAATATGATGAGGCGAAGCCATATGAATATTTTGACAAAGGACGCAGACGCCGCTGGATGCATGAGGAGACATCCAGACAGCTGGAAGAACTGCTTATTATGCTGCGTGATCAGGGGGAAAAAGAGACATTTTCTTATATAAAAAATGTACTCCGGGTGGAAGGACGGAAAGATAAATTGCACTGGAAATGATAATTTATCATAATAGTGACATATTTTTCTGTCATTCTATGTACAATAAAAAATATTGTAAGATAGAATGGTAAGGATCAGGGATTTTCGGATTTACTGTTTGTTCTGCCTAGAAGATAGTCTACCGATACATGGAAATAGTCAGCGAGCTTCACAAGCATTTCGGGAGAAATGGAGATGACACCATTTTCGTATTGGGAATAGGTGTTTTGAGAAACGCCCAGATATTCAGCTAATGTTGTCTGACGTACATCATTATCCTCTCGGATATCTTTTAAGTGTTGAAGAATCATAAGTTCCCTCCCAGGGTTTATACATTTTACCTTTACCTTTTACTATACGATAATTGGGGTTCTTTTGGTATATTTATCTGTATATCAGATAAATATGCATAAAAATTTATTTTGGAGGTAATTATGAACCATTTAGACATACTGGAAAACAAGAGTGTCCACATTTTGCGGGAAGCATACAGCGAGTTGGGAAACCTGTGTATGCTCTGGTCCATAGGCAAGGATTCCACTGTCCTGCTCTGGCTTGCCAGAAAAGCATTCTTTGGTCATGTGCCCATCCCGCTGGTGCACATAGACACCCATCACAAGATACCTGAGATGATCGAATACAGGGACCGTCTGGCGGCAGAATGGAACCTGGATATGATCTATGGTGAAAATACGGAAGCGCTGGAGAAAAAGGAGACCTATCCGGATGGCGGTATCACCCGCATCGAATGCTGTAAGAAGCTGAAGACGGAAGCACTCACCAATACCCTGAACGGCAGCTGGCCGAGGTACCGTTTCAACCATAGCAAGGGGATCTACGAAAAGGATACACATCATGATGCGTATACCGGTGTCATCGTGGGAGCCAGGGCAGATGAGGAAGGCAGCCGCTCCAAGGAGCGCTACTTTTCCCCCAGGGATAAAAACAACGACTGGGATGTGGGGGATCAGCCGCCGGAATTCTGGAACCAGTACAAGACCGACTGGGCGCCGGGCACCCATGTCCGGGTGCATCCCCTGCTGGACTGGACCGAACTGGACGTCTGGGAATATATCGGGCGGGAAAAAATACCGGTAGTTCCGCTGTACTTCGACCAGGGGAACGGCACCCGCTACCGGTCGCTGGGCTGTGGTCCCTGTACCGCACCGGTGCAGTCCACGGCAAAAAACGTGCAGGAGATCATCGAAGAGCTGAAAACAGGGAAATTTGCAAACATAGCGGAGCGTTCGGGCCGTGCCCAGGACAGGGAAGGCGGCGGAGGACTGGAAGAGCTGCGGAGAAACGGATACATGTAGATACCGGAGGCAGAAGGAGGACACAATGAAAGAAGACATGAACATCGTCATCGTGGGACATGTGGACCACGGCAAATCCACACTGATGGGGAGGCTCCTGGCAGACACGGGATCCCTGCCGGAAGGGAAACTCGAACAGGTAAAAGAGACCTGCCGCCGTAATGCAAAGCCCTTTGAATACGCATTCCTGCTGGATGCGCTCAAGGACGAGCAGGCGCAGGGAATCACGATAGATACGGCGCGGTGTTTCTTCAAGACAGAAAAAAGGGATTACATCATCCTGGACGCCCCGGGGCACATCGAATTCCTGAAGAACATGATCACCGGTGCCTCCCGGGCAGAGGCGGCGCTGCTGATGATCGATGCGAAGGAGGGAGTACAGGAAAACTCAAGACGTCATGCCTATATGCTGTCGATGCTGGGGATCCGTCAGATCGCGGTGGTGATCAACAAGATGGACCTGGTGGACTATGATGAGGCCGTATTCCGCCGGGTAAAAAAAGAATACCTTGCTTTTCTGGAGAAGATCAGCATCACGCCGAAGGCAGTCCTGCCGGTGAGCGCCTTCCAGGGAGAGAACATCACGGAAAAAAGTGAAAAAATGCCCTGGTATGAGGGCATGAGCGTACTGGAGATACTGGATGACTTCGAATGTGAGCAGCCCCATGAGGACCAGCCCTTCCGGATGCCGGTGCAGGATGTTTATAAATTTACCCGGAACGGAGACGACCGGCGGATCGTGGCGGGCACCATTGAGACGGGAACCATCTGCCCGGGACAGGAGGTCATCTTCTACCCTTCCGGCAAAAAAAGCCATATAAAAAACATAGAGGCATTCAGCGCAGCCCCGGCAGAAAAGGGAACGCCGGGGATGGCGGCCGGTTTCACGATGGAAGAGCAGATCTATATCACCCGCGGGGAGCTGATGAGTGCAGCCGGGGAGCCGGCGCCAAGGACGGGGTCCCGCATACAGGCAAACATCTTCTGGCTGGGGAGAAAAAACCTGGAGCCGGGGAAAACCTACCTCCTGAAGACCGGCGCCCAGAAGGTCCGCATGGAGATCGAAACAATAAACGGAGTGCTGGACTCATCCAGTCTCCAGGCAGAAGAAGCAAAAGAAAATGTCGGAAAAAATGAGGTGGCGGAATGTATCCTGCGGACGGAAAAACCCATCGCCTTTGACCTGGTGGAGGACAACGCCGGAACGAGCCGGTTCGTCATTGTGGATGAATATGAGATCGCCGGGGGAGGCATCATCACCTCGGCACTGGAGGACGAGGAACAGGAGCTGCGCAGGGGGGCGATGCTCCGCAACTACAAATGGGAGGTCAGCGACATCTCCCAGGAGGAGCGCACCGAGCACTATGCCCAGAAACCGAACCTGCTGGTGATCACGGGAGCGGACGGGACCGGGAAAAAGAAGCTTGCCAAGCTCCTGGAGCGTGAGCTGATGGACTGCGGCCGCTATGTCTATTATATGGGGATCGGCTCATATCTCTACGGGGTCGGTGCCGATACCAAAAAGGCGGAGACCCCGGACCACAGGGAACAGATCCGCCGGTTCGGGGAAGTGGCAAACCTGATGCTGGACGCCGGCATGATCGTTATCGTCACAGCCACGGATCTGACAAGGGCAGACCAGAAGATCCTGCAGACCGTGGTGGAGAGGGAGATGGAGACGATCTGGGTGGGGGGACACCCGTCCACGGACATCCAGCCGGATATGCAGGTAAAGGAAAAGGAATATGACAGGAACATCCGGAAAATAAAGACCATGCTGAAAGAAAAAGGAGCGATCTTCCATGGATAACAAGAAAAACATCATTCCGCATCCCGGCAGGGTCACAGAGGAAGACCGGCAGAGGGTCATGGGCCAGAGGGGGCTGGTCGTCTGGTTCACGGGACTGTCCGGCTCCGGCAAATCCACGATCGCAGTGGAACTGGAAAAAAAGCTGACGGATGCCGGGTATGCGGCATACCTGCTGGACGGGGACAACATCCGCGGGGGGATCAGTGCAGACCTGGGGTTCACAGACCGTGACCGTGATGAGAACATCCGTCGGATCAGTGAGATCGCAGCACTGTTCCGTGATGCGGGGATCATCACCCTGGTATCCTGTATCTCGCCCTTTTGCAGGATGCGTGCCTATGCCAGGGAGCGGGCCGGGGAGGGGAACTTTGTGGAGGTATACGTGAGTACGGACCTGGCGACCTGTATGGAAAGGGATCCGAAGGGGCTGTACAAAAAGGAGATCCCGGACTTTACAGGAAAAGACTCTGCCTATGAGGAGCCGCCGGATCCGGAGATCATCCTGGATACGCTGGATACGACACCGGAGGAGTGTGCGGAAATGGTCTGGCAGGAGATTATAAAGAGATTGCGGAGGTAACAACTTATGCAGTACCTTAGGAGGATGCTTGGGAGGGGAACAGAAAGGATTCGAGGACTTTTCAAAAAGGATGCGAGGAAATGGACGATTATGCTGCCGGATGGAGGAAAGGTGACATATGCCGGTATCCAGTGGCTGACAAAGCGGGCAAATCTTTATGAAAAGGACTTTTCCCGTCCGGGAACGCTGGCACTGCGAACGAATATCCAGAGGCGGCAGTCTGTTGCGATGAAAACACTGTGTCGTGACCATTATCTGGGAATTCTTTTGGAAAGCGGGACGTATACCTTTGAGGACATGTTTGTGATTCGCAATCCCTACGGAGAGGCACCGCTGGTTGCACTGGCACTTTTTCAGACATCGGATTCCTGCGGAGTACGTGTGACGGTGAAGGGGGATAACGATACAGAGGATTATTGTTCAGAGCTTCCGCCGACAAGGCTGCATCGTGTACCTATTCTTGGTTTATATGCAGGACGTGAAAACATTGTGGAGATTGAACTTCTGGATGAAAAAGGGAATGTGTTGAAAAAGCGGGTGATTCCTGTCCAGACGAGGGAACTTCCATCCGATCTGAGGAATCTTTTTGATATCAGGAAGATGTCGGATGATCCGGCATTTAAAAATATCCTGATATCGGGTGGTCTGGATATCCGTACCTGTGCTTTCGACAGGACGGGAGCCATTCGTTATTATCTGCGTCGTCCGGTGAAAGGGTATGGTGTTTTTCCATTGGCAGACGGTCGGTTCTTCTACATGGAAAAAAGAGTGTCCAGACCGACCTATACCAATCCTACGGCAGTACAGGGACATGATATGGATTATATGGGAAGGGTGTATAAGACATATCTCTCTGAAAAAGGAGTGCATCACACCATAGAAGAAAAGATGCCAGGGGGGAATCTTCTGGCGGGAAGCGGGACGATAGAGGGACATACAGAGGATCTGGTGGAAGAGCTGGACCGTGTTACCGGTAAGGTGGTATATAATCTCCGCATTGACCGGATTCTGGATGATACTTATATTGACTGGCCGGATTGGGCGCATGTCAACTCAGCCGTATATTATGAGGAGGATGATTCGCTGCTGGTTTCATTGCGCAATCTTCACTCTGTGGTCAGTGTGGATTATACGACCAAAAAACTCCGTTGGATTCTGGCACCTCCGGATTTTTGGGAAGGAACTGCGATGGAATCAGAGGTTCTGAAGCCCGCAGGCGATGTGCGGTGGTTTTATCAACAGCACGCAGCCTATTTTCTGGAACGGGAGGAGGGGGATGATCCGAATTGCAGAAGGATGATCGTGTTTGATAACCACTGGGCAAGACGGCGCAAGTCAGAAGGATTTGATGATGATAAGCAGTCCTATGTAAGTATTTATGAGATCAATGAAAAGGAAGGGACGGTCCGCCTTGATCGGAGCTTTGGTCATCGTAAGACGAAGATCCGTTCCAATGGCATTTACTGTCCGAAGGAGAGGCGGGTCTATTCCATGGCAGGTATGTTTGCTAAACCATTGGAAGACTATTATGGCGGTATTTATGAATTCGATTATGATACAGGGAAATGTCTGTCCCGGATTTATGTAAAACCAGGGTTTTTCCGGGCTTATGATTTTACCCCGGATGCAGGAAAACTTGCTGAACCGATCCAATATAATAAGGAGATGGATGATTATTTTTGCGGAGATCTGCAGCGGCCGAGGTGCCTGTCAGAGCAGGAAGCGGCGGGGATCAATTTTGGTCAGTGTGCAAAAAGAGCGCTCTCTCCGGCAGACGTCTTCATAGAAGAGGATGTACTTTTTACAGGGGGGATCGATCATGAGATACACCGGATCTATCTGATTGGAAAGAAAGATATCTATATGGCTGTTTATGATGATACAGAGCAGACGATGTTAAAGGAGTTTGGCGATGCCTATTATTATGTGTGTACATGGCTGGATGAGCTTCCGGCAGATCATTATGAACTGATATTGAACGTGAAGGGACAGCTTTTGAAAACCGGTAAATGGATTGATAAATTATCTGACCCGGCAGTGTGATAGGAACCTGTTCCAGATCTCACCACCAGGTCGCTCCCTCCCAATACTCATGGTAGATCATTTTATAAATAGATTAACTCTGTTGTTGCTTCTCTCAGGCTGTCACAGTGATGTGGCAGCCCTTTTTCGTCCCGTCTTCTGTTGCATAAATATAGCAGGTTCCCTTTTTTCGGGCTGTCACTTTCCCGGATCGGCTTACTGTGGCAATGCTGCTTTTACTGCTGCTCCAGGCAGGCTTTATGCCGGAGCTTACGGTTGCACTTAGCGTGAGAGACCTGCCCTTTTTTAGCGAGACAGAGGTTTTGCTTAGTTTAATGACAGGTGATGATACGATGACCTCACATTCTCTGGAGACTCCGTCCACAGTGGCAGTGATGATGGCAGTTCCATGCTTTTTTGCCGTGATCATGCCCTTTTCATCCACTGTGGCAACACTTTTCTTTCGTGATCTCCAGGACACAGGGCGTCCTGAGGATACCCTGGCAGTGAGCTGACAGGTTTGTGTGCGGTACAGTGATACATTGGTCCGGCTTAGGGTCACCTTCGGCTTTTTTACCGTAACACGACAGGTTTTTTTTGTTCCGTCGGCGGTGGCGGTAATCACGGTTTCCCCGACCTTCAGCGCTTTTATATTTCCCCGGTCATCAATGGCTGCTACACTGGAGCGGGAAGATTTCCATGTGACGGCAGATCCGTTGGAAGTCCTTGCGCTCAGTCGGAAAGCGGTGCCATTTTCCATTGATACAGTAGCGGCAGAAAGAGTGATGGTGGTTTTCTGTACTGTGATCCGGCAGCTCGCTTCCGCTCCGCTTACTTTGGCAGTGATCCGGCAGCCGCCCGCTTTCTTAGCGGTCACCAGACCATAGGTGTTGACAGAAGCAGTCTTTGAACTACTGCTTTTCCAGGAGATCCTTTTGCCGTTGCTGGAAATTCCCGCGAGATAAAAGGACTGACCTATCTTTAATGTTTTATTGTAATGTGATAGAATAATAACGGAATAACCGGATGCCTGGGTCTCAGGCGAATGGATATATAGTGTCGTGGCGGTCATCGCCAATAGGATAAGGATAGCAGCCAGCTTATGTGTCAAAACTATCCATCGAACTGTAGAATGATGTTTCATCATAGAACCCCTCCTTGTAAAGGAGTATTGGGAGGGTTGATTCACAATATAACATAGAAAGTGAGGAAATGCAATATGAAATTCAAATCCATTCAAAAAATTCATGACGGCAGATTTATACACCGGTATGATATCACATATGAGACTAGTGACGGAGGAGAGAAGGTGTATGAAATGATAAGCCGGAACCCGTCTATTGGGACAGAGGAAGAACTGCAGAAGAAAGAACCGGATGCGGTAGTGCTCATTATTCATGATGAGACGAAACAAAAAATTCTTCTCAACAGAGAATTTCGCATGGCTCCGGGCTGCTGGGTATATAATTTTCCGGCTGGTCTTATCGATTCGGGAGAGACACCGGAGGAAAGCGCAGCTCGGGAATTGAAGGAGGAAACAGGTCTTGATCTGCTGGCGATCCGTGACAGGATGGCATTGAGCTATAGTGCGGTGGGATTTTCCAATGAGAGTAATATATGTCTTGTAGGTACTGCCTCCGGTACTTTTCAGAAGAGCAGCTCCGTTGTGGAGGAGATCAGGGCGGGATGGTATACAAAGGAAGAAGTGAGAAAGTTACTGAAGGAAGAGATATTCGCTGCAAGGACACAGGCATATTGTTATCTCTGGAGCCGTGAGAGGCTTTCCTGAAAATTGGATCCATTGGATCCAAAAAGGGAGGCGGCATCAAAGCCGCCCCCCTAGAGGATTCTATTTCTGCAATTCCATCCTTTCATTCCCGTATTGCTATTCTGTATAATTATTCACCTTTTCAAATTCGGTCAGTATTTCCTGTTCCGGTTCTCTGGTCATCAGGCTGACAACGACGATGCACAGCAGACTGACGAAGAATCCAAGGAGCAGGGAATAGATGCCTGTGGCAGCGTAAGGGGTTTGTCCGCCCACGATGGGAAGATAGTCCCAGATGATGACGAAGAGTCCCCCGGACAGGATACCAGCGATGGCTCCCGGCAGATTTGTCCGTTTCCAGAACAGGGAGCAGACAACCAGAGGTCCGAAGGCGGAGCCAAGACCCGCCCAGGCGTCCGATACCAGATCCATAATACTGCTGTTCGGATCCCATGCGATGAGGAAGGCGAGGACAGCGACGACGATAACCGTGATCCGGCTGATGTTCAGCACCTTTTTGTCATCGGCATCCGGTTTCAGAATGTTTTTATAAATATCCTTGGACACAGAGGAGGCACAGACAAGAAGCTGTGAATCTGCTGTGGACATGATGGCGGCAAGAATTCCGCAGAGGAAGATACCACCAATGAAGATCATGATAAATCCCTTGGAGAAAATCTGCTGGATCATGGAAATAAATACAGTTTCGGAAGCGGAGTCTGTCAGTATACTGCTCAGGTAAGCGCGTCCGATAACTCCGATGGCGCAGGCGGCGAATAACGAGATGGCAACCCAGATGATAGCGATGGCACTGGATTTTTTCAGCTCTTTTTCATTCTTAACAGCCATAAAGCGTACCAGAATATGCGGCATGCCGCAATAACCAAGACCCCATGCCAGGTCCGAGATGATCTGGGTAAAGGTATACGGTTCGCCATTGACGTAGAAAAGACTCATATAGTCGCTGTTGGGAGCGACGCCATTGGCGATCAGTGCGGCGGAGAAATTGTCTCCTACTATAGCATAAGCGATGATGGGAACCACAAGGAGCCCGATGAGCATCAGAGTTCCCTGGATAAAGTCTGTTGTGCACACTGCCAGGAAACCGCCGAGGAAAGTGTAGATCAGGATAACGGCAGCACCAATGACAAGTGCAATGTGATAATCCACACCGAATACCGTGTTAAACAGTTTGCCGCCTGAGGCAAGAGCCGATGCGGTATACACTAAGAAAAAGATAACGATAACGGCAGAGGAAATGCCAAGTAAAATCTTTTTCCTGTCACGGAAACGGTTCTGAAAAAATTCCGGCAGGGTCAGAGAGTTGTTTGCTACGATTGTATAACGGCGAAGCCGTTTGGAGATAAGCAGCCAGTTCAGGACTGTTCCGATAAAGAGACCGATGGCGATCCATGCCTTGCCGGTACCGGCTGCATAGATGGAACCCGGCAGCCCCATCAGGAGCCATCCGCTCATATCGGATGCCTGTGCAGACAGGGCAGCAACCCAGCTGTTTAGTCCGCGGCCCCCAAGGAAATAATCCTCTGTGCTTTTTGTTTTTTTCATAGATAGGATTCCGATTGTGATCATGAGACATAGGTAACAGATAAAGGCAATCAGAATAGCGATTGTACTTCCGGACATAATAAATCTCCTTTCGTTTATGTAATATGTCAAGTGTACAGTATAGCATATTTTGGGGATAGAGGCAAGGAAGACCTGTTTCCTTTTTTAGATACGATTCCTTAACACAAATCTCCCCAAACGTGTTATCATTAAATATAATATCATGAACCGTATAAAAGGACAGGAAGGAGGCTGGAGGATGCAGACAGGACGATTTGTAGATCTGATACACAGGAAAAAGGAAGGAAAGGCTCTGGAGGATCAGGAAATCCGGAATATGATCCGGCAGTATGTGGCGGGGGAGATTCCGGACTATCAGATGTCAGCGATGCTGATGGCAATCTGCTTCCAGGGCATGGATGATAAGGAGCTGACAGCATTGACACTTGCCATGAGAGATTCCGGAGAGACCGTGGATCTGTCCCGGATAGCAGGAGTCAAGGTAGACAAACATTCCACGGGAGGAGTGGGGGATAAGACGACGCTGATCATTGGTCCGCTGGTAGCGGCATGTGGCGTGCCGGTGGCGAAGATGAGTGGAAGGGGACTTGGATTTACCGGGGGTACACTGGATAAGCTGGAGTCCATCCCCGGGTTTCGCATCGATCTGTCGGAAGAAGAATTTTTTGCGGCGGTGAAATCTGCCGGGATCAGTGTTATCGGTCAGACGGGAAATCTGGCACCAGCCGATAAGATGCTTTATGCACTGCGCGATGTGACGGGGACAGTGGAGAGTATCCCACTGATCGCCTCTTCTATTATGAGCAAGAAGCTGGCGGCGGGAAGTGACAAAATTCTTCTGGACGTCACCACGGGAAGTGGTGCATTTATTAAAGAGCTGGAACAATCCAGAGAGCTGGCACGCCGGATGGTGGCCATCGGCAGGGGTGCCGGCAGGGAAACGGTGGCGATCCTTACCAGTATGGACGAACCGCTGGGATATGCCATTGGAAATAACCTGGAGGTAAAGGAAGTGATCCGGACACTCCAGGGGGATGGTCCGGAGGATCTGAAAGAGGTATGCCTTGCGCTGTCAGGAATGATGCTTGCACTGGGCAAGGAGGATTTTTCTTATGAAGAGGGCAGGGATTTGGCACGGAAAACGCTGGAGAGCGGTGCTGCCTATGAAAAATTTGCAGAGATGGTAAAAGGGCAGGGGGGTGATCTTTCCTATATAGAGGATCCGGACAGATTTGAGAAGGCAGCAGTCAGTGGTGAACTAAAGGCAAAAGGGGATGGATATATCAGCAGTATGGATACCGAGGGGATTGGTGTCACGGCGGGACTTCTGGGCGCCGGCAGGGAGAAGAAGGAGAGTATCATTGACTATAGTGCCGGCATCATAATGAAGAAAAAACTGGGGGACAGGGTACAAAAAGGAGATATCGTTGCTGGATTATATACAGCGGACAAGGAAAAACTCATGAGAGCAGCGGATTATATGGCGGGCTGTTATCAGATTTCTGACACAGAGCCGGAACCGTTAAAATTAGTAGTAGATATTATCCGTTAAATTTGATACAATAGATAGAACAGGGATATCCGTGAGAAGGAATTGTAACAGACGAAATGGAGATAGGACTATGTACGATAGTATAGTAATCGGAAGCGGCTTCGCCGGAGCCGTTGTGGCAAGGGAGCTGGCGGAAAAAAAGGGGCAGCGGGTGCTGGTTTTAGACGCCAGAGATCATATTGGCGGTAACTGCTATGACCATCAGGATGAACATGGCATTCTTATCCATCAGTACGGACCGCATATATTTCATACAAATATCCGGCGTGTATATGAATATTTATCACGCTTTACAGAGTGGTATGAATACCGTCATGAGGTTGTGGGAAATATATATGGCAGAGAACTGCCGATTCCCTTTAATCTGAATACATTAGAGGAAGTATATGGGGAGCGGGCACCCCATCTGGAGAAATTGCTTATTGACAATTTTGGTGAGGGCGCCAGAGTGCCGATCCTGGAGCTTATGAATCATGAAGATAAGGAGCTTCAGGAGATTGCAGAGTACGTATATGAAAATATATTTCTCAAATATACCATGAAGCAGTGGGGGAAGTCCCCTAAGGAGATCGATCCGGCAGTTTCCGGGCGTGTGCCGGTTCTTCTGTCCCGGGATAACCGGTATTTTCAGGACAAATATCAGGGACTTCCGGCACAGGGATTTACCTCTCTTTTTGAGAAAATGCTGGATCATCCCGGCATTGAGGTGCGTCTGGGCTGTGAGGCAGGGAGTGTGCTGACGGTGGATCTGGAGGCGGAGGAACCTGTGCTTTTTCAGGGCGGACCATATCATGGCAATATTATTTTCACGGGGGCACTGGATGAATTTTTTGATTGCCGGTACGGGCGTCTGCCATATCGTTCCCTTCGTTTTGATTTTGAACATTATGACAAAAAATTTTATCAGAGTCATGGGGTAGTGAACTATACCGTGTCGGAAGAATTTACAAGGATAACAGAGTTTAAATATCTGGCTGGACAGATGGATGCGCCGGATACTACTATCGTAAAAGAGTACCCGATGCCCTATAGCGGAAGCAGGGAAGAGATTCCGTATTATGCCATCAATAATGAAGAAAATGATGCCCTCTTTGCAAGGTATAAGAAACTGGTGGATCAAATTCCGGGCTTCTATCTTTTAGGAAGACTGGCCGAGTATAAATACTATAATATTGATGCCATCGTCGACCGGGCGTTGACAATGGCAGAGCAGATTGATTGATGGATGGAGGTATGTATGAAGCTTTTGACAGTAGCAATTCCCTGTTATAATTCAGAGGACTATATGGAACATGCCGTGGAAACGGCACTGGTAGGAGGAGAGGATGTAGAGATCCTTCTGGTGGATGATGGATCCACGGATGGTACGGCACAGATCGCAGACCGGCTGGCAGCAGAACACCCCACTATTATCCGGGTGATCCACAAGGAAAATGGAGGGCATGGCAGTGCTGTAAATATGGGACTTGCCAATGCCAAGGGAGTGTATTACAAGGTACTGGACAGTGATGACTGGCTGGACCGGGAAGCATTCTTAAGAGTGTTGGATGTGTTACATGAATTTGTGCAGGAGGGGCATGGTGTGGACATGCTTCTTGCCAATTATGTGTATGAAAAGCCGAGCCTTCATAAACATAAAGCGATCCGGTATGACGGAGTTTTTCCCGAGCGTCAGGTATTTGGCTGGAGCGATGTAAAGCGGTTTAAGATCAGTCAGAATATATTGATGCATTCTGTCATTTACCGGACAAAACTACTTCGTGACTGTGAGCTGCAGCTGCCGGAGCATACATTTTATGTGGATAATATTTTTGTATATAATCCACTCCCTTATGTAAAGACGATGTATTACCTGAATGTGGATCTGTACCGTTATTTCATTGGACGTGACGATCAGTCAGTCAATGAAAAGGTGATGATCGGCCGGATCGACCAGCAGATCAAGGTGAATAAGATGATGATCGATGCCTGGGATCTGACGAAGATCAAAAATAAGAAGCTTCGGGATTACATGGTGAAATACCTCACGATGATGATGACCATCAGTTCGGTATTCCTGATCAAAGAGGGGTCGGAGGAGAGCCTTTCCAAGCGTACTGAGCTCTGGGAATATCTGAAAAAGCAGAACCGCATTATGTATCGTATGGTAAATAAGATGGCACTCAGTAAACCCATGCAGATCCGAAACCGTGCCGGACAGAAGATCGTGGTATGGGGGTATTCGCTGTCACAGAAGATCTATGGGTTTAACTAAGCAAATAGAAATAGAATGTTAACGAAGCATTGACGCCTTCATCTCATACAGACGGTCTGACAGATCCACATAGACCGCCTGTGGATTGATGAGGCGTCTTGTTTCTTCCCACAGAGTGTCCAGCTGCTCCCTGCAGTATTTCTGAATGTCCATGACGCCTGGCGTCTCATAGAGGCACTGTCCACTTTGAAAGACCGGGATCAGGAGTTCTTTCATAATATAAGTGCCGCCGGTCAGTCTGGTCTTTTTCCATGTGGCATTGGGATCAAAGAGCATCAGATCCTGGGATTCATCAAAGCGTTCCTCTGTCAGTGCGATATAATCAGCGCGAATCTTTCCTGTTTTTTTGTCATAGATGCGGTAGACCGTTTTGTTACCTGGATTCGTAATCTTCACCGGGTTTTCAGAGAGCTTGATTTTTGGCTGCATTTCGCCCTCCTCTTCCACCGCAGCAAGCTTATAGACCCCGCCGAAGGCCGGTGTTGTTTTTGATGTAATGAGATTTGTACCAACTCCCCAGGAATCAATACAGGCACCCTGGGAGAGAAGGGAATCAATGAGATATTCATCAAGGTCACTGGAGGCACAGATGGAGGCATCCGGGAATCCGGCATCATCCAGCATTGTTCTCGCCTTTTTTGACAGATAGGCAAGGTCGCCGCTGTCCAGACGGATACCATATTTTTCCGGCATCCGTTTTTTCTCCCGCAGCTCTTCAAAGACCTGTATTGCATGGGGGACACCGGAACGCAGGGTATCATAGGTATCTACAAGCAGTGTGGTGTTTTCGGGATAAAGCTCTGCATATCTGCGGAATGCCGTCAGCTCATCGCCAAAGCTCATGATCCAGCTGTGGGCATGAGTGCCAAGTGCCGGGACACCAAATTCCTTTGCGCAGATCACATTGCTGGTGCCAATGCAGCCTCCGATGATTGCTGCCCTGGCACCAAATGTACCGGCATCCGGTCCCTGAGCCCGGCGCAGACCAAACTCCATAACCCCTCCGTTCCTGGCAGCATAACAAACCCGTGCCGCTTTTGTGGCGATGAGGGACTGGTGGTTAATGAGATTCAGCAGCGCTGTCTCGATCAGCTGTGCTTCCATGATGGGAGCCACCACCTTCACCAGTGGTTCCATCGGGAAGATCACAGTTCCCTCCGGGATGGCATAGATATCTCCGGTAAAATGAAAACTGGCAAGATAGTCTAAGAAGTCCTCGCTGAAGGTATCCAGGCTCCGCAGATAGTCAATGTCATCATAGTCGAAGTGAAGCCTCTTGATATAGTCAATGACCTGGGCAAGTCCTGCACATATGGCGTAGCCGCCGTCATCCGGGTTCTGGCGGTAAAAAAGGTCAAAGACGACACGTTCCTGTGCGTTTCCCCTGAAATACCCCTGCATCATTGTCAGTTCATAAAAATCTGTGAGAAGAGTAAAATTTCTATTGTCCATGGCATCTGCCTCCTTTTTGGCTTTGATGGTATTAGTATATCCAAACAGTAAGAAAAGTCATTCTTTATGGTATCCCTGAATTTGTTCCATTCTGTAATGGTCAGCTATAGTATAAGAGATTTGAGATGTTTTAGCAACCCGGATCTGTAATCTGTGGAGACAGGAAAATTGACAATATCATCCCATGTATGATAAAATTCTACTATCTTTTGCGGTGCCGTCGCGGTATCACAAGGCAGGACTTTTCGTGAAGGGAGAAGTGGATGAAATGAGCAGGAATTACGACCCGTATAAAAAGACAATCCTTTTTTTTATGTCGCTGGTAAGTATCGTGCTTATGATGGTGGTTTTTGCCTGGTTCTGGTACCACACATATGCAGATACCATGTATGTATACCATTTTTACCGCAGGGGTAACTATGCCATGATCGCCTTGTATGGGATACTGCTGTATTTCTTCTCCCGTATGTACGGGGCGTTGCGCATCGGGCAGCTGCGGCGGATCGAGGTGCTCTTATCTCATTTTCTCGCTGCCTTTATGGCAAATATCGTGACCTATATCGTAATCTGTCTCCTTGCCTTCGGTCTGGTGAATCCGGCAGGGTTATTTTTGATGCAGCTTTTCGACTGTGTTATCGCTGCTCTGTGGACAGTGATTGCCAGCGCGGTCTATAACAGGATCTTTCAGCCGTGGAAGATTTTGCTGATCTATGGAGAACGTCCGGCGACGGATCTGGTGTATAAGGTGGAGGCGCGCAGGGATAAATATGCGATCTATGGGGCGATCCATATAGGTGAGGGACTCAGTGCCATTGCAGAAAAGGTCAGGGACTATCAGGCAGTGATCATCGGTGATGTACCGGTGGCACAGCGGAATGAGGTGTTGAAATACTGCTTTGGAAAGGGGATCCGTGCCTATGTGATCCCAAAGATATCAGATATCATCCTGATGGGAGCAGACCGGATCCATATTTTCGATACACCGTTTATGCTCGCCAAAGGATATGCGCTGACCTTTGACCAGAGATTCTGGAAACGGTTTCTGGATCTTGTCATCAGCATCCCGCTTTTCATCCTGGCATCTCCCTTTATGGTGCTGACGGCACTGGCGATCAAGCTGTACGACGGGGGACCTGTTTTATACCATCAGAAGAGATGTACCCGGGAGGAGCGGGAGTTTGAAATATTTAAATTCCGAAGTATGGTGGTAGATGCAGAACAGGAGGGGAAGGCTGTCCTTGCCAGAGAAAATGATGAGCGCATCACACCAGTGGGACGTTTTATCCGCAGAGTGCGGCTGGATGAGCTTCCACAGCTCTATCATGTGATCCGGGGGGATATGTCACTGGTGGGACCGAGGCCGGAGCGCCCGGAGATTATCGCACAGTATAAGAAAGAGATGCCGGAATTTGCCTTTCGGACCAGAGTAAAGGCGGGGATGACAGGATTTGCCCAGATCTATGGCAAATATAATACCGTACCCTATGATAAGCTGAAGCTGGATCTGTTTTATATCGAAAATTATTCCTTCTGGATGGATCTGAAGCTGATCCTCATGACAGTAAAAACCCTGTTTAAAAAAGAGGCGACAGAGGGCATCGCAGAAATGCAGACAACAGCGATGCGGGAAGTCGGGGACGAGGATCCGGATCCGAAACAGATCGTAAATGGGTTAAAGAAGGAGAAGGAGGCGGAGGATGAGTAAGAAGGCGCTGCTGATAACGAGAGTAAGTGGGTTTGTACCGCAATTTGAGATGAACAATGTAAAGATCCTTCAGGAGATGGGATACGAGGTTCATTACGCAGCAAATTTCAACACGGTTGTTTATGGTGAGGATAATGAACGACTTGCCGGCACCGGTATTAAAAGACATTCCATTCATTTCTGCCGTTCTCCCTTTTCGCTGGAGGTATGGCGCTGCTACAAAAAATTAGTACAGCTGATGCTGGTGGAAAAATTCGATCTGATCCATTGCCATATGCCCATGACCGGAGTGTTGGCGCGCAAGGCGGCAGAGAAGGTCAGAAGACTGACCGGGCGCAGAGCACAGGTGATCTATACAGCACATGGATTTCATTTCTTTCAGGGGGCACCGCTGGGAAACTGGCTTTATTACTTCCCGGAGCGCCATTATGCAAGATACACCGATAAGCTGATCCTCATTAACCAGGAGGATTATGAGAGGGGCAGCCGCTTTCCTGTGCGGGGCTGTGTGGAGCTGGTACCGGGAGTGGGGCTGAAGTCGATGCCGGACCCGGATCCCTCCTTTCACCTGCGGGAATTTTACGGCATCCCGGAGGATCATAAGATCGTTGTTACAGTGGGAGAGCTGACAGAAACGAAAAATCAGACCGCACTGATCCGCGCTATGGACCGTTTCCGCCGGGAGAAGCTTACCTGTGTGATATGCGGGACCGGACCGCTGCAGGGGCAGCTGGAGCAGACTGTGAAAGAAATGTATCTTCAGGACAAGGTGATCCTCGCCGGATATTGCCGGAATATACCGGATATCCTGAGACAGTCGGATTTCTTTGCCTTTCCGTCACAGCGGGAGGGATTGTCAGTGGCACTGATGGAGGCGATGCAGGCAGGACTGCCGGTGATGGCGGCCGATATCCGTGGCAATCACGATCTTGTCCGGGATGGTGAGGGAGGTTTCCTTTTTACGGAAAATCTACCGGAGGATTATGCCGGAGCGTTGGCGTATTTTATGAAATACCCGGATGAGGCAGGCCGGATGGGCAGATGGAATCAGAAGCGGGTGGAGAAATTTTCATTGGATGTGGTGGAGAAGAGGATGCGGGAGATTTATGGAGGGGGAGCATGACACACCAAAGACCAGTAGTATCTATTCTTATGGGTATCTACAATACCCCGGATCCCCGGATCCTGCAGAAAGCGGTGGAATCCATCCGCCGGCAGACTCTCACCGATTGGGAGTGGATTATCTGTGATGATGGTTCCACAGACACTACCTGCGAGACAATACAGACTCTCATCCGGGGAGATGACAGGATCCGGCTGATCCGCAACGACATAAATAAGGGACTGGCAGCTTCCCTGAATCACTGCCTGAAATATGCAGAAGGAAAATACATTGCCAGGATGGATGCCGATGATGGCTGTGATTCCCATCGCTTAGAAAAGCAGGTGAAGTTTCTCGATGAGCATCCAGAGTATCATCTGGTGGGGAGTGCCGCAAAGTTGTTTGACGAAGGTGGCGTATGGGGGCAGCGGAGGATGCCTGAGCTGCCGGGAAAGAGAGACTTTTTATGGGGGTCCCCTTTTATCCACCCTACCATTACGATAAGGCGGGAAGCACTTCTTCAGGTAAACGGATACCGTGTGGCGAAGGAGACAAGACGTACCGAAGATTACGACCTTTTTATGCGCTTGTATGAAAAAGGATATCAGGGATATAATCTGCAGGAAGAGTTATATTGTTTTCGTGAGGATAAGACAGCCAGGAAACGCAAGAAGTACCGTTACCGTATGGATGAGGCGAGGGTCCGCTGGAAGGGGTTCCGACGGATGGGACTGATGCCGGGGGGACTGGTATATGTGATCAAGCCGTTGATCGTTGGTCTGATACCCTATCCGGTGCTGGTATGGCTGCGGGGGGATAAACATTAAATGCAATGGTATGATGAGGAGAACCTGGGGCATGATCGGAATTGTAATACTGAATTATATCACATGGTCAGATACAGAAAGATGTATCCGCAGCATATATGAAAGTGAGGAAGAGAAGGACTCTATTTTTCATATCTATGTTGTGGACAACGCATCGCCAGACCCGGTACCACCGGGTCTGCAGGAATTATTTTACCGGAGTGGCATCACATACATACAGAGTGAGAAAAATGTCGGCTATGCTGCCGGCAATAATCTGGGAATCCGGCAGGCGGTGGAGGATGGCTGCGGCAGGATCCTGATCACCAACAGTGATGTCTGTTTCACAGAGGGCTGTATCAGTGGAATGGCGGCATATCTGCAGAGGCATCCCGAGGTGGGGATCGTGGGACCGAAAATCCTCGATGCCGCCGGCAATGTACAGAAATCCTGCCTGTGCCGTCGTACCGGTCTGAAGGAAAAATATTTCGTCCGCACAAGGCTGAACCTGTTTTTTCGCAAACAGTACCGGACCTATTTTGGTCTTGACCGGGATTATGACAAAATTTTTCCGGTGTATGCTGTACTGGGATGCTGCTTTATGATCTCTCCGGAATGTGTCAGGGATGTATTTCCCTTTGATGAGGGGACATTTCTCTATGAGGAAGAATACATCCTGGGAATCCGTATGGAGCGGGCGGGATATGAGACGCATTACGATCCGGAATGTGTCATCCATCATCTGCATGGCAGCAGTACCGGTGAGGTGAAGCCCTTTGCTTATCTGTGCGAGACGATCAGTGAGATCTACTATTGCAGGGAATATCTGGGAGCAAAGAGGTGGCAGATCATTCCGCTGTACATTTACCGTGTTTTGAAGTATGATATAAAGTGTATTCGGAGCCGGGAGTTCCGGAGGTTCAGGAAGGAGTTCCGGAGGAAGGCGAAAGAAAGAGTTTGGAGGCAGAAAATACCAGATGCCGTGGTTTGAAAATTGTATTTTGGAGATATTGTTATTTGAAGTATGATATAAAGTGTAAATCATTATTTGTAACGCTTCGGAATGGAGGATAAGATGGGTATCGATATTATTATTCCGGTATATAACGGATATGAGGATATTATAAAATGCATGGATAGTATCAGAAGACATACGGACCTGCAGGAGAACCGGGTGTTTCTGGTCAATGATAAAAGTCCGGATGAACGTATACTCCCATTATTGCAGGAACAGGCAGAAGAGAATATCATTATTATAGACAGCGAGACGAATGAAGGATTTTCTGCCAGCGTAAATAAGGGGATACTGGCTTCTGACAGGGATGTAATTCTTTTGAATTCGGATACTGTAGTTACGAAGGACTGGGTAAATAAGATAGTCCGGTGTGCTTATTCAGATTCATCGATAGGCACTGTCACGCCCTTTTCTAATAGTGCTACGTTGTGTTCTGTTCCAAATTTTGGAGAAGACAACGAAATACCGGAGAATCTGACCGTGGATGAAATGGCAGAGATTGTAGAAAAAGTCAGTGTACATAAATATCCGCATATTACAGTTGCAGTTGGTTTTTGCATGTTTATTAAACGAAGCGTAATACAGGAAGTGGGATTATTTGATGCGGAAACCTTCGGCAGAGGGTACGGAGAAGAAAATGATTTTTGTAACAGGGCTGAGCAATATGGTTACTGTCATGTATTGTGTGATGATACATTTATATATCATAAGGGAACCGCTTCTTTTGCCAGTGCAGAGAAGAGGAAACTGATTGAAAAACATACAAAGATCCTGGAAAAACGGTACCCGGCTCAGATGTTGAGAAATCATTTATATTGTGTACAAAATCCGGATCAGGATTTAAGGGATCATCTGGAACCTTTTTTCAAGATCAGGAATGGGAAAAAGAATATTATGTATTCCGTCCACTGTGATTTTAGAAGCGATGCAGCAGATCATATCGGGGGGACACAGCTGCATGTCAAAGATCTGGTGTTTTCATTAAAAGATAAATACAATGTATTTGTAGTGTCTCGTGACGGAGATTATTTAAGATTAACGATTTATATTGAGGAAAGCCGTATATCCTATAAGTTTTATATAGGTGGTAAATCACCATATTTTCAATTCCATAACGAACGTCTGGAAAGGCTGTATGAGATGTTTTTGAGGGCCTTTACCATTGACCTGATCCATATTCACCACATTTTTGGCCTGTCCCTGGATCTTTTCAATATTGCAGAGAAGCATCAGATTCCTCTTGCGCTTACGTTGCATGACTATTATTATATCTGTCCGACGATCAAATTATATACCCACGAACAAAAGATCTGTCATGGACAAGCCGGGGCGGAGAATTGTAAGGAATGTATGTTTCGTAATTGCGGGGTGATCCATACCGTCGAATACTTAAAAAAATGGCGGGATAATATGAAATTGGCTATCATGAAATGCAGTAGGATATATACTCCATCGGAAAAGGCAAAAAGCATTTATCTGGAATATTATCCGGAAATAAACGATAAGATCGAGGTTATTGAGCATGGCCTTGATATGAATGAATCGATGGAAGAATCGATGAATACAAAAAGTAAGATGATCAAAAAAACGGCAGAATATTTTATTGAACAACATTTATCAGAAAAGAGCGATGTATTGTCCGGCTGGGCATATATCGTAGGTATGGATAATAAGGATGTAGATATTGTAATAGAAATAACAGACCGTTATGGAATGAGTCATCGTTTTGCCACAAAAAAACAGCATCGTCCAGATTTGGAAGAGATCAATAAGTGGTATGAAATGGCAGGGTTCAGTGTGAGGATAAATTCAAACTGGTTTGCTCCCGGGACACTCAGGGTGAAGGTACTGGCAGTTCTGGATGAGGAAAATGAGTGTGTTATCTGGGAGGAAACCTATAAGAAATCGAAAGATAAAACATTGAATAACGATAATCTGAATGTGGCTTTTATTGGTGGTGTGAGTATAGAAAAGGGCAGTAAATTAATCAAAAAGGTGATTCAGTCAGAAGATCAAAATGTCAACTGGTATCTATTTGGTGGCATCGGCGATCGGGAACTGGAGTATACGGAGCAGGGAAATCTGATAAAGACGGGAGATTACTTAAGGGAAGAGTTAAAGGCAATGCTGGTTAATTATAATATTGATCTCATCTGCATATTACCTGTTTGGCATGAAACCTTCTGTTATACCTTGTCGGAGGCAGTCATGTGTGGTATTCCGGTGATTGTTACTGATACAGGTGCTGTAGCGGATCGTGTGAGGAAACATCAATATGGATGGGTGGTTTCTGTAGAAAACGGGGTACAGGAGTGTGTTGATCTGATCAGGAAGTTTACTAAGGAACCCTCAATATTGAAGAAAAAGAAAAGTCAATTAGCAGAGATGTCCTTTAAAAGTGTAGATGAGATGGCATCAGAGTATGATGACAGCTATCGTAGTATCTTGAAGGGAAGGAGCAGGAAGGTGCAGGAAACGACACCGGATGATTATCAGACGCTTTATCAGGGACTTAAAGTTGGCAGTTCAAATGCGAAAGGTGATTATCTTGTAGCAGCAGAATTAAATGACCAGCTGCAGACGATATTGTCTTCTACGTCATATAAAGTTATGCTGTTTATCGCACAGATAAGATTTCCGTTCAAAAAGCAGATAAAGGCTGTGATGTATAAAATCTATAAGCTGCTGCGGAGATAGGAAAGATATTGTCAATATCAGAAATAATTATTTGAAAAAGGGGTAGACATATGGCGAGGAATAAAAATATAGATGTCTTTCGGGCCGCCGCACTTTTATTAGTTATGATATATCATTGCTGGGTGCTTACGGGTTCAAAAATGTTGATATCACCTACGGTAACTAATTTTATAGCTCTAGGTGGGGAAACAGGTGTCACTGCCTTTTTTGTATTAAGTGGTTTTGGAATATTTCTGGCGATAGATAAAGATGCTGAAAAAGGGAATTTTCATTATTTTTCGTTTTTTAAAAAAAGATTTTACCGGATTGCCCCCCAATATTATCTTTGCCTGCTGGTCGTGGTTTTGATATCGGATGCACAGTATTTTTCGACTTATGGAATTAAGATGATCATTTCCCATCTTTTTTTCGTACATAATCTGTTGCCGGATTGTTCTGGATCAATAAACGGTGCCTTGTGGACAATGGGGGTGACAGTACCGTTTTATATTATTGCGCCTGTGTTGTACAGGATATTTAAAAAACAAAGCCACTTGGCGTTGCTTTCCTGTGTTCTATTTACAGTGTCCATAAAATTTTTTTTGTTTTCTGTCGTGCTACCATATTTAGGAAAGAGCGGTACCTTGGAGTTTTTTGCCGGGAGGCAGATTTTTAGCGCTCTGGATAACTTTGGCATAGGAATGTATGTAGCAATTCTTGTAAAAGAGAAGAGATTGAAGATGGGAGGGATGCGGGCAGGGATTATTTCAATATTTTTTGCGGTTTTGCTCGTTATTGTTTCAAATATGGGAATCCGGTACGGTGTTAATACAAATAACTGGTCCGGATATATCTGGCATTCATGTTGTGCTGTAATATTAGGTGGTATCATGTTTGGAATTTCGTGTTTGAAAGAATATGATAAGTTCTGGCTGTATAAAAAATTTATCCGGCTCTCTTATTATGAGTACGGGATTTATGTGTGGCATTTATTGATTATCCGCAATCTTATCGACCATTCGCCCTGGGTACAGACCACCATAAAGAAGGGATATGCACCATGGTTATATATTCCCTTGATAGCTGCCGCCATATTGACTGGTGTGGTGTTTACGAGATTGACTGAACGGAAAGCACCAGCTTCTTGAATAAATACCGAGATTGTGCTATAATTACACTATTTTTATAAGGGAAAATACAAGACAGGCAGGATGCAGGCAACTGATTTGGAGAGAATAATGAACAAGAAGAAGCTTATTTGTGTTTTAGGAGTTATATTATTTGCTGTTTTTGTAAATGTGTTTGTTTTCAAGGCCGCCAATCAAAAAGCGGGGGATATGGTATTATTTTGTGTAGAACTCACGGCATCGCAGGAAGATGATTATCAGGTGTTTCCAGGGCTGTGGGAGTGGAGCCAGGAATCTGTTCAGACAGTCAGATACGGAGGGGGCAATGAAGAATCCTGCTTACAATATACAGTACCAAACACATTGCCAGGAGTAAGACTTGATCTGGGTACACATAAAGGGATACACAGAATAAAGAAGATTTATATATCTTATAAAGATAAAACGTGGGATTTTGATTTTGAACAGGTTACTGATCTGATTGATATTCCGGAAAAGACGAATCAGATTGGACATATAGATCTGCAGGGGGGTGAATTACTGATTGAAACAGTGGGGGATGACGGGTATATTGTATTGTCGCTACCTGAGGACATGAAAGAAGAAGTATCTGTCATGCGCAGAGACAGTCTGCGTATACGATACGGTCTGGTCTGTGTATTGTTAGATCTCTTTTTTATTATACTGTTGATTCATTTTAACCGCTGTTATGATTTCGTGAAAGAATTGTACCGCAACCGCCGGTTGATTTTCAGTCTGTCTAAAAATGATTTTAAGACTAAATTTGCAGGATCCTTTTTTGGTGTGTTTTGGGCATTTGTGCAGCCGGTTATTACAATCCTTATTTATTGGTTTGTATTTTCAGTCGGATTCCGGTCCGGGGGTGTTGCCGACTGTCCGTTTGCATTGTGGCTGACAGCTGGTCTGGTACCATGGTTCTTTTTTTCAGATGCCTGGAATGGGGCTACAAACAGCCTTATGGAATATAGTTATCTGGTAAAAAAAGTAGTATTTAAGATTAGTGTACTGCCGATTGTCAAAGTGTTGTCCTCTGTATTTGTGAGCTTGTGCTTTCATTTGTTTATGAGTATTCTTTTTATTTTATATGGATATACGCCGGATGTATACTGGTTTCAGTTTATTTATTATATGGTTTGTAATTTTGCATTGGTATTGTCGTTATCATATATTACATGTAGTGTGATTCCATTTTTCAGGGATATGGGGCAGATTATAAATATTATACTGCAGGTTGGTGTCTGGCTGACTCCCATAATGTGGAATATAGAGATGATTCCGGTTAAATGGCGCTGGTTAATGAAAATAAATCCGATGTATTATATTGTGCAGGGCTATCGTGATGCACTGAGTACAAAACAGTGGTTCTGGCAGGATATTACATGGACCATTTATTTCTGGGGTATGGTGGGTGCGCTGTTTGTTTTGGGCAACATTCTGTTTAAGCGGTTAAGGTCTCATTTTGCCGATGTTTTGTAAACGATAGTGAAATTATAGAATAGTCAGGAGATGCGAATTATGGAAACGGCGATAGATATTTCTGATATCAGTAAAGTGTATAAGCTCTATGAAAAGCCAGGTGACCGTCTTAAGGAGGCTTTAGCGATCAGCCGTAAAAAATTGTATACAGAACATTTCGCCCTGGATCATGTATCTTTTCAGATAAACAAGGGTGAAACCGTGGGGATCATCGGGACAAACGGCGCGGGCAAATCTACATTGCTTAAGATTATTACAGGTGTTCTGACTCCTACATCTGGCAGTGTTAGTGTAAATGGAAGGATATCGGCGTTGCTGGAGTTGGGTGCCGGTTTTAATATGGAGTACAGCGGAATCGAAAATATTTATTTAAACGGCACAATGTGTGGATATTCCAGGGAAGAGGTTGATGAAAGGCTGGAAGATATTCTCCAGTTTGCAGACATTGGTGATTTTGTATACCAGCCTGTCAAGACATATTCCAGCGGTATGTTTGTACGGCTTGCCTTTGCTGTGGCAATTAATATTGATCCGGAAATTCTTATTGTGGATGAGGCGTTGTCTGTTGGGGATGTGTTTTTTCAGGCAAAATGCTATCAAAAGTTTGAAGAATTTAAGAAAAACGGAAAAACGATATTACTTGTATCACACAGTCTTGGTACAGTGGCAAAATATTGTGATAAAGTAGTTTTATTAAATAAAGGAACTAAGGTCAGTGAAGGAACTCCGCAGGAGATGATTGACTTATATAAAAAAATTCTTGTAAGCTCATCTGTTGATATTGATGAGCTGGTAAACGGGGAAGAAGAAACCATAGATGAAGTTTTCGTTACAGACAACTGGAAAGGGAGACTGACGCTTAATCCACACATTAACAGCTATGGCAATATGGATGCAGAAATCATAGATTTTGCAATTATTGATAAGAAAAAGAAAATTACAAATAATTTGAATAAGGGTGATGAATTCAGTATCAGGATAAAGGTAAAGTTTCATCAGAGTATCCGCAATCCTATAATAGCCTTTACGATATTAAATCTACAGGGGACAGATGTGTCGGGTACGAACACGATGCTGGAAGATTCTGATCTGAAAGATGCAGAACAGGGAGATATTAAAACCGTTACCTTTACGCAGCAACTGGACATACAGGGTGGAGAGTATCTTCTGTCTCTGGGCTGTACGGGATTTCGTGATGGAGAATTTACTGTGTACCACAGGCTTTATGAGGTTTGTAATATTAATGTTATCTCAGACAAAAATACGGTTGGATTTTATGATATGAATTCTGTTGTAGATATTATAGAATAAATTTATCTGGGGGTGTTGCCGTGCAGGAGATGGTAGGGAATATATGTATTAACTATGATTACTATAAAGGGACAGATTTGTACAGTGACGGGGATGTAGAGGAAGATCTGCTCGAACTGGTTCAGAAGCATGATGAATCGGAGTTTGATATGCTCATAAAAAAAACGAAGAAATGGCCACTTCTTTATCATCTTTCAACAATCCGTCACAATGTATTAGAGTGGTTCGTTTTTGACAAGGACAAGACAGTTCTGGAGATAGGCTCCGGTTGTGGTGCAATCACGGGCTGCCTTTCTGAAAAATGTGCACAGGTTACCTGCGTTGAACTGTCAAAGCGCAGGAGCCTGATTAATGCTTATAGAAATCAAAAACGGGATAATATTGAGATTTATGTAAGTAATTTTGAAGATTTTCAGAAAAATAACCATAGAAAGTTTGATTATATTACACTGATCGGTGTTTTTGAATACAGCGATAATTTTATTGATTCCGCACAGCCTGCCCTGGACTTTTTGAAAGAAATAAAAAAACTCCTGAAAAAAGACGGGAAGCTTTTTATCGCTATTGAAAATAAATTTGGATTGAAATATTGGGCGGGTTGTAAAGAAGATCATCTTGCCAGTTTTTTTACCGGAATAGAAAACTATCCGGGTTCAAAAAGTGTCAGGACTTATACAAAGAAAGAACTGACTAAACTGCTTACTGATGCGGGTTATACGGATCTTGACTGGTACTATCCTTATCCTGATTACAAATTTGCACATAGTATCTACTCAGACGAGTACCTTCCCAGAAAGGGGGAACTTAGTAATAATCTGAGAAATTTTGATATGGATAGACTGGTTTTGTTTGATGAGAGTAAGGTATTTGATACAATTATACAAAACGGTCTTTTTCCGGTTTATTCCAATTCTTATTTTGTAATTGCCGGAGGTGAGAGTTAATGGAAAAAATTTTGTATACGAAATATTCCACAGAGAGGGCTGACCGGTTTAAAATAGGAACTTCTGTATTTAGGGATGCCGATGGGGAAAAAAGGGTTGAAAAACGCGCCCGCCATCTAAAAGCAGAGTCCCATATCGAAAGCCTGTCCCGGAAATATGCAAAACTAAAAAAATACTATAGTAGAGCTGATATGAAGGTAACCCCATGTGAGCTGTGCGATGCGGCAGCTGTTTTTCCTTTTGTGGAGGGAGACAGCCTGGAATGTATTCTGGATCATTATGTAGAAGCCAGGGATGTCAAAGGACTCCTTGTTGAAATAGAAAAATATAGGGCAAGAATTACGGAACATATTGAAATGGTTCCGTTTCAGGTGTGTAATGAATTTATCCGGGTATTTGGAGAGGAATATCCAAAAGAAGGTGTAGATGCTTACAAAATAAGCAATATTGACCTGATATTTGCAAATATCATCGTAGAAAACGGTAATTGGAATATAATTGACTATGAATGGGTATTTGATTTTCCGGTGCCAGTGGATTATGTGGTATACAGAGCTGTGAAAAACTATATAGAAATGTCTGTAAACAGAAGCTGGCTGGCTGATTGTGATATATATGACCTTCTTGGATTTACCCGAACAGATAGAGACTGGTATGACAGTATGGATCGCTATTTTCAGAAATATGTTGCGGGGGAAGCCCTTATTTTGGATAACTTATATCAAAACACAAGTAAAAAGGCTGTTAGACTGAATGATATCCTAGTTAAAAATTTTGGGGAAGAGAATCGAAATGAAATTCAGATTTTTTATGATAAGGGAAACGGATATAGCGAAGAAAATTCATATAAGGTATATCCTTCCTTTGAACAACTGATAGAATTTGTAATAGAACTGGATGACAGCATCAAAGAAGTCCGCTTTGATCCGGGGAGAGAGTTTTGCATGGTGAAGGTTGTAAATGTAATGGGTGAGGGTGAAGCTTTTTATGATTTGAATATAGTATCTAATGGTGTTGATATAGGAGATGGTTATTACATTTTTCTTACAGAAGATCCACAATTCTATATTCAAAATTGGGATATGGGTATCCGCAGGATTAAAATAGAGCTGGTGATCCAGGGGATGAAAAATCAGATGGCTGCTGATTTAATTGCGCTCGTCAGACAGTTTAAAAACAGGCTTAATGGATATGAGGCGAATCTGCATGAACTAAAAGACCAGATAAATGAGCTTGAATTAAAGAATAGTATTTTGTTAGATAAAATAAATGAACACGAAAGAAGTTTGATCAAGAAAAAGGCAATAATAGAAGAACAGGGCAATTATATTAATGAACTGAAGGAAAAGGCAGAGCAGGCAGAAAGCAGGTATCTTATGATAGAGAATTCGCATTTTTGGCGGATGACAAAACCTGCCCGAGTACTTGTGTCAAAAATAAAAATGTCATGGTTATTTCAACATATATATAGTAAGAAAAATAAGTGATGGGTAGATGAAAGCTGGGTTCTAATCCGGATTATATGCTCCAAATACATTTTTCAATAAAATTTTCAACAGTTCACTATTACCTTTGAAAAAACTAATTTTTGTAGGTGTTTTTATATTTTTAGGATATGCCCTTGTGACCGGAATTTCACACGCTTTGTATCCGAGCTGTGTGGCGCGGACTGATAAATAGGCAAGTAATTCATATGACATAAAAATGTCTCTCAGTGGTTTTACCCTATGGTCCTGTAAATATGCTGCCGAATAGGCTCTATAGGCATTTGTCGTATCCGTAAATCTCTGACGGGCTGTCAATGAGATGATTGGAGCATGAATCAGTCTGACAGAAACCGTGCGGATAAATGGTGTATTGATTGCTTTTCCTCCCTCTATAAACCGGGAACCCTGAATCAAATCGTATCCTTCCTTCAATTTTTCAATAAAATCAGGAACATCCTCAATGCTGTCTTTATTGTTTCCGTCGATGGTAATAATTCCTTTATACCCTCTCTGGAGTGCCCACCAGATACCCATGCGAAGCTGGGCACCTTGTTTTCCGGTATCCTGTTTTACAAGAAGTGTATTTACTTTTAATCGGCGAAGGACAGATTCTTCTGTGCAACCGTCAGTAGAGCCGCCGTCGCAGATTACAAGATCAGCATGGTCCATCACATTATACTTATTTGCTCTCTTCAGTTCTTTGATAATTCTGTCACCCTCATTGATAATCGGGATAAGAACTACATAATTTTTTGATTTTTTTTCATATTCTGTACATTTAAACTGGGGAACACCTTTTTGCTTTTTATACATCATTTCTTTCATCAAAGACCTCCTTGATGTATCTAAGAATAGTTTCAATATTATTTAAATCGTCAGTCATTCCCATTTCAATGGAAATAAATCCCTGATAATCTTCTGATTCTAAAATTTTTCTTATCTCTCCATGAATAGGGTTTGCTTTTATTAGTTTCAGTTCAGGCTCACTAATATGTACATGGTTTATTAACTTTACATTGCCGGTTAATTCGTTCACATTTTCATTATTCTGAATCATAGTTCCGATATCTAAATTTAATTTGAACCCATCTGAATCAACGTTCTTTATCAGTTCAAGTGCAGATAAAGTATCATTGATATAATTGGTATTATAAATTGGTGGATTCGCTTCCAGCCCCAATACTGTCCGGTGGCGTAGAGCATATTGTCCAAGCTCTTTGAAAAAGGTTACGGCAGTGTCTGCGTCTGAGGCTTTAGTCAACTGCCGGTTTCTTGGACACCCAAATACAAGATTTTTACATCCGATTGTCTCAGCGAAATTTATGGCTTGTTTTGTGTAATCCAATAAAATTGACCTTTCCTCATCTGTGCCAAAAAGCCTTTCCTTTTTTCCATACCATATAGATTGCATGGATGGTACGACAAAACCGTATTTGTTGTGAATATTGTCATACCATTTTCTGGCATCTGAAAGCTTTTTATATGGTTCTTCTGTAAGGATTCTCGTTGGGGCAATTTCTAAACCTGAATATCCATACTTTATCATCATGTCATAAACTGCCTTATCATCATCGGAGTTCCAGCCTATATTAGAAATTGATAATTTCATGTTAATTAATCTCCTTCCAAAATTTTTGCATTCTTAACATCAATCTGTGAATTGCTGATGATTGATATAGTATTTATATTAAACACTTCCCAAAAATAATCCTGACTTACACGTATCATGTATTTTTTGCATCCAGGTTTTACAGTAAAACTATATTCAAATCTTGCTCCCTCGTTTGAAGAATCCTGAAATACTATCGTAGCCGGGATATCGTTCTCTTTTGGATTAATACATTCTAAAAGTAAATAGTTTCCATTTTCTGTTAAAACAGTCTGTGATCCGTCAAATATAAAAGTATTTCTGTCTGTTTGTTCTAATTCATCTTTAACAGAGTTTTCAACGGCATCGTAATCATCATAGCTCGCCCAAATATATGGAATCATGTTTAGCCCAAATTGATGAAATGGCTGATAAACATATTCTCCATCTGCAGATTTGGTGGTAGCATCATATCCATAATCTGCCATTATATATCCTTTGCCATTAAGGTTCATGCTGGTAAGTTTATCATAGTATTGATTGTATAAATCTTTTTTGCACCAAATTGAAAATTCCCCAAAGTTAACGAGTGGACGGTATTGCTTGTAAATATGTTCTGCAATTTTGTAATATCTTATGTTATGAGGGATTTCTGTCATTTGTTGTAAATAGGGTGTATTTGTTGTTCCAATTATTGCTAAAGGACAATCATATGCGGATAGTTCTTTTAGATAACATTCCTGCGAATACAAGTCAGTAAGTAAACTTGGACTCTGTCCTATATAAAAGGGTCGTTTTCTTCCTGTAAGTGCATATAAGGAAGTTATATTTGCAAAATCGACAAAAGTCTGGTCATCTGTCATCAAACTATTAAAGACTGTTGTGAATTGGTTTATCAATTCATTTGTTGCATCATCAAATACAATCCTGTCCTGATTCCAGTTTTCTGTTGTATTATTTCTGAGATTCCAATATTCAGATGTGGAAGCAGCATTCGCATATAGAACAGAATTCGTATCGGGAAGCTGACCTGTAACCAGTGCTCCTTCGAGTATAATTACTGTTCCGAGTGTAGATATCCAGCCAAATAGCTTTTTTGGTTCATTTTCTCCTTTTATAGATAAGTTATAAAGGATAAACAGGGCTGCAGACCAATGGATATAATTAAGCAATACACCTGTTCTGCCAGAGCATATGGCAAGATTATGGAAGGGAATGGTTCTTGTAATATATAATAGTTGAGTGATAGAAAAACTAATCGTAATTGATGCCAAAACGGGTTTTTGTTTCGTCTTTATAAACTTAAATATTGTAGCAGCTAAAATGATGACAGCACATACAGGTACGATAAAATATGATATTAAAAATTCTAATGTAGAGGAATCTCCGAAATTTTCGGTTGCCCACGTTGAAGTTGAACCGACGCTGACAGAGAACCACTCTCTTAATCTGGATAGGATATCGAGCTTCGTTACAATTCCATATATGACATATATTACTAACGTCCCTAATCCTACGATTCCACCTGTAATAATAAAAGTTTTGAGTCTCTTCCTTTCCTTTTGCATGAATGAGAGCAGTATATATGAAAGTATGCTCGCCAGCCCCAGGGAAATTCCCTCATCATAAGTAAAAAATGCACACACTAAAACTACCAGCCAGTAAAGTATAAACGTTTTGTATGTAGATTTTTTGATTATATAAATTAACATAGCGATAGAAAAACAACATATACTTGTAAGTTTTATCCCTTCTATGCGGATAGGAAATAGCAATACAAACAGAATTGCAATATGTTTATTAAATAAATTTTTGACAATATAATATAGGCAAAGACAGGAGAGAATAGTTGCAATTCCCGCATAGGGATCGGCGAATATTCCTTTTATATCAGAATGAATGAGACTATAGAGTATCCTGGTCCATATATCTTGTAAGGCGTGTGCGGAAAAGTAATCTATAACAGGTAATTTGCCGTACAATAGGGAATCAACTGCCGTGGAAGGGTTGCCGTATTCATATAGATTGCTTATATTTGTATATGACCACATATACTGGTAGGTATATCCAAAAAAGCTGATCATTCCAAGACTTACGATGGCTCCGATGTAACCTAAACCTGTAAAATCATTTTTTTTACGATTTTTGAAAATCAGTACTATAAAAACCGCAATAGCAAAAAAAGCTACCGTAAAAACACATATAATGGTATAATAATTTTGGATTTTTCTTCCTTTTTCTGTCATAAAATAGATTATTTCAAGAATAATTCTGACTATAGCAGGAGACCACATAAGAATGGAAATAAGATTTGTTGTTTCTTTCTTAAATTTCTTGCCGAAATTAGTATGGTTTGAATAAATGACATATAAAATTATCAAAGTCCCGACAATGAAAAGAGAAATATTTATATCAATCGTAAATAATATATTGGCAGTTATTACGAACACTAAATAAGCCACAAATAAAAAGACATGGTCAGTGAAATCCAGATTCTGATTTTTATCAATGAGACTTATAATCGCTAAAATTAAAAAAAATAATAAAATACCTGGTAACAATAAATTACTTTTTATAGTATCAGATCCACTTGTATATCTTGATAGATAGGATGAGATTACAGAAAATAGTATTATTATATTAAATTTTAAGAAGGTGCTTTTGTAATTCGCTCGGATATTACTCAGCCAATTATATATAGCATAAATGGTTACAAAAACTAACGGGAGAAATATTAGAAAGAGCAAATAGAAATGTGTAATGCGCTTATCGATTGAAATTCCGGATAAAATGGCAGACCCAAAAGTCCTATTCCATTTTTTTAATTCTACATTGTTTAATGGGTTTATATAATAACATATTGCCAGCATAGTAATAAAGGACATACTGGCTATTTGTTTATCAATTATTTTAAAAAAATCATTGATACGTTTTTTTAAGTTTTCAAACATCATAATTAAATTTCTCCATTTCTATAAAACATTTGATATCTTCGAGTATCACTTCTTTCGAGCATATGTATCCATTTTTACCGTCAAATATCTTTTCATAAATAGTTTTATAATCATAGTTGGCAGGAACACCGTTCAACACATTTACAAATTGTTCGCCTGTCAGAAATTCATACAGTTCTCCAGCCGTAATTGGTTCAGTTGCAGGATGCCACACCTGCAGATTATTTCTAACTGCAGTTTGTATATCTTCCCATAATCTTCTTAAATTATAAAACTGATATTTGCTGCGGCTGTCAGTGAAATTAAGGGCAGTAAAATTGAGGTTTCTGAATTTATTTTTAAGTATAGTTTTTTCATTTTCTTCTAAAACTTTAACTTTATAAAATCCATTTTCCTGGATTTCGTAATAATTTTTTAATTCAGGATCCTTTTCTGACAATTCATCCATTTTTTGCTGTTGCAGCATATAGGGAATGATATTCATAAAATCATAAATAAAATTCTTCCTGATATTTTTGCCAAATAATCCTGGTAAGCGAATAATCAAAGTATCTGGATAGTTTTCTCTTACCCACTTCTCAAGCTGGTATCTGTTATAACCATAAGCATGAAGATGTTTGGTATCTATTTTAGATTCTTCATTTACATTTACAGGAGTCTTAAATACATCAATAGTTGAAATAAGGACCAATTTTTGGGGATTAATCTTCTTTATGTTATTTTCTGCCTGAATAATCGTTTCATTATCTTTTAAAGGCGCAGTGTTTGCCAGATACTTTTCTGCACGAAGACCGGCATATATAAGAAGATCAGGATTGGTGCCATATGCTTCTTCAATATTTTTAGAATTATATAAAGAGTCAATCTCTCCATTAGCTGCTGCATAAAGATTGCTTCCTACAAAACCTGTATATCCCACTAGTGCTATCATAAACACATAACCTCCCCGGTATTTAACTCGTTAGTTTCTCAATGCTCTCAAAACTATAATGCTTCCTTTTGAATATAAAGTTCATTAGTAATTGCAGATATTTAATAATAATCGACAGAATGCCAAACAAACCAAACATTGCTATGGATAGGAATAATATGGTAGTTGTCCAACCGGCCACTGGATTTGCTGTGATATAGACTATTATTGAATACACAATCATAAACGTAGAGATCAGTATCATAAGCATAGTCATGGCAATTGAAAAAGTGTATCCCACATTTGTAAATAAAATAAGTGAATCTATGGCCAGACCGAGTCGATAGTGTTTCTCTTTTTTATCGGTCTTCATAAATAAATTGTCAATCACTTTATAAGTGATGGTATCTGTTTTTAATCCTGATTTTGCATAAATGACCTTTCTATATGGCGTGGTTTTATTCATTGAAGAGATACGGTTGATAACTCTTCTGCTGAGAATTCGGAAACTTTCTGTATGCATTATATAGGATAAATCGGTGAATTTATTAAATACTTTATAAAAAATATTGGATGTAAATTTTTCTTTTCTGCCAGGTGAGGCATTTACAATGTCATAACCCTGAAGGGATCTACGGTATACTTTCATTATTTCAGATGTATCATAATCAAGAACGGTATTATCAAATTCAAATACAAAATCCCCAATTGTCAGGTCAATCCCCGCGTTCATTGCAATTTCTAAACCATGAAAATATCCCATATTAACTACTGACACACTTGTTTCTTTTGCCATACTGCTTGTCTTTTTAATTATTTGAAGGCTATTATCATCTGAGTAGTCATTTATGCAAATAATTTCAGAATGCTCGAAGTTTTCTTCCATAACAGATATAATAGAGCTTAAAAAATTTTCAATTCTTTTTTCCGCATTATGAATATAAATTACCGCGGATGCAAAATTTTTTTCTTTATTACTCATTGTTAAGCACCTCGTCTAAATCATAAACTGTATTTATTTTCCCTGAAAGAACACTGATGAAAGTTGGATTTGTTGAAAATGTTTTGACAACGGTAGGTCTGGAGTCATCAATTTCCGAGCTTTTCAGTATTGGTTTCATTGAAAACAATGAATTTTTGTAACTAAATTTGTAATCATCCTTTAAGTATTTTCCTGCCAGATTAGCCATATACGGAAATGCTGTTTCTGGCTTTGCCGGACAGTCGTTACAATTCCCTAATCGGATGGGTGAGCAATAACCATCACTATCCTTCTGACACATAAATGTTGGCAGACCATCATAATTCGTTGTATGTGGTGTAAATGTTACAGATGTCAGCGAATGTAAGCCGGTCTTTCCAAATGGCATGATGGAAAAAAACGGTCCGTCCATAATGGTAAAACCATATTGATTTAACTTTTCATTAACATTACATAAAATAATTTCACAGAGTTCATACTTTATTTTAAATTTCTCATATCCAGCCATATCAATAATTTGGTTTGTTCCCGCATAGGTGGCATTCAAAAGAAAATTTGCCCGGTACTCTTTTCCTTCATTAGCATAGACTGCATATACATCCGGCAGCTTCACAATTTCGCTAATAGTAATTCCATATTTTATCTCTACATTATTTAATAACTTTAATTTTTCCAGAAAATAATCCTTTAGAATCATTGCATCGTAGGTGTACTCTCTTGTAAGAAAAGCACCATCACACATATTGTTTTTAAAAAATCTTTCAGGATGTAACTCTTCACATGGAATGTTTGCCGCTCTGCAAAAATTTTTAAACTGTTTTCCATCAGACCATGAATATTGGCTGGACGTAGCATATATTTTATCAAATTTTCTATTTATGCAAAAATCATAATCTTTATTAAATCTTTCAAAATAGCCTGCTGATTTCATAGCAGTCGATATGGATCTGGGATAATGATATCCCTGGTGTACTCTTGCCTGGTTAATATAGGTAGCACGGCGAAATGGAGCAGAATCGCATTCCAGAACAAGAACTTTTTCGCTTTTTTTACCACAAAAGAGAGCGGAGTACAATCCATACAAACCGGCACCTATAATTATTTTGTCAAATTGTTCCATAAAATCAACTCCTGGACTCTATACTTGTGTGATAATAAATTGGTGTACATTAATTAGGATTAGTTCGTTTTGTGAATAATTATACAGCAAAAATTATTTTATGTAAATATCAAAATGAGACAGGTTAAAAAACCCTGCTTTTGTATGTGGAACCCGCTGTTATCAATAATTTATTCTAATTTAAGTTTGCAAGTAGTAACAAACTGGAAACTATTATACCTTGTTGCAAGTCAAATCTCTACTTTACAAGTATTATTTTTCACATTATAATTAATAGAACAAAAATTCCTAAGAAGAGGTGTGATAATAAATTGAAAGTACTGATCATTATCCCCGCTTATAATGAAGAAAAAAGTATACTGCATGTAATTGATGATATTGAAAGGTTTTATCCTTCAGCAGAAAAACTGGTAATCAATGACTCTTCGACAGATAATACAAGGAATATATTGAAGAAGAACGCTGTTGAATATCTGGATCTGCCGGTAAATCTTGGTATTGGCGGTGGAGTCCAGGCAGGTTATTTATATGCATATGAAAATGGTTTTGATATTGCTGTGCAGATGGATGGAGACGGGCAGCACTGTGCGGAGGAATTAGAAAAAATAATTATCCCTATTGAGAACGGTACAGCTAATGTAGTGATTGGTTCCAGATTTATTGACAAAGAAGGGTTTCAGTCGTCTATGATGAGAAGAGTTGGTATAAATTTCTTAAGTGGTTTGGTAAGGTTCTGCACGGGAATCAGGGTGCGGGATGTAACAAGCGGCTTTAGGGCGGTTGACAGGAAATTTATTGAAATATTTTCAAAGGAGTATGCACAGGATTATCCGGAACCGGAAGCGATTGTGACAGTATCTAAGGAAAAAGGGAAATTAATCGAAGTCCCGGTGTTAATGAAAGAAAGAACGACAGGGAAAAGTTCTATTTCGATCACAAAATCCGTTTATTATATGATAAAGGTAGCATTAGCAATTTTAATCCAAAAAATTGCCGGATAGGAGTGAAGTGATATGAGTATATCTCTAAGGATTGTTACAGTATTTTTTGCGTTATTATATTTTGTGGTACTGGTAGTATTGTTAAAGAAGGGAAGATTAGCTTTAAAGTACAGTCTGTTATGGATTTTTTCAGGGGTGCTCTTTTGGATTGCTGTTGCTTTTCCAAATCTTTTGATATTTGTAACTTCATTGGTTGGAATAGAAGTTCCGACGAATGGACTATTTGCCATTTCCATTCTATTTGTAATATTGATTTTAATGTCCATAACTGTTATAGTGTCAGATGTAACCTCAAGGATTAAGACTCTCGTTCAAAAGATATCTTTGATGGAAAAGAGGATACGTGAACTTGAGGATATAATCAGAACAGAAAGGACAAGTGTTTAAAATGACGATGAAAACGATTATACAAATAGTAATATACGTTCTCCTGTCATCATTTGGTCTGGTGTTTTTGAAGCTGGGAACGAATAATGCACTAGATTTTTCATTTAATGATGGTAATTTTACGTTACATATTAATTATATTTTGATAATCGGGATGTTTTTCTATATATTAAGTTTTATAACCTCACTGATTGCCATGAAGGGGATGAATCTAAATATATTTTATCCGGTATCAGCAGGTCTGGTGTATATTTTGGTAGCATTGTTAAGTGTGTTTGTATTACATGAGAAAATATCTCTCAGGCAATTATTTGGCATGGTCGTTATTTTGGCAGGAGTCATAATAATGAATGTCAAAAAGGTGTAGTTTAGAAAAAGAGGATCCGGAATTATGAAACAGAAAATAATGAATTATTTGAAAAAATATGCTTTTCTATTATTTTGTATTGCCATAATGCTCTTTTATCTGATGGATTTCTGCATAAAGCTGGATTCTAGGGATGAATATCAATACAGTGAGAAAAAGATTAATAGTCAAGTGAAGGAATTGAACCAGGGCTGTGTGGAACAGTATACGATAAAACCGATAGCGGAAGGTATGAAATATTATAAAGTACATCTTATAGACAATCCTTCGGGCGGACAGTTATCTTATGCAATTTCAGATAAAGACGGACAAGTATTAAAATATAGTGATTTATTATTACAAAGCAAAAGTGAGACTTTAGATATCGATGTCAATGAATTGCACTTAAAAAAGAATGACATTTACTATTTGACTTTGCAATTAAAAGAGGTTGATAAATTAACCGTTTGTACAAATGACGATAATGTTTTACAAGCCGATATGGTATATGCTTATGAGGATGGAAAGTTATTGCAAAGCATTAGTATTTTAATATTATTGATTTTTGCAACGATTACATTTTGGATTGTCCGGACAAGAAATTTTTATAAAAAATTTGTTGTTTTGTCAATGGCGATAGGAATGATTTTTCTATTTGCTGTTCCGCCATGTACCGCACCAGATGAACTGCGACATTTTGCCAGAGCTTACGATATTACAGAAGGAAATTTTTTATGCAGATCGATTCAAACGAAAGAAGAGTTTGATAATATGACGTTGCCGACCTGTAAGATCCCTTCTGAACTTTTTCAATTAAGAATGTTAAGTGAAGAGAATGAGGAGAAGTATACAGGGGAGACTAACCATAAAATTGTATTCCAAAAATGGAAAGATGTTATTTCAAAAAAAACTGGGGAATCTGATGCTGAAATTCCGATCCATGGGACGGCTACGATAAGTCCGCTTGCTTATATTCCCCAGATTATAGGCATTCTCATAGCAAAATTATTTGGTTCCCATGTAGGGGCATTGTACTACTTATGTAAATTTGCAAATCTATTGTTTGCAACGCTGATTGGTTTATTTGCGCTGTATATTACACCTAAATTTAAAGAAGGCATTTTTGTATTATGGTTTATTCCTTCTCTGGTTCATTTGCGGAGCAGTTGTTCCACAGATGGTATTTTATTTGCTTTGATTATATTTGTACTTGCGGTTTTTTTAAAAATGTATGAAGAAGGGAAATTGGAAAATAGATATTTTATTGCCGTTGTTATTGCAGAAATAATAATTGGTCAAATAAAGCTGCCATATGTTTTTAGTTCATTTATCTTTTTGTTATGTAAAATGGATAAGAAAGTTCAATCTGGAAGAGTGTTGGCAATTAGCAGTTTTGTTATAAGCTGTTTGTCATATGGAATATATAGTAAAATAAATTCATTTCGTCTGGATTCTATAGGGAACTCACAAGGAATCATCAGTTATGTAAAGGAATTTATAAGTCACCCAGTTAGTCAGATAAATATGTTGTTTCAGTCGTTTATTAATGATAGCTGGTTATATTTTAAAAAGGCATTTATACTTCTTGACTGTGAAATAATAATGGTTTGCTTTTTAATCTGTATATTGTTTACGATGAAATATTGTACGGATAGTATTTCTGGCGGATCAAAATGCAAGGCAATTTGTATTTACGGCAGTTTATTTATGTGGGCAGGAATTATAGGCATTTTTGCAGTTGAAAGTTTTAAACTGTCTACTGGCTATTTATGGGGCGTCCAGGGGAGATATATGCTGCCGGTTTTTCCTGTTCTCTTTTTGGGGATTGCAAGGGATAATAGGAGTAATGATAAAAATGTAAAATTGTATAACAAAATAGAATTAGCAGTAGTTTCTTTATTATTTATATATCTTTATAAAATGGTTAATTTATTTTGGATTTAATTAAGACAGTAATATCATTAAGCATTAAAGATAAAAAGAAACTAATCTTTCCGTGGTTCCTGTTTTTGGGAGCCACTTTTTTTGAAAATGTACAACGCTGATAGTTATTATATGAAAGATTAATGTGAAAAATTAACAATAAAGCTGCGAGCTGTGTTATTATAAATTTACGGCAAATATAAAGAATACTATGATTGGCGCCGTTAAGCTAATTAATTTTTTTAATATCAGGAGAGTGAAGTATAATATGCAGTATAGTGATATTATTAATAAGTTCCCCAAACAAAGGAAGGAACTTCCTGTGGAATATAAGACTATTTATGAACAGTATTATGTAGAAAACCGTAATGGTTTAACAAAGGCGTCCTCTTTATCGCAAAAGGTTGAGGGATGGCTGCATAAAAAAGTTGCTAAAACAGGGGGCAGTAATAAGAAAACGTTGGAAATAGGTGCAGGAACTCTAAATCAATTAGATTATGAATGTTGTCAGGTATACGATATTGTGGAGCCATTTCGGTCTTTATTCGAGAATTCTCCCTCAAAAAAAAAGGTAAGGAATATTTATAATGATGTTTCAGAAATTCCGGATGGCGAAAAGTATGACCGTATTACTTCTGTAGCCTGTTTTGAACATATATGTAATTTGCCAGAAGTTGTTGGGAAAGTATCTGGACTGCTAAAGGAAAAAGGAGTTTTGTCTGTTTCAATTCCCAATCAGGGATATTTTCTATGGAAGCTTGGATATACGATGACTACAGGAAGAGAATTCAATAAACGTTTTGGATTGAACTATGATGTAATTATGAATTATGAACATGTAAACTCTGCCGATGAAATTGAAATAATTTTGAAGCACTATTTTAAAAATGTCCGGCGTTCTTTCTTTGGAATTGGTAAAAACTTTTCGCTTTATCGTTACTATGAATGTTCTTTACCTGATTCAACAGCGTTGTTAAACTAAAGGTTATATGCCAAAAAACAGACGATAGAATCAAACTCCCGTTTCATATGCTTCCAATTGTGAAATATTACTTGTGAAATTAATATGTTTAAGATAAAATCATAGTATATTTGGAGAAAAGAGGGTACTATGAAGAAGATAGAACATATTATTTATAAGGTTGCCTTTATAATGGTGATTTCTATACTGGTGATGATTGCCATAACCGGGTTATTTTGGCAGGCAGGATATGATTATGCTGATTTTCCATATTTTGAAGGAACGAAGATAAAGCATATTTTTGTAGTTTTGGGTACAGCTGTGTTCCTGATGCTGTATATGTATATTGGTCAAAAGATTCACTGGAATCTGTCTCTTCTTGTGATAATTTATGTCGGAATCTCTTGTTTATATTTATTTCTGTCCAGTTGGAACCCTTTTCAGACATGAAAATGCTCTATGATATTGCCATACATGACATGAAGGATGAGATAGGATATCTTTCCGCTGCTGGTACTCAGATCCCCAGCAGTATTTATTTATGGATCATTTTGAAAATTTTTGGAAAAAGTATATTTATACCTAAATTTTTTAATATGATATTTAATATGGTAACTTACCTTTTTATATATAAAATCTATAAACTTTATTCTGATGAATCAGATAATGCAAAAGCAATTATCTGGTTTTCAGCGTTTTTTATACCACCAGTGTTGTATGAAAATCATATTTATAATGATGTTCTTTTTACTATGCTGACAGTGATCATGATTTATCTGGTTCTGCGCAGGAAGTATACAAAAATTGTGTTAGCTCTGCTTTGCGGGATATCGATAATCCAATGCCTGTTTCGTCTTTGTGGTGTTATATATATCATTGCCATGGCAATGTATATGATACTGTTTCAGAAGGAATGGAAAAAGGCAGTTTTATGCAGTATTATTATTCTGACAGGCATTATGGGGATAACTAAAGTCAATACAGCTGTGTTTCAGACAGATCCTTCAAAGGAAACACCTATATGGTCTTATATACAAATGGGGATCAACGAAGAAGAGTTTGGGTTTCAGGATGGTACACACTCTGCCAATTGGACATGGGAGGACTGTGTTGAAAAATATAGAACGATGGGGTGGAAAAGGGTTTTAAAAACCATGGCAAAAAAAGAAATATGGATGTGGACAGAGGGTACATATCAGGCGCAGCGATATGGGTTTGGGGATGCTGCGGCGGTATATACTCATGAAAATAATTTAACAGGGGAATTAAGAAATCTGAAAGGAAATTTCAGGAATATATTAGATTTGATCATGAAAGGTCAGTATACTATGTATATGTTGTTGGCGCTGGTCGGATTAAGTAAACGGAGGGAAAGAAAAGAATATAGTTTATTATTATATGTTATATGTGGAATGGCGTGCTTCTATTTAATATGGGAAATGAAGTCACGGTATATTTATCCGCTCTATCCATTATTTTTGGTATTTGCATATTTTGGATGGAGGGATGTTGTTCAGAGGAAAATAAAGCTTAGGAACATAATTCCGGCTGTTGGACAAAAGTGGAAAAATTTTACTGGAAGGCGCAGAGGTTGATAATATTATGCTGAGTAGATGGGAAATGAGATGTATCTGTTAAGGCATTGTCCGATTTCCAGTCACCCTTGAAAGCAGATACGGTATCTGTTAGAATGAAAACAAAAAGGTGATCGGGATGACGCATCTTAGTTTGTAGTAACAGGGGGGAAGTGCAATGATAGAAGAAATTATCCGTGGCGAATCGAAAAATGTGGAGTTCAAGGTTATGCTGCCTGAGAAATCAGAAAAATATATGAAAACTATAATTGCTTTTGCCAATACACAAGGTGGTCGTATGATTATAGGTATTGACGATAGGACGCGGAAAGTGGTAGGTGTGGACGAAGAATCTCTTTTTAGGGTCATGGACAGTATTTCAAATGCCGTTTCTGATTGTTGTACTCCCCAGATTGTTCCAAATGTGGAGCCTCAAACAGTGGATGGGAAAACTGTAATTGTTGTCACGGTCGCACCAGGGCCGAACAGACCTTATTATCTCAAATCAAAAGGAAAAGAGGAAGGAACGTTTATTCGTGTATCAGGAACATCCAGACCGGCTTATCCAGAGAAGATTAAGGAACTGGAAGGCGCACATATTTCGTGGGATGAGCTGACCTGCGTGGGATATAAAGTAGACGAAAAGGCAATAAAAATACTTTGTCAGGATATCACAGAGTATAGGAAAAAAGCAGGACTGCCTGGGCGTGAAATAGCGACTGCTCAACTTATCAACTGGAAGTTGCTGAGAAACGGAGATGGAGAGTCCATATTCGCTTCTAATGCTTTCGTAGTGCTGACATCGGAATATTTTCCATTTTCTAAAACACAGTGTGCTGTGTTTAAAGGAACGGAGAGATCTGTGTTTCTTGATAAACGTGAATTCACGGGACCAATTTATGGACAGATTGAAGAAGCAGTGACCTTTGTATTGCGGAATATCCGGCTGGGTGCAACGATTGAGGGACTGCTGAGGAAAGAAACATATGAACTGCCGGTAGAGGCGATTCGCGAGATGATCATCAATGCTCATTGTCATCGCAATCTGATAGATGACTCCTGCGTGCAGGTGGCAGTTTATGATGATCGGCTGGAGGTGACTTCTCCGGGGGGACTCTATAATGGACTTACCTATGAAGAAATAATGAATGGGCATTCCAAACTGAGGAACCGTGTGATTGCGAATGTTTTTAGCCAGATGGGGCTTGTGGAGTCATGGGGAACTGGTATCAGGAGAATCATGGAAGCGGCTGAGAGTTATGGTCTTCCAACTCCGGAGTTTGAGATTTTTGATAATATGTTTCGGGTGAATCTTTTTCGTAAGCCTTCGATAATGGTGAATCAAAAAAACGATGAAGAAACATCGGAGAAACATCGGAGAAGATTTGAACGACACTCAGCAGAAGATTCTTGAACTCTTATCAGGAAATGCACAGCTCTCTGCTACGAAAATGGCTGGACAGATTGGTGTCACAAGCAGGAGTATTGAATCTAACATCAAAAATCTGAAGGAGCGGGGGATTTTGCTTCGTCATGGGTCACCAAAGAGTGGATATTGGGAAGTAAGAGGGGGAGAGGGAATGGATTCAATACAAAATGAACAGGAGTTTCTCTATCTACGGGCAAATTTCCTAAAATATAACAAATAGTTATAACGGATTACATATAGTTACTTCATATTGGTTTTGCTTAAATCTATACTAACAGTTAGGATAATATACTGTTTGGAGGTTGTGAGATGGGTATGAGCAAAATCGGCTTAAATATACATAATGCGCGGATAAAAAAATCATGGAGACAGGAGGATCTGGCGGAGAAGGTCAATAAATCCGTAGCGTATATCGGGATGATCGAGCGAGGGGAACGGATTCCGAAGCTGGAAACATTTATCAATATTATAAATGCCCTGGATGTTTCTGCGGATGAAATTTTGTCCGATGTGACGAATCATGGATATAAGGTACGTTTGTCACAGTATGCAGAGCGGATCAGCAAGCTGGATCTGGAGGATCAGGAAAAGCTGGGTGAGATTGCAGACGTCTTTTTACGGAGAAAAAAGTGAAATGCTGATTTTTACGAGAGGAAGACGAAGGAGGGCGTTTTATGTACCGTATTGCAATCTGTGATGATGACAAAGGATATATTGAAGAGCTGAAGGAAATGATTCGGGAGAGTAACGGGGACAGGAGGAAACTTTGCTTTGAGGAGTATCTGTCCGGGCTGGATCTGCTGAAGAAGATGTCGGATGAGGTTGATATTTTGTTTCTGGATATCCAGATGGACCGACTGGACGGCAATGAGACAGCAAAGCTTTTGAGGGAGAAGGACTTTCGAGGTGTGCTGGTCCAATGCTCCGGTGTGTACAATCCCACACCGGAAACCGTCGTAATCGCACCTTACCGCTATCTTTTAAAGCAGGATCCAAGAGAAAAAACACTGGCTGTGATCGATGAAATTTTTGAAGAGGCGGACAAACAAAACCAGTGCTTTGCACTGCCAGGATATTTCCGCAGAGAAAAGATTGTGGTGAAGACATCCGATATTTTATATTTTACGAGACATCGTGGTGGGAGTAAAGTGCATCTGACAACAGATAAGATGAGCCGGTTTGCGAATGGTGTGATTCACATATCACAGACTTTGGAGAGACTGGAGGAGGAACTGGATTCCTTTGATTTTGCGATGCCACACAACAGTTATCTTGTAAATTTACGGTATGTTCAGGACTATGACGTGAAACGCGGAAGTATTGATCTGGGTGATCAGACATTATTTATCTCACGTTCCAAGAAAAAGAGATTCATGGAAAGGGTAATGCGGTATATGAGAATGAAGTACAGGGTGAATGTGTAATGGAATTTGAAGTGATCTACAGAGTATGTATTATTCTTTCATGTTTGTTTGAAATCTATCTGGTGATGGATTTTTACAGTGCCTTTCATGGCTACCGCTCGTTGTTTTTGCATCCGTTACGAAGGCTTTTTGCCTATGTTCTTTTGGTCTGCCTCAATATAGGTGTTAATTTTCAGAATAACAGTTTTTTAAATCTGATTGCTGTGCCGGGTTTATATTTTTGCATGATACTAATGTTGTTCCGGGGTGAGATAAAAACATATTTATTGCACTGGATCGTGGCAACGTTTATCATGTTTGCTTCGGAATTCATTTTTCTGGTCTTACAGACGATTCCGATGAATGTTCCGACGGATCAGCTGTTTACGGATCCATTTGTGATGATGAGCAGTATCTTTGCCGTAAAGCTTCTCTCTTTTATTTTAATGCTGATTGTGAAACAGATATCAGGGTATTCTCAGGAACATTTTTCTGCTTCTATTTTTGGGAATTATATTATTATCCCGATTGCAGCATTGGGAGCGATGTGGGTGATTCCCTATGTACGGGGGATCGATCATTCGATTACCATAAGTGATGTTATCCTTGTACTGTTCTATATTCTGATGCTGATAGGAAATATCTGTTTGTTTTATATGTTTGTACAATACAATTCTTTGAAAAGGACAGAGCTGGAAAAAGAGGTGGCGCTTACCAGATATCGTGAAAGAGAATGGTATTTTAGTGAGAAAAAGCAGATTGAACAGCAGCAAAAGGTACTGATACATAATATCAAACATTATCTGGGGCATATTGGCAGGTGTGCGGCAAAAGGGGAAGATCAGGAAATAATCGAAACGATAAAGGATCTGCAGGTAGAGTTTTTAGAAAATGAGAGGAGGGTAATCTGTGTACACAGTCTGTTGAATTCTATTTTACTGGAGTGGCAGGATCGTGCCAACAAACAGGGAATTGCAACAGAGATTTTTGTCGAAGCAGGCTTCAACATTGATTTTATGAGGGGGATTGATATTATGGCAGTGTTTGGGAATCTTCTTGACAATGCCAGTGAAGCAGCCGGCCAATGTGAAAGCGGGAAAGTTGAAGTAAAACTCTTTATGCAGAATGGTGGACTGTTTTCGGTAATCTGTATTAAAAACAATCATATCGGAAAGATATGCCAGAGAAATGGGGAATTGCTGACGACCAAGAGGACAAGGGGGTATCATGGCATAGGGTTAAAAAATTCCAGAGAGATCGTGGAAGGTTATCGGGGCTATATGCAGAATGAATATTCTGATCATATGTATGAAACGACGATCATGATTCCGGTAAGCTCGATTCCGGCGGTCCGGTAAGAGGCTGAATACCAATATTTACATTATGGCTACCAAAGCTTACATGTCTATTGATTTTTGTCGAAATTTGTGAAAAAATAGAGAAAAAATCAGGAGGAATGGACATGAAAGTGAAAAATCTGCTGAAAAAAATGATGGGTGCAGGTATATTAAACAGCCTTGCACTGTTGGTGGTTAGTATGAGTGCAAATTCGGCATGTTGCTGGGTGTACCACCAGCCGGAATTCCCGGATGCTGCAGACAAGTTTAAAAAACACTAAACTGCGGGGGAAATGATCATGGGAATAGGTATTGCAAAATTTGTAGATCATCAGATCAGGAAAAATCGGATTGATCCGTCAGAGGCCGAAGTGTATCAGTATGGCTACCGGCTTTTGATAGAAAAGATCTGTGCTCTGCTCCTAACATTTGTAATTGCTGTACTTTTTCATGCCTGGCTGGAAATAATCATATTTTGCATTGCATTTATTCCGGTAAGAACATTTGCCGGAGGGTATCATGCGAAGCATTCTTTATGCTGTATGGTGCTCTCGGCAGGTGTTCTTATTTTTAATATATTATTTGGCAGATGGTTTCTGACTACTGGATTTGTGAGCTATGCGCTGTTGCTGGAAGCAATACTGTTTCCGGCCATTGCCTGGATGGCACCGGTAGAAAATTCGAATAGAAGAATATCGGAGAGTGAGAGAAGATATTTTAAGCGGGTTGTGCTGGTGTTATATGGAGTTGAGATCCTGGCAGGGCTCGCTTTGCTGTTATGGGAAAGGACGGATCTGGCGACATGGATTGTTTTGGCGCATATCAGTGTGGCAGGGAGTCTGGTAGTGGGAATGAAGAGGTAAGGATATTTGGTAGTTAGGGAAAACAATGATATAAGAGAGGGGAACATAGTATGGAATGGAAAAAACTGTTAACACAACAACGTTTGAGTGAGGAGAAAAAAGATCCGAAAGCTTTTGATGATTATTATATAAGTCCCTTTGAACGGGATTACGAGAGAATTGTTTCAAGTGCCGCTTTTCGCAGGCTTCAGGATAAAACACAGGTTTTTCCTCTGGCAAAAAGTGATTTTGTCAGAACAAGATTAACACATTCTATAGAAGTATCGACCATAGCGAAGCAGTTAGGGATCATGTGTTTTCAAAATACATTACCGATAAGACATTTATATATAGACAACAAAATAGAACAGGATGAAAAGCTGAGAAATAAAATCGTAGGTGATATTGAGGCAATCCTGTCTTGCGCAGGTCTGCTGCATGATCTTGGTAATCCACCTTTTGGTCATGTGGGCGAAGCAATTATCCGTGACTGGTTTGAAGAAAATTTAAAGAAAATATTTTTACAGGAAGGAGGGGAAGAAAAACCTGTTACCGCACTGTTAAATAAAAATATGCTCGCTGATCTGCTTAATTTTGAAGGAAATGCCCAGACATTTAGAATTTTATCAAAGGCAAGACATCAGTCAGAAATAAATTTACCATTTTCAATCATGGGTGCATTGATGAAATATCCAACCAGATCGGATGAAACAGGAGATTTACTTATTAGGCATAAGGTGGGATGTTATCAGGCAGAAGAAAGTGTTTTCTTACAGATCACAAAGAAGCTGGGAACAATGAGGGAAGATGGAAAAGTGATCCGGCACCCCTTGGCATATCTGGTAGAGGCGGCAGATGATATTGCATATATGACAGCGGATTTGGAGGACGCTGTCAAATCCTGCGTGGTAAGTGTAGACGAGCTATTAAATTTTTTTAGGGATACCTGTGAAACACTGGGAGAAGAAGCAGAAGGTATGTATTATACAAAAGAGATCATTAAAGAATTAGAAACATTGAATAATCAGGAAAAAGATAAGACAAAGGTGATGAGCAAATGGAGTACCTATCTTAGAAGGTGGCTGATGTATGTTGTTTGCTGGAGATTTTGCATGGACTATGAAAATATCATGGAAGGTGAATATAATAAAGATCTATTTTATAAAAATAATCATAGCTTAACAGTGCAGTTTTTAAAGAAAGCAATGAAGGAATTTGTATTTGATTCCCGCATTATCATCGAACCAGAGGTATCAGCACAGACCATTTTGAATTTTCTTTTGGACAAATTTGTTCCTGCAGTGGTTCGGTATGACAGTTGTGAAAATATGACAAATCAGGATAAGAAAGTATTTACTCTTATCTCATCGAATTATATTAATGATTATTTAGAAGCTAAAAGGTTCGATAAGCTTACAGATCCTGCTGATTTATTATATCGTAGAATATTGATCGCAACAGATTTCATCAGTGGCATGACGGATGGGTATGCAAAAACATTATACAAAAAGATGTCAGGGACGGAGTGATGTCAGAGAAATTTAGATGAATGGATTGTGACGGGTAGGAGGGATGCCGTATTATGAACTTTTACGCTCATAAAATGGAATTTATCGACCGGGATGAAACGACTGGGCTGTGTGCTGTGAGTTTTGAGGCAGTGCCGGAGGAACTGCTCCAAATGTTTCTGATGGGGGAGATATCCGGAGATCTCTCTCCGGGGGCTATGGGTTTTTTAGATGAATCCCGGTATTTTGGGGATGCATGGAACGCCTTTTGCCAGGAAGGACTTTATAGTGAAGCCTTTCTAGAGAATAAGCGTCTTTATTTGTCAGAGATCCGGGAGGTACAGATCGTACTTTTGTTTGAGGACTTTAGCAGGGCGATGGAAGTAGTGGAATTTGATATTGACTGGTGGAGGATCATGGTCGATTTTCCGGGTGGTGTTTTGCCGGAAGGCAGTGTACCTGCCTTTTCTGATGATGATGTGGAACAGGAATTATATGCCTTTTATGAACCTTTGTCACAAGAGGAAAATAACATACTTTACAGCCTGTATGTGGATAGTGGGGAGTCTGATGCCGACACAATGGTATCTGACAGACAGGAGATAAATCCGGGGACTCTTGGCAGTATTACGGCAAATACAGCATTCGGCAAAGTTCAGGTACTGTACGTGGGTGCCGGATTAGGCTGCCGGATATTGGATTATACAGGGCATGTGGTGGGATATTTTGATATGGGCGAAGAACTGGCATTTTCTGCTGCCCGCCTGCGGCAAAGGAATCGGTTTTGGGCACCCATATCGGATCAGATAAAACAGGACAGCATAAATATTATGAAGCAGGATGCAGGAACGGGAGCTGCTATGACGGTGATCATTTCACACTGGCATTATGATCATGTACGGGTCCTGGGAAGACTTGCCAGAGAATATCTGCAGACTGGCAGCTATCAGGCTTTCTGGACAAATTTGACTCTGATCTGTCCTGCGATGAACCGGTGGAAGGGGTGGTCTGTTGTGGATTATAATGCGATTCGGGCTGTGATGAACCGGTTGAACCCGGGTGGTTTTCTGCTGATACCAAATGCCGCAAATTGGCAGACCGCATCCTTTCAGCTCAATAATAATGATAAAATTACACTTTATAAAGGAGATGCTGGAGGAGGGGGAAATATTCAATCAAATCCTCACAATCATGGGATTGCCGCTGTGATCAGGCTGGGAATGGACACTGGTGGTAATAGGGTGTTTTTAGCCGGGGATTGCTCTTATGATACATTAAATGGGATACCCGGGGTATTGGACAATGGGGGTATCGGCTATGAATATCTGGTAGCAACCCATCATGGAGGAACCTATAGGAGTGATCTGACTTCAAATTATAACTCAATTCCAAAGCCGGGGGTGCTGGGGAATAATACACTGGTCTGTTCCGCAAATGGGGTAGCTTATGGTCACCCGAATCCGGTATATATGGCGGATTATACAAGGTGTGGCTGGACGAATAGTGAATGTCTGCATCAGTTCTGCCAGCCGGGACGGATATGCTATCAGCTGTTGTAAGGAGAACGAGGGGGTGTACAATGGATATCCGGGAAGTATATGAAAGGATACAAAAGCAAATCCTTCAGGGAAGCTTCTGCCTGTCAGAGGAAACCACGGGATTGTCTGTGGTAAAACAGGTATGCAGGGTACTGGAGACAAAGGAGATTGCCATGGAGAAGGTAACCTGTACTTTGGGGCAGGATGATCTGCAGCTTCAGGGGAGATTTTCACTGTCATCGGTAGTTCCGGAGATTTCCCTGGAGATGACCGTAGACAGGGAAGGCTGGATACGGATACAGATACCTTTGGCAGGAATTAATTTTGACAGCAACAGCCTCTTCTGTATACAGGACGGTCAGATGGAACTGATCCTGCAGGAGGGCACGTCGTATTTTTCAGAAACCATGACAGGGTATATTTCCATGGAAGGAAGTTCCATGGAAGACATCACACTGTCTTTTCAGGGACACAGGGAAACGATTACGGAGAGACGGAGTGTGATCCTGTGCCGTGAGCAAAAGACAACTGCATCCGAGATTCTGAATCGTGCCCTGTCTTTATATGATCTTTCCCTGGATGTATTCCCAGTGAAACCAGTGCCTATTGAAATCGTAGCCTTTTCTTTTTCCTATACCCTTCCCTCGGGGTGGCTGCGGGAAGGAACATCGGGGGAGAGACCGTATCAGGACTACTTTAAATGGAGGATCCGGACCAGTCTCGGATTTGATTTTAAGGGTGTATTCGGCATGAAGGATATCGGTTTTGCCATGGAGAAATACGGCAGTGCCTATGAGATGGCTCTGTCGGGGATATTTGAAATCTTTCATCACGACTTTCCTTTTTTTCTCACTTATAATGGAAGCAGCTTCTCTATCGCCCTGTCAGAATGTAATAAGGCATCGCTGGATTCCCTGGATGATATGGGGGTGCTGGCGGGGGAGGGGATCTCGCAATATCTGCCGAAGGATTTTGTGCCTGAGGGAGTAATCTCTCTCTATTCGCTGAGACTTGTGCTGTCGAAATCCTTTTCTGACATTTATTCTTTTCAAATCACAGTAAACTTTCATTTTGACTGGAAAATTTCCCGGACACCGGAGCTCACGCTTCACGATATTGCACTTACCTATGAATATGATCCGTATACCAAATTTTTTGGTATTACGGGTAAACTGAACTTTCTGGGGGCAGAAACAGTAGTCTCTGCCGGGGTGGTGCTGACAAAGGGGCAGGAGGATGCCCGGTGGCAGTTCTGCTGGCGTATGTATGATGATGAGTCTGTCAGTATTACAGACTTTGTGAAAAAAATCGCAGGCTTTTTGGGATTTTCAATGACACAGATCGACCTGCCTCAGGTGGATCTCTCACAGGTGCAGGTGGTGTATGATGACGGGAATTTCTCTTTTTATGCGAAAATCACTACAGAGGGCTCTGCTCTGTTTTCTTCCAAGACGGAACTGACCTTTTTATCAGGACAGAAAGAGGGGAAGAGAGGTTATGCGGCAGAGTTGAAATGGAACAGCACCACCAACTCTCTTACCATTGGGAATATTTTAAGGGAATGTGGTGCCGGAGAGGCGCTGACGGATGTACCGGCGTTTTTGCAGGATATCGGGATCCGGTCAGTGGATATCGTATATGACTTTCTGGAAAACCGGGTTGCTACGGAGATTGAAATTTCCGGACTGGGTAAGCTTTCTGTCTGTCTGGCCTTCGGGGAGAAGAAGGGGTATGAGGTTATCTTTGAGCCGGAGATACAAGAGCTTTCCCTGACGAGTATTCCGGTGGCAGGGGGGCTGGTGGAGAAAATGCTGCCGTCAGTACAGGATTTTTCTCTTTCACAGTTTTCGTTGCGAATATCCTCGAAAGAGGATCCCCGACAGTCGATCCCGGCAGGAATCAGCATGACGATGACAGCACTGGGGAAACAGCAGATCTTTGTGCTATATCGGCTATCCGGGGAGAATTTTGTCTCACAGGAGAGGGGCAGGTCTAAGATAGCCTGGCGGAATGTGGACAGGACATTTTCGGTTTTTTCGATTTACCGACTGGGAGTGGGACTGGACGATGCCCATCTGGTTCTTGCACTGGATGCGGCGCTGAATATCCCACCCATCTCGGTTGCGGCAGAGGGTGCCGGCATCGGTATCAGTCTGTCCCGGCCATCCGATATCCGTTTCTATCTTTCCGGACTTGTCATCTCCTTTCACAACGATCTCTTATCCATCGCAGGGGAGTTTGTGAAAAACGGGGATACCTATGAAGGGGAGCTGATGATCCGGGTGAAACAGATCTCTGTGGTGGCGGTGGGGCAGTATTCCTCAGACGGGTCGTTGATGGCACTGGCGGCAGTAAACTACAATTTTGGCGGTCCTCCTGCTTTTTTCGTCACAGGGATTTCTTTTGGTTTTGGTTATCACAAGGATCTGCTCCTGCCGGGGATCACAGAGGTGCCGGAGCATCCTCTCGTGAAGGCTGCGAGGGGAGAGATTTCCAGAGAGGGACTGGCAGCGTCATTGGCACGCTATATGAAAAATGTGCCGGGAGAAAAATTCATCGCAGCGGGAGTTCGTTTTACCTCCTTTAACATAATGGATACCAGTGTCATCGTTGTGGTGAAATTTGGAAATGCCTTTGAACTGGGAGTGCTGGGACTGTCCGAGATCAGTGTACCGCCTCACTGTCCGCAGACGCCCATTGCCTATGCGGGACTGGCGCTGGAGGCAGTGGTGAGGCCGGCAGAGGGATATTTCGGTGTCGAGGCACGTCTTACCTCGGAATCCTATCTTTTATCGAAAGAATGCAAGCTCACCGGCGGCTTTGCCCTGTATGGCTGGTTTGGGGGGGAGCACAGTGGGGATATGGTACTTACTCTGGGTGGATATTATCCGGGATATCAGAAGCCGGCTCATTATCCTTCGGTACCCCGGGTGGGATTTCACTGGAGGATCGGAGAGCATCTGGATATCAGCGGCGAGATGTATTTTGCCCTGACACCAAGAGAGATCATGGCTGGCGGCCGGCTGAGCGCAGTCTATACCCTGGGAAAGCTGCGGGCGTATTTTATTGCGGCGGCAGACTTTATCCTGGGCTGGAAGCCATTTTATTATGAGGCTTCCATGAAAGTGCAGATCGGTGTTTCCTACCGGGTTGATTTTCTGTTTGTACATAAGACCTTTACGGTGGAGCTGGGGGTTGGTCTGGATCTATGGGGACCGGAATTCGGGGGGATTGCTCACATCAGCTGGTTTATCATATCTTTTGATATTCACTTTGGCAGTAAGGAGAGAAATAAAAATACCGCCATCAGCTGGGACGAGTTCACAGACTCGTTTTTGCCGCAGGCAGAAAAAAAACAGGGGAAGTACTGTCTTCAGTCAGACAGGGGGCATTCCTCGGCTCCTGTGACCATTGCCTTTCCGGACGGGGTGGTGAAGTCAGAGGAGACGATGATCTGCCGGGGAGACGGGCTTCAGATCTCGGTGGAATCAGCAGTTCCGGTAACCGCCTATTCCCTGAATGGCGGGACAGTGAAAAAGGAGGGACCGGATATATTTGTGCAGCCGGTAGGAGAGAAACCGCTGAATAATTGTTTTCAGATCGAGGTTCTGGATGAGAGGAACCGTTATGTGGAGATGAAGATGACTCCTGCCGTGAAAAATCTTCCTGCCGCCCTGTGGGGCAGAAAGGGCCGGGATGCACTGGTAAAAAATGCGGTCTGTGGCCTGCTGCTGGGTACGATAAGTACAGAATTTACGTTATTCCCGGCGGAACGGTGGATTTCTCTGGAGGAATTATATGAAAATGGGACAATTCGCATCAGAAATGCCTTTGATTACCGGACAGGGATAGTGTATCCCTCCTACACAGCGGAGGGAACAATAGAGATCTTCCGGGATACAGTGGAAACAGAAGAAGTTAAAAGCCGGAGGCAGAGGTTTCTGGCGGAGCAGGGAATCTGCGAGGTGGTGGTGTCACTGCGTAACTATGCGGCTAATGCGGAAAATTTGCTGAGTGAGGAGATTATGATACGGAGGTAGGTTATGGAAGAGAAAATGAGATTCACGGATTATATCAGACCGCCACTGAAAGCGGGAAGGTATACCGTGAAGGCATCCCAGAAGGTGACGCAGCCGGAGCAGGAGGAATTTAAGGCAGAAACATCATTTTATATCGCAGGTCATGTCTTTACCCTGCCTGTGGAAGAAATCTTCTCCTGCTTTCCAGCGGCAGAGGAATCCGGTGAATTTGAGACTTTTCTTCCCTATATTGTTCTGGAAAACAGGACATTTCCCTGGGAACAGGTGATCACAGGGGACAGGGATGGCGTACCGGTTCCCTGGGTGGCACTGATGGTCTTTGCCGATGGGGAGGCGGAGGAACAGGATATGACAGTGAAACAGCTTCTCGGCGGACAGGAGGGAATCTATTTTCCCGACAGGAGTAAGCTGCCTGCTGTTTTCTGTGAGGGAGAAGAGGATCCCTGCCATGTGGTGGACGTGCCAAAAAAGCTGTTTGATTTGGTTATGCCTAAGGTAGAGGAGCTCTCTCTTCTTTGTCATGTGAAACAGGTGGATCTGGCGAAAACAGAGGACAGCATCTGTGAGAGGGATGGTTTTTTCTCTGTGGTCTGCGGCAGCCGCCTGATTCCCTCCGGGGCAGATACACCAGTGAAAAGCACCGTGCATCTGGTTTCTCTGCTGGGGTATGAGGATATGACCGGGATACCGGACGGTGATAAGGTGCGTCTTGTATCATTGTATCACTGGAATGTGTATTCACAGAAGCAGTCAGAGGAAAATTTCCCGGCAGTGATAGAACATCTGAGAAAGAACTGTGGGGTAATGGGATATGACCGGGATACCGAGCTTCAGCGGCAGGGCAGTAGTGTGAAGGAACATATCACCCGTACCGGAGAGAAGACCTACTCTCTTTACTGTTCTCCTCTGCTTCCTTTCCTGAATGAGGAAGAGCTGGATACGGAGCAAAGACATACCGCAGATGGACGCCTGATCTATGATAAATCGATAGGAATGCTGGATGTGACATATTCAGCTGCCTGGCAGCTGGGGCGGATGGTCACTCTTGCACAGCAGGGGATGGCAGAGAAGATCCGGCAGGACAGAGTGGAGATAAAGCAGGAAGCACACCGGCAGCTGCTGCAGTCAGGCATGGATCTGAAACAGGCACCGGTAGTCAGTATGCTGGAAGGTCTGCTGAAGAGAGAATCAGAAAAAGGAGGATGCCATGAAGAGGATTCAGCTAAAGAAAGTATCTCTGGAAGCAGAGAACGGACCCCTTCCGTATTCCGGGGATATCGGTGATTATGTGAGTCGGCTTACGCTTTTGTATTATGTCCCCTTTCCTTATCTGGTGGCAGAGGAGGAATTTCTGCCACCGGAAAGTATCCGTTTTTTCTATCTGGATCAGAACTGGACGAATGAATATGTCAAGGGAGCTCTCTCGATAGGCAGGGCGTCTCATGAGGATGCCTGCTGGGATCAGCAAAAGTGGAAAATGACGGTACCGGGTGTGAGACAGCGGCTGCCCGGGGTGCGGCTGGAGCGGATGCATGAAAATCATAAGCAGGGGCTGGAGAAAGAGGCATGGAACAGCGATTTCGTTCATCAGACGGGCTTTCTCATGCGTTCGGTACTGGTGAGGCGCTGGAGGGGGCTTGAGATCACCGGACGGGATGAAAATGAGGAGCTTACGATCCTTCGGATGGAGACACTTTCTGATGACATTGTGTTCTGTCTCTTTGACGGTATGCTTACGGATCTTGTAATCGCTGAGCCGCAGACGGGACTGCGCTTTGGAGCGCCGGATACCTCCGGCGTGATCCATGTGCGTTCGATAAAGGAGGATGATACCTTTGGAAAAGATACCGGACAAACAGTGGATTTTAATTCCTTTGTGGGGGAACAGGGAAAGGTAGACATAGCGGGACTTGCCGGAAGCTTTGCCGACTGTCTGGGGGAGAAGGTGGGATCTGCCAGGCTGGCATATGAGCTGATCGCGACAGCCCACCGGGCAGAATTTAAAAAAGGAAAGGAGGGGTAGCATGAGCCGGATCATCATTCCAATATGCCTGGAGGCAATGTTGTCAAATGGGCGTTCCATAGAGAAAAACCGGGTGCCTGTCTATGGACCGGATTACAGAAAGGTTTCCTATGTTTCCATGCTTGGCAGCAAAAATACGCCCGGGGATTTCCAGATGGGGGAAGTGCCAAAGGCGGGGGTGCATCTGCATTTCATCCTGCCGGATGCCCTGACCCATGCAGGAGAGGAGGGCTATCCGGCAGTGCCGGACCGGTATCTGGTCACAAGGCTGTTTGAAAAGGAGGATGGACAGATCGCAGCAAAGTGCTTTCTGGTGGAAAGTAATTTTATGAGCAGGGACAGACGATATTCGGAGAGTATTACGATCCCTCTGTTTCAGGAAGGGGATCTGAGAAGGAACTGGAGCTACCTCGGCAGAAGCTATCCCGTCCGGGATATTCCGGAGAGAAGTGATACGGATAGTTATCTGGAAACGCTGACGGCACTGGGGCCGGGAGATCCCATGTTTGCCGCCTACTATCCTTCCTGTTCCAGCGTGTTTGGATTTCATGATCCCCTGGAGGATGTGGAGCCGGGGACATCCCTGACATACTTTGCTGCCGGTTATTACAGCGTCCCGGAGAAGGATCCCTTTTATGACGTCCGCTCAAAGGAGGATATGGAAAGGATTCTGGCAGAGATGAGGTTATCTGTCAGGGAGGAAAGGGATGTCTGCTCCCATTGTGTTCTGTTCGGTGAGATCACAGGTATCCGGTGGGATGGGAAGGGGGCGGATTACAGCCCGGAGCCTGCCGGTCCCATTGATGTGGCGGTAGGGCATACCTCGGCAGAGGCGCTGGCGGCGGCAGCAGTCCGGGAGCGGGATGCATCCGGAAAGGAAGAGCGGATTCTTACCGCACTCCAGTATGATCTTATGAACAGTGACGAGCTCCCGGATGGGAATTATCGGATGGACGATGAGATCTATCTCAGACAATTTCAGAGAATGGATGGCGGGGAGATCAGCTATGAGCTTGTCCTGAAGGAGCAGTCCAATGGAATCCCTTTATCAGGAAAGGCTTTTTCTGATGTCTGCAGTGCCGGAGAGGGGCTGGCGGAGGAAAGAAGAAAACTTACCGGTCTCAGAAAAAAACTGTACACGGCATGGGAGCAGTATATGCACTGCTATGAAGATCCGTCTCTGACGCCAGGGGGAGTGCCAGACAGAGAGGAAATGCTATCAGAGATAAAAAGGATTGCCAGGGAGGAGATCCCCGGTCAGAAGGCTAAGGTCGCAGAACAGGAAAGGCGTCTCTGTGAATGCCGGGAAACATTCTATCAGACCGTCGGTGATGCGGCGGATATCGTGGAGACGGCAGCGGCACCCTTCTATGTGCCAAAGGATCCTGTGATCCTCCTGAGCGGAGAGGGAGTGAAGAGGGCGTATGCCTTTGGAGAGGATGGGAGATTTACCCAGGATGGTACACTGCCGTGTCAGGTCAGGATCATCCGGACAAATGTCACAGCAGGTGATATCCTGTCCTGTCTGGAGGAAATTCCTCATGCCGCAGACCTTCTGGAGGATTATGAGGAATTACTCTGTCAGGCACTTTTGCTCAGTGAGGAGTGCCTTCCTGCCATAAAGAAGCGGATCGGCGATGTGACGGTGCTGGATCACGAACCCTCCGAAATTGCCTGCAACTGCTTTCACCGGGAGCCCATCACGCTCTGGATGATGTGGGAGGCACAGTATCTTCCCACAGGTGGGGAGACGACCCCGGATGCCACACTGAGGGACTGGAGCTGGGAGGAGGATCAGACGGATTATGTTTATACCGGGGGGAAAAAGCCGGAGCAGTTAAGCGGCAGATATTTTACCGGACGTATCGTGCTGACACCCCATGCCACACTCCAGCTGTCTCAGGAGATGGAGAAATGGGGAGCTGCCCATCCAGAGCAGAAAGAGATCGTGGAAATGGCAGGACGGATCAGAAATATGGGAGTGATCTCCCAAAATATGGATGGCTTTGTGAAGGGGATGCTGTCACTGAAAAATACCTTTCAGTTTCCCGTTATGGGAGCAGGAGGTGATGAGGAGATAGCACAGGCGGTCCGGGAAGAGGTGGAAGAGGAGCGGGAATCCATCGTACCGGATTCGTTCCTGCATCATCTCAGGGGCGGCATGATGGGAATCCGCAGGCTGTATCTTGTTGGTACCTTTGGACAGGTACAGGTCGTGATGGACAACTCCTGTTTCGGGGAGAAAAAGGTTGCTATATCGGAAACCATGGGGAGGGTGGATGACAATTATGCGCTGCTTTCCCCCGCTTTTCATGACCCGGCAAGGCTGGAGTTCCATTTTCTCAGTGCAAAAGATGATAGGATCCATTCCTCGCCGGCACCGGAGACCTCACCGGTATACGGCATCATTCTGCCGGAGCTGCTCAACCGGAGGCTGTTGATCTATGAGGCGGGAGGGGACTATGTGGGTTCGGTGAATACAGTGTACCGGAATGGCAGGGAGGAGGCTGCCTGGGTAAACGGGAAAGATCCGAAGCTGTTATTTGAGGAAACGGTATTTGGAGACCACAGGCTGGGAGGTTATGTGGAGGGTCTTTTGAGGACAGAGTACGCCTTGCGGGATATCCTGACCATGATGGACTATTATTATGAGAAAAAACTGATGCCGGAGGCAAAAAAACAGATCTGGGGACGTCCTTTTGTGCTGGTGAGGTGTGGGGTGCGGCTGGTGTTTGCCGGGATACCGGAATATGATAAACGTCTTTCCTCTTTCGGGAAATATGATACCAGACAGGCGGAGAAAATCCGCATCCGGGTTATGCTCGGCGGGATGGACCGCGTGACAGATGGTGTGCTGGGATGCTTTGAGGATACGGATGGATTCCGGGTGTTTCGTCCCTGTTTCGGAAGCTCCCTACCCTCTGCCGGGGCATATTTTCTGAATACAGGCGGGACAGAGATCTGTGCGGCAGAGGGGGAGAAGAGGCTGACGCTGCTCATGGAGCCCCGGGGCAGGGTCACTGTCCAGAGTGGGATCATGCCGGGGATGTCACTGGAATTAAGTGGTACCCATGGACAGGAGGCAGAGCGGATCTGTATGGAGGCGGAGATGAATCCGGTGCTGACGTCGGAGGATGCGGTATCTTTGCCGATAGAGGAATTTTCATGGAAACACCGGGATGGGGACACTTATATTTACAATAATGTGATACCTCAGATGGCAGATTTTTCCTCCACGGTCATTATGGATGGTTTTATTGTGAAGGAAGGAGAGGGAGAGCAGAATGGGAAGCAGGATGGATGTTGAGATGCCGCAGTATGTCTACGCATCTTACACAAAGGCGGACGTAGTAAACAATGATTTCTATTTTACGATTTACAGAGAGACGGTGGAGGAGCAGAGGAGCGGGGTTCTTCGCCCTGCCCTTGAGGTACGGGTGGGGGGATTTGAGAGGTTGATGCTGGATCCGGACACACCGCCGGAGCAGAGGAAGGAACAGCTGGAAAATGCGGCGCAGAAGTTATTGAACGATCTTTCTTCAGCGGAGGACTGGTCGAAGGAGTATGTATATGATGAGGAATCCGGAGAGCTGTTCTTTGTATTTTCCAGTCTTTCAGAATTGCCATCGGGATATTTTACAAAAAAATTTTTTACAGATCGTTTCATCTGTTTTAAAGATGGTTCCTTCGAGGCAGTTCTTTTGCATATTCAGGCGTGGGAATATGGTTCCGGGGGAGAGGGGACGAAGGTCTGTGACTGCTACCGGAACATACATATCTACTATCCGCCCCTGATTACGAGGTTTGATATAACCTATGAAGGGGAAGGAAAGCTAAAAAAAGCATTTGTGAACCCGTTTTACGGGGATAAGATTACCCTGACGTGGAAAATGCAGGGAAATCTGGGGATGACCTGTCGGCTGCTGGAGGGGGTAAAAGAGATTGCCCGGCCGGTGGATGATGGTATGCTGGACATCAGCGTACAGGAGGATACGGAATATACGCTGGAGATACGGAATCACATTGGGATTTATGTATCGGAGCAGGTGGAGGTGGTGATCACCGGATGGCACAAGGAAGGTAAGGCAGAGGGAATGCCGTTAGAGCGGGATGACCCGGAAGAGGAAATACGCGTTTTCCAGTACAGTAGAAGTTATTACTGCTATCAGGCAGGCAGTCTTTATCAGAGTAAGGATGGTCTGAAATGGGAGGTGGCAACTGTCAATACCGAATCGGGCGAAGAGAAAGGGGGGTACACCGCCTGTGGGATCTGGCAGGACTATTTTTATGTTATGTCGGGGAAGAATGGTGGATTTTTGCATATTGCCAGATATGATTTTTCAGATAAAAAATGGGAAAATGCGGAGGTAAGTCAGTATTGCTGTGCGGATGAAGCGCACCTTGCCTTTTCATCAGGGCGGGGATGTCTCGCAGAAACGGTGCTGTCAGGAATTTCTGTCATGGAATGTGATTCTCCGGCAGACTGGAGGGAATGGAATACGAATGTATGGGATATTTTTGTGGAGGACTGTGATGCAGCAGGCAGTGATTTCTGCTTCTGGAAGGATGCCTTCTATGGTGTGATACGGTGCTCGGATGGGTATTTCCGGCTGTACCGGTGTCAGATGGACATGGAAGAGGAACTGTATGCGCAGCGGACGGAAGGGGAAAAGATTTATTTGCTGCCCACCGTGAACCGGCTGTATATTGTGATCGACGGAAGTCTCTATGATGCCATGGACAAGAGGAAGGTGAGGGAAGGAGCTATGCCGGGTATGAGGAAGGGGGGATGGATTGGCTCAGGCGGGCGAAAAATATTTGGTATTTTTGAGGATGGTTGTTTTTGGACTTATGAGTAAGGGAGAAAGGTTGAATAAATTGCTTGATAGCAATTTATTCAACCAAGAATTTGTGCCGAAGCGTCACAAATTCCATGATGGCAGAGCGAAATCTGATATTTCGCTCGCCTCCTCAGCGTAAAACGCTTCGGAATGGAGGAAAAAATGATGGAGAGAAATAGTTTTAAAAGTGAAAGTCTCTCGGTCTCCGAGAGGATGCCTGTGGGGGATGCCGGAAAGAGTGGGGTTCTGGATCTGGATGAGGTGGATTTTGTGGATGATGGTTATCTTGAGATCCATGGAAATCTTACGCTGCATATTAAGAAACTGCTGAATGACAAAACATCAAAACGAATTCCCTATGAGTTTTATATTGTAGGGGATGACGGAAAACCCGGACAGGACAGTATAAATGGAGAAGATGGCAGTCCCGGGGAAAAGGGGGTACAGACTACCGTGGAGATCATCATTGACAATCTCAAAGCGGATATCCATGTAGTGACCATAGGCGGCCGAGGGGGAGATGGCGGCAGTGGTATCGACGGCTTCCGGGGTGGAAAGGGTATGGATGCAGAGCAGGGATGTTATAACGGACAATTTGCCAGAGGGGCCTCCGGCGGAGATGGAACAGATGGCTTTGGAGACGGCGGAGACGGTGGAGACGGCGGGGATGCTCCTGGGGTGACCATCTTATGGAAGAGATGTAAAAAGGGAGCAAAGATCCTGTGTGAGTCCAGACCCTCGGAGGGAGGAAAAGGCGGCCACGGGGGAAAAGGCGGTTCAGGCGGCAGTGGTGGAAAAAACGGTGATGGCAGGACCAGGGCAGCAGATGGAAAAACAGGCATCAGCCGGCGGGATGGTGTGAAAGGCGCACCGGGAAAGCCGACAGAGGTCAGAGTGATCCATGAAGAGAAGGAGGAGGCGTTATGATGACAAAGAAAATGTGGGAAAGAATATCCGGGATAGAGGGGCTGCACCGGCTGGATCTGTCAGATGAGGAGGATCGGAATTATTATCTGGAACGAATGGGTGGAAAGGAGAAAATGAAGAGGGAGTATCCGGTTCTCTATGCGGCATATAAAAAGGGCGTGGAGAGGCATAGAGAAAAGAATGAGATCACAGTGGAGCCCCATCTTGAATTCATTAATCCTGTTGATGTAGAGGAATATCTGAGGGAGGATGGAATGGTAACGGAGGGGGAGCAGGGGTTGTATCGTCTCAAAACGACCATCAATCTTGATCTTCTGGATGTGTTAGGCACACCGATTTCACCGGAAGAGCCAAGAAAATTCCAGGTGGATATAGCAGGAGAGATTTTCGATAAAAATTCACATGGAATGTCTTTTATGGGTTTTTCTGATAGTGTAGCCCCTACGAACAAATACAGCCATGTTTATAAGAGTCAGGGGCTTTACAGGAAGGAGCAGTATGATAACCGTTTATTAACCGTGTATGCAGAGATAAATATTTATGATGAGGAAAATGTACTGGATCCCTATATCTTTACACAGGATGTACAATTTGGAATGGAGAAACCGATACAGAATCTTATTTTCGAGGCACCGTATTCAAAATATTCAAATAATGAGATCCGTATTCTGTATGGACGGGATGCGACAAATCTCTCGGATCCGGATTATATTTACAAATCAAATTGTCCGGAGGGAGATCTGGGTAAGCTGCGGACGATCATACCCATCCGGGGATCTGTGGAGCTGAAGAGCAGCACGGGAAAGGGGCATTACTATTCCTTTAAAAAGCTGACAGAACATCCGAAGGAATCACCCCTTCATTTCAAACGATCCACATTGAATTATCATGGTGAGGAGTGGAAAATATTTTTTAAGGAGAAGGATGATGAGCAGCTGTATAAAATGATGACAGACCCTGAAAAGCCGCGGTTTACGGTAGAAAAGAAAGAGAACCACGGGGATATCCTGAAATTTGATCTGTTTCATTCGGGTGACCCGAAGGATGATAACTATTATAACTGGGAAGATGGATTTGAAAAGGTAAATACAGATCAAAGAGAGAGGGTATGCTACCTGTCCGGGGGATTTGAATATGATATTGAGACGAAAAGGGCAGAGGATGACAAAGTCATCCGGACAAAGGCATATCAGATCCAGTGTATCAGTGTAGATCCGGACCAGCTGCAGGGAAATTTCTATTTTGATTATGTACCAGGCAGCCAGCTGATCTATATTCCTCCCATCAAGCTCTGGTGGGGGTGTCATGCCAGAGATACAGAGATCACCATGGCAGACGGGACGAAACAGCGTGCAGACCGGGTCCAGATCGGAGACCGGCTGCCGGTGTATGGGGACAGGATCCTCACGGTAAATAATATATATACCGGATATGAAAAGGAGCTTTTCCAGATCCAGACAGATGCCGGGAAGACGTTGAAGATATCCATAGGACATCCCCTGCTGCGAGAGGACGGAACCGCTGTGCCGGCAGAGGAGATCCGGACGGGAGATGTGATCCTGGCAGAGGATGGCAGGAAGGTCAGTGTCACACGGGTGGAAAAGTGTCTTTACGAGGATGAGGTGTACAATTTCTCCTTTGAGGGAGAGGAAAAGGAAAATTATGTTGTCGCAGAGGGGATCTATTCGGGGGATCTGTATGCCCAGAATAAGAGGAGCGGGAAGAAGAAACAGCCCACAAAGGAGCAGATGACCCTGCTTGAGGAAATGAAGAGACTCAGGCATACCTTGCCATTTTCGTAATATACTGTCAAAGAAAGATAGTGAGAGAATGGAGATCATTATGGGAGAAAGGACCAATGCAGGTGTGATCACGGCATCCTGCGACTTCACGGGGGTGCGCCCTATTATGGCAGCCCTGCCCTACCCGCCGCTTCGGGTAAGAGAAAAAAATCAGGCATATGCCAACCTGCTCAGTATTGATTATTGCGGCTCCGTCTCAGAGCTGAGCGCCACAACACAGTATATCAACAATGAAAACCGACTGTCTTCTGAGAGATGTCCGGCGGCAAAAACGATTCTCGGTATTGCCATGGCAGAAATGATGCATCTGCAGAAGCTGGGGGAGCTGATCTGTCTGCTGGGCGGCCGCGTGGATTTTACGGCGAAGTATCAGAATGGTGGACACCGGATGTGGACACCGGAATATCTCACCATGCCGGAGAGTGTGAGTAAGATGATACTGGCGGATATTGAGGCAGAGAAAGAGGCAGTACGCCAGTATCAGATGCATATTGACATGATCCGGGATGAGTATGTCAATGCTGTGCTGGCAAGGATAATCAAGGATGAGGAATACCATATCATACTGCTCCAATGGATGCTTAAGGAACTATAAGGAGATGCATTGTAAAAAACAACCAAGGCAAAACACACCTATATTTTGTTGATTATGGGTGTGTTTTGTAGTATGATAACAGAGGTAGGGATTGTTTTTATACATGGATCAGAAAATGAGAATATGGAGGACATTATGAGGAACAGAGTATTGGTTGTTGACGATGCTGAGATGAACCGGGAATTGTTATGTGCCATATTAGAGGACGAATATGAGGTAGAGATGGCAGAGGATGGGGAGCAGGCATTGGCGGTGCTGCAGGAGAGGGCAGAGGAGCTGGATGCGATCCTTCTTGATCTGCAGATGCCAAAGCTGGATGGTTTTGGTGTTCTGGATGCCATGCGGGAGAATGACTGGATCAGCAGTATTCCGGTATTGATCATCAGCGCTGAGAGAGCGGTGGATGTGGAGAATAAGTGCTTTGGACTGGGGATTGCGGATTTTATCCACAAACCGTTTGAGCCGTCACTTGTGAAAAACAGGATAAGGAATAACGTGGATCTTTTTGTCTATAAAAATCAGCTGGAGCAGAAGGTGGAGGCACAGACGGAAGCCCTGCGCCAGCAGAATAAGACACTGGCGATGCAGGCACAGAAGCTGGCGGAGACCAATGAGCGGATCATCGAGGTTCTCGGTACGGTTGTAGAATGCCGGAATCTGGAGAGCGGCGAGCATGTTAAGAGGGTGAAGGGCTTTACCCGGATCCTTGCTTATCAGGTTATGAAGGATTATCCGAAATATGGTCTCGATAAAAATATGGTGGAGATGATCACGGCTGCCAGTGCCCTTCACGATGTGGGAAAGATCGCGATCCCGGATGAGGTGCTCCTGAAGCCGGGCAGACTGACGGATGAGGAATTTGCCCTGATGAAAACCCATACCACCAAGGGTAGTGATCTGCTGAAACAGATTGAAGGGATATGGTCGGATGATTATCAGAAGATGTCCTACGAGATCTGCCGGTATCATCATGAGAGATATGATGGAAGAGGATATCCGGATGGATTAGAGGGAGATGATATTCCGATCTCAGCACAGATTGTTTCTGTGGCAGATGTGTATGATGCCCTGGTGTGTGAGCGTGTGTACAAGGCAGCATTTCCAAAGGACAAAGCGTTCCAGATGATATTGAATGGAGAATGTGGTACATTCTCCCCCAGACTGATGGAGGCATTCAAAAAGGTAAGAGAGGATTTTGAAAAACTGGTAGAGTAGCTCTGGGGCGCCGCCAGATGAATGAAAATCAGTGACATAGATCCCGGCAGTCGCATATATTAATGTGAAAGCGATTTTGCCGGGGTATGTTATATGAATAGAGCGGATAGTTATCTGTATGATGTCAGTATGTCTTATGTAAATCCGGGCTGGCAGGACCGTTATTGTCAGCTTGTGAAGGCGATTGACAGGTACTTAAAGAGCCATTACCAGGAATATTTTGCTGATCTGCAGCTGTATCAGACGGGACCGATGAATTATGTGGTGGTGGCAGTTTATTCGGATGTGCCGGGAGTGGATGAAAAACTGCCGGAGATACTTCGTTATGTCAATGCAGAGTACCGTAGTACAGTAGGAGATAATGTCAGGAGGAAACAGATCCTGAAATTTGACCGTGCAAAAAAATTGCATGGTCAGAGAATATGTACAAATGGAGGGGAACATGACCAGTCGGGAGCTGATACAGAAACTGGAAAAGGAGAGGGATCTGACGGATGCCGGATTTGTTCAGCTGATCCGGGGGATTCTGCCGGATGAGGAGGAAGAACTGTTTGCCAGAGCCAGGGCTGTCCGTGAGGCGGTATATGGAAAGGCGGTATATGTACGCGGTCTGATCGAGTTTTCCAATATCTGCAGAAATGACTGCTATTATTGTGGAATAAGAAAAAGTAATGCGAAGGTGGACCGGTACCGCCTTACTCCGGAGGAAATTTTGCTGTGTGTCCGGGAGGGATATGGACTGGGCTTTCGCACCTTTGTCCTGCAGGGGGGCGAGGATCCATGGTATACGAAGGAGCGTATGGCAGACATCATCCATTCCATCAAAAAGGAGTTCCCGGCCTGTGCGGTTACGCTATCGATAGGGGAGCGCACAAAGGACGAGTATCGATGCTGGTATGAGGCGGGAGCAGACCGTTATCTGCTTCGGCATGAGACAGCGGATGAAGAACATTACCGTCGGCTCCATCCGGCAGATATGAGTCTGAGTCACCGCATGGAATGTCTGTACACATTGCGGGAGCTTGGCTATCAGACAGGGGCTGGATGTATGGTGGGATCTCCTGGTCAGACAGTGGACAATCTTGTGTCGGATCTGCGCTTTTTACAGGAGCTAAAGCCTCATATGATAGGGATTGGACCCTATCTTTCCCACCAGGACACACCTTTTTCAAATGAGCCGGATGGTTCTTACCGGCTGACACTGGTACTGCTGGGGATACTCCGGCTGATGTTCCCGGGTGTCCTTTTGCCTGCCACGACGGCACTGGGTACCATTGCACCGGATGGCAGGGAGCGTGGTCTGTTGGCGGGGGCCAATGTGCTGATGCCGAATCTGTCACCATCGGGTGTTCGGAAAAAGTATGAGCTGTATGACAATAAGATCTGTACCGGTGAGGAGTCGGCACAGTGCATGGACGAGCTGAAGCGCCGGGTGGAATCCGTGGGCTATCATGTTGTGACGGACCGGGGAGACAGCCGGATAGAGAACGGAAGGAGAAGGATCGATGAGTAATGTATATCATGTGGCGAAGCATGGATCGGATCAGAGCTGCGGGGATGCCGCCCGGCCGTTTCTTACCATTCAAAGAGCGGCAGAGGCTGCGGTGGCAGGGGACACCGTGGTGGTACATGCCGGTGAATACAGGGAATGGGTAAAACCGAAGAATGGAGGATTGGATAATAACTGCCGGATCCTGTACCGGGCGGCAGAGGATGAGAGAGTGGTGATCAAAGGTTCAGAGCGGATCTGTCACTGGGAACCGGAGGGAGACCATGTGTGGAAAGTCACACTGGATTCTGCTTTTTTTGGAGATTATAATCCCTATACAACGGAGATATCCGGAGACTGGCTTGTGGATCCGAGAGAGAGCTGCATCCATACGGGAGATGTGTATATCAATGGTGTATCCCTGTTTGAGGCGGCTGATCTGGAAAGTGTCCGCCATCCGGTTAAGCGTGAATACAGTCCCTATGAAACATGGGAGATGAGGAGGGAGCGGATCTGGAATGCAGAGGATTCTATGATGCAGTGGTATTGCAGGACAGACGAGGGGAAAACGACGATCTATGCCAACTTCTGTGAGATGGATCCCAATGAGGAAGTGGTGGAGATCAACGTGAGACCCTGCTGCTTTTATCCGGAGAAGAGAGGGCTTGATTATATCACGGTGAGCGGGTTCGAGATGGCACATGCGGCGACGAACTGGGCACCCCCTACGGCATATCAGGTGGGGATGCTGGGACCGAACTGGGCGAAGGGGTGGATCATCGAGAATAATATTCTTCATGATTCCAAATGCTCTGCCATCAGTCTGGGAAAAGAGGATACCACGGGAGATAACGAGTTTACAAAATATCATAGGAAGCCGGGCTATCAGTATCAGATGGAGGCAGTATTCCGGGCATCGGATATCGGATGGAGCAGGGAACAGGTCGGTTCGCATATTGTGCGGGGGAATACGATCTATCATTGTGGGCAGACAGGAGTTGTAGGACATCTTGGCTGTATTTTCAGTGAAATATATGAAAATGAAATTTCCTATATCGGAACAAAACATGAATTCTATGGACATGAGATTGCGGGTATTAAACTGCATGCAGCAATCGATGTACAGATTCATGACAACCATATTCATCACTGCAGTCTCGGAACCTGGCTTGACTGGCAGGCGCAGGGGACAAGGGTGAGCGGTAATCTGTATCATCATAATGACAGAGATTTTATGATCGAGGTGACACACGGCCCTTATCTGGTGGATAACAATGTATTTGCCTCACCCTATAGCATCGTAAATGCAGCTCAGGGCGGGGCATATGTTCATAATCTGGTCATGGGCTTTATGGTACACTATCCGGTATTGAACCGGTCAACACCATATCATTATCCCCATTCCACCAAATTGCTTGGAACAGTGCCTACGTATGGTTCGGATGACCGCTGGTACCAGAATATCTTTGTGGGCGGAAAAGAAGAGGGGCGGCATTATGGTACGGATACCTATGAGGGGGCAGCTGTTTCCATGGAAGAGTATATACAGCGCTACTGGGAGGCAGGGGCAGCTGATATTGAAACCTATGAGAGCATTCGGCAGCCGGCATATATTGACAATAATATTTATCTTCAGGGAGCGGCAGGCTTTACCAGAGAGGAGCATTCATGGAGCGGATCGGCAGGGGATTTCATAACATTAACAGAAGAGGAGGACGGTGTATATCTTGAGGCACAGTTGGGAGAGGGAGCATTTACTCTCCCCACCGGATATATTACTACAAAGCTCCTTGGACGTCCCAGGATCACGGAAGCAGGGTATGAAAATCCCGATGGGTCACCTGTCAGGATCGACAGGGATATGCTGGGCAGGGAACGGCCGGCAGCACCAGTGCCGGGACCACTTCAGGAATTGAAACCAGGGAAAAACCGGATTCGGCTTTTTATGTAAGCCGGAACACAGGAGGAGAGCATCATGACATTAAAGGACTTACAACCGGGGCAGTCTGCCGTTATTGATTCAGTGGGCGGGGAGGGTGCGCTGCGCCAGCATTTTCTGGATATGGGGGTGATTCCCGGATCGGAGGTGACCCTGGTCAAATATGCTCCCATGGGAGATCCCATGGAGCTGCGTATCCATGGGTATGAACTGACCCTCCGTCTTGCGGATGCACAGCAGATCAGTGTGAGCCTGCTTGCCCTGTCGGCACAGGAAATCGGCGGAGAGAACGACAGGGCTTACAGGAAGAAGGTAACGGAGCATCCGGGTCTCGGTGAAGGAGGCAGGTATCATGTGAGGGCAGATGAACATCCGCTGCCGGAAAATTCGTCTATTGTCTTTGCTCTTGCCGGTAATCAGAATTGTGGTAAGACCACACTGTTTAATGATCTGACGGGTGCCAGTCAGCATGTGGGGAACTTTCCCGGAGTGACGGTAGACCGCAAGAGCGGCAGGATCCGGGGGGAAGAGCGGGCAGAGGTTACGGATCTGCCGGGGATTTACTCTCTTTCCCCTTATACCAGTGAGGAGATCGTATCACGACAATTCATTCTGGACGAAAAACCGGAGGGCATCATCAATATTGTGGATGCCACCAATATCGAGAGAAATCTGTATCTGACCATGCAGCTTATGGAGCTGGATGTTCCAATGGTGCTGGCGCTGAATATGATGGATGAGGTCCGGGGAAATGGCGGTTCCGTGGATATCAATGAGATGGAAGAGATGCTGGGGATTCCGGTGGTTCCGATTTCAGCAGCAAAAAATGAAGGTATCGAAGAGCTGATCAGTCATGCGATGCATGTGGCGAACTATCAGGAGAGACCGGGGCGCCTGGATTTTTGTGATGAAAATGAAAACGGGGGAGCTGTGCACCGCTGTCTTCACGGGATCATGCACCTGATCAAGGATCATGCAGAAAACGCACAGATACCCTTGCGTTTTGCTGCTACAAAGCTGGTGGAGGGTGATCCGCAGATCCAGGATGCCCTGCGGCTGATGCAGAATGAACAGGAGATGGTAGAACATATCATCTGCCAGATGGAGCAGGAGAGGGGACTTGACCGTGCTGCTGCCATCGCTGATATGAGATTTGCTTTTATCAATAAACTGGTAGAACACTGTGTCGTAAAACCGGGGGAAAGCAAAGAACGTGAACGCAGTCAGCGGATTGATAAAATACTCACTGGCAAGTATACGGCAATTCCTTCCTTTGTTGGCATTATGGCACTGGTATTCTGGCTGACCTTTCAGGTTATCGGTGCATGGATGCAGGAGCTGCTGGAGACAGGGATCGAAAAACTGACAGGAATTCTGGATGCCGGGCTGACTGCCTGGCGTGTCAATGAGGTGCTGCATTCTCTGATCATCGACGGGATCTTTAATGGAGTGGGCAGTGTGCTTAGCTTCCTTCCTGTCATTGTGACACTGTTTTTCTTTTTGTCCCTGCTGGAGGATACCGGCTATATGGCACGGGTGGCCTTTGTCATGGATAAGCTTCTCCGGAAAATTGGTCTGTCCGGTAGAAGTATCGTGCCAATGCTGATTGGCTTTGGTTGTTCTGTGCCGGGTGTTATGTCAAGCCGAACCCTGCCCTCGGCAAGAGACCGTAAGATGACGATCATGCTCATTCCCTTTATGAGCTGTACGGCGAAGCTTCCGATCTATGGATTTTTTACAGCAGCATTTTTTCCGGGAAATGCCGGACTGGTCATGGTGACTTTGTACTTTACCGGTATTGCGGTGGGGATTCTGACGGCTTTGATCGCTAAAAACACAGCATTTAAGGGTGAGGCAGTACCTTTTGTCATGGAGCTGCCGAACTACCGTCTTCCAGGGATAAAGAACGTGGCACGCCTTTTGTGGGATAAGGCGAAGGATTTTCTTCAGAGGGCATTTACGATTATCTTTTTAGCGGCAATCATAATCTGGTTCCTTCAGACGTTTGATCTACATATGAATATGGTGACGGATTCACAGGACAGCATACTGGCAGTGGTGGCAGGATTGATTGCTCCGGTTTTCGCGCCTCTTGGTTTCGGGGACTGGCGGATATCGACGGCGCTGATCTCCGGGTTTATTGCCAAGGAAAGTGTTGTCTCTACACTGTCTGTCCTGTTTGGGACCACGGGTGCTCTTCTCACTGCCATCTCACCGCTGTCTGCTGTGTCGCTGCTTGTGTTCTGCCTTTTGTATACGCCCTGTGTGGCTGCTATCGCTTCCGTACGGCGGGAGCTGGGTGGCAGATGGGCAGCCGGGATCGTGGTTCTGCAGTGTGGCATTGCGTGGCTCTGTGCCCTGATCGTGCGGCTGGCGGGTCTGGCATTCGGAGTGTGCTAAGGCAATCCCTATTTTGACACCCCCGAAAAGTTATGATATAATGTCAAAAGTAATTTTACAAATAGATATTTTTGGGAGGAACAAAATATGGATATCGTATGTTTAGATCTCGAGGGTGTCCTGGTGCCGGAGATCTGGATCGCTTTTGCCGAGGCGAGCGGGATCCCTGAATTAAAGAGAACGACTCGTGATGAGCCGGATTATGATAAACTCATGACGTGGCGTCTGGGGGTTTTGAAAGAGCATGGTCTGGGGCTCGCAGAGATACAGGATACCATTGCCAAGATCGATCCGATCCCGGGTGCGAAGGAATTTCTGGATGAACTGCGTTCACTGACACAGGTGATCATCATCAGTGATACCTTTATCCAGTTTGCTGGACCACTGATGAAGAAGCTTGGCTGGCCGACAATTTTTTGTAATTCACTGGAAGTGGCAGAGGACGGGAGCATAACCGGTTTCAAAATGAGGATAGAGGATTCCAAGTATACGACGGTGAAGGCGCTGCAGTCCATCGGTTATGAAACGATAGCCAGCGGCGACAGCTACAATGATCTTGGTATGATCAAGGCGAGCAAAGCGGGATTTCTATTCAAAAGTACAGAGAGGATCAAGGCAGACCATCCTGAGCTTGCGGCATACGAGGATTATTCCGAGCTTCTGGCGGCGATCAGGGAAGTATTATCATAAAAAATATTGAAAAGGAGAGAAAGATGACATGAAACGGATAGTAGCTATGTTTATGGTTATGGCAGTTATGGTATTGGGAATGACTGCTTGTGGAGACGAAAAGGATCAGCCGAAAACCACCTCGGCACCAGCGAAAACAGAAACAGATGACAAAAAGACAGCCAGTGGAAGCGGTCTAAGCGAAGAGCTGAGTAAGGTGATAGACAGCGGTCAGACTCTCACCGGTAAGCACCATGTGAAGATCAAGGTAAAGAAATACGGCACGATCACAGCGGAGCTGTATGCGGATAAGGCTCCGATCACTGTTACGAATTTTATCAAGCTGGCAGGCGAGGGATTTTATGACGGTCTTACCTTTCACCGCATTATTTCCAGCTTTATGATACAGGGTGGAGATCCCAACGCAGATGGAACCGGCGGTACCGGGGATACCATCAAGGGAGAGTTTTCGGCAAATGGAGTAGAGAATGATATTTCTCATGTCAGAGGCACTCTTTCCATGGCACGTTCCACTCTTCCTGACAGTGCAAGCTCACAGTTCTTTATCATGCATCAGGATTCAAAGCAGCTGGATGGACAGTATGCGGCATTTGGCAAGGTGACAAAGGGGATTAAGGTAGTGGACAAAATATGCTTTGATGCGAAGACGATAGATGACAACGGAACGGTGGAAAAAGAAAATCAGCCGGTGATCGAAAGCATCAAGGTGATTGACTAACAGGATTCCGTCACTGAATGACGATGTTTGCACAGGAGAGATCTCCGGATAGATTATAGACAATACCACTTTTAAGCCCGACGACGGTAGGACGCAGAACCGAGTTTTCTATGTTCTCCACGACCCGGGCTTTTTCTCCGTTGCTGAGCAGAACAGTGGAGTCCACAGGATAGAGAATCACGGTGGAGAGAAAGGCACGCATGGCGGTGATGTCCAGCTCTTCTGTCATGGACATGATCAGCTCGATGGCATTTCTCTGGGTGAAGGGTTTTTTGTAGGGACGCTCTGTGACGAGAGCATCATATACATCACATACAGATAAGATCCGGGCATAGGGAATGACCTGGTTCCCCTTATAGCCAAAGGGATAGCCGGCGCCGTTCATTTTTTCGTGATGCTGTAGAACCGCAAGAGAAATTTCGGTAGAGAATTCTTCCTTTTCTTTTAAGATCTGGTAGCCCAGTTCAGAATGCGATTTCATAATGGCAAATTCCTCATCGTTGAGTCTCGCCGGCTTGTTGAGGATCTCCAGCGGGATTTTGGATTTCCCCATATCATGAAGAAGACCGGCAACCCCGATATTGTATACATCCTGGGAGGACATACCCAGTTTTTTGGCAATGATCATGGACATGGTGGCCACATCAACACTGTGTTTGAAGGTGTACTCATCACTTGTTTTGAGGGCACTGATATCGACAGCCAGGGCATCATTGTCATCAATCGCTTTCATCAGATCTGTGGTGATGCGGTTGGAAGCGTCTGAAAACTCTTTTGAATCCGAATTATTATACAGATACTGTATCCCTTCAGATACTCTTTTTTTGACACTTTCAGAGAGTCTTACCTTCACCGGATCTTCAGCACGGTTTTTTTCGATATTATGGCGCACTAAAGGAGACAGAGTTTCTTCTTTTTTTACCGGTTTAAGGTCCTCCGCCCCTTCGCTTATGTATACACCGTGGATGCCGCGCTTGCGAATCCCCTCAATGACGTAGTCATCCAGTATGGTTCCGCGGGCGACCAGGGTGCGGTCCAGACGGTCTTTAATGTTCTGGTCGATGCGCATCCCCTTTTTCAGTGAGCTTGTACGCACGAAATATCGTTTAAACAAAATCAGTTCCTCCTGATTCTTTATCAAATTCGATTCTATTAAAGTATAGTATACCTTATTTTTCTTATATTTCCAACTATTAATTTGGAATGCGAATAAAACCTCTGAAAAGATGAAAATATTTCACTTTGAAAATGAATTGATTTAATCATTTTCGCTTTACATTTCTGTTTTCTGAGATATAATAAATATTGCTGAGAAATTTTATAATATTCTTTAAAGGAGAAGTGAGATTATGAAGAACGGAATTGAAATCAGATGGCATGGCCGTGGTGGTCAGGGTGCAAAGACAGCAGCATTGCTTCTTGCTGATGTGGCATTTAAGACAGGACAGTAATGTACAGGGATTTCCGGAATATGGTCCGGAACGTATGGGTGCGCCGATTACGGCATATAACAGAATTAGTTCTGACAAGATTCGTGTTCATTCCAATATATACCATCCGGATTATGTTGTAGTTGTAGATGAGACACTGTTAGATTCTGTCAATGTTACGGCAGGTCTGAAGGAGACAGGTGCTATCATTATCAATACGGCGAAACCAAAGGATGAGATCATGGAACACCTGAATGGATATAAGGGACAGGTATATACGGTAGATGCCAGAAAGATTTCGGTTGAGAATCTGGGAAAAAATTTCCCGAATTCCCCGATGCTGGCTGCTACTGTGGCGGTCAGCGGTGTTATGCCGAGAGAGGCGTTTATCTCTGAGATGAAGGCATCCTATGAGCATAAATTTGCCAAGAAGCCGGAAGTGATCGAGGGTAACATGAAGGCACTGGAGACGGCTTATGATGAGGTGGCGAAGGATATCAAACAGCATGCGAGAAAGATGTCTGCATAAATAAGCATGGACTGACGGAAAAGGCAGTCGCTTTGCGATTTATGATGAATACCATATGTTGAAATGGGAGGACGAAATGAGAACAGATGTGACGAAGATTAACGAGAAGACACCGCATCAGGAGCTCACAGAGGGACTGATGATCTTTGATGGCGGTTCTTCCCGGCTTTTTAACACCGGCGAGTGGAGAACCAACACGCCGGTGTTTGATTCCGACCAGTGCAGACAGTGTCTGTTGTGTGCCCCGGTCTGTCCGGATTCAAGCATCCCGGTAAAGGATGGGAAGCGTCTGGACTTTGATTACGATCACTGCAAGGGCTGCGGCATATGTGCCAGTGTATGTCCTTTTGATGCGATCAGGATGAAGGAGGGAAAGGAATAATGGCGATAAAAGAGCGTATGTCTGGCAATGAGGCGGTATCGTATGCAATCCGCCAGATCAATCCGGATGTGATGCCGGCATTTCCGATCACTCCCTCGACAGAGATTCCACAGATGGTATCTACTTATATTGCCAACGGAGAAATGGATACCGAGTTTATTCCGGTGGAAAGTGAACATTCGTCCATGAGTGCCGCCATAGGGGCGGAGGCAGCCGGGGCAAGAAGTCTCACAGCTACTTCCTCAGCGGGACTTGCCCTGATGTGGGAGGAGCTTCTTCTTGCTGCCTCAAACCGCCTGCCCCTGGTGATGGCTCTGGTGAACCGTACATCTGTCCGGGCCCATTAATATTAACTGCGACCATTCGGACGGCATGGGAGCAAGGGATACCGGATGGATTCAGATCTATGCAGAGAATAATCAGGAGGCATATGATAATTTTATACAGGCATACCCCATTGCTGAGGATGCCAGGGTACATTTGCCGGTGATGATCTGTCAGGACGGTTTTATCACAAGTCATGCAGTGGAGAATATTGAGCTGCTGGAGGATGAACGGGTGAAAGAGTTTGTCGGTGAGTATGAGCCGGAAGAATTTCTTCTGAATCCGGGGAAGCCCATCGCTGTAGGACCTTATTCGGTATCGAATTATGCCATGGAGGCGAAAAAAAATCAGGAGATCGCTTTGGAAAATTCCAAACAGGTGATTTTGGAAGTGGCAGAAAAATACCGGAGACTGACAGGGAGAGGATTTGATCTCTTTGAGGAATACCGGACAGAGGATGCCGATTATATCATGCTGATCATGGGTTCGGCAGCCGGGACGGCAAAGCAGGCGGTGGATGATCTACGCGAGAAGGGGAAAAAGGTAGGTGTACTCAAGCTTCGTGTGTTCCGTCCTTTCCCGGCAAAAGAGATTGCACAGGCATTGAAGAACAGTAAGGCAGTTGCCATTATGGACCGGTGCGAGAGCTACAATGGCAATGGTGGACCGCTGGGCAGTGAAGTAACGGCGGCTCTTTTTAAGAGTAAGGTTATGATCGAGGCAGTGAATTATATCTATGGTCTTGCCGGACGGGATTTCACCATCCGTGACGTCATGGGAGTATTTGCTGAGCTCGAGGATATGATAGAAAAGGGAACGAGTGTAGAACAGTATCAGTACATACGTCTTAGAAAGTAAACGGTTGGAGGAAGAACAAAAATGAGTGATTATAGTTTAAAGACCATGATGGAGAAACCGGAACGTCTGGCTCCCGGACATCGTATGTGTGCAGGCTGTGGTGCTACTATCGCAGTTCGTGCCGTTCTTCGTGCCCTGCATGAAGAGGATCATGCCGTCATCGGAAATGCCACAGGATGCCTTGAGGTTTCCTCCTTTATGTATCCCTATACGGCATGGGAGGATAGCTATATCCATAATGCCTTTGAAAATGCAGGAGCTACACTGAGTGGTGTGGAAACCGCCTACAAGGCATTGAAAAAAAGAGGGAAGCTGCCGGAGGATGCAAACTTTAAGTTTATCACCTTTGGTGGTGACGGCGGAACATATGATATTGGCTTTCAGTCTCTGTCCGGTGCCATGGAGAGGGGACATGATATGGTGTATGTCTGCTATGACAATGGCGCTTATATGAATACGGGTATTCAGCGTTCTTCTGCTACTCCGATGTATGCGGATACGACGACGACTCCGGTTGGCAGGGAATCGGATGGAAAAATGCAGAATCGTAAGGATCTGGCAAGCATTATCGCCGATCATGATGTGGCATATGTGGCACAGACTACATTTACAACGGATTTTAAGGACATACATAAAAAGTCAGAGAAGGCGATTTATACAGAAGGAGCAAGTTTTTTAAACATTATGACCCCATGTCCCCGGGGCTGGCGTTATGATATGGCAGATATCATGAAGATCTGCAAGCTTGCCGTGGATACCTGTTACTGGCCGCTTTATGAAGTGGATCATGGGAAATGGACGCTGTCATACGAACCGAAGAAAAAGCTCCCTATTGAAGATTTCCTGCGCGAACAGGGGCGGTTTAAACATTTGTTTAAAAAAGGAAATGAACACCTTATAGAACAGTTCCAGGCAGAGGTGGACAGAAGATGGGAGGATCTTTTGTATAAAACGGCGAGGTAGGATACAATGACGTTATTGACATATCAGGTGTTTCAGACAGTGGCGGATCAGGGGAGCTTCCGCAGGGCAGCAGATATACTTGGGCTGACGCCATCGGCAGTCAGTCACTCAATCTCTGCCATGGAAACAGAACTTGGCTTTTCCATATTGAACCGAAGCAAAAATGGCGTGACGCTCACCAGTTATGGGGAGCGTCTTCTTCCCTATGTAAATGGTGTTCTCAATAGTGACGAAAGTTTACAGCAGGTCATTGCAGAGTTTAATGGGTTAAAGCAGGGACGCATCCGGGTAGGATGTTTCTCCAGCGTGTGTACGAACTGGATGCCACGGCTTATGCACACCTTTCAGGAGGAATATCCTGCTATCACCATTGAGCTTTTTCAGGGAACCTATGATGATGTGGTATATTGGATCCGAAACGGCATTGTGGATCTTGGATTTTTGTCCGTATCCAGTGCCGCGGATCTGTTCATTGAACCATTGTATAAGGACCCGCTTCTCTGTGTTATGCCAAAGGGAATGAGAAGAATCAGGGAAGGACAAGCGATCGGGATCGAAGAGCTAAGGAACCAGAAATTTGTAACACAGAGGGAAAGCACGGATGCCGACATCCAGAAATTCATGAAAGAGAATAACCTGAATGTAAAGTCTGACTATCATGTAGTGGATGACCTCTCCACCATCGCTATGGTGGCGAATGGCTTTGGCATTTGTCTGATGCCGGAGATGGTCATGCAGGATATCCCGTATGATGTGGACTGTTATCCACTGGAAGAGGAGGCATACCGGATCGTCGGGATCGCCGTCTTAAATCCAGACAGTATGGCACCAGCGGTGAGAACCTTTTATAATCATGTGATCCGGGAGTACCGGCAGAAAGAGCTTGAATAGTAAATGGAAATCATGCCTCTTCATCCGTAGCCTCTTCATCGGCAACATCTTCATCCCAGGCTGAAAAATCAAGTAAAGCATAGAGAAGGTTTCCGATATCCTCTTCTCCGTAATCATATGTGTTTTTATCTGTTTCCGAAGGGGAAAGTGTCACAGTCACAGTGGTTTCTTTCGTATATTCCGGCCGTGCCAGGATTTCCTCACAATGTTTGATGATATAGGCAAAAAACTGATCGGTGGAAAGATCCTCATCCAGATCGTCGGATTGGGTCTGCACCCAGTTTAAATGTTCTTCCTCTGATTTTACCAGAGCTTCCTTAAATACTGTGAACTGCTGGATGGATACCGGAACAGAGTAGGTACCATCCTCATTTTTTTTGGAGGGCTGGACGGAGTATTTACATTTGGCAAACAGCTTTTGCAGCACCTTGGCAAATGCAGTAGTCATTGTTTCGCTGGGGATATAGGTGAGATTTTCCTCTACCATACTCTCCAGGTAGGAAGGCATTTCTGCCCGCACCTCTTCTTCTGTCACAGCACGGACAGCGGCGTAGGCTTTGTAATCTTTTTTACATAAGGCATCTAAATAGGCCTTTACATAATTTGCCTGTGCATCCAGGGGAGCCTGGGATACAGTGGCGGCAGGACCGGAGGCGTCATCCGTTTTGGAGGAAGAGCAGGCAGCGAGACTCAGTATGCTCAGTATGATAAGTGACATAACAGAAAGATAAAATTTTGATTTTCCAAATCGTTTCATCTAAATTCTCCTTTAATTATTATATATACCTGAATCATTTTTCAAAGTTGACGGTTATAGTATGGATGATATCATAATCCGGATGTAAATTCAAACAGATTTTAAGTTTCCCTGTGAGGGACATTATATGCGGTGTTCTGTATTTTGCCGAAAGGGTTGAAAACAGATGATTAGGCACTTGCCTTCCGAACATATGTGTGCTACAATGAAAACAAACAGATGTTCGGAGGTTTTTTTATGGGATTATCGCAGGAAATTTTTCAAAAGCTTGAAATTCTCACGGATGCGGCAAAATATGATGTGGCGTGTACCTCCAGCGGTTCCAGCCGGCGGGGAGTAAAGGGAACGATGGGGAGTACAGTTTCTGCCGGTCTTTGTCACGCCTTTGCCGCGGATGGCAGATGTATTTCGTTATTGAAGATATTGCAGACCAATGAGTGTGTTTATGACTGCAAATACTGCTGCAACCGTTGCTCTAATGATGTGCCCCGTGCCAGCTTTACGCCGGAGGAGATTGCGGAGCTGACGATCTCCTTTTACCGCAGGAATTATATCGAGGGTCTTTTCCTCAGCTCCGGGATCAGGAACAATCCCGATTATACGATGGAGCAGATCTATCAGGCGGTGTATCTGCTTCGCGGGAAATATCGATTTAATGGCTATATCCATGTGAAGGCAATCCCCGGGGCAGACCCGCTTCTTATTGAAAAAACCGGCTGGATCGTGGATCGTATGAGCGTGAACATGGAGCTGCCGACAGCGGATGGCCTGAGACGTCTGGCTCCGCAGAAGAGCCGTAAGAAGATCCTGTCGCCCATGCGCCAGATCCAGGTGGGACGAAGGGAAAGTCTGCTTTTGCAGGATTATCGAAATCAGACAGCCCTGCCGGAGACAGGAGGAGATTCTTTGTACCCGGCTGTCACAAAAAAACAGATGCTTCAGGAGAGCCATCCAGGCAGCAGTTTCGTCCCTGCCGGACAGAGTACACAGATGATCATTGGGGCTTCGGGAGAGAGTGACTATGAGATCGTTCACATGGCAGAGGCGATGTATCAGCAGTTTGATCTGAAGCGTGTTTTCTATTCTGCCTTTATCAATACGACAGGGGATGACCTTTTGCCGGATACATCAGAGAGTGGTCCGCCCCTGCTGCGGGAACACCGTCTGTATCAGGCAGATTTTCTCATGCGGTTCTACCAGTTTAAGGCGGAGCAGCCCCATCTGGAGGTACAGGTAGATCCGAAATGCAACTGGGCGCTGAACCATCTGGAACATTTTCCCGTAGAGGTGCAGACTGCAGATTATCACACGTTGCTTCGGATTCCGGGGATCGGCGTGAAGTCGGCAAAGCGGATCATCACGGCAAGGCGTATGGGAACACTGGATTTCAATGCGCTGAAGAAGTTTGGTGTTGTGCTGAAAAGGGCGATGTATTTCATTACCTGTGGCGGCAGGATGATGATGCCGCTGAAGATGAACCGCAGCTTTATCCTCACCAATCTTCTTGGACTGAGGGAAACACTGCCGCCGGGGATCACCGGCGGAACCACGTATCAGCAGATGTCAATGCTGGATTTTCTGGATCCGGCAGATCCGGCACTGCCATTGGGATGAGAGGAGGCAGTATGGAGGGATATTGTGATCAAAGATATATCTATCTTTGTGAGGATTCCCTGGAGGGGATCCTGTCAGCTGTCTACCGTGCCTATGAGGACCGTCATGGACATAAGGCAAATGAGATCCGCATCCACAAAACGGGGTATAATCAGGAATTATTCTGTGAGTATCTATCTGTGGAGACCGATTTTGACCGTGCCATAAAGGTGGCACGCACGGTACAGAGAGAGATTTCATATCAGGCATATGAGTTCCTTCAAAGGGCAGCACTATCCTGTTTCCCGGAAAAGGCAGATGCGATCTATCGGTTTATCATCTACGGGCTCCATACAGGGGAGCGGATCCTGGACTGTCTGACACTTCCTTTTATGCAGACACTGTATGATATAGAAAAAAATGTCAATAATGAAATTTATCACTGGAAAGAATTTCTCCGGTTTCAGGAACTGGCAAATGGTTCCCTGTTTGCCAGGATAAATCCAAAGAGCTCTCTTCTTCCCTGGCTGGCTGACCATTTTTCGGACAGGTATTCGGGGGAGGACTGGGTGATCGCGGACACGGTTCACCGGACAGTACTGATTCACCGGAAGGACCGGGGATGTATGTATGCCACCATGGAAGAGGTGGACTTTGATGAGTTGTCACTGCAGTATTCTGCAGAGGAAAAAGATATGCAGCAGCTTTGGAAAATCTTTGTGGACACGATAGCCATTAAAGAACGGAAAAACCGGAATCTGCAAAGACAGCTCCTGCCATTGTGGTTTCGCAAATATATGGAGGAGTACAAATAAATTCTTTGTCATTCGGAGGGGATTGTGATACAATAAACAGATAATGGAGAATGGAGTAATGAGTATGAGCATAGTAGAGATTTTATTGATCGGTAGCGGACTGGCGATGGATGCGTTTGCTGTATCGATCTGTAAAGGACTCTCTGTTCCGAAGCTGACGTGGAAGCACACATTGATTCCGGCAGTTTATTTCGGCGGCTTTCAGGCACTGATGCCGTTACTTGGCTGGCTGCTTGGCATTCAGTTCCAGAGCCTCATTACTTCCATCGATCATTGGATTGCCTTTGTTCTTCTGTCACTGATCGGAGTCAATATGATCCGGGAGGCATGGGGAGGCGGGGAAGGGGAGCCCGATGCGTCCTTCTCCTTTGTCGTTATGATCACCCTTGCAGTCGCCACCAGCATAGATGCTCTTGCAGTGGGGATAACCTTTGCCTTTCTTTCGGTGGATATCTGGCTGGCAGCGTTTCTTATTGGCGGTGTTACTTTTTTCATTTCCGCTGCCGGGGTAAAGATTGGCAATGCGTTTGGGACAAGATTTCAGAAAAAGGCAGAGATACTGGGTGGTGTGATACTGATACTGACAGGCATAAAAATTCTTTTGGAACACCTGGGTTTATTGCCGTTTTAGGTGGCGGGAGAAGACATGTGCAGATGGAGGAAGCGATGAGTGAAGTAAGGACAGCGCTGACCATTGCAGGCAGTGATTGCAGCGGCGGAGCGGGGATACAGGCAGATATCAAGACAATGATGGCGCACGGTGTTTATGCCATGAGTGCCATCACGGCACTGACGGCACAGAATACAACAGGAGTTACCGGTATTATGGAGGTGTCCCCGGAGTTTCTCACGAAGCAGCTGGATGCCATATTTACAGATATTCCACCGGATGCAGTGAAGATCGGGATGGTGTCATCCGGGGCGCTCATCGAGGTGATCGCCCATGAACTGTGTCGGTATAAGGCACAGAATATTGTGGTAGATCCGGTTATGGTGGCAACCAGTGGAGCACGTTTGATGGATGAAGAGGCAGTTGATGTGCTGAGGACACAGCTTCTTCCCATGGCGGTAGTCATCACTCCCAATATACCGGAAACAGAAGTGCTGGCAGGGATGGAAATCCGAAAGGCAGAGGATATGGTCCGTGCTGCACAGAAGATTTCTGACGAGTATCACTGTGCCGTACTCTGTAAGGGAGGACACAGCCTGAATGATGCCAATGATCTGCTTTATGAGGAGGGGATGAGCCGGTGGTTTAGCGGACGGCGCATTGATACTCCTAATACGCATGGTACCGGCTGTACCTTATCCAGTGCCATTGCATCCGGTCTTGCCAAAGGTCTGACTCTGGCACAGGCAGTGGAGCAGGCGAAGGAATATATATCAGGTGCACTGGAGGACAAGATGGATCTGGGGAGGGGAAGCGGTCCCCTGAACCATGCTTACCGAAGGGAGCTATAAAACGAATGGAGGTACTGATGAGAGATTTTAGATATTACATAGCGGGGATGCTGCTTGTGCTGGCAGGATTTGGCTGGCTGGGTCATACAGAGACGATCCAGGCACAGGAACGGCCGATTTATTTGTATGACGGACAGGTGGCAGATGAGAATGACGAATATGAATATGTAAATGATGATGAGCTGTATCAGACAGGAGATACCGGACAGATCCATATGGAGTATGCCGATGAGTGGCTCTATGGGAAGCTGGCACATACTGAATTTCTTACATCCAATAAAGCGGTAGTTCAGGTAGATCAGACAGGATATTACCGGGTGGTGGCCGGCGGCAGGGCGATAGTGACGGCGAACGGATATAATGATGAGGGCGTCCGCCTGTTTTCTGCCAGCTATTGTTTCCGATGCTGCGGGGATGCTTCCGGTGCGGCACTGCAGAAGACAGAGCTCCGCACCTATATTGTCAACTGGCAGACCAAAGAAGCTGTGATTGCCCTGAAGAATATGCCGGATCTTACATATTATACATTTGGCTGGACCTCTTCCTACGACGGGATGGATGTGGAGTGTTCGCTGGATCCCAAAAATAAAACATTGAAGATATTTTCAGGAAATAAGGGAACTACAACCCTGACCATCACCATCAACAATAAGACATTTACATTGAAGGTCATAACGTCTGAGGTAACGATCAATAAAATTTCGGCAGTTCTGGCTGCGAAAAAGAAAACGACCCTGAAGCTCAAAGGCTATCCGGGAAAGGTGAAATGGAAGACGATGAAAAAGAAAGTGGCGACCATTTCCTCCAAGGGTGTTGTAAAGGCGAAAAAGACAGGCAATACGGTTGTCTACGCTGTTGTGGATGGTCAAAAGATAGGATGCGCCGTTTCGGTGGTGACACCGAAACTGAAAAAGGTGATCAATGCAGCGAAGAAAATTGCCAAAGGAAAGTATAGTCAGCCGAAGAGGATGAAAAAGGGGTATTATGACTGCAGTTCTCTTGTCTGGCGTTCCTATAAAAAGATAGGCAAGACATTTGGGGATAAGCACTATGCACCAGTGGCGGCAAATATTGCAAAATACCTGTTTGGAAAGAAAAAACGGATCAAGGGTGGACTGAATAATAAAAATATTCAGGGCATGAAGCTGAGACCGGGAGATCTGATGTTTTCTACAGGTGCCAAAAACGGAAGGTATAAGGGGATTCATCATGTAGAGATGTTTGTCGGTTATCAGTGTGAGGGATTCAACAGCAAAGGGAAACCGATTCTTGGTACACTGTGGGCAGCACGTCCTGCCAATGCCTACTATGGAAATCCTATGGGGAGACCGTAATGTTGTTTTGATACGAAAGGAGCTTAATGATATGTTATCAGAAAAAATGCTGGAATTAGGGACAAAACGTTCCGTTATCCGTGATCTGTTTGAGTTTGCAAAGGAGAGAAAGGCTGAGATTGGTGATGACCGGGTATTTGATTTTAGTATCGGCAATCCCAGTGTGCCGGCACCGGCATGTGTACAGGAGGCGGTAGAAGAGGTGATAAAGGAAGTGGATCCGGTTCTTTTGCATGGTTATACATCTGCTCAGGGAGATGCCGGACTGCGGCAGGCGATTGCTGATCATGTAAACGATCAGCACGGAACCTCTCTTACAGCGGATCATTTTTACATCACTGTGGGAGCGGCGGCTTCTCTGTCCATTACATTAAAGGCACTGGCGGAGGATGGCGACGAGTTTATCGTTTTTGCTCCTTTTTTTCCGGAATATCGTGTGTTTGTGGAAAATACAGGATCGAAACTGGTAGTGGTGAATTCGGATCCAAGGGATTTTCAGATCGATCAGGAAGCTTTGGAGGCAGCAATTACGGAGCATACAAAAGCAATCGTTTTGAATTCACCCAATAACCCGTCGGGGGTTGTAATTCATGAGGCGGGAATCAAACAGGCGTGTGCGATCCTTGAGAGAAAGCAGAAGGAGTACGGTCATCCGATCTTTCTGATCACAGATGAGCCATACCGGGAACTGGTATATGATGATGTGAAGGTTCCTTATCTGATGAATTATTATGACAATACAATCGTTTGTTATTCTTACAGTAAGTCACTTTCCCTTCCGGGGGAGCGGATTGGCTATATCGCAGTATCGGACCGGGCAATTCAGTGGCAGCAGATTTATGCAGCGATCTGTGGTGCCGGCAGGGCGCTTGGTTATGTGTGTGCCCCAAGTCTGTTCCAGCAGGTTGTGAAACGCTGTCAGGGTCAGACTGCAGATGTGTCTGTATATAAAAAGAACCGGGATCTGTTATATCAGGCATTGACAGAGTATGGATATCGCTGTATCAAACCAGATGGTGCTTTTTATCTTTTTGTGGAATCCCTGGAGGAAGATGCGGGTGCCTTTTCAGAAAAGGCAAAGGAGTATGAGCTTCTCCTGGTGCCGGCAGACAGCTTTGGCACACCGGGATTTGTCCGCATCTCTTATTGTGTCAGTACAGAACAGATTGAACGGGCGCTGCCGGCATTTAAGGCACTGGCACAGGCATACGGGAAATAGCCCTGTTGCAGAGAGGCAGAATACAGAATAATAATTCGAATATGTATAAGCAGAAACATTTCTGACAAAACTTTACATTGATTTTACATTTTTATAAATCAGACTTTACTTTGGTATGTTATGGTGCACAGAGGACTAAAATAAAGGATAGAGATGTAAGATCAGAGGAGGTAGGAGGCATGAGTTTTTCAGAAATGTTTTTTGGTGCGCTGACACTGGTGGGCGGACTTGCCCTGTTTCTTTATGGTATGCATGTAATGGGAGAGGGGCTGGCCAGCGTATCAGGGGGACGATTGGAGAAGATCTTAGAAAAATTGACGGATAACCCTGTCAAGGCAGTATTGCTGGGAGCCGGTGTCACGGCAGTGATCCAGTCATCCTCTGCTACGACCGTCACTGTGGTTGGTTTTGTGAATTCCGGTATTATGAAGCTGGGACAGGCGGTGGGAGTTATCATGGGCGCCAATGTCGGTACTACCGTGACCTCGTGGCTTCTCAGCCTGACAGGGATACAGAGTGGTAATTTTTTTGTGAAATTATTGAAGCCATCGTCCTTTACCCCGGTCATGGCAATGATCGGAATCATCCTCATAATGGGAGCAAAAACCGAGAAGCGCAGGGATATTGGATCGATCCTGGCGGGCTTTGCCGTGTTGATGTTCGGTATGGAAGCGATGAGTGATGCGGTGAAGCCTCTTGCGGATGTACCGGAATTTACGGGGATCCTCACGATGTTTTCCAACCCGTTTCTGGGAATGCTGGCAGGTGCCCTGCTCACTGCCATTGTACAGAGTTCGTCTGCTTCAGTGGGAATTTTACAGGTGCTCTGTGCTACAGGAAGAGTATCTTATGCAACGGCGATTCCCATCATTATGGGGCAGAATATCGGTACCTGTGTGACGGCGCTTCTCTCTTCTGTGGGTGCCAGCCGCAATGCCAGACGGGCAGCACTGGTACATCTTTATTTTAATGTGATCGGTACAGCTGTGTTTATGATCCTGTTTTATACGTTGAATGCGGGACTGCATTTTGCTTTTCTGGATGAGGCGGCAGGCGTGGCCGGGATTGCGGTGATTCACAGTCTGTTCAATATCGGAGCGACTGCATTGCTCCTGCCCTTTGCAAGAGGGCTGGAGAAGCTTGCGATGCTCACAATCCGTGAAGATGAGACGGAGACAACTGATGAGCTGGCAAATCTGGATGTGAGATTTCTGGATACCCCGGCGCTGGCGTTGGAGCAGTGCAGACGTTCTGCCAGTGGGATGGCGCGGCTGACAGAAAAAAATATCACGGCTTCCCTGCAGGCACTGGGGGAATATCATCAGGAAGACATCGATCATGTCAGATCCCGAGAGGAGAGAATTGACCGGTATGAAGATAAATTGACCGAATATCTGCACAGTATCGCCGGGAAAAATCTTTTGGAGGAGGATACACAGAAGTTAAATGATCTTTTGTATTGCATCCGGGATTTTGAGAGGATCGGGGATCATGCCTGTAATATTGCAGATCAGGCAGAGAGGATGCATAAAAAAAACATAGAGCTGCCGAAAAAAACCTCAGAGGAGCTGGCATATTATATAGGAGAAGTGCAGCGGATCGTGCATACTACAGTAACCTTCTTTATCAATGAGGATACTGGTGCGGCAAGAGAGATTGAGCAGCTGGAGGACACCATTGATGATATGAATAAGCAAGTCAAAAAACGAAATATGAAACGGATGAAGAAGGAGAAATATTCGCCGGAGGCAGGTATTTTTGTAAATGATCTGTCTACTAATTTTGAACGGATAGCAGACCACTGTGAAAATATTGCAATCTGTTTTCTGGGAGATGGAGATGGGGAGAAATAGAAAGTGGAAATGCACTTTCCGGAAAGAAAAATCCGCTTTCCCTCTTGTAAAATCTCAGAATTTTGATATGATGGAATTAATTAAATTATTTGTAGGAGGAAGGGTAATTATGTTTGGAAAGTTAATCAGTATTCTGAAAGAGAATCCAAAGAAAATCGTTTTTACAGAAGGTAGTGATCCACGTATCCTGGAGGCATCCTCCCGGCTGCTGGCAAGTACCTTCCTGTCGCCTATCCTGATTGGCAATAAAGATGAAATCGCTGTATCGGCAGAGGAGAGCGGTTTTAATATCCGGGGTGCGGAGATCCTTGACCCAAGAGAATATGAAGAACTCGACGAGATGGCAGAGTGCCTGTATGAAATCCGAAAAAATAAAGGAATGACACTGGAAAAGGCAAAGGCAACCTGTCTGCAGGCCAATTATTTTGGAACGATGCTGGTGAAGATGGGAAAGGCGGATGCTCTTCTCGGAGGCGCTACGTATTCTACAGCAGATACGGTGAGACCGGCATTGCAGATCATCAAGACCAAACCGGAAAACAAGATTGTGTCCTCCTGCTATATTCTGGTGAAGGAGTCCGCCGGTGGGAATACAGTTCTGGCGATGGGAGACTGTGCCATCAATATCCATCCGAATGAGGACGAACTGGTGGAGATTGCTCTTGAGTGTACGAGATGTGCGAAAATATTCGGTATTGATCCGAAGGTTGGTTTTCTGAGCTATTCCACATTTGGATCCGGAAGTGGTGAAGATGTAGATAAAATGAGGAATGCAGCCCAGAAGACGAAAGAGCTGGCGCCGAATATTCCTATCATCGGAGAGGTGCAGTTTGATGCAGCAGTATCTCCCCGTGTGGCACGTACCAAATGTCCGGAAAGTGAGATTGGCGGACAGGTGAACACCTTTATTTTTCCGGATATCAATTCTGGTAATATTGGCTATAAGATTGCCCAGCGTCTGG
>JAAGKN010000857.1_pt1 | contig 90757 bp, 78 predicted proteins | sample 6206371 | NCBI WGS metagenome assembly JAAGKN01 (sample SAMN11533720, study PRJNA540317) | gut metagenome | isolation source: fecal pellets from male and female animal of same cohort | host: Peromyscus leucopus | place: USA:CA | collected 2017 | reverse complement strand
TTTCTAATATGATTGGATTATACGTAATATATAAGGAACAGTTTATCAGCACAATGGATACCACAACAATCATCGTCTGGTCGTTCTGAATCAGCGCCTTAAACATCTGCCCCACAGACGGCGCTTCCACGTCAACCGTAGATTTCTCTTTGATATTCATGCACGTAATAACGATAAAAGCAACGAAAAGAATTGCAATGATCAGCGCGAACTTCCAGAAGCCTTCTCTCTCATCTCCTCCGCCTAACGCCTGAACACACATCAGCGTAATGATCGTGATAAGCGCCGATCCTACTCCCGCACAGGAACGCGCCAGTGTAGTGAGCCCCTCCCGCTCTTTGCCGCCCTCTGTAAAAGCCGGAATCATAGACCAGTAAGGAATGTCCATCATCGTGTATGTGACGCCCCACACAATATAAGTAATGGCGGCATAGGCGATCAGACCGCTTCCGTTAAGTTGCGGCGGAACCCAGAACATGACGACTAAAATCACCGCATTTAAAATTGTTCCAATCAAAAGCCACGGGCGAAATTTTCCCCATTTTGTCCTTGTTTTGGCTACCAACACTCCCATAATAGGATCGTTAAACGCATCAAACACACGTGCCGCCATCAAAATAATTCCCATGGCGATCGCGCTCACACCCAGAATATCCTGATAATAATACAGGATATAGCTTGCAGAGAGCATGTAGACCATATCTTTTCCTACTGCGCCCAGACCGTAAGATACTTTTTCTTTTGCCGTCAGTTTCATATGAATTACCTTCCTTTCATAGAGTTGTGATACCTTCCATTAGGATGTCTACCACTTCATCCAGCGCCTCTTGGTAAGTGATATTGTTGCAAACCAATACATCCCGTTGAAAAAACTGTTCGATCGAAGCCTCAAGCATCATCTTAAGAAGCGGGATTCTGATAGGTTTGATGCATCCTTCCGCAATCCCCTGCTCAATCAATGCTATGGTCGTCTCCCATCCCGTCTCCAACCGCAGTTCTACTTGTTTGTAGATATTGGGATATTTTCCTTTTAAAAGATAGAGCTGGCGAAAATCAACATCTTTATATCCTTCCGGAAGAACGCCCAGTATCTTATGTATTTTTTCTACCGTGTCAAGCCGTTTATCCTCAACTACCTCGCGTTCGCTCTCCTTGATCGAGTCGAAAATATAGTCTACCATGGCGAGAAACAGCGCCTCTTTATCGTCAAAAACTTTGTATAACGTTTTTTTGCTGATCTTCAGCCGTTCCGCTATGTCGTCCATGGTGAATTTCAGACCTTTGTCGTTAAAAATTTGAATTGTACCTTTTAAGATTGTTTCTTGCAGATCCATTAGGGCTCCTTTTCATCAAGCAAGTATTGCTCTGCGGTGTAGGTGTTGGTCTTGTTTTGCGAAAATTGCTCCACATCTATAGATTGATCTTGGTGCAGCCATTTCGACTTTTCTATTTTAATATAGGAAAAGGAAACTGATTTGCAATTTTCAGTTTCCTTTATTCTAGCATTCTTCCATTATGCGCGCAAGAAACTATTTTCACAAAAACAGTTTCCGCAATTTATGAATATTTCACATACCCGTATCTCTACAACGTTTCCCGATCCAGTATCTGATAATTCAGATAGATTGCTTTCGGCGAATACTGCTCGTTCTCAATCTGCTGCAGCAGTTCCGAGACCGCTGTTACCGCCACTCCCTCCAGATTCGTTGATACTGTTGACAGTTTCGGAGTGATATATTTGAGCATATCGATATTGTCAAACCCCATCAGCCCGAAATCCCTCGGGCATGACAGTCCCTTGTCTTCTCCCCAGCGCATGACATTCAGCGCATAACTGTCTCCCGAACACAAAAAAGCGGTGCGGTAGTCTTTTTTTGCATCTATCACTTTCTGTATTTCCGGTAAATAGTCCTCCTTACCGATAATCTCAGACTTTAATTTCGGGTATTTCTTGATTCCCTCTTTAAATCCGGCAAGCCTCTGCTCATGTACATAGATATTGATACCCTTCGGATTTTCCAACGGCGGACAGACAAAAACAATGTTTTCATATCCTTTAGCGGCGATCAAGTCAACGGCTTCTTCTGCCGCAGTCTTCTCATGCACCTGCACCGTCGTGATCGCGTCAGACACATGGTTTCCGATACATATGACCGGAATGTTCAGCGACAGCAGGAACTCTTCAAACCCTTTGCCTTTATTGAGCGGACTGATAAGGATTCCTTCCATCTGTCTGTCAGCAAGACCTTGAATCAGTTTTCGCTCCCATTCCAGGTTTTCGTCACAAACAACAATATTCGTAAAGTACCCCTTTTTATCTGCCTCTTTGTTTATAATATTGAGGGACTGCACAAAATACATATTTTCGACGTTGATGGTAACTACCCCTAAGGACATGGTCCGCCCATGGTTTAAGCTTCTTGCCAGCAGATTGGGACGATAATTATACTCTTTCGCTATTTCCATAATCTGTTTCTTGGTCTCTTTGCCTACGCTTCCCTTGCCGTTTAGGGCACGGAGCACTGTGGTTCTGGAAACACCGCATTTCTCTGCGATCTGGTTGACGGTAATTGCCATGGTAACTGCCCTCCGAAGTGTGTTACGGTTACTTATTTGAGTATAACACAGCTTGGGAAGGGGTGCAATGAAGCGCCGGACCTGATATCAGCATCTAAACATCAGCAACAGTTGTAACCCCCAGCCGGACCATATTGAAGGATAAGGAAGGAAGCGTCAGTGTACAGCTATTTTTTTCTATGGTAATCCGCTCATTTTTCTTGGGAATTACTGCATTGTGGTTTTCCTGGTTAGTCAATTTCTTATCCGGTGCCGAAAGTACAGTGCATTCTTTGACTGCCTTAACCTCATAACCTCGGAAAGCAGCCGATACCTGCTGCTCGGTCTCGTCACGGTTTACAAGAAAGACCGCAATTTCGCTCTGCTCCTCATTCCAGACCGTAAGGGAATCTATGTATGGCACATCGTGAAATCCTTCACAATTATAGGTCGGACCAGCCGTTTTCACATCGAGAACTTTGCCATGGGCGTAGTTGGCAAAGTAATAAAAAGGATAAAAAATGGTCTGCAGCCACATCTCACCATCCGGTTCTGTCATGATGCATGCACTGACGTTTGTCAGAAGCGACTGGCAGGCAATCTTGATCACATCAGCGTTTCTGAGCATTACCATCTGCATTCCTGCAAAAAGCAGAGCGTCCTCTAATGTATAGATTTGTTCACTGATTGCGGGTGCCTGCTGCCACATAGCACTCTCTAATTCTTCATTCACGGAATTACCCGGTCTTGACCAGACGCCCCACTCGTCTACACTGAATTTCATCGTTTTGGAAGAACGTTTTTTTGCTTTTACTACCTGTGCTGCCGCCCGGATTGTGCTTATATATTCTTCCATGTCATGCGTCTGGGCGAGGAAATATTTTGTTCCCTTTTCCTGCCCGCCATAATATTGATGCAGAGCGAGATAGTCCGCCACATCATAGACCTGTTCCAGTACTTCCAGATCCCATGCAGGATAGGTATCCATTGTGGAAAGGGAACTGCCACAGGCAATCAACTCGATCGAAGGATCTAATATTTTCATAGCCTTGCCCGTCTCCGCCGCCAGCCTTCCGTATTCCGCCGCGCTCTTATGCCCCATCTGCCACGCACCGTCCATCTCGTTTCCAAGACACCACATTTTGATATGGTATGGCTCCTCGACTCCATTTTGTCTGCGCAGATCACTATAGCAGGTACCACCCGGAAAATTGCAGTACTCCAAATACTGCACCGCCTCCTCAATCCCCCGCGTACCGAGATTAACTGTAAAAATAGGGGTCACACCTGCCTTGCGGCTCCACCGCATAAACTCGTCCGTTCCAAATTCGTTCGTCTCGATGGACTTCCACGCAAGATCGATTTTACGCGGTCTTTCTTCCTTGGGACCGATTCCGTCCTCCCAATGATAGGACGACACAAAATTCCCACCTGGATAGCGGACACATGTCACACCCATTTTCCGAACGGTTTCCAGAACATCCTGTCTGAATCCTTCATTGTCTGCATTGCCATGCTCCGGCTCATAGATTCCTGTATAGATGACCCTCCCCATATGTTCCAGAAAAGAACCATAGAGGCGCGGGTCTATCTCTCCGATCATATAATTTTTGTCACAAATAATCTTTGTCTCCGTCATTTTTAAAACCCTATCCTTTCAGCCCTGCGCCTGCCATTCCTTCCACAAAATATTTTTGTCCGAACAGATACAGTAAGAACATCGGCACCAGGGAAATCAGCGCCCCGGCAAAAGCCGCCCCGTATTCGATCGTATTCTGCCCGATAAACAAAGCCAGACCGTTAGCCAGCGTTCTCATGTTGGTGCTACTCGCCACAATCATAGGCCACAACAGATCATTCCACGAGCCATTCACACTTAAGATAATAAGCGTAATAACCGCTGGTTTTACCTGCGGGAGCATGATCCTGAAAAAGATCCCGAACTCCGACAGTCCATCGATCCTCGCCGCCTCCGCCAGTTCCTTAGGAAGTCCCGCAAAAGCCGCTCTCATCATAAATATAGAACCTGCAACTGCAATTCTCGGTATGATCAATCCGTAATAACTATCATACATTCCCAGCTTAAAAACCACAAGAAATAACGGCACCATAATGACCTGAAAAGGCACCATCATCGTCGCCAGTGTAATCAGGAAAAATACGTTTTTCCCTTTAAACTGATAAAAAGCATAGGCATATCCCGCCAGGCTGTTTACCACCACCGCAAGCAACGTCGTCACGCCCGCATAGATCACAGAGTTTAACATATACCGCAAAATATTAATCCGCTTCTGTACATCAACAAAATTCTGCAAAGTCAACGTCTGTGGCACAAAAGTCGGCGGCCACGAGATAATTTCTTTTTCCGGTTTAAACGCGCCAAATGCCATCCAGACCACCGGCACGAGGACAAGCATTGCCAGTATGATCAAAAATACGAATACCGGCGTGTAGACTATTGTTTTTCTTACTTGATTCATTTTCTTATCCACGTCAAACCTCCTTATTCATACGCTGATACATAAACACGGTAACCGTCATGATAATGACAAAAAGCACCACCGACATTGCGGAAGCATAGCCCATACTTGAATGAGCCGAAAACGCTTTGGCATATATATAGGAAACCGTCGATTCCGTCGTGTAATTCGGTCCGCCGTTTGTGGTGATATAAATGATATCGAAAATCTGCAGTGCGCCTGCAAACCTGGTCATCAAAATATACCAGAAAGTCGGCCGAATCGAAGGCACGGTGATATTAAAGAACTGTCTCACCTTTCCCGCGCCGTCCATCTGTGCCGCCTCATAAAGCGATGCTGAGACCTGCTGTATAGCGGTCACATAGATGATCGCCGAGACTCCGAAGCTCCGCCAGATCGATATAAACGCGACCACAAATATTGTGAGACCGGGCGTATTGAGAAAATTAATCTTTCCAAGTCCCATGCTCTGCAATACCGCCGTAACAAACCCGATATTAGAGTGCAGGATCATTTTCCACATAATACCGATTGCCGTCGCCGAACAGATGACCGGAAGGAAATATACCGCCCGAAAAAATTTGTTGCGGACATTATTTTTGGTCAAAAGCGCCGCTACCACGATTGCCCCAAACGCCTGAATCGGCACTTCCAGCGCCGTGAAAATGACTGTCACTTTTAAACTGTTTAAAAATCGGGTATCTTTAAATGCCTCTATGTAATTTTCCACTCCCGTGAACGTTGCCTTATTTAACGTAATCGGCACATCAAACAGACTCAGTCCGAACGCGATCAAAAGAGGAATCACACTAAAAACAAGGAGCAATATTACGGATGGCGCAATAAACAGATATGCACATCTGGACGGCTTGTTCCAATATTTTCTGATTTTATTCATCTCATTTCTCCAATCGTGTCAGTGTACGGTATCATTTCATTTACAGAACAATGCGACTCGTTCATCCGCAAAATATCTGACCGTCCACCGCTTAGCAGGAGAGCCGGTCATGATACAACCGGCTCCTTTGTTTAGCATTGTTATTGTATAGCAGTAACTTCTTATAGTTTCGAGCGCTGCCACAGGAATCAGTTATACTCCCCTGTGATCGCCTCCGCCTGTGTCTGCGCATTTGCAAGCACATCTTCTACCGCCGTATCCGAAAAAGCAACTGCATTGATCATCTCCGGAATCACCTCACCTACGATTGAGTTAATTCCTGGGAAGCTCGAATCAACCAGGAAATCCGTAGGAACATCCGGGTTTGCTGCCGACATGGCGCTCAGCTTTGCGCTCTCCTTGTATGCGTCTTTCTCCTGAACGGAATATGTGTATGCAGGGAAACCGTTAGCCACTGACCACTCTAATGCCGGACTGCTTCCTGCTGCATTCTCTGTATTCCACCATTCAATAAACCTGTATGCAGCTTCTTTCTCTGCATCGCTTGCCTGCGTTGTGACAGAGAATCCAAGCACCTCAACAGAATTCATGTCGCCCGCTGCTCCCTGAGGAATCAGCCCGATTCCGTAGTTGACGTCTGCCGTATCCAGGCCTGCCGTTACCCACGGTCCGCCAACGGTCATACCTACCTGTCCCGCACTCATCATGGAATCGGTATCTGCTTCCAACGGATTGTCACCATTAGCAACCAGATTTTTATACATATTCAGGAAATCAATATATCCTGCATTGTCTGCAAAATTTGCTTTCCAGTTTCCGTTATCGTCTGTGACTGCAAGCCCGCCAAACCTCTGAATAATATGTGCGATCTGATAACCGTAGTCATAAGAAATACCCGATCCATACACGTTCTTGCTCTCATCTGATATCTTGGAAGCATATTCTTCCCACTCAGCCCACGTAGCGGGCGGTGTCTCAGGGTCAAGCCCTGCTGCTTCAAAAAGATCTTTGTTCCAGTACATATAGTATCCCACTACCTGAAAAGGCACGAAATACAGAGAATCTCCCTCGGAACAGTAGTCCAGATATGACTGTATAAAATCATCTTTCTTCAGTTCTGTCTTATCAAAAACATCGCTGATATCCTGCATATAATCCCCGTAGGTAAAGCGGTATGCACTGGACGCGAGGATCATTGTCGGTCCTGTTCCTGCTGCAAAAGCGGTTGACAACTGGCTGTCGAAATCAGAAGAGATATCCATGTTGACCGTGATTCCGTAGCTGTTCTCCTCATTGAAGCGGTTGACTAACTCAACCAGCATATCACCATCGGAACCGGTAAAACTATTCCAGAAAGTAATTGTCGCACCGTCTCCTGACGCCTCCCCTGAAGCGGATTCTCCCGCACCGGCATCTGCACTTCCACTGTCAGCTGCCTCTGTGTTGTCGCCGGCATCGCCCGCTTCGTCGCTTGCAGTTCCGGCAGTTTCCTCAGCCGCCGTTTCGTTTCCGCCGCTGCCGCCACATGCCGTTGCAGAAACCATCATTGCCGCCACAAGTCCAAGAGCCGCTATTTTCTTCCATTTACTCTGTTTCCTCATTGTGAATCTCCTTTCTTATCCTGTAGACTTTTGCACCTAAAGATTACGCGTTCTTCCTTTTATGTACTCGTGTACATTTATTGCGTGTATTAATCATATGTCCCTTAAAGTAATTTGTCAATAAGATTATTGCAATATTGTTACTTTTGCTTGTTTTATATTTATATTTTTGTATATTATTCACATATAATTCCTTCTCATTCTTTAGTTACTCGTGTACATGTAATCCAAAATTTATTCGTCAAAAATCGTTTTATTATTTGCAACAAGACTTTTGATATAGTATAATAAAATAAACTATTTATTAAGTTTACTTTTCATTTATTCCTATATTTTTTAATAATTCGACACTACTTTGTTTTTATTATGTATTCACCATCGGAGGCTGGACTTATGGAAATTGCGTACTGGGCAATCGGTTGGATGTCAACCAAAGACGGACCGGGAAACCGGCTTGTCGTGTATATGCAGGGCTGCCCGGTGCAATGCCCCTGGTGTCATTCCCCTCATTCGAGATATGATGTTTCACCTTTGCTTTTTCAAAAACAATTGTGCCGTTTGTGCGGAAAATGCGAAACCGTCTGCCCCAGCCATGTACACAAGGTCACTTCTGACGGGCATTATATAGATCGCGCCAAATGTACACACTGTGGCAGATGCATCACCGCCTGTCCATACTCTGCCGCCGCCACTGCCAACAGCGTTTTGTCTCTTCCCACGATCAGACAGAACACTGCCGAACTCTTTGAAACTCTCCGCCCACAGTTGGATTTAGTCAAAAAATGCGGCGGAATTACGCTGAGCGGCGGAGAAGCATTAATTCAGGATAAAGCAGCCGTCGAACTTCTCAAATTGTGTAAAGAACATCAGATCAATACCTGCGTGGAAACCTCTATGCTGCTGCCAGACCGGGTCTACCTGGAAGCTGCCCCGTATATCGACTGCTGGCTTCTGGGTTTTCGCGAAGTGTATCTGCCGCAATATTCCGATTCAAAAACTGTCCGCTCAAACTGCAAAAGGCAGATCTCTATTTTCAGGCAGACATCAGATATCCGTCTGATTGCAAGATTCCCGCTTATCAAGGGGTATACGGACAGTGAAGATCAGATAAACACCTTGCGGGATATATTACTTGAAAATGGAATCATGGAATTAGAAATTCTTCCATGCAATCCGCATATGAATCACTATTACGAATTAACGGGAAAGGAGGTTGGACTTGATACAAACCAATGTATTCCAAGCCGGGAAGAAATCGAAAATATCTCATACTACTTCCTTCATTCGGGAATACAGGCAACCATAGTCAATTAAATTTTGAATGTGCAACAGCACAGAAACGGAGGTCTTATGAGTCATTATTGGGTACCAAAAAGTGAGCGTGTAGAGAAATTACTCGGCGCACTATACGAAAGGGGCATGAGCGATCGCAGCGGCGAATGGTTTGACAGCAATGAATTTGAAGATATTGGAGAAAAATATCCCGAAAAATCCGCAGCAATCCGCAAAGCATATGCCATCAAAGAAATGCTCACGAAAATGGCAGATAAAAAATGTTCCGAACATACACGCACCTACGAGATCGGCGAAGACGAGTTGATCGTAGGTGTAATTCCGATGGGCTCCAACGGTCTGGGTAAAGTATTCCCGAATTATCTCACCCAAAGCGAGCGCCGTGTAGCCTCTTTTACCAACAAAACTGAAATGGCTCTGCTCGGACACAACACCGTAGACTACAACCGTCTGTTTGCGGACGGACTAAATGCAATCATCGCCGAAGCCAAACAAAAAGCAGATAAATTGGAGATGGCAGATAAAAAGATTTACGGTAAGATAGATTTCTACAAGTCTGTTGCCATAAGCTGTCAAGCTGTCATTGACTATTCCAACCGGTATGCAGATTTAGCCGAGGAGGAGGCTTCAAAATACGCAGATGACTCAAAGCGCCATGGAGAACTTCTGGAGATTGCACGAATCTGCCGAAAAGTTCCGGCAAATCCCCCTGACACGTTCCACGAAGCAGTACAGGCAATCTGCACCTTCCACACGGCTCTCCACGCGAGTATGAATTACATTTCTTTCGGACGGCTGGACCAGGTACTGAATGCATATCTAGATCAGGACAGAATCAATGACGAGGCGTACATTAAGGAATGTACAGAATTATTTGAGTGCCTTCTCATCAAAGCCGCCGGCAGATTAAATATCACGACAAGATATTTAATGTCACAGGATCATATGGACAACAACGCCGCTTTAGGTATCCATCCGTACTATTTAGATCAGCGGGCAGGTGTCAACAACTTCCTGCAAAACGTGATCGTCGGCGGTCTCACACCGGATGGCAAAGATGCGACAAATCCGATGACCTATATCATCCTGAATGCATTTGCCAACGTCAATCTTTCCACACCGGGTATTTATGCCAGAGTGCATAAAGATTCTCCGAGGGAATATATCGAATGTATCGCCAAAAGTCTGGACCAGACCGGAAATTTACCGGCACTTTTAAATGATGACGTACTTGTTCCGGCGCTCACAAACAGCCTTCTCGATTATAAGACCAATGTAGACCCGGAAAAGAGGGAAGAATATCATAAACTGGCAAATGACTACTGTGTGGATGGCTGCTGGGAACCGATCCTCAACGGAATATCCGACTGGACATTCGGTATGCTTAACTGTATGCCGATCCTGCAATGCACGATCAACCGCGGCGCCTCACTAGATACCAATCCCGGAATGCTCAGAGGCGGTAAACTGAGTTTTATTTCCGATGAAGTGACAAACTATACGGAATTTCAAGAGTCTTTTAAGAAATATATGCAATTTTTCATCGATCAGTCAACCTTCTCGCTCTACGAGTGCTATATGATGGACGAATATATCAATCCCTCACCGCTCTACTCGGCAGTCCTGGGCGGCTGTATGCGCAAAGGATGCGACAAAGCGTGGGGCGGTCCCGAATACAATATCGGCGGAACGATCATGGTCGGTATGCCGGATGTGATCAACACCACCTGCGCGATCAAAAAATGGGTGTTCGATGAGCATAAATATACCATGGACGAAGTACGCGAAGCCATGAAAGCCGATTTCACCGCTGATGAGTCCGAAGTCGAACTTAAGGAAAAATATCTGGAAATGAGAAATGATTTTGATGTCAATTCGCCTAAATTCGGTGACGTTGCATCCAATGAAGTCGCCAACTTTATTATCAATACTTTCTGCGATGCAGTGGAGCATTCCAAAAAACTGGCAGATACAGTTTTCCTATACCCGTTAACGCCGGACAAGGAAACCGGAAGATTATCGTTTGAACAGGAGCAGATCTGCCATCTCAGAAGTATCGCGGGATACTATGGCGTTTCCTTTAAAGAAAGATTCGGACGGAATTTTAATATGCATTTTACGGCAGGATGCGGAACTTTTGAGCAATATCCTCACCAAGGCAAAGGTATTGTTGCATCCGCAAACAGACATTCCAACGATCCTATGACAGCCAATTTTTCCCCTGCACCCGGAACGATCAGCAAGGGAATCGGCAACGTCTTTGAATCCTACAAGAATCTGCCTATGGACAGATTGTCTGCCGGTGCGATCGTGGATCTGTGCATTGACGAGTCCCAGAAAAACGAGGAATATATCGTCGGACTGATCGATAAATTCAGAGATACCAACGGCAATATGCTCACGCTGGCATTCGGCAATAAAGACGTCTACCAGAAAATATATAAACTCTGCTATGATGCCGCTAACACACAAAACAACGCTGCACTCTATCAAGAACTGGATCAGTACAAACATATCAATGTCCGTGTAGGCGGCTGGCAGGCTCCTTTTATCTCTATGAGCCTTGGACAGCAAAGAGATTATATCCTCAGGATCACACAAAATTAAGGAGGCATCTGTGCATATGAAAAAAGTTTTTCAAAAAGCGTACCTTATACTGGTCGTATGTATTCTGTCCGGCATACTCTGCAGCTGCGGCAGTGAAGATGCGCTTCCTGCGCTTCCCTCATGGAATGATAATTCCGCCAACAAGCAGGCGATCATAGACTTTGTCGAATCTGTTACGGACAAGAAAAGCGACAGTTACGTTCCCGTTGAAGAGCGCATTGCCACCTTTGACATGGACGGCACCATTGTTGTGGAGAAAAAGCTCTGGCTGGAATTGGCTGTAGCCGTATACCGCATCGATAATGAACTGAGTGATGATGAAAAATTAGTGGCATCAAAAAATCAATTGCTTGAAAATATAGCAAAGGACTCCGAACCCAAGGGTACAGGAGACCTTATTGCTGAGGTTACCGGAAAAGCTTTTCAGGGAATGTCGCAGGAAGATTTCATAGTATACATGAACAAGTTTATGCAGGAAGAAAAACCGGATTTCCCGGGATTAACCTACAAAGACTGCTTCTATAAGCCGATGCTGGAATTGATTCAATACCTGCAGGAAAATGATTTTACCGTATATATCGTCTCAGGTTCAGAACGGGGCGTCGTCTGGGGCGCTGCATCGGAAGTTGTCATGCTCCCCCGCTCGCAGATGATCGGCGGTGATATTACTCTATCAGCCGGAAACGAAAGTTCCCCTAATGCTTCCAAACATTACGTTTTTAAACCGGAAGATACCCTGATCCGAGGCTTGGGATTCACACAGCGCAATGTGGAAATAGATAAAGTATACAATATTTATCACCAGATTGGCATTCGCCCGATCCTCGCATGTGGTAATACCGACGGAGACTTTTCCATGCTCAATTATGCAAAATACAATCCTAACCATGCGGGACTTGCACTTTTGATCAATCATGACGACGATGAACGCGAGTATCAGTACAACGTCAGCGAACGCGCCGCCTGGGACGCTATGGCAAAACAATACGGTTGGAATGTCATATCCATGAAAAATGAATTTGACTGCATATTCTTAAAAGATGCAGAAAAAGTTACGGAATGATCGTTGTATCATACCGCATTTTAAAAAGATATTCAGAATTAATATCCTGCCATCCCCGAAGCCGGTCCGGCTTCGGCTGGCAGGAATACTCTGATTTGCAGATACCCTTTCTAATGCCAAATCACTTTCGGCATCGTCTCTGGAAGCACCTCGTCGATATCCACATAATAATGCCTGAAATTCTCTCCCTCCACATAGACCCGCACCATGTGATCTTTTAAAAGCGACGCCGGATCGAAGTTCAGATTCCTGCTTCTGAACGTGTGGATATTGCCATACATATCCTGATATCTGCAGATTACCACATAGGGATGCCGATTATTCACGCGAACCGCATAATTCTTCGTAATTTCTGAAATCTCCGCCATAATATACTGTCCTGAATTAATTAACCTGTTGCAACGACTCCTTTTACTAAACTCCAGACACAGACATATGATTCCAACGACCAGAAGGATTGCTCCCAATCCGCAAAATACGATTCTAAAAATAGCGGCGTCCCCTGATATATGCTGTGCACCCACAAAGCTCCCTACCAATATGTATACGATTCCTATGATACTGAAAATAATGCTTACCATAAGAAGCGCCGTCATTCCCCTTTTTGCTTTACGTTTCTCCATGTTGTAATTCTCCTTTTCTAATGAAGGTCTTCCTCATAATACGCCCGGAACGCCTCTTTGGCATAGATATTGTCCGCTACCGCTCCAAATTCACGGATAGAATGCATCGCAAGCACCGGCGTTCCGATGTCCACCGTAGGAATCGTGGTCAGGCTGGAGAGCGCCGGTCCGATCGTGGAACCTCCGACAATATCGTTTCTGTTAACATACTTCTGATACGGAATCTGCGCCCGTCCGCAAGCCTCCATAAAATATGCGGCGCTGAATGCATTCGTGCTGTACCGCTGAGATGCAGAATATTTGATTACAGGACCGCCGCCCAATATAGGGCGGTTCTCCGTATCATGCTTGTCACTGTAATTCGGATGAACCGCATGGGCGGTATCTGCGGAGATCGAAGTCGAGTTCGCTATCGCCTGAAAATAACCCTCATCCGTCAAACCAAGATTTTTGCTGATCCGCTCCAGTATATGCGAAAGAAATCCGGAGCGAGCTCCCTGGGCAGAGGTGCTTCCCACCTCCTCATGGTCAAAAGCTGCAAACACTTTATATTTCCTTCCGTCGTCCTTCGATTCCGTCAATGCTGATAGTCCGGAATAAACCATGCACAGATTATCGATTCGGGGCGCAGAGAGAAATTTCTCATTTTGTCCCATGAAGATTCCCTTCTGATATTCATATAAAAATAGTTCATAATCCAAAATATCATCTTTCCCGATACCGGTTTCCCGGTAAATCAGATTTAACAGATATTCACCTTTCTCCACGCCCTCTTCTTTCATGGACAGCAAAGGGAGAATATCCGTCTGTTTATTGTAGCTGCCGTTTGTATTGCAATCTCTGTTAAAGTGAATACAGAGATTCGGAATCGTGCAGACGGGCTTATCGATCCTAATAAGGCGTTCCGCCAGCCCGCTATCCTGCTTCACGATCACCCGTCCCGCCACAGCAAGGGGACGGTCAAACCATGTACTTAAAATAGCACCACCGTAAACTTCCACATTCAGCTTCACATATCCGTCCGGCGTGACCGTGCACGCACCCGGCTTGATTTTCAGACTCGGAGAGTCCGTGTGGGCGCCTATGATGCGGAATCCTCCCTGCGCCAGATCTCCGTCGCCTACTGTAAAAGCAATGATGCATGAATGATTTTTCACGACAAAATACTTGCCGCCTGCCTGTAAAGACCATTTCTGGGTTTCTTTTAATTCTTGAAAATCATTGGCTCGCAATATTTCCATTGCATTCTCTACAGCATGGTATGCGGTGGGGCTGTCGTTTAAATATTGTAGGAGGTTTTGTGGGAAGTTTTGTTGTGAGAGTTGATTCATTGAATTGCTCCTTTTATTTGAAATTGATTTCTGGTTTTGCTGATTTTCCTTATCGGTTATGGTTATGCAATTGTCTGATCGGTTCGTTTCAGCATATTATACTCTGTGTTTCATAGCCTTATTCTATTTTATCATGTTATCATAAATTGGGCGATTGATATTTCCGATTTATTTCCGTATCGTTTCCATGAGCAAAAATCAGTTCACTTTATAATTCCCATTACGCAATTCAACAGAGGACAGGCATCCAGAATATTTGATCGCTTACATTCTGAGCCGCCATTCCTGCTGCTGATGTAATGAAGCATTTCGGAATCACCGAAGCAGACCTTGAAGAAACAGAGGAGCCTGAAATAGAATGACTTGGGAATAAAGAAGGAAATGAGAAGTCAATGCCCGGCTTTGCGCAAAATCTCCCGCAATATTTCCACCCCTCGCTGGATATAGTCCTCCTCCCTCAGACCCTTCGCCTCGATGATTCTCTCAATCGCCTGCGCAGGGTCAAGGGAGTGATAAGGATAATAGATTTTGCGAAGCTCTTCCGGCTTGATTATTTTATACAGGCTCCTGCTGCTGATCTGACGTGTGTAACACCAATATCTGTAAATATATCCGATCCAGTACAACTCTTCCTCGTCATATTTAATCTGACCATAATCGCTTTTTCCAAATTCATCCTCTATCTCACCTAACACATCCTCCGGTGTTACCATTTCAAACAAAAACCCCTCTCCGTCCATTCTTCTTGCCACATCTGAGTACATGAAACGTCTGAGAAAAATCAAGGTACTACAGGTCGTTTTCTCTCTCGAAAGAGAAAATAATTGTCCCTGATACCGGCACATTCTTAATCCATACTCGTCAAATTCCCTCACTGCAAAATCTCCTCTATATATTGTCCCTGACCGCGGTATTGTTTTCTTGCCACCTTAACTTTATCCCGATTTACTTCTACCGACTCTTTTCTGGATTCCAGATAATACATCTTTTCTTCCTGCGCCAGATAACAGTGTGTCAGAAGTTGTACCTGATTCATAGCCTTCTGTGTTGTAAACACATATTGATTCCCCAAATTAGTTGCAGACAGACAATGCCTGCATTGGGTATCTGTGATTTCCCCATCAATAAAACTGTCTATAATTTCAAACATTCTGTTATCCGCAATAGGTGCTATAATATAGTCTATGTCCCGAATATCCTGAATTAATTCATGTATTACCGGAGACTGTTCATATTCTTTTAAGCGCCCCCTAAAATATGCAATGGTAAGCATCCACTCCCGGTCGACCCCGAATTTCTTTGACTTAAGGCTGTCCTTATTGAAGTCCACAATATAGAGAGAGGACGACGGATAATTTGACACAAACATTGCAGACTGTTCCAAGCTTTCTCCACAATAAAAGCCCGGTCCGAAATCATTATTCATTCTTGACTTTAACAGGCTCAGTTCACCTTCTATATTTGTTTTTGCCCCATGGAACAAAACCACATGCGAATCGTCTGTATAGTCTTCCTGATAAAGCTGTTCTTTTATTTTATTCAGCCGGATCCTTTTCCGGAAAGCCATACTGTAAAACGCTTCCAGACCAGCCTCAGATATCCCACTCTCACCGTTCTTCCAACGATTCAGCGTCATTCTGGACACACCAATCTCCGCAGCCAGTTCTTCCATCGTTATATCAAGCAATCCCCGCACGATTTCTACATCATTCCAGAACGGATACTCTTTCATCTTACCTATCACTTCTTTCATAAACTTATTTGTAACATATTTTACATTTTACTTTTTATAATGTCAATGATATATGTAATAAATGTTACATATAAGTTTTTAGGAAAAGAACTGAGTCATTCAATCATCTGAATGGCTCAATTCATTTTCCATCTAAAATTTGTCCGCATATCTTCTCCGATAATACTCCATCGTCCGATATGCAAGGATATCCTGCATCTGATGCTTGAATGCTTCATGTTCTGTGATTTCTGCCAGTTTGTCTGTGATCGCCAAGACATATCCTTCCGCGATTATAGAAGCTGTACAGAATCGGCATTTTATAGACCTTCTGCATGTTATCTGGAATATTAGAAAACCAGCACTCGTTTTGTAGTGATATTTCATATAATAGTAGCGGTTTGGCTATAGTAAGATATGCATCTTTCTTTTAATTATAGAGCTTACCTTCCTAAAGGATGTGCAATGTACTCCTTAATTCCTGACATTTTTGCATATTTCCACATTCTGTCAATCAAATCATCCTCATATCCATCAAACTCTGTTCGTATCAAAAGACTATCCCTTTGGCGTATTATACGATTTCGACTTTCAATCCTCACAACATATTCTTTCTCTGGTATTCTATTACTTTTCTTCTCATTACATTGCGAACATGATAAAACAAAGTTCCATATCTTATCATCCTTTACAAATGACCATGGAATAAAATGATCAACATGTGCGTTCTGCTGTAGTTTCTTTCCACAATAAAAGCAATTACACTCTTCAAATTCCTTACACAGAATATCTCTATAAATCGAAAGATCGGAACGCTTCGGCGTAGCAAGTTCAAGCTTGTCAATCACTCTAACCAGTACGTTATCTGAATTAATTTTCTCTAAAAACTTCGCCCATGAATAGTAATTTAACTTCTCGATCTCCATTTTATACTTCAGCATAAATTCATATGCTGGTGGTGCAACATACAAGCCATCTGCTTTTAGGTCAAAACTATATAATGTGCCCTCAAAATCTTCATATAACGCCCCAACAACGCATTTCTTACATTCGACCATTACCTGCTTAACTATATTATTTTTCTGTTGTGCTTCAATCGATGCAAATTCTAAATTTATCAAAACATCATTCATAGCAACGGCACTTTGCAAGATTATTTCTATTTTAGAAAATTCTAAACGTGTATCTTTTCTCATTTGCCGTAAATCATACTTAACAACCAAATTCCAATAGTTCTCTGTAAATTTAGCAAATATCTGTTCATATGAGAAAAAAACACCTTGCTCTGTTTCACTTCCATTAAATAGATTATCTAGCAAAGACTTGATGAGACCAAATTTATAACTATTCTTTTTTCGACTCCCATCCGAAAATACAAAATTAAATAATGACCAATATCGTTCCTCACTCACACAATATTCTGATATTTCTCCGCCTTTTAGATTCCATCCAGACATTTTTATCACCACGCTAATCCTTTGGCAATCTCTAACAAAATACCAAAAGATTCTTCTATATTTTGCACCGATGTGTCCGGTCCCCAACTAATGCGAATTGAGTTTTCAATCCTTTCTTTCGATATTCCCATTGCTGTCAAAACGTAGCTTGGTTTATATGAATTTGAATTACATGCTGATCCATTTGAAATCCCACAATATTCTTTTGTAGAAATCATTAGCGCTTCTGATGAAACCCCTTGAATATAAATATTCATTGTATTAGGAGTGCAATAGCTCTGATCACCATTAAATCCATAGTTCAATCCCGATTGTTCAAGCATTTGTATGACTTTATCTTTAATCACTCGGCATTTGTTATAATTATCTAAGTATTCTGCCTGTGCCAATTCACATGCTTTTCCCAATCCTGCCACTAATGCCACCGGAATAGTACCCGGTCTAATTCCATGCTCTTGTTGACCACCATACATAATTGCCTTTACGGGCGGTAATTTGTATTGCTTTTTTCTAAGAATAAGGGTGCCTACTCCCTGTGGTCCTCCCAATTTATGTGCACTCATGGACAGCATATTATATTGAATCTTTTTTAATTCATCTACCAGCTTGCCAAAGCTCTGCGTTGCATCTATATGAAATAAGATATTTTCTTTTGATAACCTCTCCCCAATTTCCTTAACCGGTTGAATAACACCAGTTTCATTGTTGACATGCATAACGCTAACAAGCAAAGTATCATCTCTTACTTTAGATAATACATCTTGCACTTGAATTCTTCCTGTCTCATTTGGGCAAATAAAATCCACTTCAAATCCCTGTCTCTGCATTGCCTTGACAGATTCCAATACCGCCTTATGTTCAATTGACGTAGTGATGATATGCTTCTTATTTTCTTTATCAGCATACTCTCGCAACCCTTGAATTGCAATGTTATTGCTCTCAGTTGCTCCACTAGTAAAAAAAACTTCTTCCTTACCAATCCCAAGTACAGCAGCAACTTGTCCTCTAGCACTTTCAACAACTCTTCTGGCTTGATCTCCAAAATCATGAGTTCTGCTGTCTGCATTTCCATATACATTTTGATATACGCCAATCATCTCGTTTAGCACACGAGGCTCAATCGGTGTCGATGCATTATAATCCAAATAAATTCCCATTCTATGCTCCTGTTGCCAAATTTAATAAATCATCCAAGTTTTTAATAAAATTGGTTCCTGAAAGATACTGAATACCTCTTTCAAGGTGAAGTTTAAAATACTTTGCCAAATTTGCCTCGCTTGTTTCAATTTTCTTTTCTCTACACCATTCAATCATAAGTGCTTCGTATAGTTCGCTATATTCACCTGCGAATGTATACCATGACATCTCAACATTGCTGTCTGAGTCAATCGGTATATCAGCCGGTACACTATTTTCATTTAATGAATAGCAAAAAGCCCATCTGCATAGCACATTCCAATTCTTTATTCCTGTTTTTCCCTTCAGCCGCGACAACTTTTCCTTTGCCTGCTTCGATAACTTGAGCTGCTTTACAATCATTTATATAGTTCCTCCGCAAAATATCCTTCAATAATAGTTGTTGACTTTGTCACATCATCATATATAAGTGTATATTGATCTCCGATATCTTCCTTCATAAGACTATAATAAAACTGATCAATTTCTGAATCTGTTGAGAGGATAATCGTCTGTTCGCTTGCACGCGGAAAATATGCCTTAATTAATGATTCCCTATGCGCTGAGTCTAATCGAGATAACGGTGTATCAATGATTACTGGCAACTTCTTTTTAGCGCACAATGCCAACGCCCATAATAAAGAAATAACCATCAACTGTTTTTCACCTGCAGATAAAGAAGACTTCTCAACTTCTTCTCCTAACTTATTGATATATTTCAAGTCTAACGAATCCGGATCCATTTCTATTCGCTGAATCATATTTTTTTTGTTTGCTAATTGCTTATAGCAATCCGTCATTGTCTCTGCAACTAATTTGACTTTCTTATGTTGTAATCTGATCTTATATTCACTTAAAATAGCGACCGCCATATGTGAATATTTGATAATTCGATCGCGATCCTCATTTAATTCAACGCACTTTAAGTATCCTTCCACTTTTTTATTATATAGTGCTGTCGTTGCTATGACATCCCTATTACAGATTCTTCTTTCTTCAGTTAGCCCTGCAAAGCTCACCTCTAACTCTATGATCTTTTGCTCTGCCTCTTTTATTTTCTTATATATTCTGGCTACAGCCTTTTCATCAATATCAATGGATAAATAACTATCCAATTGCTCTGCTTCTTTCTGTAAATGCAGCAATTCACCCTGCCGTTTTTGAATCGACAATTTATTGCTAAGTAACTGTTCTTCCAATAAAACTTGTAATTTAAAAATTGCCGTATCCGAAAGATTATATGAAGGTACCGACTGTTTCTTCTTTGATTGTGCCTTCACATAATTCATAAATCCTTGAATTTCTTGGCTATGGCTACCATTTTGATCAAAATCTGCTAACAGAATGTCGATTTTCTTAAGTGCGTTCTCCATCATTTTCTCGTCTTGTGCAATTTCCGCATTTTCTTTAATATTAACCAAAAGTTCTTTTACAAGAACAAGAGGTAATTCTGATGCAGCATCATTCACTAACTGTTCCTTAATACTTTCCATCTTGGCAATCAACGAAGCCCTTTTTCGAAAAAGTTCTTGTTGTTGAGCTACAACGTCGCCTCCTTTTTTTAGATAATCTTGATGTAATTTTTCTAATCGTTGATTAATTATCTCTTTCTCTCTATATAAATCGGCTATTTTCCCATCAATTAATTCCAACTTTCTTGTCGCTTCTTCTTTCATTTCGCGCAATTGTTCAATTTCTTTTATCTCTTTATCGTCCAATCTATTTTGAGTTGTCCTATTAATGATTCTATATATGTCGCTTTCTAACAGATCCAGCACAGAGACACCTAACAAGGACTTAATCGACTCTTTCATCTGCTTGCTAGTCCTTTCCGCCGCCAATTTAGCTATTTTTTCCCCATCAAAAAAGAAAAATTCCGACAATCCGCTCGGCAAAATATTTTCCATAAACATAAGCCAATTATTTGTTAAAAACTGATTTAATTCACCCTCCTTATACACTGATATATTTTCTGCCACTCTCTTTTTATTGCCATCCCACTCCCTATGAATCCGATATGTCCCCTCTTTCTCATCCTTCATCAGAAATTCTAACTCGATATACGTCTTTAATGTCCCATCTACCTTATTCACAAAAGAATTCAAATACTGCCCATATGAATTATAACTACTTTCTCTATATGCAAATGAATTCGTTCCATATAGAGCCAATAGCACTCCCTCTAATATAGTTGTTTTCCCTCTGCCATTCATACCACCAATTAGAACAATCGGTTTCTCTCCATGGAATTTAAACCTATTCGTAGACGCATATATACCAAAATTATGTAACACTAATTCTTTAATGATCATTCTTCTGCCTCTTCCGTACCATCAAATTCTTCGCTCTCTTCTTGAATATGTGCAAAAAATTTTTCATCATATTTGCCGCCAAGCTTTTTCTTTCTGTCCAACTGCATCGTGTAGTATGCTGTAGCATCAGCCTCATCTGCATAAAAATTATGCCTAATACAGTTTTCTATCGAATCTAAAATGCCTTTTCTTTCATTGACACTATTCGCCTCATTCTCAATCGCAATCAAATTATACATCATCTCAAAGGATAACTCTTCATCTTGGAACAAATCATTACAAGTTTCTTTCAAAAGATCCCATTCGTCTTGTCCATACGTTTCTACGCCAATCCAATCAGGATCATCGAACTTTTTCCCCATCATTGACTCATAAATTCTTGGTAAGGAATCGTCAAACTCGTGTTTTTCATTTACCCAAATTCTTCGAATATTTCTTAATTCCGGTATAGATATTAATTCCAAATCAGAAAACTCCTCTGGACCATTTTGATTAATTTCTAATTGTATTCCCAGCAACTCCTCTAGCCACCGTTCCCTAATTTCTTTTTTATACGGTCCATGGTGCAGTTTTCCGTAAGAACCTTGCAAATACCCCTGCATTTTTTTAAAACTTCGACGATCACGATCTTGCTCCTCGTCACCAAATTGATTGCGAAATTCTAGCAAAGGAGTCATCCATGCCTTTTCATCATCATTTGCAATCATAGCTTCCATAGATTTATCTTTTTCAACCATAGTGCAGACCCAACACCCAAACCTACTTTTACCACAACTAGGAAGATCTTTTTCTACCATTAACGGACATTCATTATCTGCCGTAGCACCTCTGTATAAAGTCAATAATTCCTGATTTGAATATCCCCATGGATTTTTATACTGCATGAGGAATACCCATACATCATCATCATTCCACTCTTCTAACGGAGAAAAAACAAGTTCATTTGCCAATGTCGGATTTGGACTGAGCAATTCACGAACCCGCTTCTTTTCATAATAAGCCATCGTTCTAGCTCTTCTTTGGCTCTCGGCTTTTCTTGTGCCTAACACCATAATAATCTCACCGTGCTCAGCAATCGCAGATTTCACAAAATTATTAACTGGTTGAATCTTCAGACGATCCGTACACCAACGAAACTTCTTCCTCGGGAACGGATATCCTCTTCCAATAAAATTCACCCAAAATGTCTGGTCCATTGCCGGTGTAAGCCTATGAGTTATAAAAGGCAATCCCTGTTCCTTAGCTGTTTTATCCATAATCTTCAAGGATTTTTCAACCCACTTCTCAATAATGGGAGATTCAACCAGCGTATCTGTATTAATTACATAAACAGGTTTTCTTAAATCCTTTTTCTTCATAGTACTAAGCGCCAGCCATACTAATTGTAATGTCGCTGTGCTGTCTTTTCCGCCTGAATATCCTATCACCCAAGGGATTTCATCCGATATATATAAATTCCGAACAGTTTCCATTAACCCTTCAACTTTATCCTTTGTTATTGTTGCTCCCTTTTTCTTTGTTTCCATAGCATTATTTTCACTCATTACTAACCTCTACACTCGATTATTCATATAATTATCTTCTGCACATTTTTCATCCTCTGTAAGAGGCAATTCCATATACTTTTTAATAACATTTCCCGCTAGGAGAATTGCACCAGAATTCGTAATCATACGACCATTATTTCTAATCACACGCTGTTTCCACTCTGGTGCATTCCGTTTCCAATTAATACTTGAAATCTTTGGCAAATATTGATCCAACGAATATTCTTTATTATCAAATAAATATCCGCCGACTCTCCCAAATGCTTGAATTACAACTGCCTGAGAAGCAATATATTGTTCACGCAATTCCTTTTTGCTTAATTCTTTTGAGACTAATTCATTCCACGGAACCATATATTTCACAACTAACTCCCAGAATTCCCTAAGAAACTTTCTAAAAATCTCATCGCACTCTTTTCGTCTCAGAATTTTCTTATTAGCCATATAAAAAATATTGAGTGTAAATAGCGATGCTGAATACTTACCGAGATTATCTTTCTCCTTATCTACGTATGTATTTAAAAAGTCTATTTCCGTAATCACCTTCCTAGTCGCAACCGCAAGCGGGTCCCTTGAATCATACAATTCCGCAAGGGAATTGGATGTTTTAAGTGCATGCTTATTTAAATCTGTGAACATTTGCTGGCTTCTTTCCAATCCTTGGTCTTCATAGAATACTACAGAGATTGTCTCTTTTTCCAGTGCAGGATTTTCTTCAATCGCCGCCATAATTGCTGCTTTCCTATGCTGTCCATCATTAATGAGAAATTTGGCATCCAATGCCACTTCCAAGATACCCGTTCCATCACCTGCCTTGTCAATAAAATTAAACTCTCCATCTATAGATGCGGCAAGTGCAGAGAACACATATGAATCCATATTATCCAAAATATATTTTTTTATTTCAGGTATTCTTGCTTCATTTAGTCTTCTCTGTGCTCTATACTCAGGTAAAACATATTCATCATCACTTACAAAAAGACGACCGAGCATTTTTAGGGGGACCATGGCTATGTAATATACTCTACCAGCTTGAAGTCCTTTCACTACTGGAAATCTATAACTAAAATTCATAATTACCTCCGAAAAAGCGTCTACTTAAGTAGTATACTTACGTAGACGCTTTTTGTCAACAAAAACAAGATGGCATTTGCCTAATCATCACTCTATGACTTCATTATCAAATTCATCATCAAACTTTTCATCAAGCTCTTTCATCTGTAATAGTTCTTCTGTCTCACCATTATATGAATCATTAAGAAAATCCATTAATTTTTCCATCGTTTCATTATCATTATTTGATATGCAAGCGACCAGCTTTTCCGCTCCGTAATTTGCAAAACCTTTTAGAAAAGCAACCTTATCAAATGAAAGAGCTTTTTCTGATACCCCTTTCATCAATAATTCCCGATCATCACCCTCTAGCTCTTCTTCCTTAACGTCTTCTGAAAACGCTAAATAGAGTCTATCCTTCTCTGAAAAGTCTACTGTCCTAGAAGTCATAATAGCCGTTTTAAAAAAATATGACATTTCTTCTGAATTTCTATTAAACATACTGCTGGGGACAGTTGCTTGTTCTTCGCTGTCATCCACATCCTCTTTTACATGATCATAAAGTATTCCAATTGCAATACTTAGTTTAAATGCATCCCATAACGTCTCAAAAAAAGTATGTACTAATCTATTATTAATTTGATACCATGTTTCACCCTTGCATATTAAATGGGACTTTACCTCCACAGATACCCCTCCTCTATAGTTGCATTATTCTTTTCCGCATTACTTTGTATAGTCCAAACCCTTCCTATTTTTTCTTCTCCAATATCCCCAAACAAGGGATCTTTTGAAAAAATAACAACTTGTGGAACATATTCCGGTATCGTATTAAGAATATTGGCTTTCTGCTCTGAGTCTAATTTAGAAAATGGTCCATCCAAAATAAGGGGATATTCTTTCTCTCTAAACCTTTCAAAACCACTGAGTACTTTCAATACTCCCCCAATATATGCAAAAGAAATAACTGCAAACTGTCCTTCAGATTTTGATTCATCTCCATGACTATCACACACCTTTAACTGGAAATCATCATTAAGGATTACCTTTCGTTCGCTTGTCAGCATTATATCTACCAATTTCTTAATTTCACTTTCGAGTCTATGTGTATAGTCTTCGGTTTCCTCTTTTAATTTATCTTTAATTGCATCTACAATTTGAAGCATATATTCGTATCGTTTTTCGTATTCTAATGCTTCTGCACTGGCATTATGTGTTGTCTTAGATTTTCTCTCTCTAATATATAATTGATGTTCCCATTCTCCTTGACGCCTTTTCCCCTCTTCAATATCTTTACTAAATTTTTCATTTTCCTTTTCAAGCTGAGCGCGTTCGTCAATATAAGTATCAACGTCCTCATTTTTTCTCATTTTTTCATCAAGTTCTTGAATTTTAGAGTTTAAATCTCTGATCTCTTCCTTAAACTCAATAACTCTTTGAAAATATTCTAATAAACGATTGTTAGTATATTGACCCGAATATTTTACCATACTGCGACTAAATCGATTATAAGTTGACTTATAAGATGCTGGTGGAAAATAGGTTTTCCATTTTTCTAATGCAGCATATTCTCGGTCACACAACGGGTTTCCACAAATACAAATATTTTCTTTTAGCAAATTAATTAATAACTCTTTTGTCAATCCGGGAATTATGTTCTTTTCCTCTTCTTGTACTTCCAAATAGAGTCTCTGTCCAGCTTCATTTGCCACTTTAGCAATTAATAAATGCGAAAAATTATTCGCTGCTTCACCCCCAAACCGCCGTTGTTCATCCTTAATTCTGGATTTCTTATTTTCAATTCGCTCACTTAATTTTTTTCTTTCGACATCTAATTCTTTATTAGATTTATTTAAGCCAATACTTTCCGACAGCTTTTTGATACGTTCGCTATTTTCTTTTATTCTCTCATTTTTTTCTATAATTTCTTTTTCTACACCCTCTATTCTGCTATTTAGTATTTTAATTTCCCTAAGCAAATCTTGCGTTTTTTCTGTCGCTGCTCTCTCACGTGCTTTTATACTCTTATTATATAATGTTCCCAAAACAGATTGAGATTGCGTTTTTGACCCTAAATCTCTTAAAGCGCACTCATATAACTCAAGTTCCAAAATTGAAAAAAGCGCAGTTTTTAACGATTTTGCTGACTCACTTCCTGTCATTTTTAAATCCGCTATCATAGTTTCCCCGTCAAAAAAGAAATATGAAGAAAGTCCGATCGGAAGGACTTCGTTAATAACAAGCCGTGGGTTCTCTAATTGTCTCCAATCTCTGTTAACATCACACTTGTAAACAGAAAATTCATCGTTTTCTGCTTTTCGTGCTATATTACCATTGCTCTGCTTATAGTAGCATCGCTCCCGACAAACTTCATACTCTTCCCCATTATGCTCAAATTCTATTTTTCCATATGTTTGAAAGGAGCATCCTACGCTTAATTTCTCACCTGCATCTAAATTATAGAGCTTGTTTCCACTGGTTGTTCTGTTAAAATTCACTCTATCATAAAGAATCCATTGGAATAATTGATGGAGTGTTGTTTTTCCATCTCCATTCGTTCCATATACAATCGTAATTTTCCCGTCTGTATCAAAATATATCTTTCCACGCTTCTCAAAATTACGAAAATTCTGATATTCAATCGATTTAATTTTCATCAAAATCCTCCTCAAGCAGCTTAAGTATACTATCTATTGCATCTGAATTTATTTTTGGAACAGATGCTTTAAACCCTCCACCCATTTCAGAAAAAAGTTTTTTCTTTGAAGCATTCTTTTCAATTTCAATAATTCTTTCCACCATTTCATCAGTCGTCAACCTATTCATCTAGCTCCTCCTCATTTTCGTTCAATTCCATAAGTTCTTCTTGTTCAATATCGTATCTGGCGCATAATTCTTCTAAAAAATCAATATAGTCCCGTTTATTATCTGCAAGCTTAAGGTACTCATGGAATCTTCTCAGCTCAATCAATGCAAAACTTTCCATATGGTCACTCGGAAGAACAATCACATCATATATATTTGCAATTTGCTTCTCTTCTCCAGACAATTCATCTGTATATGTTCTCAAAATTCTTCCTCTACGCTGTACAAATTCTCTATAATCATCGTTACTTGACAAAATCAGCGCTCCTTTAATTGACGGAATATTAATTCCCTCATCAAGACACCTAATTGCCACCATTGAATCTATATGTCCTTTATTAAATGCGTCAACCAGTTGCATTCTGGTTTTCATATCCTCCTGTGCCGTAAATTGGCTGGATTTATATCCGAGTTTATGTAAAATTTCCTTAACATATCGAATATGCTTGATTTCTTCTCCAGAATTATGATCAAAAAGTTTACCATCCCCACAGTATACAATAAAATGTTCTTTTTCTCGAACCTGACTTAGAATCCATTCCATCTTCGTTATTTTTTCTTCTGCCATGGAAATAACTCTTAAACGTGCCCGCTTATACTTAGCAAGCTTTTCAATATCAATACATCTCCCATTGATAAAGCAAGAAGCCATCAATCTTGTATATTTATCAAATTCGTTTTCTTCTTGTTCTGTTGCACTCACAAAAATAGGATAATAATTGTAATGAACCAGATACTTTTTCTCTATTGCATATTCAATGGGAAGATTATACACTTGTCCTCCAAAAAAATTCATCAATTCTTCGCCATATTCATCATTTTTCTTGCTAGATGGGGTTGCACTCAAACCTAACATATAAGAATAACTATCTTGCAATTTACGATCTCTATTTTTAAAACGATGTGCCTCGTCAACAATCAACATCCTTCGCATCTTTGCTTTATCGGCAATTCGACTAAATCTAGGCATATTAAAAGACACTATTGTCGATATCACTACAATAGTCCCGCCATTATTATATTTTGAACTATAGACTGCATTTAGGAACTCATCTTCCCAATTCTTATTTTCACTGGAAACCATAATTATATTACATTCTGGCAAAACATTGTGCACATCCTCATACCACTGTCTAACAAGGTGTTTATACGGAGCACAGATCACCAACAATATATCTTCTTGATCTATAATTTTTAGAGCAGAATAAATAGCAGTCCATGTCTTTCCTGTTCCAGTTGCCATAACATAAAATCCATGGTAACCATTATTTTCCCAAGCACTGATTGCCGCCTTTTGATATTCACGAAGCTTAACCCCTGTCTTAGGTGCCCCCACTATCCCTCTACTCTCTTTTTCTTTTTCCAACCGAGATAAAACCAATTGCGTATAATCAATACGTGTGATATACTCATTTAATCCATCCCATATATCGTCAAATTCCTTCTCATCATCCTTGATCCGTTCATCGTCTCCCTCTTTCCAACTCATAGACACACGAATTTTTTCATAGTTATTTTGATAACCGCCCACCGACTCATTCGGCGATCCTACAAAAAGTACCTTATTATTATCATGATCAACCAGCAACCCAATTTTATCATGATAAATTCCTAATTCATCTTCCAAATTAACTACCAAAACATTCATTTTTCCATATCCAATTAGTTTAATGAGAAGTTTCAGATTATCATCATCAATTGTTTTCAATGAATTATCCAGATCAGCCTCAAATTTGTTTCGTATAATATTTTCTTTTAAATGATACCCCAGCTGAATTCCCTTAATATCTTCATCACTTAACTCAGGATTACAGATTAATCTTATTTCACCGTCGTTTTCTGCAAGTTCAGTTAAGCCGTCACCTATAAGTTCAAATACTCCAGAAGAAAAATAACCAACGCTTCTTTTATAAATCTTTGAACAGCTTAAACCCGGAATTAAAAGCTCATTGAGAATATTGTCAGGCCCTTTACTTCTATAACTAATTTTCAGTGGTAAATCTCTTAATGTCATTTTCAAAACAAACCTCGCATATATATCAATATCATATTACAATTTATATCGTATCATAATTCGACAAAAAAACAAATAATATCATATTTTAAGAAAAGCGTTCCAGACAAACATAGTCAGAAACGCTTTTGCTTGTAACAAAAATTATATGTACTTTCTAAACAACAACTTCTGTATACTCAGGAATATACTTCGCATATTTATAATACTGTTCAACCGTTTCCAAATCTAACCCCATTTCCTCTGCCATCCTCTCTCGATCAGCTACGGATTTACGATCAAGCAATTGTTTCTCAAACAGTGTCAATATTTCCATTTTCAAATTAAGTTCACCATATATTTCAGATTCCAAAATCCTTTCATCAAAAGATGTCGCATATGATTCATTTTGATCCAGCAAAACCCAAATAAGCGTATTCATCTTTGCACCGTCTTGATATTCAACTTTACTTAGCCTTTTCAAAACAAAATTAGTGCCTTTTATAGTATTATAAAACTTCACTTGCTCTTCAATATACCTTTCACAAATATCCGCTGCTATTTTAGAATAATCATCTACCGTAAAGTTATTGTCTACACCATCTAAAATATATTCTTTATATTCTTCTTTGCACTTATCTATATTCAATTCTCTTTTCGATTTATATTGCTTTGGAATATAATCATTATATGATACAGCAATAATTGATGATCTTGTAGTTTTCTCAATAACACTTTCAAGATCCGAAATAATGAAAGGTTCAAAGCATCCATCATAATCAAACCATATAAAATTGGGTTCATCTAAAGGTAAATCGTCAATTGCTTCTGATGTTCTTTTGGGAATCAATTGAATCAAATCCAATGGCTTGTTATTCCTGAATCTTTTTTCCTTTTGAACATCATACTCCCCATTCTCATCATCCATCATCTCTATACTAATCATCTTATTTAAATTACAATATTTATTAAAATAAACAAAATCCGTATAGAACAGAGATCCCATTCCAATATAATTAACTTTTTCTCCAATAATATGCTCAAAATTGTTAATCAGTTCTGCAATTAATGCACGTTCAATTCTTTTTTGTGGTCGTAACTTATAATTTATTTTTTCATAACTATTCATTGGTAATTACCCTCTCCTGCACAAACTTTTTAATCTTTTCTCCAAGGGCTCTATTGGTATCCGCCTCAAAATAAATCTTCCATTCACCAACAGTCTTCTCATCAAGATATAATGGAATATTTTTGATTCTCTCACTCGCATGATATTCATCCAATTCAAGTCTAAACTCTGTTTTTGCAGCAGAAAGGCATGTTGTCACCTTCCGTTTACGAAATTCTTCATTCGGCGGAACTTTGCTTTCTCTCTTACACTCCCTAATCGTTGCCTGAAGCTTACGCAATTCAGGTAAAATTATTCTCATTACGTTTCGCATTTCCCGAAATATATATTGATATACAAAATGCTGCTGATCAATACCGTCTTTGGTTGTATTAAGCGGCAATTTATTGGGATCCTCACAGTCAATATATACATATCCTCTAAATCTGGCAAAATCATTATGAAATGCAGGTATTGCTTTACCTCCAAAAAGCTCATCGACACTTGTGTCTTCTTCCAAATCATAATTTGATTCCCAGCCAGTCAGTTCTGTTCTGTCTTTCTGAATTACAGCGCGTCCATTGCAAATAATCACCCACCCTGCATCTTTTGGAGAGGGATCTCCTACACCAGCAACTATTTGAACTCGAATGTCTTTATCGTTTCCAATAACATTTGAATTAACATACGTTTTTAAAAAATCAGCTTCATACAAGTATTCATTGGAATAATGTATCTTTTCATTATTAATGGAAATCGTTATACCATTTTCAAGCAAATCTCCATATGCACTACCTATTTTTTCTTTTAACGTCTCTACGTTATTTTTAACTTTTAAATATGTTTTTAATGAGTCGCTTAGTTTTTCTATTCTAATATGGACTCCATTTTCAAAGTTCAATTCAAGATCATCCAAATGAAACTTCCAAAGCTCTTCCTGCTCCTTTTCATCTTTTAAATTAATCCATTCATCATGATCCATATATACTTTAAAAGAATCGGACGGTGTTTTGCTTTCTACAATGAAATCTGCTCCTATCTTAAATATTGATCTTTTCATTCCAATTCCATACATACCTAAAGTACCGGCATTTCGCTCCCTATTATTACCAAATCTGAAAGCTTTAGAAACTGCAATCTCTCTTGACATTCCTCCACAATTATCATTAATCGAAAAATAATCCTGAGAAATACTATATGAAATTTCAATAACCCCCTGCTTTTTCCCATCAATTGTTCTCTTATAAGCATCAATCGAATTATCTATCAAATCCAAAATGCAACTTTCAACAGTTACATCTTTTGTAATCATATTTAGAAAAAACTCTTTTGATGGAGAAGAATCTACTACTAAATTGTTCATCTTACTACTCCTATTTTCTTTTTATTTCGATATTATATCATATTATGTACTATTTTTGTAAAAAATATTTATCAAAACCGCTTTTATCTATATTCTAAGCAAAAGCACTACTAATATACTTCATTCCGCTCCCCCTCTTCCGCAAAGCACTCCCCCTCCACAAATGAATAAGACCGCTTCAGCAGTCCCGCTCCTTTCTGCACAGATATCTCATTCTCACTGACCGCACGAAACACTAACTGCATAAAGAGCGTGGGTTCCTCCCTCTGTATACGAGATGGCTCATGTTTCTTCCATCCTGCTTGCCCGGCTTTAATATAGAAATTTTTCGCCACATTATCATTAACAATTCCACATAAATTTGCTCTCTTGACCAAAAGATACATGGATATCCCATACTCTCTGCAAACAAGCGTCATATCCTTCGTTACGGAAGTCCTTCTGATTCCCAATTCCCTTTTGGCATCGACAAACGGAAAAAGAAATGCCCCGCTGATAGCAGTAGCCATATCCTCTATCTGCTTTTCCTCCATATCATCTGACCAGTCAAAAACAATGTGCACCATTTCATGCGCAATCGTTGAGCGGATTCTTTCGGGGCTCATCTGACTATTAATAATAATATAGGGGCGTCCGTTAACCGACCCATTCATTCCTGAAAATGCATCATTATCGATCTCAGTTATATAAACAAGAATTCCTTTATTCTCCAAAAGCTCGACCAGATTCCCCACCGGACCGGATTCTGCAATATGCAGATACTTGCGCATTGCAAGCGCATTCGCCTCAGCATCATCAGTCAAAACGCTCCATGGCAAACGGGTGCATCCGGTAATACATCCCCTCCAAGCACATCAATAACTGAATAAAACCTGCCTAAGTATTCCTCAACGGATTCCTTTATATAATCTTGCTGCTTAACAGAAAGTTTGCTACTTTTTCTGAATTCTCCATGTGCAAACACAAGATTTTCATTTCGATTACTTAAGAAATCAGTAACCTTTACCCCTAATACCTTTGCAAGTGCTTTAATCGTATCCATACTTGGTTTACGCTCACCACTTTCATAGTAGCTGATTGTCATTGATGACACGCCAACTAAAGAGGCTAGTTCTTTCATCGACATACCATTTTTTAATCTATAATATTTTAAATTTTTACTGAACATTTCACCGCCTCCCTTTGTTTATATTTGATCATTTTTTTGTAAAAAGCAAACACGTTGAGGCTATAATTCTTTTTCCGATAAATTCTATAGTAACAATTTCCAACACTCTTTTATTCATACTCCCCACTTTGGCAAACAATGCAGGAACGCGGCATCACAACATACAGTCTGGTAAACCACTACGGCATCTCCAGCCACTTAATGAGCAATTTAAGACACAACAAAAACGTCACTATAGAAACAATTCACAGACTCTGCCAGATTCTTGACTGCACCCCAAACGATGTAGTAGAAATTATACCTGATGAATCAAAGTGAATAATCTACTCACTTCCACCAAACCCTAATACATATCACAATTGACTATATAACAAAATTTATGTATAATTTTGTTATCAAAAGGAGGCTTTCATATGCCAAACATTAAATCGAGTGCCGAACTTAGGAACAATTACAATGAAATATCTACTTTTTGCCATAATTATTCCGAGCCGGTATTTATTACCAAAAACGGCAAAGGAGATCTGGCTGTAATGAGTATTGAAACTTATGAAGAACTTACAAGCCGTTACGAATTATACAATCTGATAAAAGAGGGATTGGACGACGCTGCCTCAGGCAATACAAAACTGTTTTCCGAAGCAATGTCAGAAATAAGGAGTCGTCGCAAATAATGAGTTATTCTACCCATATTACAAATGCAGCCCAACTTGATCTTCTGAATGCTGCTAACCACATTGAATTTATCTTAAAGAATCCCAAAGCCGCTGATGATCTTCTGGCAGAAGCCGAGAAGCAGATCAGCGGTCTCGCAAACTTCCCCGAAAAATTCCGTCTGGTGAACGATCCTGTTCTTGCCTCATGGGGTATCAGATTCGTTGTCGTAAACAATTACCTTGCTTTTTACATTATTAGTGATAGCGAAAGCACAATCACTGTTGTTCGTTTTCTATACCGGAAAAGTGATTGGAACGCTCTTCTCCACCAAGGAATCTCTCTCTTTTGATTCCCCTTCTCACCCAATCACACACGTCATCTCATGCCACTGCTCCCCGCCCCAAGACGAGTCGGCCATGCCCCGATCAGTGAATCCGAACTTCTTATACATTTTCACCTTACTCTGCAGACAAGTCAGAAGCACAATCCGCCTGTCATTCTCCCTCTCACGCCTCAGATACTGGAACATAAGCTCTCTGGCAAGCCCCTGCTTACGATATTCCGGTAACACATCAAGTCCCAGCAGCATAATATTCTTGCCCGTCGGGTCATAAAGACTCGCATCCGTAAAAAACTCGTCCCGGAATGAATACTCATTTGTGGAAAGCCCATTCAAAAACCCCGCAATCTTCCCGGTCGATCTGTCAACCGCCACCATGAAAAGTTCCGGTGCCGCCTCGACACGTTCCCTCATCATTTTTGCTGAACATGCCTCGTTGGGCGGAAAACATATCTGCTCTATCTCGATAGCCTGCTCTGCCTCTTCCGGTCTGATATTTCGAAACTCAAAATGTTCCATAATATCTTTATCCGCAATATTATATTCTCGCAGCAATCTTCTCGCCTGCTCTTTGCCTGTCTCTGACAAATACGAGAGTTTCGATCTATTCGGCTGATACAAATATTCCTTTTCTTCCAGTTCGTTCAGCACATCGAAATCATAGCCTTTCCAACTTGGTTCCATATACCTGCAAAATTCATTATTATCCCAAAACCTTGTCAGATACAGAAGCATCAGCGACAGCTCCTCAATTGCCTGTTCTCTTGTTTTTTTGTCCATAATATTCCTTACTCCTTCTCGTATATTTTATTGAATCACACTTCAATGAATTATATTTCATACAACTGCCCCAATTCAATCAGCTCCGCCCTTCATCTTTAGCTCTCTTTTGCACCAGCTCAGAAATACTACTCACAAGTAGTATACTTTAGAGCAGTATTTTTTCAATAAATTTGTATAAAAATCCTAATCAAAAAGACCGAAGCATCACACTCCGGTCTTCCCATATTCTAACCTCTTTACTCTCTTTTTATTTTTACAGCTTTGCGATATCTCTGATTTCTACTATTCGGCTTATCAGGAATCGTCCTCTCAATCAGCCCCAGCTCTAATGCCGGATTCAAATAATTGTTGCGAAACGTCGGTCTATGGCTGAGATTCAATATTTTCATAATTTCTGCCGCAGACATGACTCTGCTTCCCAATACTTCCAATAGTTTTCTGACTTGTGGTTCTATATCTTGGTCGTTATCTTGATCGTTATCTTGGTCGCTATTTTCATAAACTTGCAACGTATCATGAATAACCGAAAGCATCATCTCGACAAATTCACCGCTGTCTCCCGCTTTATCAGCTTTTCCAAGCGCATTATAATACTCATCCTGCCTCGTTCGAATCAAAGTCTCAATAGGAAGCCAATAGAACAATTCTTTCCACTGCCCAAGTAAAATAGTATGCCACAATCTGCCCATACGACCGTTACCATCTGCAAACGGATGTATAAACTCAAACTCATAATGAAAAATCGCACTTTTTATGAGGGGATGCATGTCCGATTCCTTATACCAGCCAATCAAATCTTTTATCTGCCCCGATACAAACTTTGCTGGAGGCGCCACATGAACAACAGCATCTCCTGCGTATACTCCCACTGCACCTGAACGAAACTTTCCGTTTTCTTTGATCAGCCCCTGCATCATTAAACGGTGAGCACTAAGCAGATCTTCAACGGAATAAGGATTCAATTTCAGCATCAGTTCATATGCCTGATATGCATTTTGAACTTCTTTTATTTCATTTGGATTTCCTAAAACGCGTTTACCGCTTATGATCGCGGTTACTTGTTCTACTGACAATGAATTGTGCTCAATCGCCAATGAGGCATGTATCGTTCGTATACGGTTTTCCTTACGCAGACGCGGTGTGACACTTTCCGGCTGTAATACCGTAATTCTTCCGATCTGTTCGCTGATTTCCATAAGCAGATTCACAATGGAATTTGACATAGAATTTATGACATTCTTGTCATAAATTCTATTATAATACGGCGGTTCATACCCTGCCATACCCAATCTCCTACCTAGACGGCACCATCCTAATGATTCGTCCTGCAAATTCATTGAAGTTCTGTGTCTGCAGAATAACCCTGCCTGGCCCTGTCAGCTTAGTTAAGAACAAGCCCTCGCCGCCCAAAAAGATATTCTTGAGCCCTTTCACAGTCTCCACCTCATATCCTACAGATCTCTCAAATGCCACCACATTTCCCGTATCCACTTTGAGTACCTCGCCGGGCGCCAGATTTTTCTCTACCCTGTTACCATCGATCTCAAGGAACACCATACCGCTTCCGCTGATATCCTGCAGAATGAAACCTTCACCACCAAACAATCCGGCGGAAAATTTCTTAGTAAATGTCACATTCAGGTTCACCGTCTCCTGTGCGCAGAGAAAAGCGCCTTTCTGGCAGATCATACCGCCACTTGCTCCCACGTCGATCGGAAGCACCTCGCCTGCAACCGTGGATGCAAAAGCTACCATGCTGCCTGCACGCTCCGCCTTGTAAGTTGCCATAAACAATGACTCCCCCGAAAACATTCTGCCGATACTCTTGCCCAGACCGCCTCTCATATTGGAATCCATAGCGATTCCTTCCGACATCCATGCCATTCCGCCCGACTGGGTATACATAGACTCTCCCGGTGCGTCAAAAAGCACCTCCACCGCCGGCATTGTGTCTCCGATAATTCTGTACTGCATAATTATTTCCTCCTTTATCACAATTATTTTATTTCCCTCTTCAGCTCTATCGGCATGCTCCTCGGACCCCTGACCGCATAGACACCAAACTTTTTTATCCTCTCAAATGACCATTCACCAGGCTTATATTTCTTAAGAAGCTCCACTGTCATCGCCTGCTTCACAGTCAGATTCTCATCTGAAAAGTTATAAGGAATATCCACTTCTACCGCCTTACATTTATACATGATCGATGAATACGGCGCGGCAACATACATATAAATAATATCACCTACATGGATATCACTGCTCTGCTTCCATGTTACCACATCAGAAGCCTCAAATGCACCAACTACATCATAATATTTCGGATTTGCCGGAATGATCCAGTCTTTTGCCACAGTACGATTTGACTTTCTCCTATATGAAGCGCCGTCTTTGGAAATACCGATCACCCTGTGAATCTGCGCCTCCGTGGCAATCGGATAAATTTCATTCATATGATTAACGATCCGCTTCCATGATTCCGAAGCATCTTCCCGATAAGCAGAAGTTACATATTCATATCCCCAAAGATGCTCTGGCGTGGAGTACACTGCAATCGACCAACCGTAACTTTCACCCTTCTTGTTTTTCCTCTGTCTGAAATCCCTCATGCAGAGGTACATTTTCATTTCAAGGTCAGTAATAGTGCCTTCAAAATTCTTCTCTCCGCCTTTACCAAATCCAGCATTCTGCTTTACCTCAAAGGAATACAATTCTGCATCCGCATTTCCCTCTGCAAAAAGGTCCATGATCTTCTTTTGGCGCATGGAAGCCTTCTCATCGTCCCAGAGCGCATCGAAATCATATCCGTCCCTGCGATAATTTGCAAAATATGGAAACCATTCTTTGGAAATAAATCCCGCCTTCTTATCGAAAAACTTACCATAAGCCACCTCTCCGCTTCTGGCAATGATCTGCCTCCATTCCCACGGGTCGCGCGTAACATCACCGCTCCACCAATATTCCGGCACGGTTCTCTCTTCCAGCGAAAATCCCGGAATATCGTTCTTAAATAACGGAAGAAAACCGACTTCTTTAATATATGAAATTGCCTCTTCTACTGTATGAATGCACTCGGGATCATCTTCGGCGACACCATACATCACCCACGTACCGGATTCATTTGCCATCTTAGTTATTCTCCATCAAAAAAAGTGATACTTTCCTTTTCCCTTACCCTGCACAGGTACAATTATTTCAATTCCCAACATTTTCTTAATCAATTCCGATGCCGGTGATTCTGTAATGCCTGACACAGCCATGACCTCTGCTCTGCCAAACACCTTCTCTTTTCCAAATTTATCGTATAATTTCTGAATATGTTCCAGTGTCTTTTTGGAAAAAGATGTTGTTTTCAACTGCGAATTATATATCTTTAAAACGTCGATATCCTGTTTTTGTATTTCAATGTCCTGTTCTTGCGTTCCAATGTCCTGTTTTCTCGTTTCAATGTCCTGTTTTTGTGTCTCATCATCCTGTTCTCGCATTCCAACATCCTGTTTTTGTGCCTCAATATCCTGTCTTTGAAAATCCTCAAATATTCCACTGATATGCATAGCTCTGTTGTGCAGCGGATTTCTTTCATTTAACAACAGATTTCTCAAAAACAATTCAAGAAATTCCGTTGTCTCATGTATACCTGCTTTCAAATCATTATAATTGGCGCGAACAAGCGCATTTCTGAAATACCATGCATTCTCGGCAAAAATATCATTCGTCACATCAAATCCCAATGTGTGCAGATATTTAATTAAAAAAACCGCTGTTGTACGAGTATTTCCCTCCGCAAAAACATGTATCTGCCACAATCTTGCCACAAAAAAAGCCAGATGACTGATTGTCTCATTGATTGACAAACCCTTATAACTGAATTTCTTCTCCTGAGAAATGTCGTAATCTAACGTCACCGCTAACTCCGTAGCGCTTCCATATAACACTGTCGCCCCGTCAAGCACCCATTCTTTTTTGGTAATATTATAATCCCGCATTTTTCCAGCATGTGTATAGATTCCTTGAAACAGTTTCCTATGAATTGATAGATATTCCGTGGGAGTAAGACTAAAAGCTTTCTCTAAAAGCAATTTTGCTATTCTGGCGGATACTTTATCTGCTTCTTCTGTGCGATCATCGGCTTCTTCTTTAGGGTTCTCTTCATAATATCGGTCTAGCAGCTGCTGTGCCTGATCGATTGTGATATCACCCTCAATATTCCTAATCGCAGTTTCTATCAGATACTTTGACGGAGTAAGCCCGTCCACCGCCTGCAGACCGATCGCAGTATGCCAGATATAGCCTTTATCTCTCATATCCGGTTCGGATTGTCTTATATATTCTTTAAAAGGATCTTGCTCCATGCCGATTCGATTCTCCCTTCAGATAAAGGCTACTATATTCTCTATTAAAATTTTCTCACATTGAATGCTATCCTGCAAGCCTTTATCGTTTTCCGCTGTAATCTTTGTTAAATTATTATCATTTTTTATACATTAGAAAAAATATTGGCAGATTATTCTGGCACTCAAAACTCTAATACATAATAAAACAGGGTAGTAGAATACATACCATTCCACTACCCTATATTTGCATATACGTCTTACGCCTCTTTCTCCATTGCCTCCGCAACAGCTGCCTCACAGCTCTGCATTGCCGCAATCGTCTTTTCCAAAAGCGTATCTAACTCCCAGCCGAGCATTTCCGCTCCCTGAGAAATGACTTCTCTGGAACAGCCTGCCGCAAATTTCTTGTCCTTGAACTTCTTTTTCAGACTCTTGACTTCCATATCCGCCGTGCTTTTGGTCGGACGCATCAACGCACAGGACCAGATCAGTCCCGTCAGCTCATCAGTGGCAAAGAGCACTTTTTCCATCTCAAGCTTCGGTTCTTCCTCACTGCAGAGTCCGTAGCCGTGGGAGCAGATCGCATAGATCATATCCTCGCTTACCCCTGCCTCACGCAGAAGCTCCGGCGCTTTCTTACAATGCTCCTCCGGATAAAGTTCAAAATCAATGTCATGAAGAAGTCCGGTAATTCCCCAGAATTCTTCTTCGTCCGCATAGCCCAATTCTTTCGCATACCAGCGCATCACGCCTTCCACCGTCAAACCGTGCTGAATATGGAACGGCTCTTTATTATATTTCTTCAACAGCTCCAATGCCTGCTCTCTGGAAATGCTGCTCTGCTTTGCCACACGGTCTGCGCTCTTTTTTGCAGACTTTGCACCATCGGAAGATTTCTTCTCCAGACTCTTCATCGTCGGGAAAAGCAAAACATCCCTGATCGCAGGAGCGTTTGTGAGTAACATGACAAGTCTGTCAATTCCGTAACCGATACCACCTGTCGGCGGCATACCGATCTCCAACGCATTCATGAAATCTTCGTCAGTAGTGTTTGCCTCTTCGTCACCTGCTGCCAGCGCCTCTTCCTGCGCTCTGAAACGCTCTCTCTGATCGATCGGATCATTCAGCTCAGAATATGCGTTACACATCTCGCGTCCTGTGATAAACAGCTCAAAACGCTCCACATAATCCGGCTTGTCCGGTTTCTTCTTCGTCAGCGGAGAAATCTCGATCGGGTGATCCATAATAAATGTTGGCTGCACCAGATGTTCTTCCACAAATTCTTCAAAGAACAGATTCAAGATATCGCCTTTCTTATGTCTGTCCTCATAATGTATCCCTTTTTCATCGGCAAGTTTCTTCGCCGCCTCGGTGTCTGCCACCTCATCAAAATCCACGCCCGAATACTTTTTCACGGCTTCAATCATAGTCATGCGCTCAAAAGGCTTGCCGAGGTCAATCATGTCGTCCCCATATGGAACCGTGGTTGTACCGCATACTTCTTTAGCTACATGGCGGAACATATTCTCTGTCAAGTCCATCATGCCGTTATAATCGGTATATGCCTGATACAGCTCCATCAGCGTAAATTCGGGATTATGTCTTGTGTCCAATCCTTCGTTACGGAAAACGCGCCCAATCTCATAGACTCTCTCCATGCCGCCCACGATCAGTCTTTTTAAATACAGTTCCAGCGAAATACGAAGCTTCACATCCTCGTCCAGCGCATTGTAATGTGTCTCAAAGGGTCTTGCCGCCGCGCCGCCCGCATTGGATACAAGCATAGGCGTCTCCACTTCCAGAAATCCCTGTCCGTCCAGATAGCGTCTGATGGAGCTGATGATCTTGGAACGCGCTACGAAAGTCTTCTTCACGTCCTCATTCATAATCAGATCCGTATATCTCTGACGGTAACGGATATCGGTATTCACCAGGCCGTGATATTTCTCCGGCAGGATCTGAAGACTTTTTGACAGTAGTGTCACTTTTACAGCATGAACGGATATCTCACCTGTTTTAGTCTTAAATACCTCACCCTCGATGCCTACAATGTCACCCACGTCATATTTTTTGAAATCAGCATAGGGTTCCTCGCCGATACTGTCCCTTGCCACATAGCACTGAATATTTCCCTGCAAGTCCTGAACATTGCAAAAAGATGCTTTACCCATGATTCGCTGGGACATCATACGCCCTGCGATGGAAACATTTTTGCCCTCCAACGCATCATAATTGTCTTTGATCTCCTGACTGTGATGGGTCACATCATATTTCGTGATCTGAAAAGGGTCTTTGCCATTTTCCTGTAATGTGGCAAGTTTGTCCCGTCTCACCTTCAAAAGTTGGTTGATATCCTGAACCTGCTGTCCGTTTCCCTGATTCTGTGCTTCTGCCATGTTACTACCTACACCTTTCTCAACTGTTTGTCCTTTTAGGCAGTGTCGATCCGCATATACCAGATTCATCTTCATCTGACTCCGGCTGCCACAATGCTTGAATCGTGCCTAGTTCGATCTCTGAATCTCCAATACTTTATACTGAATCATACCTACCTGTGTCTCAACTTCTACCGTGTCTCCCACTTTAGCGCCGATCAGCGCCTTGCCTACAGGGGATTCGTTGGAAATCTTTCCCTTTAAGCTGTTTGCCTCAGTGGAACCTACGATCTTATACTCTAATTCTTCATTATATTCCATATCCAGAATCTTGACTAAACAGCCGATGTTGATCTTATCCAAATCCACTTCATCCTCAACAACAACTTCCGCATTCTTTAAAATTTTCTCCAGTTCTTCAATTCTCGCCTCGATATCACGCTGCTCATCCTTCGCTGCATCATATTCGGCATTCTCGGATAAGTCGCCCTGTTCTCTCGCTTCCTTGATCTTCTGTGCTACTTCCTGACGCTTAACCACTTTCAGGTTGTGCAGCTCATCCTCATACTTTTTCAGCCCCTCATAGGTTAAAATGTTCTTCTTCTCCTGCATTGTAATTCTCCCTTTCTCTCTATATTGTTACATATTATAGTTATGTCATAATCATTCTGCCGTCTTATATATCCGAAAAATATGCGCTTTTTCTTCCGCCGTTCCAATCAGAAAAAATGCACGTTTTTCACATTTTTCTATCATAACTACTTTTTACCATAGTGTCAAGGTATTTCAAAGGCGAAACGTAAGGAATCTGCGGTGTTTTCCGTTTAAGCAGTTCTTCTTTTCTCCCGACAGACACCGTATCAATATAAACAGCCGTACTTTCCGGCAAAATTCTTGGATAGCGAAACTGCGCACAGTAATCCAGAATCATACCGTTACACTTTGTTTTGCCGCATCTAAGATTGTCTGCCATTTCTGTCTGTGCCACACCCTGCATTCCGGCATAATTTACCGCATAAGGCTCCAACTGCGGCACTAATCCATACTCATAATAGTATTCGTCCAGATGGCTTCCCAGCTCCATCCAGATATCTGTTTCCGCCACCTCTTCATAAAAAATCAGCAACCGATTAATTCTTGACAGATAAGGCAAAAGCAGTTCTCTTGTCATATGCATCTGCCAGTCCGTATCCGCCGGCTCCCCCAACAAAACCGTCACTTCTCCGCGCTGTCTGATCATACTGCCCGCATATTGCTCAATCAAGCTCTCCGTTACAGCCTGCACGGTATCTCTGCGCGGAATCCAACGCCTGACATATTCTTCCGTCAGCATCTCCGCAATCTGCGGATGGAGCCACGTGTCGGTCATGCCTTCCACGCGGCACACCACTGTCTCCATCACTTCCGACAAAACCTGCGGTTTCCACCCTCTCCGTCTATAATAAAAAGGCGGCACCGCACACCCGATCACCTGAGGTTCTTCCTCAGACAAAAGCCGTGCCGATAACGACGCATCCTGAAACCAATATCTCTTTGCCGCAGATGCGCATCTTGTTTCCCCGCTATATTCTGCCAATGGATAATAATAAATAATCTTTTCCTGTTCCATGAGACAGTATATGCGCATAGCAATTCTGCCATGCAGAAATTATGATATAAACTTCCTGTGGGAGCAAGCTCCCATGGGAAGTTTATATCATGTCAGACGCTGTGTATTGGCATATCATTCCTAACCAAATACTATAATTCACAGATAATCAATACCCAGCTCAGAGGAAAGATAATATCTTAAGGAACCCCTCAACAAGCGTCAGCACTTAGCGAAGTATTTCATGAGCTTAGTGCCTGCTACGCTTGCTTGCGGAGCGAAAGCGCGGTGACGAAGATATTATCTTCCCTCTGAGCGTTCGTCTTAGATATCATTCAAAATAGTACCCTATGAATGCGCATGGCAGAATATCACAGTTCTTCCCCCACCAACCGCTCCAGTTCCGCAAAACTCTCCACCATATTCACATTCTGCCGCAATCTCGCGGAATGAGGCATTCCCGCCGTATACCACGATACATGCTTGCGCATCTCTCGAATCCCCGTATACTCTCCTTTACATTCCAGTTGAAGTTTTGCATGGCGCAGTATCGTCGCTTTCACCTCTTCCCGATCAGGTTTCGCTTTCACCGTCCCGTCTGCCAGATAATCCGTTATCTGCCGGAACAGCCAAGGATTCCCCCTTGCGGCACGCCCTATCATAACACCATCACATCCGGTCTGCCTAAACATGTTCTCCGCACTGATGCCGTCTGTTACATCCCCGTTGCCGATCACCGGAATTGACACGCTTTCTTTGACCCGTGCAATGATTTCCCAGTCCGCCTCTCCGGCATAATACTGCTCCCTCGTCCTGCCGTGCACCGCCACCGCCGCCGCGCCGGAAGCTTCAGCGATCTTCGCGATCTCCACCGCATTCACATGAGACTCGTCGAAACCTTTGCGTATCTTGACAGTCACCGGCTTATGAATCGCTTTGACTAATGCTGTAATGATTTCTTCCACCAGCTTCGGCTGCTTCATAAGTGCTGAACCTTCCCCGTTATTCACCACTTTCGGCACAGGACACCCCATATTGATATCCAGAATGTCAAACGGTCGCTCCTCAATCTGTTTCGCCATCTCGCTGATGATCTTCGGATCAGAACCGAATAACTGCAAAGACACCTTCCCTTCCTGCGGGTGAATCTCAAGCAGACTCTCCGTATTCTTGTTCTTATATAAAATCGCCTTCGCGCTGACCATCTCCATGCAGCACATGCCTGCACCCTGCTCACTGCATAACAAACGAAAAGGCAGGTCTGTCACGCCTGCCATCGGTGCCAGTATGATATTATTGTCCAAAGTGACGTTTCCGATCGTCAGCTTATGCAGAAAATCGCTCATTCTTCCTCCAACACCGTCCGGTCATGCAATATAAAAACCCGGTAATACAACTGCAGTGACTCTAACATCTCCTGTCTGTTCCTGCGGATCTCGCCTACCAGAAGGCCGCTGCTGATCTCATCATAGAGCAGATCGTCCTCCTCCGCATCCGTCTCCAGCGAAATGCTGCCGTCCTCCTCAAAGACAATGGTAAAGATACCGCCCACTTCCTCCGTAAAAAGAACGCAGATCACATGCAGTTCCTCCTTGATGGATTCTGGAATCCCCGCAAACTGCTCATTAAAATAATATTTCTGCTCATAGGCATTGGCACCGCAGAGCACAACTCTCTTGTTCATGTCCTCACTCATAGCATCTGTCCTATACATATCCGTACAGTCCCCGCACCGACACTTCTCCGGCATAGACCTGTACTTTTTCTCCGTTTTCCTTCACAACAATCAACTCACCTTTATCGTCGATGCCCTGCGACACTCCGACATATTCTCCCACGGGGTCAAGCACCCTGACTTCACCGCCGACTCCCTGCAAATGGCTTTGATAGGCTTCCTTAAGCTCCGACAAGTCCAGTGTTTTCAGAAAAGTAGCATAATTGTCTTCAAATCTGAGCAGAATCTTCTCGAGCAGTTCAGCTCTGTTGATCTGACGTCCTGTCTCAATCTTAAGAGATGTCGCTGTCTTCCTTATCTCTTCACTAAATTCCTCCAGACTGGCATTGTTAACATTGATTCCCGCGCCTACAACAATATATTGTATCTCATCCATCTCCGGCGTCATGGTCATCTCCGTCAGCATACCACAGATCTTTTTCTTGTTTAAAACAATATCGTTGGGCCATTTGATTGTTGTAACTGCCCCTTCAGCGCCTTCCAACACCTCTTCCACCGCCTCTGCCACACTAAGCGCCATTACAAGCGTAATCATGGATGCCTTGTCCGGCGCAAACTCCGGTCGAAGTAATATGGTAAAAGCGAGCGCCGTCCCGGACAATGTCTGCCAGCCTCTGCCACGTCGCCCTTTCCCTGCATTCTGAATATCCGCTACCACTACCGTACCGTGGGGATCGCCCTCCTCACCACAGCGTTTAGCGTCATTGTTGGTGGAACCTGTCACATCGTAATAATACACTTTCCTGCCCGCCCACTCTGTGGTCAGCCTACTGACGATCTCGCTCTGCGACAAGATATCCTCTGGTCCTTCTATCAGACGATATCCTCTGCCTGAAATGGATTCGATCCGATACCCTTCTTCTTTTAACTGATTAATTACTTTCCAGACCGCAGTCCTTGTGACACCAAACCGATCACACAACTGCTGTCCCGACACATAATCTTCACTATTTCTGAGTAATGCTAAAATATCCGCTTTATCTGTTTTCATAACACCCATCCGTATTAGCGCTGCACTGTTAAAGCTTTGCGCTATCTCCCCAATCACCGCACAGTTAACAGTCTATAATTTATATTCTCCCAATGTCACCGCCATCACTGCCTTAATGGTATGCATACGGTTCTCCGCCTCATCGAACACGATTGACTGATCGGACTCAAATACTTCGTCCGTCACTTCCATCTCACTAATACCGTATTTCTCGTTAATTTCCTTGCCAACCCCGGTCTTTAAGTCATGAAAAGCAGGCAGACAGTGCATAAATACCGCATCTTTGCCGGCATACTCCATTACCTGACGATTCACCTGATAAGGCATCAGATCATGCAGTCTGCTGTTCCACACTTCCTCCGGTTCTCCCATGGAAACCCAAACATCCGTGTAGATCACATCTGCGCCACTTGCTCCATCAGCCACATCCTCTGTCAGTTTGATGCTTCCTCCGGTCTGCGCCGCGATCTCCTCGCAGGTACGCACCAGCTCCTCCGCCGGAAAGTAATCTTTCGTGGTACATGCCGTAAAATGCATACCCATCTTGGCACAAGCCACCATCAGCGAATTACCCATATTGTAGCGAGCATCACCCATGTAAGTCAGCCTGATTCCTTCCAAATGACCGAAATGCTCCCTGATCGTCAAAAAGTCCGCCAGCATCTGGGTCGGGTGAAACTCATTGGTCAGACCGTTCCACACCGGCACACCCGCATATTTCGCCAGCTCTTCCACAATATCCTGCCCGAATCCGCGATACTCAATTCCTTCGTACATGCGACCCAAAACGCGCGCTGTATCCGCGATACTTTCCTTTTTACCGATCTGCGAACCCGACGGGTCTAAGTAAGTGGTCCCCATACCGAGATCATGAGCCGCCACCTCGAAAGAGCAACGGGTTCTTGTACTCGTTTTTTCAAAAATAAGCGCCACATTCTTGCCACGGTGGATATCTACGGGAATCCCCTTCTTTTTCTTATCCTTCAAATCCGCTGCCACATCCAGCATGTATGTAATTTCTTCCTGTGTAAAATCCAATAATTTTAAAAAGTTTCGTCCTGTTAAATTCATAATATGTTACGGCCTCCTATATTACATAATGGGACGGCTCCGCAGAACCGTCCCACAATCATTCAAAAATTATTTCCACACTTCTTTTACAGAAGATGCAAGTCCTGCTAATCCTTGGATTTCAGAAGGAATAATAATCTTGGTTGCCTGTCCGTCTGCCGCTTTCTCAAACGCCTCCAGACTCTTGATCTTAAGCACCGACTCATCTGCTCCGGCCTCACGAATCATACGGATACCGTCTGCAGTAGCCTGCTGTACCTTAAGAATCGCCTCTGCCTCACCTTCCGCCTCGCGGATCATCTTCTCTTTCTGAGCTTCCGCACGCAGGATCGCGGACTGTTTCTCCGCCTCTGCCTCCAGAATCGCAGATTCCTTCTTACCTTCCGCAACCAGGACGGTAGATTTCTTCTCACCTTCCGCACGAAGAATCGCTTCACGACGTTCACGCTCTGCCTTCATCTGTTTCTCCATGGCATCCTGAATCGCCGCCGGAGGAATGATATTCTTAAGCTCTACACGGTTTACCTTGATACCCCAGGGATCTGTTGCGATATCAAGAGACGCTCGCATCTTTGTGTTGATCACTTCTCTGGATGTCAGCGTCTGGTCAAGTTCCATCTCACCGATGATATTACGAAGCGTTGTTGCCGTCAGATTCTCGATCGCCATGATCGGATTTTCCACACCGTATGCAAAAAGCTTCGGATCCGTGATCTGGAAAAATACGACCGTATCAATCCGCATGGTTACATTATCCTTCGTGATCACCGGCTGGGGTGCAAAGTCCACAACCTGCTCCTTTAAGACAACTCTCTTAGCCACCTTATCAATAAAAGGCACCTTGATATGAAGACCCACAGACCATGTCTGCTGATAAGCGCCCAATCTCTCTACAACATAGGCATGTGCCTGAGGAACGATTTTGATACATGATAGCAGTATCACTACGACCAAGATCAAAACAACTACTAATGCAATAATTCCACCCATTTCTATACCTCTCTTCTCTCTTCAACGACCAGTTTTACGCCGTTGATCGCTAATACGGTAGCAACTGTACCGACCGGCAGTCTCACACCGTCCACTCTGGTTCTCGCAGACCATTCCATACCGCCGACATTAACCTGTCCGGTTCCCTGAAGATTATCAATCTCACTGATTACAATTGCCTGACGCCCAACCAGGCTTTCCGCGTTCGTTCTGACTCTGTCCTTGTTAAAATACTTAACCGCGAGCGGTCTTGTAAAAAACAACAAAATGACGGATACCAGCAGAAAAAGAATAATCTGCAAAAAAAGCGGCGCATGAAACAGCGACGCTATCGTCGCAACAAGCGCTCCACCTGCAAACCAGACAGTCGTGAGTCCCATCGTAAGCAATTCTATAATGACCAATACTACGAGAACAACCAGCCAAAATACAGTCATACTTAAGTTAGCCAAAAAAGCCATCAGTCCTCACTTCCTTTCTCTATATCGCACATTTACCGCAATATACATAATGTAGCCGCGCTGCTTTATGCTTCGCGGCTACATCTTATTGTACTATATTATACCCAATCTGACAAGAAAAATCACCAAAAGACCTGATGATCGATCAACAGTCCGTCATGGTTGCCGGCTCTTCTAAAGTGCGTCGCATCTCCCACATTGGTCTCGCCGTTGATTGCCGCCTGTGCCGCCTCATAACATCCATCCGAGATATTCCCGTTTGTATAAACTCTTGCAACTTTACCGTTGAGCGCTGGAGTAAACTGGCCCGATGCAAAAATAACACCCGATATAGTATTAGGATAGGCCCCGCTCCTGACACGGTTCATAACGACCGCACCCACCGCAAGCTTTCCGTTGTAACTCTCACCGCCTGCTTCACACTGAATCAATGCTGCCAAAAGTCTCAAGTCGTCGCCGCCGACTACCACTGCTCCCTGATTTGCTGTCAGCTTCGCCAGACGTTCTTCTTCTTCTCTCTTCTTGATCGCCGCCAGCGTCTCTCCTTCATCAATATGAAAATCCAGATCTACAAACTCTGCCGAAACATATCTCGTCTCATCTTCGTAGTCAACGCTGATCCAGTCGTCATTGACGACTTCTATAATCTCCAGTTCATCATCCCCCGTCAGGAGTCCGACTACTTCCGCATCCGTGCTCGGCTCATCGCGCACACGCAATATCTCTGTCTCGATTGTGACGATCAGATTCCCTACGTCATCCGCCATCGCCTCGGCATCATCTCCAAAAAGAAGATACTCGTCGCTTGCCCATCCGACCAGGTCACCGCTCTTTAGCCTCGTCCAACCGTCCTTACGCTCCAAAATCCTGCCGCCACAGTCCTTGTACAACACTCCGACCTTATCGGATTCCTCGCTGGCTTCCGCTCTCACATTCATAGCCACTTGGACATTGACCATCACCAGATCTGATTCCTCTACCGTCTGCGATCTGTTGGACTCTGCTATTTCAGTCAACTCTTTGATTGCCTGTTCGTTAGCAGTTCCCGTGGTCGGATCAATGATCTGTGTTATTCCCACGCTCAAGGAATCAAGATACTCTTTTTGTCCGGCAGCCTCTACGTCCAGACAAAGCATTCCCGATATACTCAGACAAAGAATAAGACCGGCAAACAGAATAAACATCCTTCTGCTTTTCAGCATAAACATAATCCTCCATCATTTCTCCGAATATACGCACAGCCGTGCGCCGTTCTGCTGTGAAATTCCTTTTTACTAATAAATTATTACAAATGTTACAAAAATGTTAAATCTAAAGTATGGATAATTTTAGCAAAACACTTATTCTTTGTCAAGTTTACGCGGCTTGTCCTGTTTTTATGTCTGTTTTCTCAAAAATTTTACAGATTTTCGGTGTCCGTTTGTCACAGTTTCTTCGACTGTTCTACTGTGGCAGTCAGCGCGTCAATGACCGCACCGCGCATCCCCTTCTCCTCCAAAATGCGCACACCCTGTATGGTCGTACCACCCGGCGAACATACCATATCCTTCAGTTCTCCCGGATGTTTGCCGCTCTCCAGCACTAATTTAGCCGATCCGTAGACCGCCTGCGCTGCAAACTCATACGCCTGCGTTCTCGGCATTCCTGCCGCCACCGCCGCGTCCGCCATCGCCTCAATAAACATGAACACATAGGCAGGAGAACTGCCGCTCACGGCACCCACTGCATCCATAAGGTGCTCCGGCACAAGAATCGCTTTACCGAAGCTTTCCATTAATTTGATACTGTAATCTGTCTCTTCCTGACAGACCTGATCATTGACACAGACTCCCGTACATCCTGCTCCTACTAATGCCGGTGTATTAGGCATACAACGAACCAGTTTGACCTTACCGCCAAAAGCTTCCTCGATCCATGCCATAGACTTTCCCGCCGCGATACTTATAATAAGAGGGTTATGCAAAACCGCATCCCGTATTTCATGAATAACTCCTTCCATAAACTGTGGTTTTACAGCAAGAACAAGTATTTCCGATTCTCTCGCCACCGCTTCATTTGTGTCTCTAATCTCTATACCATACGCTTCGCGCACTGCATCCCTGGTCTCTTTCGTCTTCGCCGTCCCGATGATATCCCCGGGTTTTACGATCTGATCCTGAAGCATTCCCCCGATGATCGCCTTCGCCATGTTACCTAACCCTATAAATCCTATTTTCACTACGATTATCCTCCTCTGTATTATACTTTACATTTCAACACGCTAAAATTTCAAATTTTACCCATTTAGATTACACTTGTTATTTATTTATCGCATTATTGTTTCGCATGTTATTTTATATGATTCCGAAGCAAATTGTGTTAGATAATATTAAATCTAAATTTAATCTAAATTTTAGTGGTTCTTCTTTGTCTGGCGGCTTCATACAAAAGTATGGAAGATGCCACCGCCGCATTCAGCGATTCCACTTTTCCCTTCATTGGTATCTTGAGATATGCATCTGCACATCCTGCCGTCTCTTCCGACAGCCCGTTAGATTCATTACCGACCAGAAATGCACAGCCTGCACGATAATCATATTCGTCATAGTATTTGTCAGCCTTCAAATGAGCAGCATATACGCTGACCCCATGCTCCTGCAGCGTGCGGATCGCCCCGCAGATATCGTCTGTATAGAGAAACGGCACTCTGTAGACAGACCCCATCGTAGAACGGATCGTCTTGGGATTATAGATGTCCACCGTCTGGCTGCTCATAATAATGCCATCCACTCCGGCGCCTTCGCCCGTTCGGAAAATAGTGCCCAGATTGCCCGGGTCCTGAAGATTTTCAAGAATAATAAATAACTTATGTTTTTTATTGTTCGATTTAGCAGATGTTTCCCTGACTCTATTGCCTATGGATACCCCTTCATTTGCACCGCTCTCTTCCAAGCGTGTATCACCGCCCTGTGACAGCGTATTCATGACAATGCTCACCCCCGTGGCATTTGCACGGCGTTTCTCACCCAGCATCTCCTCCATGCTGTAATGGAACTGCCTGACCAGACATAGTATACCTTGTGGCGTCTTCGTGTCGGACATTCTTGCAAACACATCGTCAGCTACAATCTCGCATGACAGTTTATCCAGTTTCTCGCCATACTGCTGCCAAAGTTCCTTCTCAATCTTTTGGGAAATATAGACTTTCTCGATCCGTTTCGACGGCGCTTCTGCAAACATTTTAATTCCTTCCACCACAAAAAGTCCCTGCTTGTTGCGCGCTTTTGCCCTCTGAATAAGTTGTAAAACGTCTTTGACCGATCGATTATTAAAGCTTGTGATCATAGTTTTCTCCTGTTAAATCATAATTTAATATGAGAAAATCTGCTCCGCAGATTATCTTGGGAAGAATGCTTCGCATTCTTCCGCTCTTTGAAGGAATTTCCTATAATATAAAAGCAATTCCCCGCAAACTCATCATCCGCGGGGAATAATAGATGTTATTATATTACAGTGCGAGGATTCTCGCAACTTCATATTGATAGTCATCGATATCTTTCTTCATATTTAATGCTTCCTCAATATCAAAATCAAGGAATACACCATGCTGATAGCCGACTACCCTGTTAGTCTTTCCTTCACAGAGGATATCCGCCGCATAGGCACCCATGATCGAAGCATAGTAACGATCTTTACAGGTCGGCGAACCGCCTCGCTGCATGTATCCTAAGATCGTAGCTCTGGTCTCAATACCGGTAGCCGCCTCAATTCGTCTCGCCATGGAAGTGGAATGCCCGATTCCTTCCGCATTGATGATAATATGATGGGTCTTGCCGCGTTTTCTGTTGGCAATGATATTGTTGATGATCTGCTGCTCATTGTAATCATATTTCTCCGGAAGCAGAATATCCTCCGCACCGTTGGCGATACCGCACCACAACGCAATATATCCGGCATTTCTGCCCATAACCTCAATGATACTGCAACGCTCATGGGAGGAAGAAGTATCCCTGACCTTATCAATTGCCTGCATAGCCGTATTGATTGCCGTATCAAAACCGATCGTATATTCCGTACATGCAATATCCAGATCGATGGTTCCCGGAATACCTATTGTATTGATTCCATGTCTGGCGAGTGCCTGTGCACCGCGATAAGAACCGTCCCCTCCGATTACGATCAGTCCGTCGATTCCATGCTTCTTACAGATATCCGCACCCTTCTTCTGTCCTTCCTCCGTACGAAACTCCGAACAGCGTGCAGTACCCAAGATCGTACCACCCTGCTGGATCGTATCGGATACCGACCACCTTTGCAGATCTATGATTTCTTCGTTCAAAAGCCCTCTGTAGCCTTTCTTAATTCCTTTGACATTGACGCCGTTTGCAAGCGCTTTTCTGACCACCGCACGGATAGCCGCATTCATGCCCGGCGCATCGCCGCCACTTGTCAGAACACCTATCGTCTTAATCTGTTTCGCCATATCTACACCATGCCTTTCTGCTCTGATTTCTATCTGTATTTTACTCTAAAGAAGTAGGCTTTTCAATATTTTTCCTGTAAATTAACCTCTTCAACTTACACAACCTTCACATTCTCCTTACCATACAACTCTGCCAAACGCCCTGTCAGTTCCTCTCCGGCATCCACATTCCAGTTACGGGGAAGCGGGTTCATCGATTTCGGATTCTCCACATAGATCACCACACTGTCCTTCCCCTCCGATTGCCGCAGAGCATCGAACAGCTCTTCTTTACGACTCTCATAAGCTTCTTTCGATGGAAACTTTATCCAAAGTTTTCTGGATACATCCTCAAAAGGCGTGATCTGCTCACAGATCAGTTTACCGTCTTTTTCCTCCTCCACGGAAACGCGCCCCTTGATGAAGACTTTGCTGTCCTCCGTAATACGGCTGCCGTATCGCTCATACTGCCCCGGAAAAACGATTACTTCAACGCTTCCTACCAGATCTTCCACCTGCAAAAACGCCATTACCTTCTCATTCTTCGTGTATTTGATCTTTTTCTCTGCAACCATGCCGCCTATTGTGACAGTTCTGCCGTCTACGACCGCCGTCTCCCCTGTCTCCTCGTCCAGCGCAAAGTCCGCCGTTGTGTTGGTGATATTCTTGCGCCACATCTCCTGATACTCCTCAAGAGGATGTCCGCTGATATAAATGCCGAGCACTTCTTTTTCAAAAGCCAGCTTCATCTCCTTGGAATATTCACCCACATCAGGCAGCTTGACCTCAAAATCTTCTTTCTGTTCCTCGGACACAATATCAAAAAGGGACATTTGTCCCGCCATATTATTCTTTTTGTCATGCTGGATCGCATCCATGATCTGGATGTACACACTCATAAACTGTTTGCGCGTGCCGCCCAGACTGTCCATTGCCCCTGCTTTGATAAAATGCTCGATCGCCCGCTTGTTCACTTCCTTATCTGCTATGCGGGTTATAAAATCCTTGAGATTCGTATACAGCCCACGCTCCCTGCGCTCCGCGACTACAGCATCAATCACCGGACGCCCGACACTCTTGATCGCCGTCAGCGCATAGCGTATCTGATTGCCCGACACGGAAAAGCCGACCTCACCCTCATTGATATCAGGCGGAAGTATCTCTATCCCCATACTTCGACAGGTCATGATATATTCCGAAACTTTATTCGGATTATCTATGACCGAGGTGAGCAGCGCCGCCATAAACTCTACCGGATAATAATATTTCAAATACGCCGTCTGGTATGCCACCACCGCATAACATGCCGCATGTGACTTATTAAAGGCATATTTGGCAAAATCCATCATCGTATCATAGATATGATCCGCCACCTGCGCGCTGATGCCGTTCGCCACACAGCCGGGCACTCCTTCCTCCGGATTCCCGTAAGTAAAATTCTTCCGCTCCTGCTCCATCACATACTGCTTTTTCTTACTCATGGCACGGCGCACCAGATCGCTTCGTCCCATGGTATAACCGCCCAGATCCCGCACGATCTGCATCACCTGCTCCTGATAGACGATACAGCCGTAGGTGGGCGCCAGAATCGGCTCAAGCTGCGGACAGTCGTAGGTGACGGAGTCTGGATGATTTTTTCCTTTGATATATTTGGGAATAAAATCCATCGGTCCCGGACGGTACAGGGAAATACCCGCAATCACATCCTCCAGGCTCTGTGGTTTCAACTCCTTCATGAACCCTTTCATACCACCGCTCTCAAGCTGGAACACACCATCCGTCTTACCCGTTCCGATAGACGCAAGCACCGCCGGATCGTTGTAATCGATTGCATCGATATCAATATAGTTTCCTGTGCTTCTCCCTACCATCTCCACCGCGTTCTGAATGACCGTCAGCGTGCGCAGTCCCAGAAAATCCATCTTGAGAAGTCCGAGTTCCTCTATAGTCGTCATCGTAAACTGCGTAGTAATGGAACCGTCTGACCCACGGGATAGAGGCACAAACTTGTCCGCCGCATCAGGGCAGATCACAACGCCCGCCGCATGCATCGATGTATGTCTCGGAAGTCCCTCAAGACGTTTGCTCATCTCGATCAGCGTGTGCACCTGCTCGTCTTCATTGTATAATTTCCGAAGTTCCGGGTTCATTTCCAGCGCTTTTTTGATCGGCACACCCTGATTTTGCTCATTTGGAATCATTTTGGCAATAGAGTCCACAAAAGAGTACGGCAGATCCATCACACGTCCCACGTCCCGGATCACACCTTTTGCCGCCATCGTACCGAACGTTACAATCTGCACCACCCTGTCCTTGCCATATTTACGGTTGACATGATCAATTACTTCCTGCCTTCTCTCGAAACAAAAATCCACATCGATATCCGGCATGGACACACGCTCCGGATTCAAAAACCGCTCAAACAACAGGCTGTATTTAATCGGATCGATATTCGTAATTTTCAGACAGTAAGACACGATACTACCCGCCGCCGAGCCACGTCCCGGACCGACAGCAATGTCATTTTCTCTGCAATAGTTGATGTAATCCCACACAATCAGGAAATAGTCCACGAACCCCATGTCCTTAATAATACCAAGCTCATATTCCAGACGCTTCTGCAATGTTCCGTCATCATCGGGATACCTCTGCGCCATACCGTCCTGACACAATTTGTTCAGATAAGTCCACGAATCGTATCCTTCCGGCACTTCATAGTGAGGCACTTTGTACTTGCCGAACTCGATCTCCACATGACATCTGTCCGCAATCCGCTGGGTATTCTCCACCGCCTCCCACGCATAGGGGAAAAGCCCTTTCATCTCCTCCTCGCTCTTCACATAGTACTGCCCGCCCTCGTAGCGCATCCGGTCCTCATCCGCCAGCTTTTTGCCGGTCTGTAAGCAGAGCAAGATATCGTGGGGCTGTGCATCTTCCGCATAGGTGTAGTGCACGTCATTGGTAGCCACAAGCGGAATATCCAGTTCTTTGCTCATATTAAGCAGTGCCGAATTGACCATCTGCTGTGCCGGAATGCCATGATCCTGCAATTCTAAGAAAAAGTTGCCTTTGCCGAAACAATCCTCGTATTTTCTGGCAACTTTCTTCGCCTCGTCGATCAATCCCTTCTGAATATAACGCTGTACTTCTCCCGCCAGACATGCGGAAAGCGCGATAATGCCCTCGTGGAACTCCTGCAAGACTTCCATGTCCACACGGGGACGATAATAATATCCTTCCGTAAAACCACGGCTGACGATTTTTACCAGATTTGCATATCCCGTATTGTTCTCCGCCAGCAGCACCAGATGATAATACCTGTCATCTCCGCCCGTCAGCTCTCTGTCAAAACGGGATCTCGGCGCCACATAGACCTCGCAGCCGATGATGGGATTGATGCCCGCCGCCGTAGCCTCTTTATAAAAGTCAATGACGCCGTACATAACGCCGTGGTCCGTGATGGCCGCACTGTCCATACCCAGCTCTTTGACACGCTTGACATATTCCTTTATTTTATTGGAACCGTCCAAAAGACTGTACTCGGTGTGGACGTGCAAATGTGTAAATGCCATGTGCGGAACCTCTCTTCCTCTTACTGTTTCTTCTGTATCAAACCGCCGGAGCGGCAGCACATCGGAAACTTAAAAGCACTGTAAAACTAACCATACTTTGTCAAAGTTCTTCGCTTGAAGATCCTGCTTTTTAATATAGAAATAAATGCTTCCGCAATCACCGAACATCAACTCATAGTCCTCATTTCCGACCGTTGACATCTGGAATAACAACTCCCATTCTTTACTGCCTTTCATTAATTTTTCCCGTTGTTCATCTGTAATTTCAGGAACATTGCCGCAGTAAATTCCGTTGCATACTTCTTCACATTCCAACAACATATCTCCCTGAATCAGATTGGCATACCCCAACAGCTTGGAGACCTCTTCCTTGTCCTCATCATCTCCTTCATAGCCGTACAACACTCTTTCCTCATCATAAACATCCCATTCCACTTCCGGAATAGCTTCTGCGATCTCCTCATAATCCGGCAGATCCATTTGCGCACTAAAAGAAAGTGCAAATTCCGGTATTACAAAGTCTGCGTTCAGATCCGCTGGAAAATCGATTGATTTCAGATTATCAGTATCTTCTATATAAAATACTCTGGCACATCCCTTATCCTTCGGGTCAAATCCCCATTTCATTGTCTCGAGATCATAAAAGAAATACAGCATTCCCTGATGTGGCAGGCGGTTATCCTTATCATACTCAGCAGTCTCCTCAAGATTAAACTGTGCCAAGAAAGAGAGCGGTCTTTTTTTTACGACACCCTCATAATCCTCTCCCTCGTAGTATGGCCACTCGAAGCCCTCCGGCATATGCGGTTTACCGCCAAATTTACTCTTGCCTGCTGCAACTTCACTCTCCGCCGCATCATAATCGGTTATGATTGCCGTTCTCTTGATTTTCTGAAATAGTTCTTGATAGTCCATGTGTCTGTTTTCCTTTCGTTGTGGTTTGACCGGTTGATTATGAACCATTTATTGATCGTCTATTGATTTTGATGGTATGTCAAAATTGATATGCTGCTCCATGTTTCCACAAATATTTTAACACAAAGATTGTTGGGCGCAAAGGGTCGATTGTTGTTTATACAAAAAAGGAATTGCACTCCCGTTTTGTATAAAGGATCATTATTAAACTTAAAAGCCGCCCTTTGACATTAGGCGGCCCTGTTCTTTAAGCTTATGAATATTTAATTCAGCATCACATTATAACCGCATCTCACGGTATCGCCGCAAAATCAAAAGCATCCGCCAGCGCCTGAAGCCGTTCATCATTTACACCCGTAATATCCGACATATCAAGCAGAACATTTATTGCAACAAATGATTTCTCCCTCTCTACAATAATATGTACATTCGTATCCTCACCGCCCGCAAAATATACCTTTTGTCCTTTCTGTGTCGTATACTCCTGCACACTATACTGCGCAATATCTCCTATATTCAGATATGCGGAAACAAAAGAACCCTTTGCGACACGCGAAAACTGGTAAGATGCCTCAAAAACCGACGAACCCGCTATCACAGCCGTTCCCTCCATAAAAAAAGTTCCGTCGTCGTACATATAGCAGTCCATAATATCCTGCTTCACATTTTCTGACGATCTGATGCAGAAATCTCCAAGTCCCGCCTTACCGCACAGCTCATCGTAATCATCGAGAATCTGAAAACCGCTCAGCTTGGAAAGTCCGTACTTTGCACAGATTTCTTCTATCTTTTCTTCCATCTCCGTCGAGTAGCAATTATATGCTTCATACTCATACCCTTCCTCATTCGGTTCATCTCCGACCTGTGCAAGTATTGTTCCATCCTTATCATATTCCTCCCAGAAATTCTCCCACTCCATACATGCCTGATATTCAGGGCTGTCCGTTAGCGGCTTCAATAAAGAAATGTCGCCCTGCTGTGTCATTTCCTGCCCTGTGCCGGACTCTTGCGGCAACTCTTCCGACGACCCATCTGCCGTCTGTACTGTCTCATCCATTGTCTGACTCACCGCCGCTTCCGTCTGCCCACTGTCATCTGCCGAAGCGTCCTCTGTCTTCTGACAGGCTGTCAGTCCAAATAACATTATCGCTATCGTTAAAATAACTCCTGTATTTCTCCTCTTCATACTGTACTTCCTTCCGCATTTTTTCTAAAGATCTTTATACCTTTTTCAAGTATCAAAAAGCTCCGTAATCCCCCCTTCTAAGGAATCGTCCCAAAGTCAAACAGCTCCGCCAGTTCTTCCAGCGTTCCATCGCTCATCTCAAACGTATCTGACAGCAGATCGCCCAAAACATTGACTACGATAAAAGACTGCTCCCTCTCCACAACAATCAGCGCTTTTGAACTGCCGTTTGCTAACAGTACACCCTGTCCATTCTTTGTCGTATAACCCCATTCGCGGTATTCCTCAATCTCGCCGACATTCAGCGTAACCGGATTAAAAGAGCCTTTCATTGTCCGCTCGAACTGATAATCTGTCACGCACAGAAACTCCGAACCTTTCCATGCGACTTTCCCGTCCATCTCAAAAGATCCGTCGTCGTGCAGATAAGCACTGTCAAACTCCCATCTCACATTGCTGTCCACGCCTTTGCACAAGTCTCCGATGCCCGCACGCCTACACAAATCGTCATAATCCTCGGCAACATAGAAGCCTGTCAGTTTCGATAAACCAAACTTCCCGCAAAGTTCATCTACCTTGTCCGCCATCTCCTGTGTATAGCAGTGATAGACCAGCTCATATTCCTCGGGCAGCCCCGCAAAACCGTTTCCGATTTTGGCAAGCATTTCTCCGTCTGTGTCATATCCGTCCAGAAACTCCTGCCATTTGCTGCTTGCCATATATTCCGGGCTTCCCGCTATCCCACCCAGAGAAATGATGTCCACCTCTTTTTTAGGAATATCTGCTTCTGTTATCTCATCCGGCAGATTGTCCCGCTCAATTAGGTCGAGAACGATTTCATTCCCTGTATGAAGGTCTTGCAGTCTGTAGACATAAACGGCATACACTGTCGTAGCCACAAGCAGGCTGCCTGCTATGACTGTCGCCAGAAGCACGCCTGTCCTCGCATGATATGCGCTATTTTTTTTCAAAAGTTTTCTCCCCCTTAACAATTGATTTCGTACTGTTGACTCCGAACAATGCAGCATATCCGCAATCTCCGAAGTACTGTATCCTTCATAATAATACAGATAAATGACCTGTTTATACTTGACCGGAAGAGCCATCACCCATTCAAGAACTCTGTCATCTTCTTTCTGACGACACCGTTTCCTGTTGGAAAAAAGCCGTAATATTTTCCAGTCTTCTCTTCCACCGTCTCAGTTCATCTTTGCAGGTATTGGATGCTGTTACAATAAGCCACGCCTTCTCGTGCTCCTCCGATTCAAACTGTTTTTTGCAAGAAATCAATTTCAAAAACGTCTCTTGAACCATATCCTCCGCGTCCTCCTCATTTTTCATAAAAGAAAAGCAGACACGGTATACGGTATGAAAATGACGGTCATAGATCTTTGTAATTTCTTCATCCATACACAGCGAAGAGTCCATTTTGTTTCACCTCCACTACAGATACGACCGAGAGTTAAAAAATGTCGCAAACCGAAAAAATTTTTATAAATTTTCACTCCGTTTCTTCCTATACGCATTTGGACTCATATGATAATGCTCCTTAAATTTACGACAGAAATATCCGGCACTTGAAAAACCTGTCTTCTCCGCGATGGCGGCCACCGATTTTTCCGTGGTATAGAACAGTTTGCTTGCACATTTCAGGCGGTACTGTATCAAGTAGGAAACCTGTGAAATATGAATACCGGTCTGAAAAATGTTGAGCGCACTGCTTTTGCTTATAGAAGCTGCTGCCGCGATTGCTTCCAGGGTGATCTGTTCATCGTAATGATCGTGAATATATTGCATCATAAGCTGAAGTTTCGCCATCCTGTAATCTGCATGGCGTATACCTGAATCGGTAAAAGACGCGTTCCAGTGCTCTAACATGATCTCCCACATCTTCAAGAGGAGCTGCACCGTTTGTAGTGATGACCGGAAGCACATACTTTTCATAGATCAGACTTTCCTCTGCGGCAAGCAGAACCGGCAAAAACACAATGTTCGGCGTCAAGACATTTCCTTTGTGCGCCTCGTAGCGATGCAGAACACCGCTGTTGACAAACAAGCCATATCCGCCCGACAATTCTATCTTTTCCTCCCTTTATTCCAAATTGCGCTCCCGTTAATTTGTGATATTGTACCATAAATATCCGATATAATCCAATCCGAAAGGAATAGGTATGATCATGGATAATAAATATAGCAAAAGCATTACCGTCTGCTTTGTAGGATATATCGTTCAGGCAATCGTCAATAACTTTTACCTAACTTTGTACCGCTTCTGGTAGATTTGCTCTCGGCAGGATTTGTAGATAAGATTGGCTATCGCATTTCCATGGTCGCCGCGCATGTATCATCGGCGTTGGGCATCGTCATTTTGATGATTCTGCCGGAACCGTTACCGTCATCGTTTATCGGAATCCTGATCGCGGTTATGATCTACGCCATTGGCGGCGGACTCTTAGAAGTTCTCGTAAGCCCCGTGGTGGAGGCGTGCCCGTCTGATAATAAAGAAAAAGCCATGCGTATGCTTCATTCCTTTTATTGCTGGGGACATGTCGGAGTCGTGCTGATCTCCACCGCATTCACAAAAGTCCCCATCGCGTCGCTTCTTGAAGAGGGAGAGACCGGCTATGGTATGAAAGATTTATTTGGCATGAAGATATTCTGGATACTGATGATCATGATGATCTGCGCCAGAGCAAGCGAACAGGCGGTAAGCTAGTGGGCTTCCACTTTTGCGGAGCAGGGGCTTGGCATCTCGAAAACAGCCGGCGACCTTGCAGGTCCAATGGCGTTCGCTATCCTGATGGGAACCGCCAGAGCTTTTTATGGAAAATACGAGGATCGGATCAATCTGGATCATTTTATGATCTACAGCAGCCTGCTATGCATCCTCTCATACCTTGGCATGTTCCGGCGGTCCTACGCTGGTTGATTTTATATCAAGTAAGCTGAATGGGGATTTGAAAGCGGGAATCCTCGTCGAAATCATTTTCCCGATTTTATTGTTGATTGGGGTTATGTTGTGTAGAAAATTGAATAAGAACGATTGACAATTTGAAATTAGAAAATCCAATGCATATACAATAGTAAATGACATAACATATCATTAAAGAAGCAGTTGCCTGGAAACTCCAAACAACTGCTTCTATATTTACTATATTACAAACATTTCTTAAGCTCATCCACCTTATCCAATTTCTCCCAAGGCAGATCCAGATCGTTACGTCCGAAATGTCCGTAAGCCGCTGTCTGTTTGTAGATCGGACGGCGAAGGTCAAGCATCTTGATGATTCCTGCCGGACGAAGGTCAAAATTGTCGCGAACAATATCAACCAATTTCTCATCGGACACCTTACCGGTTCCGAAAGTATCTACCATAACAGATGTAGGCTGTGCCACACCGATCGCATAGGACAACTGAATCTCACACTTATCAGCAAGCCCTGCCGCTACAATATTCTTTGCCACATAACGTGCCGCATAAGCCGCGGAACGGTCTACCTTCGTGCAGTCCTTGCCGGAGAAAGCGCCGCCGCCGTGACGGGCATATCCGCCGTATGTATCTACGATGATCTTACGTCCTGTCAGACCTGCATCACCGTGAGGTCCGCCGATTACGAAACGTCCTGTAGGATTGATAAAGAACTTGGTATTGTCATCGATCAGCTCCTTCGGAAGAATCGGATCAAACACATACTTCTTGATATCCTCGTGAATCTGCTCCTGTGTCACATCATCATCATGCTGGGTAGATAAAACAACTGCCTCCAGTCTTACCGGCTTGCCAGCCTCATCATATTCTACGGATACCTGACTCTTGCCGTCGGGTCTTAAATATGTAAGTGTGCCGTCTTTACGCACTTTGGTAAGCTGTAATGCCAGTTTGTGTGCCAGAGAGATCGGATAAGGCATATATTCTTCCGTCTCGTTTGTTGCATAACCGAACATCATGCCCTGATCGCCGGCGCCGATCGCTTCGATCTCTGCATCGGACATCTTATTTTCTTTTGCTTCCAGCGCCTTGTCAACACCCATAGCGATATCCGAGGACTGCTCGTCGATCGCTACCAGTACGGCACAGGTATTGCCGTCAAATCCGTACTCGGACTTGGTATAGCCAATCTCTTTGACGGTATCACGCACGATTTTCTGCATATCCACATATGCATTGGTGGTGATCTCGCCTGTTACCAGAACAAATCCCGTACATACAGCCGTCTCGCAGGCAACACGGCTCATCGGGTCTTTTTCCATGCACGCATCCAAAATCGCATCGGAAATCGCATCGCAGACTTTGTCGGGATGTCCTTCAGTTACTGATTCGGAAGTAAATAATCTTTTTTCCATTTTTGTTCTCCTTTTTGTATATTTGTTGTAGACTGCGCATAAGCAGACTCAGAAGACTCCGTCTTCCTCGTTCGCGTTGCTCGTCGTAAGCCCTGTTAATCATGCTTTCATGCAAGCATGACGCATGCTTCACATGTCTTCCAGCTCTGCTTATGCGCGAAAAATCCGCTTACCTAAATAAGCGGACCTGACAAGTCGATAATCAAATCCTCTTATTGTTCGATCTGCCATATGACAGTATTTTCGCTCAGGTTGGCACCTTCCTTCACAGGGGTTGCCGTGGCTTCACAGATCCTATGTATCTCCACCACTCTGAATAAGAGAAAACATCACAATATGGAATTTTCATATCTGTAGATAACATACACCTATATAGAGCATATGTCAAGCTATTAGCCTACTTTCAATTTAAATTTCTGCAAATCCCTCTCGGTGGACACTCTATCGATCTGTGCGCCAAGCATCTGCAGTTTCAGATGAAAGTCTTCATAACCACGTTCAATATACTTGATATCGTCCACGGTGGTGATTCCCTCTGCAGCCAGCCCTGCTATCACAAGCGCCGCGCCGGCTCTTAAATCGGGCGCCGTAATACTCGCACCGGTATACTGCTTCACACCATCGATGATCGCCGTGTTACTCTCCACCTTAATATTGGCACCCATACGGGTCAGTTCATCCACGTACTTAAATCTGTTCTCGAAGATGCTCTCCGTCACAATACTTGTCCCAGCTGACAATCCCAGCGCAACTGTAATCTGCGGCTGCATATCCGTAGGGAAACCCGGATAAGGAAGGGTCTTGACATGTGTATGTCCGAGCGGTTTGGAAGCCACTACCCGGACGGCATCATCAGATTCTTCCAATTCACAGCCGATCTCAAGCAATTTAGCGCTGATGGACTCCAAATGCTTCGGAATCACGTTCTTGACTGTCACATCACCTTTCGTCACCGCCGCCGCAAACATAAATGTACCCGCCTCGATCTGATCGGGAATGATGCCATACTCTGTACCATGCAGTTTCGAAACTCCTTTGATCTTAACCACATCAGTACCCGCGCCCTTGATATTTGCACCCATACTGTTTAGGAAATTGGCAAGATCAACGACATGGGGTTCCTTCGCCGCATTCTCAATTACAGTCTGTCCTTCCGCCATAACCGCCGCCATCATCACATTCATGGTAGCGCCAACCGAAACCACGTCCATATAAATATGATTACCGGTCAGTCTCTCCGTCTCCGTAATGATCAGACCGTGCTCGATTCTGACATTGGCACCCAGAGCACGAAAACCCTTGATATGCTGGTCAATCGGTCTAAGTCCGATATTGCATCCTCCCGGAAGCGCAACTTCTGCTTTCTTGTATTTACCTAATAACGCACCTAAAAGATAATAAGATGCTCTGATTTTCTTGATATAATCGTCCTCTATAATCAAGTCATTGATATGAGAGGCGTTGATCTTAACCGTATGTCTGTCTGTCTTGTTGATGATAACACCGATGCTTTCCATCGCCTGCATCAACACATTGGTGTCTCTGACATCCGGTACATTCTCTATCACTACGGTCTCATCCGTCATAATGGCCGCAGCAAGAATAGCCAGCGCCGCATTCTTGGCACCGCCGATCTCCACTTCGCCGACTAACGGATTCCCACCTTTAATCGCATATTGTTCCATAATTGTCCCCTGTATATTAAACGAAATAAAATCTAAATCAATCAACTAACTGTCCGATCATTGATATATAACTCGATCGATCAGAACGAAATCTTTTCATAAAAACATTAAAACAATTAACTAACAGTATACCATATTTTACATATTTGTAAATGGGAATCTACGTTCGACACCAAAGCCCGCGTCGCAAACGCCTTAATTCAAGTAGTTGAGCGGGTTCACCTGCGTACCGTTAATCAGGATCTCAAAATGCACATGCGGCCCCGTGCTCACGCCCGTATTACCACTAAGAGCAATCTTCTGACCCTGACTGACAGTTTGTCCCGGTGACACGAGCACTTTACTCAAGTGTCCGTATCTGGTCTGTCTGCCATCCGCATGGTTGATATACACCACATAGCCGTATCCGCTTCCCCAGCCTGCCTTCACAACAGTTCCTGCGGAAGATGCCATAACCGCAGTACCTGTCGGAGTAGCCCAGTCGATTCCCTTATGATAGCTGCTGGCTCCTCTCGTGGGCGCCCTTCTTCTACCGAATCCGGACGACTGACGTCCTCCCGAAATCGGCTTAATATAAGTTGGCGGAATCTTCGTTCCCCGCTCCACGATCTTGGGTACTGCTTCATATGTGATCTCTTCTTTTAAAATATCACGCGCCAATTCTTCATTATTTCGGTACGAAACATTCGCCACTACGATACGATGTCCTGCTGACGGCTCCTGCAAAGTCTGTGTCTGCGTGGTATACCAGTCATCATTATCTACATATATGATGTCCGCCTCATAATCTTCCTCATAGTATACCTCTTCTGTACGCTCCACTGAAAGTTCCGGCTCCGGTACGGTAACGATCAGTTCATCCCCTACACGGATCATAGAATTTTCATTCTCTATCGTGTCGTTCATCGCAATCAGATCCGCCAACGGTATCTCATTTTTCTCCGCAATCTGGGAAAGCGTGTCGCCGGATACCACTTCATAGATCTGTTCTTTTTCCTGTTCCTTCGTCACCTCTTCTATCGCCTGTGAAAGTGAAGTGATCTCATAGTCCTGCAAATAGGACTCTACCACTTCCACCGTATCACCGAATTCTAATGACTTAAGTCCAAGTTCATAGTCTGAGAAATCTTTCTCCACGGCAGGCTCGATATCCGCAAACATTTCATCCAGTGTCGCATTGATACCCACACTGGTCATAACTTCCTCTGCCGCTTCCTCCTGTTCCTGCTGCTCTTGTGCAGAATAGATCTGTGTCGTCAGCACATTTAACTCTCTGTCTCCGTCAAGCACCAGATCCACGTAGTACTCATTTTCGCTGTCATATTTATTGATAGATGCCTGCAACAGCGCCAATACTTCTTCCGTACTGGCAAGATTAACAGTATACTCATTGATCTTCACGGTGTAGGAACGATTCAACGTCTCCTTGACACTTCCTCTAAGCACCGTCGTCATATTAGCTGTTATGACACTCGCGTCATCTATAGTGCCCCAGAGAACCTCTTCGCCCTCGTAGCTTATCTCACTGTCCGCAAGTACAAGTTCATCACTTGTTCCCGCCAATTTTTTCCTCGCCGCGATCAGACAACTATCCACTTGATCCGGATCACCCACGATACCTACCTGCGTACCGTTCAGATACACGGTAAAAATATTGTCGCCCGTATTTTCCAATTTCTGATAACTCGGAAAAAACAGTATAGCGACTAAGATTGCAAACGTTGCAACCTTAATATATGCAATTTTCATTTTTTTATAATGTCTTGTAAGTAATTTCATCATATATTCATCTGTCTCTTTATTATTTATAGGAAGCGCCACTTTTGTAACAAATTCGTAACATTTTCTATTCTATCAGTATTTCCATGAAAAGTAAAGTAATGTATAATTCAGGTATGGATAAAATAATTTTTCACATAGACGTCAACTCTGCTTACTTAAGCTGGAGCGCCCTTGAAAAACTGCATAACGGCTCTGATGTCGATCTTCGCACGATCCCTGCCGTCATCGGAGGCGATATGGCGAAACGGCACGGTGTTGTACTGGCAAAGTCTATTCCTGCCAAGGCATACGGCATTGTCACCGGCGAGCCGATCGTCAATGCCCTGCGCAAATGTCCGAACCTGACACTCGAATCACCGGATCACAAGCTGTATAGCCGCAGAAGTCACGAGTTAATGACACTTCTGTCAGATTTTTGTCCCGACATTGAGCAAGTCAGTGTGGACGAGTGCTATATGGATTATACTCCTATCCGGAATCGTTATCCTTCCCCGGAGGCTGCCGCCCATCTGATCAAAGACCGTGTCAAGGAACAGTTAGAGTTTACTGTAAATGTGGGGATATCCGACAGGAAAGTTCTGGCAAAGATGGCTTCCGACTTTCGCAAGCCCGATCTGGTACACACTTTATATTCCCATGAGATTCAAGATAAAATGTGGAAACTTCCGGTGTCTTCTCTTTTTATGTGCGGTCATTCCAGCGTGGAGACCCTGCACAAATTGGAAATACTTACCATAGGCGATCTGGCGCGCGCAGACCGCTCTATCATCGAGGCGCATTTAAAGAGCCACGGCACACTCCTCTGGGAGTATGCCAACGGCATCGATGATTCAGAGGTCGTCACCGTCCACTCTGATGCCAAGGGAATCGGTAACTCGACTACCTTAGGTCAGGACGCGGAGGACAAGGAGACGGCATACCGCGTCCTTTTGTCTCTTGCCGAATCCGTATCCCGTAGACTGCGCGACGTAGGTCAGTCCGCTTCCATGATCAGCACAGAGATCAAGTATAATACTTTCAAAAAAGTGTCCCACCAGACTACACTTTTTACGCCTACTAACCAGACTGATCTGATCTATCAGACAGCCTGTGCCCTTTTTGATGAGATCTGGGACGGAACCCCGGTACGTCTTCTCGGTATCCGTTCCTCCAAGTTGGTTTCCATTAAAGAACCCGTACAGCTATCTCTCTTCGATCTGCCCGAAAGCGTTCAGACGACAGCCCCCTCGTCACGCACTGCCCCTTCTTCCAGGAAAAAGGAACAGTTGGACGCCGCTCTCGATTCCATCCGAAAACGCTACGGCGCCGATGCCGTCGTCCGCGGCAGCCTGATCGCATCGCCAAAATCCGCAAAAAAACTGCCGCCCGATAGCGGCGACTAAGCGAATACTTCTACAACAAAAAAGAACCGCATCAACGGTTCTTCTTAGTTTTCTTAACACTGTACCCGAAACTTCCGATCTCTTTCCCCACCGAAAGGTATCTTCCATGGGAATAGACCAACGGTTTTGCATCATTCAAATGAAATCTTCCGGTCTGATCCATATACTGTTCATCCGCATGAACCGCCAGCACATCTGCCAGAAACATATGATGTGTGCCCAGTTCCAATTTCTGCGTCACTCTGCACTCCAGATTCACAGGACTTTCCGCTACCATAGGCGCTCCAACATGTTCTCCGGCAACGGGCGTCAGATTCATCTTCTGCCACTTATCTACATCCCTGCCACTTTTGACGCCGCAATAATCCGTGGCGTATGCAAGATTCTCTGTGGTCAGGTTGACTACAAACTCTCCCGTCTCTTCTATCATATGGTAAGAATACCGCTCCGGTCTGACAGAGATAGATACCATAGGTGGATCTGAACAGATCGTACCCGTCCATGCCACGGTAAACAGATTCTTATTCCCCTCACGGTCAGCCACGCTGACCAATACCGCCGGCAGGGGATACAACATATTGCCCGGCTTCCATATCTGCTTTGCCATAGTTTCTCTCCGCTTAACTAAAATTGAATGGTAATCGAAAATAACTGGACAACAATATCAGCTATGACCCCGAGCATTGTAATAATGGAAATCACCAACGCCGCCTTGCCGATTCCGTTCTTCTCCTGTTTCTTTTCGCTTTGCAGCACTTCTGTCTGTTTGTTTAGTTCGTCAGCCACAGCTGCCTGTACATTGCGGTATACTTTTACATTCTCCCTATGAAGGAAATCATCTGACTGCCTGAACTTTTCTTCCAGAAGTTCCTTGATCTGTGAAAGTTCCTGCTCCTTGTCATCATCCTGTCTGTCAGCAGACTGCATAGCTTCCAGCTTCGCTATACATTCCTTTAAAGTACTCTGAACTTCCGTCACGTTCTCGACTGTCTTTAAATTGACCTGTCTGATCTCCTGCATAAGCTCATCATACGTCTTCATCTGGTCCTGAAGCTGCTCCATCTTAATCGCCTCAGCCGTCATATTTGCACGGATCATTTCCTGTGCATTTCTCTTTTGTGCAAGTTTATCAATAAAAGTATCCATGTTTCTCCTCCGTCCATCGCTTCCGCCATTTTCCATTGTAAAACCCCAAACAACTTACTGGCATTTTAACATCTTTCTAACGACATGACAACCACAAAGCGTATGTATCACAATTTACCTCGTATAATTCCTCCATATTCCGGCATCGACCGTTTTTATATAATTTGCACAACTTTATTCTCCATTTTCCCAATCGATTGTAAATATTAACGATAACTTTACACCAGGTTCATACTTTGTTCACATTTCAGTAGTATAGTTTAACCATAGCAATCAAGCAAACATGTAATGTTTAACATTACACACATAGATAAATTTTTTCATAATAGCCCAAGTGCCGCAAGGTGCTTGGGCACTCCTCATTTTATAGGTACTATTTTCTCTCATAGGGTTCTAGCATCAAAGAGTACGTCAGTAAATTTCCGTCGTCATAAAACAAGGAGCACCGCCCATAACTTAAAATCTGTTATTCGGCGATACCCCTTATCCATCTTAATCAACTCATACCTATCGCATTAATATTCATCCAGCTCCCGCTGTTCGATATGTTGAATCTCTTCATTGAGCGCCAGCATTCTGGCATCCAGATCCGACACCATCTGCGCACACTCTACCAATTCATCTTTGATGTGCTCCGGCGCATTCCCCTCAAATTTGTAGTGTATCTTGTGCTCTAAGCTTGCCCAGAAATCCATGGCAACTGTCCTGATCTGTATCTCCACTTTCGTATCCGCAATACGGTCAGACAGATATACCGGTACAGTCACCAGCATATGATAGCTCTTGTATCCGCTTGCTTTCGGATTGACGATATAATCCTTCACGGAAATCACCTTGATATCACTCTGGTTGCTGATCATCTCCGCAATCTGATAGATATCGGACGAAAAAGAGCAGATCACACGTATACCTGCTATGTCATTGACATAGCGGATCATGTTGTTAATGGTCGATTCATAGCCGTGTTTCTTCAATTTCTTGACAATGCTCTCCGGCGTCTTAATACGCGATTTAATATGTTCAATCGGATTGTATCTGTGTACATGCTGAAATTCATCATTCAAGATCTCCAGCTTCGTGGAAATCTGCTTTAAAGCAGAATTATAGATCAGCGTCACTTCTTTCCAACTGTCTATATCGCCGTCCCTGTCGATTCTTATTTCCATTATTTCCTATTTCCCCCTAAATCCCACCATAAAATTTAAAAAGAAATGAGTGCCCGGAACGCACCCGTGTCGTGTATGCATATTATATCACATCACTTGTCAAAAATGTATATATTATACAAATTTTTCATAAAATTTTAATTTTTATTGTATATTTTTCCATCAAATTTACCTGTCTCCGCACTCAGGCAACAACATATAGCGGGTACTGTCACTACAAAAGGATACATATAGCGTATCAGCACCGTCGGCGAGAGCAGAAGCGTCATATAATAAATAACCAGAAATACGACCGGAAGCAACAATTTGTACTTCCTTCTATAGATCGACACCGCCATGTACATGCATAACATCCACCAATAAAATGCCGGTGCAAAGATCCATCGAATCACGGGCAGTTTCTGATAGCTGTTGTTGGATACGATCCGTTCCATGAACACACGCACCTTCGGCAGATAACTGTGCTCCGTGATCTCGAACCCTGCGGGCATAGTCCTGTTGTCAGTAGAAAGATATCCGAAACCGCTCTCTGTACCCATCCCGTATATTTGCGCATGTGTGCGATCTTCGATAAACCAGTAACCGACGGAATTGTCTAAAAAGGCGTCTATATAGATTTGGGGATGTTTCACCCCTAATTTTATCCATGTTTTAATCAAACCTGCCGGATCATCATGGATCACCGCACGATTTTTGACGGGATCCGCAAGGTAAGGATCATACGCTGCAAAAACCCATTCCGAAGGCAGATATTTCTCTAATTCCTGACGCATCTCGGGCGCCAATGTTTCTTCCGCTTTTACTCTGGTACGCGCCATCTGCTGTAACGGTACGCTGAGCATCTCTCTCGGACTGCCGTTATAAGCCCCTGTAGCGGTTTTAAGTGCTGCACTTCCTGCCGCAAACAAAATAAACGCCGCCATAGTACAAATCAGATATTTTTTCCACATGACACGCATGTCACTTCTCATACGATACAGCCCGAAGGCTACAATAGGCAGCGTAACGATAAATGCATACACTGCGTTGTTTCTGAATAGCAAAAGCAGCACCGACCAAAGAATATACAGAAGCCAGCCCATATTGTCTATGCCATTTCTTCTGCCATCTGCATCGCCATCCACGCCATCGCGCTCATGTCGCGTAACGATTCCATATAGAGCAATCGTATACAAAAGTACAAACGCCGAAAACAGCACATCCTTAGTCGTACTGAGCGCCAGAATCGAATTCGTAGGAAACACCGCGTAAAAAAGCAATAGCGCATTCCTCAGACATGCCGGAACATTTTTGCGGTATAAATAGGAGATCGTATATCCGAAAACTGCCGCCATAATCGCCATCTGTACAACGGAATGTACCGCCATTCCCGCCGGATATGAACCGGGAAGCTTATCGCCCAGCTTAAAAAAGGCTCCTAGAAATAGTGTATGAAGAAGCGGGTGATGCGTGCTGTAATCATGTGCAATTACCTGATAAAGCTGCCCTTCCGCATCATATGCAAACACCGACGGATAATAGGCTAAAAAGATCGGCAGCCAGCATAAAAAAATCACACCGCTGCTAAACAGCCATACCTGCCAGTTCTGATATTTTTTTGCTTTATCAGATTTCCTATGCAGTAATTCCTGCACTTTCGGGAACCCCTGCAGAAAAGGGGCAACGCAGGATGCCGTGAGGATTGTCAGGAATCCGATCTGTGCTATGATCTCCGGCAGATCCCCTAACCCTGCAAGCGCAGTTTCGTCACGCCGCATACGACACCCAAGCACATAAGCTGCCGCCATAGCTGCGCCCCACACAAGTGCATGTACTTTCAGCCTTCTCTCCTGCTGTCCCAAAAATCTGTCGATCAACAGATAGCACACTACAATCCCCGCACCGCCAAACAGCATGACAATAAATCTGTCAGCTGATTTCGTCCACATCTCCAAAGATACCGCCAAATTAATATTTATGACGGATAGTACCAAAGATATGACACTTTTTATATATTTATTTTTCGCCCACTTGATTATATGTTCCTTCACGCCCTGTTTCCCTTTATCATACGTTCACTGACCGCCATACTGTCACGGTCAGTATATCATTTTAATCAGTGTACCATTTTATATAGAAAAGAAAAAGTGTTTACTTTTGACGGCAGGATTTGTATAGTATATAAAAAGGAGAGATTGACTATGTTTCGTCTGTGGGCAAAAGAATTTAAAGATAATCATATGTTAAAGGATACCGTCATCGCAGATTCTTCTGATGATACGCGTACCCACAAAGTGTTTCACGCTCTGGATGAGGTATGCTACCAGTTTGATCTTGGTAAGCCTATCTGGCTCGATTCTACCGTTCAGGACTTCAAGCGCCACGATAAAGCCAGGTTCACGCAGGATAACTTTATTGAAAGCATAGATTTCGATTTTCTGGAAATTCATGTTATCGAAGAGGACTGATAATTCCTACCAAAAATCAGTTCTGTCTTTAAAATATATCCAAACATTTCTAATAATTTCATGGTAATGTTATGCATAAACCCATTGACTTTGCGCACTTTAAGTAGTAGTATTACAGTATATTATATGTAGTTTTCAATACTACATATCGCAGTTTAATATGCTCGCATGAGGAAATAAAAATATTTTCTTCCACGCTGCATTCAACATCTGTATTCTGTGACATATCATGAGGATTATATAGAAAGAAGGGATTATCTATGCAAATTACAATTCGTGAACCCGGAAGCGCTATCACACATTTTATCGGGATGATGATGGCGATTGTCGCAGCAACGCCGTTGATGGTCAAGACAGCCACAGATTCAAACCCCACGGCTTTTGTTGCAATGGCAGTATTTATCGGCAGTATGGTGGCTCTGTACGGCGCCAGCGCCATATACCACAGCGTTACCGTCAAAGAAGGGGTTTTAAAAATATTCCGCAAATTAGACCATATGATGATATTTGTTCTGATCGCAGGCTCTTATACTCCCGTGTGTCTCGTCGTTCTTGGTGACAAACTCGGCTATACGCTTCTCGCTGTCGTCTGGGGAATCGCCATCATAGGCATGATCACCAAGGCATGTTGGATTACCTGCCCGAAATGGTTTTCATCTGTGATCTATATTGCTATGGGCTGGGTGTGTCTTGCTGTTTTCGGAACACTTCGCAGCAACTTATCGCAGGGTGCATTTATGTGGCTCCTTGCAGGCGGCATCATCTATACAGTAGGCGGCATCATCTATGCTCTCAAACTGCCAATTTTCAATTCAAAACATAAGAACTTCGGCTCCCACGAAGTATTTCATTTGTTCGTGATGGGCGGAAGCATCTGCCACTTCATATTTATGTATCTTTATGTGGCGTAACAACAAGAAAATCGCTTCGCGATTATCTTGGGAAGAATGCTTCGCATTCTTCCGCTGTATCGGGAAATTTCCTAATTACAAACCCAAAAAGAGAAGCCGGACATCTTAATCGTCTCGTCTTCTCTTTTTTCATTAAAATTCTCCGGCTTATTACTTAATCATCATACCCGTTCGGGTTATTGCTCTGCCATCTCCAGGAATCCGCACACATATCTTTGATGCCGAACTGTGCTTCCCAGCCCAGCTCTCTCTTTGCCTTATCCGCGTTGGAGTAGCAGGTTGCGATATCGCCGGCGCGTCTGTCTTTGATCACATAAGGAATCTTCACCCCGGTAGCTTCCTCGAAATTCTTTACGATATCCAGCACGCTGTAGCCCACGCCGGTTCCCAGATTGTAAATGCAAAGTCCCGCTTTCTCCTCGATCTTCTTAAGCGCCTTCACATGTCCTACTGCAAGATCAACTACATGGATATAGTCGCGCACGCCTGTTCCGTCCGGTGTATCATAATCGTTACCGAATACGCCCAGTTCTTTCAGCTTGCCTACTGCCACCTGTGTAATATAAGGCATCAGGTTATTGGGAATACCGTTGGGATTCTCGCCGATGGTTCCGCTCTTATGCGCGCCGATCGGATTGAAATAACGAAGCAGGATCACATTCCACTCCGGATCTGCCTTCTGCATATCGGAAAGAATCTGCTCCAGCATGGATTTCGTCCAGCCGTAAGGATTGGTACACTGTCCCTTCGGGCACTCCTCCGTGATCGGAATGATCGCCGGATCGCCATATACCGTTGCGGAAGAGGAAAAGATAATATTCTTCACACCATGCTTGCGCATCACATCCACCAACGTCAATGTACCTGCGATATTGTTCTGATAATATTCCCAAGGCTTCTGTACGGACTCGCCTACAGCCTTAAGTCCTGCAAAATGAATACAGGAATCGATTTTTTCCTGTTTAAAGATATTCTCTAAAGCATCTCGATCCAAAATATCAGCTTTATAAAACTTCACTGATTTCCCCGTGATCTTCTCTATTCTCGTAAGAGATTTCTCACTGGAATTAGCCAGATTATCCACAACTACTACATCATATCCGGCATTCTGTAACTCAACCACTGTGTGCGAACCGATATATCCCGCACCGCCTGTAACCAAAATTGCCATTTCAATACACCTGCCCTTTCTCTGTATATTACCTTGTGAAAATGTTAATTAGTTTCGACCACTACACCTTGTCACCAGCGTAACCTGTTCTCGACTTATACATAGTCTACACTCTCACGCACATTCTATACAATAGGATAATGTTAGTCAAACCTGTCGAAATGTTGCAACAGTTCAGCCATGAACTGTTCCTGTTTACAGTTCAATTCCGTTCTCCTTACACAATTCTCTCGCACTCTCCACGGAATCGATACCCGTCTTATTCTTAATCGGTGCAAACTCATGATTTCTGACCACCTCATAAGGCAGACAGGAATCCAGTTCGTGAATCATATCGAGTACAAGCTGCTCAAACTTATAGCCGTTAGGGCTATCCGGCTTCACAGACATACCATTCTCATTCAGATAAGGAATCTTTTTCTCTACGATATGGAGTGGCAGCTTCCTTGCCACGATTTCTTCCAGATCTTTTTCCCGAAAGAGATAATTCAATATAACGCCGAAATTATATGCCGGCTCCCCCTGTTCATCCGTAGCGCTCATGAGTTCCTCCGTCATCTCATAATACTCTACAATGGACGGTCTTCCATCTTCTAAGCAGATTGCGCCAACCTTCTCATCCGGCGCATTCTTCTTGACTACCTTAGCACCCACTGCACTGTTTGTCGCAATAGTAGCTCCTACAAAACACGGATCGGCGATACGCTGCAGCACATTGTCCACCGCAAATACATTCAGCCATTCCACGCCCGCTTCCTTGATTTTATCCGCCACACCCCACTTCATCATGGACAAAAACCAGCCGCCGTTACCGTTGGGAGAGGTGGACATCTTCCATTTTTCTTCCATATATACTTTACCGTCATAATCGGATGCCGGAGCCATGTCCTGCATAAAAAACGTCACATACTCGGAATTATAACCGAAGTAATCTTTTTCCTTAAAAAAAGAAGTGGTAGCTTCATGATTCTTGTCGCTGGTCATCACATAAAGCGGAATCCACGCATCCGCCTGACGTACCACATCCAACAGATTCTCTATCAAGCGCTGAAAGATAAAAACATCCTTGGTCAATCCGATATTGTAGACGCCTTTCGGTGCGTCGGACCCAAGTCTGGTTCCCATGCCGCCTGCAAGAAGCACGGCACCCACTTTGCCCGCTTTGATCGCCTCCAGACCGACCTTCGTATATTCATCCCGCATCTCATTAATCTTTGGAAGCTGCATCACATCAATCGGCGTGATGACTCCCCTCGGATTAAGCTCCTCCTTATTCTGGCTCTGACTAAGCACTTCCAGATCGGTATTAGTGATCTGCTCCAAAAGCGCCTCCTTCTCATATCCGCTCAATTCATCATAATATTTCAGCACATGCAGCTGTCCATATTTCTCCAATTTGTCATAAGCCTCTTGATATCCCATAATCATTTTCCTTTCCACACCTGTGTGTAGTTATTCTTTCCATTATTTTACTATTCTATCACGAACCCCATTTTACCTCAATGCAAATATATGATCTGATATACACGATGGCAATGAGCAGTGCGAAACTGCGTACTACCAGGAGGTTACATTATGAGGAATACAAGAAAACAAGTTCACGCTTCAATACCCATCCACCGCAAACTACGCACAAAACTGATCATATCATTTATGATACCGGTAATCTGCATTATTGTTCTGGGGCTGACATCTTACAGGCAGGCATCCAATGCGATCATTGCCAGTTATGAGGAATCTGCCCAGCAGACAATGACTATGACCAACCAATACATAACTCTGGTCGTCAATACAGTTCGTTCCACATACAAATCTTATCTTTCCGACAACGATCTGACCAACTACTTTAAAGGATTTTTAGACAGTGCCACAGGCAAAACTCTCGTCCGTACATACGAGAAAACGGTCAGCCGTGAAATCAATACCAACTCACTGATAAGAAACCTTTACTTTATAGCCGACGACGCAGCGTCGATCACCAGCACTTCGCCGACCACGGATGCACTGTATACGGCGTATGTGGAAACAGCGGAAGGCGCACAGGTCGCTGACGTGCGCTCCGCCTATTATCTATTCGGTAATATATGCGACGCTGACGAAGCCCTCGGCACAAGCAGTTCTGACTATTCTCTCAGAATAGCCAAATACATGAACAACAGCAAATCCATTATGCTGGTAGATCTTGATAAAGAGATCATCCGTAATTCTCTTGCCACCATGGAGGCAGGAGAGGGCAGCTATGTAGCACTGATCACTCAGGACGGAACGACATTCTACTCTGACGGAACGTCCGATCGTGATTCATTGTTCACCACCTCGGATTTTTATCAAAGAGCACTCGGACAGGAAGAGGCAGGCAAAGAATACGTCACCTACAACGGAGAGCAGTATCTGTTCCTTTACTCTCCCATGTCATCGCAGGATACCATGATCTGTACATTGATTCCCGAATCCACCATTCTGGCACAGGCAGCAGGTATCAAGACAGTCGCGTTTATCCTCGTTGTACTCGGCGTTATCATTGCCGCACTGTTAGGATGTTTGCTATCAGCCCATATCAACGGAAATATTTATCATATATTGAATCAATTAAAAAAGGTAGCCGATGGCGATCTGACTATTCATCTTCAGTCGAAGAGCAAGGATGAGTTCAAACTGCTGGCAGCCGGTGTCAACTCCATGACAGACAGCATGAAGACCCTGATCACCAATGTCACTGAGGCGAGTGATTCCTTAAACCTTGCAGCCGGACAAGTATCTTCTTCGTCCGATACTTTCGTAATGACAGCTGGAGACATTCAAGGCGCTATCTGTGAGATTGATTCGGGTATCTCACAATTAGATTCAAACTCTGCTGACTGTCTGGCGCAGATGGATACATTGTCAGGTAAGATCAATGATGTGTCAAACGGCACTAAAGATATCATTGCACTGACACAGTCTACCGGTTCCTCGATCAATGACGGTATCTCTTCCATGTCTGTCTTGACAGACAGCGCCAAGAAAACATCCGAGATTACGAACAATGTTATCAAAGCAATTGAAGCGTTGGCAGACAAATCCCGCTCCATCGGACAGATCGTTGAGAGCATCAACAGCATCGCCAAAGAGACTAACCTTTTGTCTTTAAATGCTTCCATTGAGGCAGCAAGAGCAGGTGAATCCGGACGAGGTTTCGCTGTTGTAGCAGAACAAATCCGCCAGTTAGCCGATCAGTCCGCACAATCTGCCGGACAGATTCAAGTGATCATAGATGATATTGTTAAGACTACATACGAGGTGGTGGATATCGCCAAAGAAGCCGAGTCTACTGTGGAATACCAGGAAAAGGCTGTGTCACAGACTACCGAGTCCTTCCATGCCATAGACGATCAAGTGCACATTCTCTTAGACTCCATCTCTCAAATTTCCGAGAGTATGCAGAACATGGAATATGCCCGCAGCACCACCTTAAACGCAATAGAAGGTATCTCGGCAATCTCCGCTGAGACTTCCGCCGGCTCAGCTCATGTCAACACGACAGTGACCGCACAGCGTGACGCGATCCAGACATTAGACGCTGCGGCGAACACCTTGCAGGAGCGCGCCGCAGATCTGACAGAACTATTACATAGATTTACGATTTAGCTAAGATTCCCGCCATTATTCTTCGGACATAGAAAAATGCCGGGATAAGGAAAATATCAGCAAAAATCCATGCGAGAGGATTGGCAAAACATACTGCTCTAAAACCAAAGAACGGTACGAGCACAAAACCTGCCAGTCCTCTTGCTAACATCTCAAACGCACCGGCGAATACTGCCAGTTTACTAAATCCCATTCCCTGAATCAGGAATCTGACGATATTGACAAGTGCCAGCGGAAAATAGAACAGCACATTCGTACTGATAAATGCAAAGGCATTATTCAGAATTGCACTTTCTCCCGCATCCAAAAACAGAAGCAGTAGATTTCTTCCTGCCAAATATACGACCCCTATGGCTATTACGGAATAGATCAAACCAAGCAATGTGCAGGATTTGAGTCCTTTATCCACACGTTCCAAATCTCCTGCGCCTACATTCTGTCCACCGTAAGTTGCCATTGTAGAACCCATCGCATCAAAAGGACACATCATAAGCATACTCAGCTTGCTTCCCGCCGTTACAGCCGCGACAGCATCCGAACCGATTCCGTTTACCGCACTCTGTAAAATAACGCTTCCTATCGCAGTGATGGAATACTGGAGTCCCATAGGGATTCCCATATTACAGAGTTTGCCTACACAGTCGCGATTCCATCTCCATTCTTCTCTCGACAACTTCAATATCGTAAACTTTCTATACATATACACAAGACAGCATATCCCCGCTACAGCCTGTGAGACTACCGTAGCAACCGCGGCCCCGGCAACACCCATACGAAATGCGATGATACACAACAGATCCAGAAAAATGTTCAAAATAGCTGCCATCACCAGAAAAACAACGGGTGTTCTGCTGTCTCCCAACGAACGCAGAATCGCTGCTGTCATATTATACAGATATGTAACCGGAATCCCAAGAAAAATAATTACAATATAGCTGTATGACCCGTCAATAATGTTTGCCGGCGTCCTCATAACCTGCAGAATCGGACGACACAGTGCAACCACCAATATGGTCATGACCACCGCAAAGATCATGGCAAGCCAAACGCAGTTTGCCACATATTTACGCAGATTTTCTTCATGTTTTGCACCAAATTCCTGCGCGATCGGAATGGCAAATCCATTACATACTCCCATACAGAATCCGATGATCAGAAAGTTGACAGAGCCAGTGGCACCCACTGCTGCCAGCGCATTCACACCCAGATAATGTCCTACGATGATGGTATCCACCATACTATAGAACTGCTGGAAAAGCAGACCGAACAAGAGCGGTACCGCAAATCCAAGGATCAACCGCATAGGGTTTCCTTTTGTCATATCTTTTTCCATAATAATCCCAACCTTTCTCCTCAGCCCGAATCTCTTCAAAGCAAATCCAACAATAGCACATTCATATTTCATCTGCAATAGTCAATTTACACTAATCAAAATTGTTCTAACCATGGCCAAAATAGAGCAATTTTCTATAATATATATGCAGAACGCCCCGGCACATAAGTCCGAGGCGTCTGCAGTGTAATCTATCGATAAGAACAAAAGGAAGAACTGTATTATTTGGAGAGACGGATCACATTCCAGCTCTTTTTCTCAAAAACTGCCTGTAACACTCCGCCGTCCACTTTGGAATTGCCACCTGTCCTAGGCGCAACATTGTTAGGATTTTCCTCTGTGTTGACAGCCTTAAGATCGTCATTCTGCATAACAATATGCTCTTTCACACGATAGTCTGCATATTGTCTTAAATCCAAGGTTACTTCCATATCTTCTTCCAGATCCTTATTGACTGCAAAGACTACCAGTTCCTCTTTCTCAGCATTCTCCACTACCACACAATCCAGATAAGGCGCTTCACCGTACTGCTTTGCTTCATAGACAGGTGATTTCACGATGGTATTAAGAACGGTACCCTGTCCCATAGTCGCTGCGTGCATATAGGGATAGAAAATTGTCTGTCTCCATGCACCCGTATCAGAAGTCATGATCGGTGCGATTACATTTACAAGCTGAGCCAGACATCCGATTTTCACACGATTCGCATGACGCAGCATAGTGATCAACATACTTCCCACTAACAGCGCATCTTCAAAATTATATACATCTTCCAACTGATGAGGCTTCTGGATCCACTTCTCCAATTTAGTATCCGCTTCATTAGAGTGATACCATACATTCCACTCATCTAAGGAGATATTGATATTCTTCTTACCGTGATGTTTGCCTTTGACATAATCACAGATCGATACGACCGTAGAGATAAACTGATCCAAATCCACGCTGCTTGCAAGGAAATTAGCAGAATCATCGTCTCTGTTGCCATAATACTGATGCATGGAAACAAAATCGATCGTGTCATAACACTCATCCAGCACGGTAGTCTCCCACTCTCCAAACGTAGGCATATGGGAATGAGAACTTCCGCATGCCACCAGCTCGATGGAAGGATCTAAGATTTTCATGACTTTACCGGTCTCATTCGCTATCCTTCCATACTCCATAGCCGTCTTATGCCCGATCTGCCAGGGGCCGTCCATCTCGTTGCCCAGACACCATGTCTTGATGTTATGAGGCTCCTCATAACCATGGGATCTACGCAGATCACTCATCTGTGTACCGCCTTTGAAGTTGCAGTACTCAAGCAGGTCTTTTGCTTCCTGAATCCCTCTTGTTCCAAGGTTGACCGCCATCATGATATCGCTGCCTGCCTTCTTGGACCAGTCCGCAAACTCATTCAAGCCAAACTGATTGGATTCCACAACCTGCCACGCAAGATCAACCTGTGCTGGTCTTAATTCCTTAGGACCAACACCATCCTCCCACTTGTATCCGGATACAAAGTTGCCGCCCGGATAACGCACGATGGGTACATTGCACTCTTTGACCAGATCCAGCGTATCTTTACGGAATCCCTGCTCATCTGCAAAAGGACTTTCCGGCTGATAAATACCTTCATATACTGCTCTTCCGAGATGCTCTATAAAAGAACCGTAAATTCTTTTATCTATCTCGCTTACAATGTACTCCTTGTCAATGATCACCTGTGATTTCTTCATTTCTGTTCTTTTCCTCCATTCTGAAACTTAAGTGTGCGCGGGTTTCTGATACCCATCACGTTTATCCTCCACACACTGTTTTGTTTATTTGTTGCTGTCCGTTTCCTGTTGCCTGGTTGTATCTTCATTCTATCAGAAAAGAAATTGATATCTATATCTTTTCTTCCGTTGTATTTGACTTTTTTTCCGATTATATTTATGATAATTATGTAATACCGACAAATATTGAAAGGAGTTTTTATGCATGTTTCACACCGGCTACTGCGACTATAACCGTTTTAATCCCGATTACGATAAAATTGACCGCCCCGAAGGAAGCGGGGACTATCTGTTCCTATACTTTATGACTCCCATGAAAATTCAGTTGGGCAGGGAAACCATCATAACAAAAGAAGGTGCATTTATGCTCTACACCCCCGGAAAACCGCAGATTTACCAAGCTGTGAAGCGTTTTAAGAACAGTTTCGTTCACTTTACATGCGACGATGATGATTTTCTGAAAACATATGACCTCCCCGTCAACCAGATCGTTTATCTGCCCGACCCCGATTCCATGAATACTTTTCTGCAATATATTTATGTGGAGAGCGTCGGAAAACAGGAACATTACGAAGAACAGATCGATAAATTGATGCATTTGCTATTTATCCTTTTTTCCAGACAATTACATGCCTATCCGGAAAAATCCGCTTTTTCTGCAGATCTCTATGAACAATTTAAAAGGGCCAGAATCGAAATTCTGACCCATATCAATAAAGATTGGAGTGTAGACAATATGGCGTCCCTGACTAATCTTGGGGCAAGCCAGTTCTACAACTACTACCGCCTGTTCTTCAACCGTTCTCCGAAATCTGAATTGCTAGAGGCACGTATCGAACGTTCCAAATACCTCCTGCGCGTAGAAAAGATGTCGGTCGGGCAAGCCGCGGCTATGGCAGGTTTCAACAATCTTTCTCATTTTACGCGCTATTTCAAGAAAGAATGCGGCATGACCCCCTCGGAGTACGGACATTTAGAAGAATGACTTGCGTTCATGCACGAGTTTGCGAACGAGTTTTCCGCAGGAATACTCATAATCTCGCAATCGAGCTATGCTCGATATGTTACAGGAAAATATACTTGCAGACAAACAGCACAGCCAGTATATACATAAGCGGTGTAATTTTCTTCGCCTTACCACAGACCACATTGATCACTACATAAGAGATAACACCAACTGCGATACCCTCGGAGATACTGTACATAAGCGGCATAGCGAGGAGACACAGATATGCCGGTACCGCCTCAGACATATCGTCGAAGTCAATCTGGGTTACGGCTGTGATCATCAGGAATCCTACAAACAACAGTGCCGGAGCCGTTGCGAATCCGGGAATCGCTGTAAAGATCGGTGCGAAAAAGATTGCCAGCAGGAATAAGAAACCTGTTACTACGGAAGCAAGACCTGTCCTGCCGCCCTCCGCAACACCCGCGGAACTCTCCACGAAAGTAGTCGTAGTGGAAGTACCCAGAACGGCACCCGCGCTTGTAGCAATCGCATCCGCCAAAAGAGCCGGTTTGATGCGGGGAAGTTTGCCGTCTTTATCCAACATATCTGCCTTGTTGGCACATCCGATCAGAGTTCCTAATGTATCAAAAACATCTACGAACAGGAATGCAAACACGATTACAATAAAGTCAACGATACGAATGGAACCAAAATCCGCCTTGAAGCATTGTCCAAAAGTCAAGCCAATGGCACTTAGACTAAAACTGCTCCACGAAGGAAGCAGCGAGTAATATCCCGCCTCCGGCGTCACCGTGTACAGACCGGTCAACTGACATATAATACCAAGAATCCACGTTGCAAAAATACCGATCAGAATAGCGCCTTTCACTCCTTTGATATACATGATGGCAATGAGGAATGTGCCGATGATCGCTAAAAGCGCACAGATTCCAGCCGTGTGGAAATCCGCGGTAAAGTCGATCACGGTCACCAACGTAGAATCAGAATTTACCACAATTCCGGCATTCTGGAAAGCAATAAAAGCGATAAATAATCCGATACCGACAGAAACACCCTTCTTCAACTGAAGCGGAATCGCATTAAATATCGCCTCGCGCACATTCGTTACAGATAACACGATAAAAATAAGTCCTTCTACAAATACAGCCAGCAGTGCGATCTGCCATGAATACCCCATAGCACCGCATACGGTGTATGCAAAGTACGCATTCAGACCAAGTCCCGGCGCCAGTGCAAAAGGATAATTGGCAAGGAGCGCCATTGCAAGCGTTCCGATGAATGCCGACAGGGCTGTTGCCATCAGAATGGCGTTGCTGTCCATACCGGATGCGGACAGGATCGACGGATTGACCGCCAGAATGTACGCCATCGTCATAAAGGTGGTGAGACCGGCAACCACTTCTGTCCTGACATTCGTGTTGTTCTCCTTTAGTTTAAACCATTTTTCTAACATCACTTCTCTCCTTTTCTCATAAGCCTACAGCAAACGCTGCATTTATTTGCCTTCATAGATTATGACACTGTCTACGTCGTAGTTTTTCAGGCGCTCTCTGCCTTTAAGTCCTGCCAACTCCATTAGGAAAACAACCTTTACTACCTCGCCTCCCAGCTCTTCAATCATCTGAATGCTCGCCTCAATCGTACCGCCCGTCGCGATCAGATCATCCACAACAACGACTTTCTGTCCGGGCTTGATGGAGTCTCTGTGCATCTCCACCACTGCGCTGCCGTATTCCAGATCATATTCTTTGGATATCGTATCCATCGGCAATTTACCTTTCTTACGCACCGGAACAAACGCCTTGTGCATGGCATACGCGATGGGCACCCCGAAAATAAACCCTCTCGACTCCGTTCCCACGATCACATCAAAATCGATTCCCTCCAGCATTTTCTTCATAGAATCGATTGCCAACGCCAATCCGTCAGCATCCTGCAACACACTCGTCACATCTCGGAAAATAATGCCTTTCTCCGGAAAATCAGGAATGCTGCGTACATAATCTTCCACTTTCTTCATGAGTACCTTCTCCTTATATTTAACTCGAAAATGCAGACCGTGTCTGCTGCCTACTTGGACAGTATAACATATTTCTGCAAAGAAAAATATAACTTTAAGATTTATTCGCACACAAAAAACGCCCGGCATATACATGCCCGGGCGTCTGCATTTCAACTCATTTTTCAAATTTACCAAATTCTATAATTACCGCTCAATGCCAAAAATGCAAAAAGATACAGACAATTATCATAGTATCTGCGGTCTCCTTTTCGCAAGGGTGTTTCCCAAAGCTGTCTGACATGTTGTACCACCCACTCTCCGGCTGCCGCTAAAGAAGCTTGTGCATTCGTTGCAATAATGGCTGTCGGATGAAGCGCTTTCTCAGAAAGCGGCGTACCGTCAATCTCATAGATCCTGTAATCCTGATCCGGCGCATTCACTGCAAAAAAATTCTGTATGCGGTCAGCACATTCCCTCTCCCATTCGTCTGCTCCAAACCATTCATAATCAAGCCCTATATTAGCTGCCACTCTATATGAATCACTGTAAAACCAGTCATGCCGCCCGCCGAACCGTTCATAATCTCCTTTGTGCGGACTACCATCATATTCGGCATATTCCGCCGCAAGCCCCGTTTCCGGATGACACGCCTTTTTCAGATACTCTCTGCTGGCAGCAGCCGCTTCCTTCCAGAAATCAGCATCTTCCTCTTCCGCCCACAGCGCAAACAGTTCATAGAAATGAGGCAAATGGTAAGACGGATCACTCCAACTGCATTCCGGGATAAACTTGATCAGCTTATTGGAAGGCTCCCACATAGGACTGCCTTCACCATCCTCCTCGCCCTTATGCAGGCACTCATACAAAATAGCACGTGCCTCTTTGGAATAATTATAGATTCCCTCACCGTCTCCCCAACGATGTGAAGCAAAGAAAAGCGCCATTGCAAAATACTCTTCTCCATCAGGCGCCGGACCATATGCATTCTTGGTGCCGTCAGTCTTACACGACCATGCAAAATAACCCTTATTACTCCCCTCACCCAAATACATATAGGTCATTGCCCATTTCCAAATACGGTCAAATTCCTCTTTCTTATTCATCTGAACGCACATCATCATGCCGTAAGACATCCCTTCGGTCCTGACGTCATGATTGCCGGTATCAGTCAGATAGCCCATGCCGTTCTCAACGGGATAATAAATTCTCTCATCTTCCGTTCCGTAAAACATCGTCTGAAAGATCCTGTCAAGTCTTTCCTGTATTTCCTGCGCTCCGTACCCCGCCTCCTCAAATACATTTCTGTAAATACCCGTCCGAAATGCTCCCGCCATCTTTCCGATTCCCTTCTACCTATTGTTCCTGTTTCTTCCTGCTATTGTTCCTATTCTTTTACGCCGCCGAGTGTCATTCCTGTTACAAAATATCTCTGTAGAAACGGATAAAGACAAATGATTGGCAGCATCGTCAATATTGTCGCCGCTGCACGCACCGATGTCGGCGTCACATTACCCCCGGAGTTTTTCATTGATTCCAGAGATGTCCCCTGATTAGTAACCGAAGATAACAGTTTCATCAGCTCGTACTGTAATGTTGTAAGTTTTGAATCCAACCGGTTATACAGCATTGCATCAAACCATGAATTCCACTGTCCCACTGCGACAAACAAAGCAACCGTAGCATACACAGGCTTACAGAGAGGCGAAATAATTTTTACAAAAATCGTACCATACCCTGCTCCGTCTAACTGCGCCGATTCTTCCAAGCTATCCGGTATACCATTCATGAACGTACGGATAACAAGCATATTAAAAGCGCTTATCATTCCGGGAATTACATAAACTGAAAAGCTGTTCGTCATTCCGAGGTTTTTGTACAGCAAAAATGTTGGAATCAAACCACCGTTCACATACATCGTAACTACCCAGAAAAACGATAACTGTTTTTTGAATAAGAATCTCTTACGGCTTACGATAAAAGCAAGAATTGCATTGGATACCAGTGCAAGGACAGTACCCACCACTGTACGGGCAACCGAAATATATGCACCAGTGACCAGATTATTTTTCTGTAAAACCGTCGTATAGTTTTTTAACGTCCAACTTCTTGGCCACAGATAAATACCGCCGCGAAGCGCGTCCGTACCGTCATTAAAAGATACCGCTAATGTGTTCAAAACAGGATATAATGTAATGACCACAAAAAATATCATAAAAATCGTATTGCAGACCGTAAATATTCTGTCCGCCATTGATCTCTTTCTTTTCGCCATAATCTCTTCATCCACCTTCCTTAGAACAGACGCTCTTCGCCGTTATGCTTTGCAATCTGATTTGCGATCACGATCAGAACAATACTTACCACGCTCTTGAAAATACCTGCCGCCGTACCGATTGAATAATCACTCTGGCTGATACCCCACTTCAAAACATAGATATCTATTGTCTGCGATACGCTCTGCACGAGTCCGTTACCAAGCAGATACTGGATCTCAAATCCTGCATTCAAGACATTTCCTACATTCATCAGAAGTAAGATCATGATCGTCGGTTTGATTCCCGGCACCGTCACATATTTGATCTTCGCCCATCGTCCGGCCCCGTCAATTGCTGCAGCCTCATACAGCGAAGGGTCGATCGCCGTGATAGCTGCCAGATAAATGATCGCATTCCATCCTGTCTCTTTCCAGACATTGGCAAACGCAACGATCGGCCAGAAATAACCGGGATGTGCAAAAAAGTTGATCGACTGGTCTACCAGATGAAGTTTGAGGAGCACTTCATTTATAATGCCGCTTCCCGACAAGGCATCATGCAGAATACCCGTAACAATGATCCATGAAAGGAAGTGCGGCAGATAAGAGATAGTCTGTACTACTTTTTTACCGCCCTTGGATGCAATCTCGTTTAAGAGAATTGCAAAAACGATTGCCATAATAAATGTAGCAATCAGATTGATCACACCCATTGCCAGCGTATTTCGTATCGTCCTGATAAAAGTTGGATCCGAAAACAACTGTTGAAATTTAGCCATTCCGATAAACTTTGAATGCAAGAGTCCGTCTTTGGGTCGATAGTCCTGAAAAGCCATAACCCAGCCAGCCAGCGGAAGATAATAAAAAATCACGCCATAGACCACGATAATTGCCGACCAGATCAGAAGAACTTTCTGCTGTTTGATCTCTTTCCAGGAAATCTTGGTTTTCGGTTCAAAATTTTTTGTCTTGGTTTTATTCATTCTATTAGACATAAGCCCGCTCCTGTTTACTAACACAGGCAGATGAGATTATGCTACATCTGCCTGTACATGGTTTCACGTTTCAATCTCTTAGTTATACTTTGCTGCCTCTTCCATTCTTCGATCCAGTTCCGCCTGCATCTCATCGAGGAAGTCCTGAGGACTGCAGCTATCGTAAGCGTCCATATACTCGCTCCATCCTGCTTCAAAATCCGATGCCATAACTACCTTCGGCAGATACTCGTGTTTGATCTCACCCATTCTATTCCATGCGGATCCGCCCGGTGTGCTGGTTGTCAGCGTATTGGAATATGACCACATCGGATACCACGGACCCGGCGCCTCTGTCGTACCGATCATATCTACATAAGTCTGTGCCTCGTATGCTTCAAAACACTCTTTTACATCTGACTGTAAAGTCTCAAAGAACATGTTCGGCTGTCCATCCGGTTTATTCGCATTGATTCCGTCATCGCTTGTGCCCGAATACTGTGGGAAATAAGAATATGCACATGCATGAGCCGCCTTATATGCTGCGTCAGCATTATTTGCCACCTGCTCATCCGTACGTGTAAACTCGCCGTTTTCAAGCACCTGATAATCCACATCCTTCACACCCCAGAATCTGAGGTCATGGATCTCCTGTGATAACAGATCGTCTACAAACTGCAAAGCCCCTTCTACGTCATCGCAGCTTACGGTAATTGCAAGACCGCTGGAAACATTCAATACGCCGCCGGAGTTATGCCACTGATTCGTCTTCCCTTCCTCGATCGTAATCGGAAGCGGCACATAGTTACAACCCTGCTCATCCAGTCCCTGCTGTCTCAATGCATCGCCCGCATTATACGCGAAATCCCACCACTGATCGATCATTCCGAGGACACGTCCGGTCGAAAGTTTTGCGATATACTCATCATAAGTCTGTGTAAAGGATTCGGGATCTACGATTCCTTTTTTATATTCTTCATTTAGCTTCTGGAAATACTGCTTCGCCGTAGGTGTTGTATTATAATCTATGATCTTTAATTCATCGGGATCTACGATGACAGAACCGTCATTCGGATACCCATCCAGGAACTGAGGCGCATTTTCCAGACAGAAGTAACGCCAGTCCTCACATAAAATTGTATAAGGAATATTCTCCGTACCATCTTCCATTGTAGGATTTGCTTCATTGTATGCTTCGATCAGGTCAAAATACTGATCCATCGTTTTCACTTCAGGATAACCAGCCCATTTGAGCACTCTCGTCTGAATCCAGAATGCCTCATCATTGTGCGTACAAACGCTCTCGGCGTTCTTAATACAACTGAACTGGGGAATCCAGTAGATCTTACCGTCGTCCTGTCTTAACTGATCCCACTCCTGCTCTGTGAAAAGAGCCTTGATATTCGGATAGTTGTCAAGATAATCGTCCAATGCCACCAAAGCGCCTGCCTCATACAACTGCAGTGCTCCGCTGCCGCCTTCTATAAAATCCGGGTATTCGCCGCTGGCAATCAGAGTTCCTACAGCCTCCGAATCGGACTGTCCGGTCAGCCATGTTTCCTTGACTTTGACGCCGGTCTTCTCGGCAATAATCTGCTGAATTTCGTTATCATCATTGATTTCCGTTCCGGGTGTCGCAAAGAAAGCCGTAAACTCTTTGATCTCTCCGCTGCCGCCTGCATCGCCCGTCTCACCTGACGCACCGCTATCACTTGTTCCGGCATTATCACCGGATGTCTGTGTCTGATCATCCTGTGTGCCGCCGCCACAGCCTGTAAGAGCCGAAACCGCCAAGGCGCTTACCAACAAAATACTGACTAATTTTTTCTTCATTCTTATCCTCCTTGTCATCTTCCCAATCTGCTGAATTACAGCACATTTATATTACTGTAAAAATTTTACCTTGATACGACCTGTCGAACAATCGGGGAAACTATATGAAAAGACCGGACAAAATATAGAATCTTAACTTTGCGAAGCTGCATCAAAAGAATTAACAGCAAGGACTTTCTATTGCAACAATTTTTCCATCTTCCATTAAAGCAACCCTGTCACTGATTAGAACCGTTGAAAGTCTATGTGCAATCGTTATGATCGTCTTGCTGCCAGAGAGTAAACGAATCGTTTTCAATATCTCATTTTCGCTATGACTGTCCAATGAACTGGTTGATTCATCAAAAATAATGATATCCGGATTTTGTAACAACAGCCTTGCTATTGATAGCCGCTGCCTTTGACCACCAGATAATTTGATACCACGCTCACCAATATTCGTTTCAAATTTATCAGGCAGGCTCTCAATAAATGACAGGATGTTCGCTTTCTCACAAGCATTTCTAATCTCTTCCTCCCCTGCATGTCTGTTTGCAAGCAATAGATTTTCTCTGATGGAGAGATTTAACATCTGAGAGAATTGAGAGACTATACCAATTTTACTGCTTATGCTCTCATGAGACAGTTCAGAAACCCGCCTGTTACCAATCAGAATTTCACCGCCACATGGCTCATATACTCCCGTCAGCAAATTAGCTAAGGTCGTTTTTCCACAACCACTCCTGCCTACAATTGCAATGTGCTCGCCAGGATAAATGGTTATATTTAATGAATTGATAATGAATTCCTGATTGTCATTATATCGAAAGCTAACATTTGAAAAAGTTATTTTATCTTCCAAATTTGCAGCCCTTATCTTTACGTTATATTCTAATTCCAGAATCTCAAATACACGTTCAATATTAGGTTTCTGAGCACTGAAATCGAGAATTGAATTCACAACAGACGTAATGTTATCCACCAACTGGATAAAGTAATCCATATAGGTAAGCAGAATTCCAACGGTAAGTTTTTTACGGATAATCAGCAATCCTCCTACAAAATAAAGATTCATTCTAGTGACAAAATAATCTTTAAATGCAATAAAGAGCCAGTTAAGAGCAATATATATTTGACTCTTAACTATTAATTTTGCAAGAATCTTTCTATACTTGTCGAATTCTGCCTCCATGCATATCTCTAAATTATTTGTTTTTATATCAGCCCAATTTTGAAAGGAATTATTTAGAAAGCTGTCATACTCTCCTTCAAATTTACGCCGTTCCTCTGATACTCGATTGGCCTTCTTACTGATAATCTGTACTAACCAGAAAGAAAATGGAATGACAATAAAACCAATGATTGTTAATGTTCGATTCATTGCAAATAATATTACAGATATCACTAAAATTTTTGCAATCGAGAAGAAATAATCAATCACATGTTTCTGTAAAAAAGTTTCAAACAATTCAACATCACGATCAATTCTGTTTGCCAAATCACCCGTACTATATTTTGTATAAGAATCTGCTTTCATATTAATGTATCTTTTCAAGACATTAACTCGCAATTCTATCTTTAGTTTAATAAATAAAGTATTATACGATATTCTGGTAAACTTAATCAGTAATGTCTGTAACAAAAAAATAGACAAATAACCAGCAATAACAATTGGCAGATGCCTGATTTTGCCCTTAACAATCACATGATTAATAAATATGTAATAAAAAAATGGTTGTACAATCCCAAGCAATAAATCAAAGATTTTAAAAACCAGAAGCCGATATAATAGTACCTTTTTTTACCCAGTAATCCAAAGGTTTTTTTCAAAGTTTTGATACGATCTGATTGTCCTTTCAAATAATCCCCTCCCCATACTTTTCGAATACTGCTCCCGGAAAAGTTTATTGTACGTCTCACAGGTCTCAAGTAACTCTTCATGTTTACCAAAACCTGCGACTTTTCCATCTTCAAAAACAATGATCCTGTCCGAATTAATTATTGTAGACCATCTGTGTGCAATAATAAGCAATGTATGATTTTTCCCAGTAATTCCCATGATTTTTTTATTGTCATTTCGGACTCACTATCTAACGCACTGGTCGATTCATCAAAAATCATGATTGGAGAATTTTTAACAAATGCTCTCGCAATTGCAATTCTCTGTTTCTGTCCTCCTGAAAAATTCAGCCCCCCAGTTCCAACAATGGTATCCAGACCATCCTCCAAACTGCTCACAAAATCATACAAGTCTACCATTTTAAGTGCTTCCCACAATAAATCATCCTGAAACTTGTCCCTGTTCATGCATATCGCAAGCCGTGCT
>JAAGKN010000267.1_pt1 | contig 90971 bp, 74 predicted proteins | sample 6206371 | NCBI WGS metagenome assembly JAAGKN01 (sample SAMN11533720, study PRJNA540317) | gut metagenome | isolation source: fecal pellets from male and female animal of same cohort | host: Peromyscus leucopus | place: USA:CA | collected 2017 | reverse complement strand
GGTGTGGAGAAGGTCTTGTGAAGATTGATGTGCATTACATCAAATCCCATGTCTCCGGGACGCGCCACACCAAGCATTGGGTTTAGATTGGCTCCATCATAGTAAAGCAATGCGCCACAATCATGTACTAATGTAGCTATGGTAGGAATATTATGTTCAAATATACCTACAGTATTCGGGTTGGTCAGCATCACCGCAGCTACGGTGTCATCGAGAAGAGGTTTAAGAGCTTCCACATCAACAGTGCCGTCAGGAAGACTCTTGACTTCTACTACCTTGAGACCGGCTACTGCAGCCGACGCTGGATTGGTGCCATGTGCTGAGTCTGGGACAATGACTTTGGTGCGTTTCATGTCTCCACGGCTTTCATGATATGCACGTATTACCATAAGCCCGGTAAGCTCACCATGAGCGCCTGCATAGGGGTTGAGTGTAAACTCTGCCATACCTCCGATTTCTGAAAGCATTGACTGCAACTTATAGTATGCTTCTAATGCTCCCTGGACTGTGTCGGATGATTGGAACGGATGCAATGAAGTGAAGGCTGGTAACGAAGCCATCTCCTCATTAATTTTGGGATTATATTTCATGGTACAGGAGCCCAAAGGATAGAATCCTGTATCAACACCAAAATTGTTGGTTGACATATTGTTGTAATGTCTCACCACACTTGGTTCATCCACTTCCGGAAGATTAGGCTTCCTGACACGGAGAAGGTCAGAGGGAATCTCATCGAGTTTGTATTCACAACCATTTTTAGGCAGACTGTAACCCACACGACCCGGTCGTGATAGCTCAAAAATTACTTTTCCGTAATATTTTCTATTCATAGTCGTAAGGATTAATTATTTGTGTCTACCGGTTCATTATTAAATGAGGGCACTTTGGCTTTTGAAAAAGTCTCTGCACGCCATATATATCTGTCAAGTTCCTCACGGGTGCGCATTTCCGTAACGCATATTAACAATTCATCATCACTTATCTTGACACCAGGCAAGCATCCGCATGCGCTGCAGACTTCTATAAAGTCATCGAGACTTACTTCACCCTTGAATTTCATTACAAATTCATTGAGGAACGGCTTGTTCGGATACTTAAGCTCGAAAGCTCCGGTCTCTTGTAATTTAGATGCCAGATAATGTGCACCGGAGTATGATAATTCATTAACTTCTTGCAGTCCCTTCTCGCCCATTAATGAAAGATAAATGGATGCATAAAGAGCCATGAGTCCTTGGTTGGAACAGATGTTGGATGTTGCTTTATCGCGACGTATGTGTTGCTCGCGGGCTTGAAGTGTCAGCACAAATACACGCTGACCATCTGCATCCTTAGTGGCTCCAACTATACGTCCGGGCAGTTTTCGTATTAATGCCTTGGTGCAGCACATGTAACCAAGATATGGACCGCCAAAATTAAGTGGCATTCCCAACGACTGTGCTTCGCCTGCTGCAATGTCAGCTCCCCATTCCCCCGGTGACTTGATGACACCGAGTGCAGATGCGGGTGCAGTCATAATCAGAAGAGCTTTAGCGGAATGTACCATATCAGCCAAGCCGGTATAATCCTCGAGTATTCCGTAGAAGTTGGGCGTTGCAACAATCACTCCGGCAATATCGCCAGCCGTAAGCATTTCCTTTAGGACTTCAAGGTCAGTCACTCCATCCTTTTCAGGAATAGTATCTATGGCAACGCCATGATAATGAGCGTAAGTATCAACAACTTCCCGATATATAGGGTTGACTGTAGCTGATACGAGAACACGATTTTTTTTGCGGGAACTTGCCACCGCCATGAGCATAGCCTCTGCCACGGCTGTGGTCCCGTCATACATAGACGCATTTGACACATCCAATCCTGTAAGCTGTGTCATCATTGTCTGGTACTCAAAGATATATTGAAGAGTACCCTGTGATATCTCTGGTTGGTATGGGGTATAAGCTGTTAGAAATTCAGAGCGGGCGATTATTGACTGAATTACAGCGGGAGCATAATGGTCATAGAACCCAGCCCCGGCAAAACAGGTCTGAGGTTGATTTTTCTGCGCAAGTTCCTCAAAGAAATCTCTCACCTCCTTCTCGCTCTTTTGAGGGTCGAGATTATAGTCTCGATTGAGCTTCAGCTGTTCGGGAACATCGGAATAAAGATTCTCGAGACTTGTCATGTGGCATGTCTCAAGCATCTTTGCGATATCTTCCGGAGTATGTGGAAAATATTTATGTAGCATGTGGATTATTCTTGAGAAAAATATTAGTGTTTCTCAGACTCGCAGTGAGATTTGTATGCTTCCTCATCCATAAGATTATCAAGTTCTGACGGGTCGGTAAGCTCCACCTTGATAATCCAGTTGTTCATGGCATCCTCATTAATAAGACGCGGATTGTCGATAAGCTCTTCGTTTATATCGAGCACAGCTCCTGATACGGGAGAGATAAGGTCGCTGGCTGCTTTTACACTCTCCACAGCGCCGAAATCTTCACCGGCTTCCACATCATCACCTTGCTCAGGCATGTCAACATAAACGACGTTGCCCAATGCGTTCTGTGCATAGTCTGTGATACCGATAAAACCGATGTTACCGTCAACTTTGATGTATTCGTGAGAGGGAGAATAATATATCTTGCTCATAATTGTATAAGTTAAATGGATTAATATTTGTATTTTGTATATAAATTATTTCTTGTATGATTTTTTGTAGAATTTTTTTGCTACCACGCGTGCAGGGAAAGTCTTCTTTCTGATGCGGATTTTGAGTTCTGTATCCTTCACCGCATATGGAGTTTCTACAAGTGCGGCAGCAATACTTTTGTCTATTGAGATACCACGGTAACCAGTAGTGACATATCCGATTACTTCATCTTTGTCGTTGAGCACTTCGTAGCCATGACGGGGTATTGCACGGTCCTCCATTTCAAGTCCGATGAGCTTACGGGGTGCTCCTTCGGATTTCTGTTTCGCAATAATATCTTTGCCGATAAAGTCGGGCTTGTCTAATTTTACAAACATTGATAGACATGCTTCAACAGGGGAAATACTATCGCTGAGTTCATCTCCGTAGAGGGGGAGTCCAACTTCAAAACGTAGTGTATCACGACATCCGAGCCCGCATGGTTCAACTCTTCCTGATGCCATTAGTTCATCCCAAAGATTGCGTATTGTCTCATGGTCGGCATAAACTTCAAAACCATCTTCGCCAGTATAGCCTGTGCGGCTAACCAAGATGTGCTTTCCATCAAGCTCTGATTCTTTGAAAGTATAAAATTCCAGTTCTTTACAGTTAATGCCGAGTATTTCCTCCATTACACTTTCAGAGGTAGGACCCTGAATGGCGAGTTCGCCTAATTGCTCGCTCAGATGGTCAATCTCAACATTGAATCCATCAGCATGCTCGGTAATCCATTCCACATCCTTATCGATGTTCGAAGCATTGATGACGAGAAAAAAGTTATTCTCCCCTCTCTTGTATACAAGCAGGTCATCAACCACCCCACCATTGGGATTAAGCATCATGCCGTAGAAAATTTTTCCGTCTGGTGCTCCGGTTATGTCATTAGTGAAGATGTAATTCACAAATTTTTCCGCATCGGGTCCCGAGATATTTACCTCACCCATGTGAGAAACATCAAATACCCCACAGGCATTGCGCACGGCATTGTGTTCCTCAACGATACCTTTATATTGTATAGGCATGTCAAAGCCGCCAAATGGGCTCATCAGTGCTCCCATTGCGACATGTTTGTCATGTAGACATGTTTTTTTAATTTCTTCCATATTTTTCGGTCGATATTTTAGAATATAAGGTTAATAAATTCTGTGGTTGTTAGTCCTGGTATTACTCTTGATGGAGGGTTTTCGTTTAAAGCCGATTCCACATTTTCCCTGTGGTATGTTATGCCTTTCAGGTGTTGATTGAAATAATCCTCGGCATCAGCCGTTTCAAGGAAGTCACCGGAAAGGGTAATATCTGAGATTTTACCATGGTTCAGAGTCATGCTGAGTGCAATTTCACCTACTCCATCAATTCTTTTGGATGTGTTAAGTTCTCCTTTGGGATTCTTTCCGATTATCCATTCATTACGGTAATATTCCTGTTCGAGCTTTTCAATATCTGCAATATCATTATCGGTTAATGTGATGGTATCACCATCTATCAGGGTGTCGATAATATGTTGCTTGAAATCTTCTATGGATAAGTTCGGAAGGCAATCTTTTATACATGTTACCCGGCTCCGGGTCGATGCTACTCCATGTGATGCAAGTTTCTCTTTGGATGGCGATAGCGTGTTTGACATCAAATTGAAGTCAAAATCATAAAGCATGGTGCCATGCACAATACTCCTTCCGGGTATATGGTAAAATGAATTCCCGGATACTTTCTTATCGCCTATGAGAATGTCGTTTCTGGAGTTGTCAGAGGCATCCAAACCAAGCAGGCGTAGCGAATGGGCTATGCGTGACGTGTAGGATGAAAATGTTGTGGTGACATCATCAGAGGAGGTTATGTAGGAGAACATTATATTGTTTCTATCTGCTACCACAGCGCCACCACCGCTTTTTCTGCGTATGATATCCACATTGTTGGCTTTGCAAAAATCAACATTTACCTCCTTGTCGATAAGCTGATGCCTGCCGACAATGACCGTTGGTTCTACCTGCCACATAAAGAAAAAATCACGGTCTGGGTAACGTCTCGCCAAATATTCCTCTTCGGCAAGATAGAATGGTAACCTGCGTGATGCAGATTCATTGATTATTACAAAATCCATGTGATTGGACTATTACCAGGTTAACTGATGCAAAAGTAATAATTTTAACGAAATCTATCCAAATAAAAAAATATGTTTTATAATAGTATTTGGATAATGTGGGGTAATGCATTATAGTTCCAAAAGGTAGATTGTTATAGATGTAGCTTGCACAATAAATTTGGCGAAGCTTGCGTTATATTTAACGTAATCATCTCGGGAATGCCTATGGATAAAATTTCTACTCCTATTTCAATCACCATCACTAAGTCAAAAAACGGGAGCCAGACTCCCAATCCTGAAACATTAGCTAAATTGCGTCAATTTGCTCGTGCGTATACCCATGTGCACCGTCTGGGGAAAATCGGAGGATTAGTGCTTAATTAAAATTTTAGATAAATTTTCATGTCGATATCTATTCTGTTGGCGGTAGTGTTTGGTCTCATTGCCGTTTCTGCAATATATTATTTAAAAAAGGTAAATGCTGAGGTCGTAAGGTTGCGGTCGGAAATTGTGAATCTTAACATTGCGCTTGAGTCCAAGAAGGTTGAAGCTGTAGCCTTGGCTCAGAATGTGGATGATAGGCAACGTACAATCTCGCAACTACAGATGCGGTCGGATGATGCGATGACGAGACTTGCTGAAGTCAGAGAGGAGAATGCGCGTTTAAAGTCCTCCCTTCAGCATTTTAATGAGGAGCAAAAGTATAGGGAAGAACAGATGGGGATTCAGTTTAAGAATTTGGCAAATGAGATTCTTAAACAAAATTCACTCGAATTCAAAGCTGCGAATGAAGAACGGTTGACTCAGATTCTTAATCCTCTGAAAATTAATCTAGAGGAGTTCAAGAAAACAGTCACGGATACATATAATAATGAAGCTCGTGAAAGATTTTCTCTACAGGAGCGAATCAAAGAACTTGTGGAACTAAACCAGAATATATCCCGTGAAGCAAAAGAACTATCCGAAGCATTGCGCGGTAATAGTAAGGTACAGGGAGACTGGGGTGAAATGGTACTTGAGTCTATTCTTGAAAAATCAGGGTTGCAGAAAGGAGAGGAATACTTTATACAGACCACTACTGATGAAGCTGGCAATACTATTCGAAATGAGGAGGGTAAGCATCTTCGGCCTGATGTGGTGGTGAAGTATCCTGACGGACGATATGTTATAATTGATTCGAAGGTGTCGTTGAAAGCGTTTGTCGACTATGTGAATGCTGATAATGAAGAGCTGAAAAAGCAATTTGCCACAAGGCATGTGAGGTCTGTCAGAAACCATATAGATGAGCTTTCTAAAAAAAGTTACCAAGATTATATCGGTGAAGCAAAACTTGATTTCGTGATGATGTTCATACCAAATGAGCCAGCTTACATAGCTGCTATGAGGCTTGAGCCATCCCTTTGGCAGGAGGCATACGATAACAAGGTACTTATAGTCTCCCCTACCCATCTGGTGTCGGGATTGCGGTTGATAGCTCAATTATGGAGCCGAGACAAGTATACAAAGAATGCAATAAAGATAGCGGAGGAGGCAGGAAAAATGTATGACAAATTTGCTGATTTCACCACCGATATGGAGAAGATAGAAAAAGCTCTAAATTCCACACAAAAAGCCTACAATGAGGCAATGAATAAGCTCACTGTAGGCAAGGGAAATCTTGTGTCACGTGCTCAGAAGATGCATTCGCTTGGAGTCAAGGCTTCAAAACAACTTTCGGCTTCGGCTCTGACATCCATGGATGAAAATTCGCTGGATGATTAACCTTTGAATGTGAATCCGGCTTGTGAAACAGCATTTTCAATATCTTGCTTGGAGGCATCGCCTTCCACTATTGCTTTTCCAGCAGCCAAATCGACTTCAACATTGCTGACGCCAGGCAGAGCCGCTATAACTTTCTTTACTGTAGCTTGGCAGTGAGCACATGCCATACCTTCAATCTGATATTCGTTTGTCATAGAACTATTGAATTTATCCAAATTTAAATTTGATTTTGATTTGATGAACGAGAAGAGAAGCAGGATGGTAAGTATAATACTGCATGTGATTTCAAACCATCCGAATGATACATGGCATGATGGGGAGAATGCTTGAACATCAGGGATAAACCAGCCGGTAGGTAGGACATAGTCGATTAATATGCCAAAAAACAATGCAGTCGTTATTACTGACATTACGTATATAATGGTGGCGCGTTTCCCAAGATTCTTTTTCAGAATCATTACAGAAGCAAAATTCGCTGCTGGACCTGCCATTAGCAGTACAAACCCGACTCCAGGTGTTAGCCCTTTACATATTAATGAAAGTGCAATCGGAATAGAGCCGGTAGCGCAGATATACATAGGAATTGCAATAACCACCATCACAAGCATTGCCAATATAGGATAGCTGCTCAGCCTGAGGAAAAACTCGTCAGGTACAGCAACCGTTATAATTGCCGCTATTATAAGACCGATGACAAGCCATTTGCCAACACTTCCAACCATATCTACAAATCCGTACCGGAGGGCCGATATGAGCCTCTCTCCAAATGATTGAGCAGACGGACCAGAAGTCATATCGTGGTTTTGTGGGACCCTTTTTCCGTCATATTCATTGCAGAACAAGTTTGTAGCTGAACCTCCGAGCAAAGAGCCAGCCAAGGCTGCTATAGGGCGCATAATGGCAAATGGAAGCCCTAACAGAGAATAAGTTGCAGCAATGCTGTCGACACCAGTCTGTGGTGTGGCTATCAAGAATGAACTTGTGGCGCCTTTTGATGCTCCTTGTCGGTGAAGAGAGACAGCCGTGGGAAGCACTCCACACGAACACAATGGCAACGGTATGCCAAGTAATGCTGCTTTTATCACTGGTTTGATGCCTTTGCCTGAGAGATGGCGTGCCATCATTTCCGGCTTTACAAATGAATGAAGCAGTCCGGCGATGAAGAATCCAAGCAATATGTAAGGGGACATCTCATTGACAATAGACAGCAATGATATAAAGAAGTGAGATATATTCATGACTTTACAGGTGTGATTTTTACGACTGCAAAGTTACAAATAGCATAGCTCTTGGATGTTACATAATTATGGAAAAAAGTTGCATGATTTCCATTGTCACTTGATGCCTGGACTCATGAATCGGGGTTTAAACCTCGTTCAATCCTTTGCGTGTGTGGACCGATTTGGCATAATCGGATGGAGTGTAACCTGTGACAGACTTAAATTGCCGAGATAAATGTGCCACGCTGGAATATCCTATTCGGTCTGCAATTTCACTTAATGTCAGGTTCCCATAATCTAAAAGTTCTTTGACCAGCTCGATTTTCTGGGCTATGTAATATTTTTCAATGGTTCTCCCCTCTTTTGCCGAGAATATGCGACTGATAGAATCATAGCTTAATCCCAGGCTATCAGCCAGACAGTCTGAAAGATTATGCTTATTGGCATTCTCTTCATTACGGATGTGACTTATGATTTTTAGCTTGACGTTCTCAATCAGAGCAGAGTCATGGTCAATAATCCGTTGAAACCCTTCTTGATTCAATAACGAGTCGAGCTGTGAAATAGCTGCGTTATCGGTTGCATCATCAATAAGTGCATGTCCTAACTCGACTTTTGTGTAATTGATACCGCATTCGTCAAGAAGACGTTTGACGGTATTAATACATTGTCGGCATACCATATTCTTGATTACTATTTCCATTGCTAAGACATATCTGAATCGGTTGTATTAAAATTTACAATGAGCACAGACTCTGTTTTTGCTGTGACGGCGAAGTGCCTGGAGGTACGCAGCCCTATTACCCAGATAATATTGTCATCACATGTCAATATCCGGATATGTTTCTTTTGTTCCAAAGATATTTTTGCATCAGAGAAAATATCACTTAGTAGTTTAGTCCCTTTCATTCCGAATGGAGATATTCTGTCGCCAGGCTGCCAATTTCTTAATATGAATTTATGTGGCTCTTTCAAAATCTTCGAATCAAGATATAGTGACTGAGTAGAAAGTTTCCCGCCTTTTTTCATGTCCTCAAATTGCTTTAGGGAAATTGAAAAGGAGGAAAAAGGCTTTCTATCCAATGACACTTCTTGATTCATGTCATGAATGGGATTTATTGATGTATCGCAGGGGATGAGATAGCCTCTGTCGAGAAGTAGGGATATATTGTCAGAAATAAAATATCTACCGGAAACAGGACAAGCATTCTCTCCATTGAAGCTTCTGAGAATATTGTCAACATTTGTCATATTAAATCCCATGGGAGAAATTATCTCAAAGAGTACCATACGTGGATATGGTTCGTTGGTAACGATTCGGGATATGTCAATACTACCGTTGGGAGATATGTATTTTCTGCGTAATTCTGCCTCATAGGTGGAATAGAGCTCGTAGTTTTCCCGGAGATATCCGATGGTCTTATTAATGGATAAAGTAGCGTCCGGGAAATATTGCTCTATTTGTGGTAATATTATGTTGCGAATTATATTGCGTCTGTATTCGTTCTCGGCATTAGTGCTGTCAGTCACATAACTCATACCGGTTATCGATAGATATTCCTCAACCTCCATTCGTGTGGCACTTAACAACGGACGAATTATATTTCCTGACTTTGGAATCATCCCCTTTAGTCCTTGAATACCGCATCCCCTCATCATGTTAATGAAAAATGTCTCTACATTATCCTCAATGTGATGCCCTACGGCAAGTAAAGACGCTTGTCCTGCCTCAAGAATAGATTTCCACCAATCGTAACGAAGGGTACGGCACGCCATCTCAACGGATTCACCTGTTGCCAGCATGGCGCTCTTTACATCAAAATCTTTTGTCAGAAGTTTGATGCCGATTCTATCACATAATGCCCTGCAAAATTTTTCATCCCGGTTGCTTTCCTCCCCTCGCAGATGAAAATTGCAGTGGGCTGCGATACACTTATAGCCAAGCTCATGCAATACATTTAGAAGAGCTACAGAATCAGCTCCTCCGCTGAGCCCGACCAATATAGAGTCCTGCTGTTTTATCAAGCTGTTGGCATGGATGAATGCTGCTGTTTTATCAACGAATTTATTTCTCATAAATAATGAGCGATAGATTTTTACAAAGTTACGAAAAACAAGCATTTTGTATGGCAAACGCATGCAAAAATATGTAGTTTGTCATATAAAATAGACTTTAAAGCTACCGTAACAGTAAAAATAATTATAAAAAATGCTGTTCAGCGTCTCGGTAATGAGGTGAACAGCATTTTTTATTTATAGAAGATTATCAGGTTTATGCGCAGTTTAACATCAGTCCTCAATAGCGATAAAGTCACCATTGATGTCAAAGATGAATGTGTCAGGGTTTTCTATACCGACTTCCACTTCGTAGGCTTTGCCTTTCTTGAACTCGATGGATTCTATCTTTGTTGTCAATTCATTTTTGTCAAGACGGTTGAACGACTTGTGAGGAAGCACATCCTTGACAACTTTAACCGGTAGGAATGTATTGTCCGGAGCATCAATCTCTGTAACAATACCATCAAGGTTGAACTCGATATCTATCCCATTAGAAAGTTCTACCTCATATTCACCTTTTGCGAAAAACTTCTCGCATTTTTGAATTCCGGTATTCTTGAAATGCTTGGATATGAATTTCTTTGCCTTTGCAGGAAGTTGGCTGTAATTTTGTGAACCTGCGACTACCAAGCCGGGGTTTGTGTCAACAGGAAAAACGCCAGGAGTCTGTGCGGTAATCGTCATTGTTCCGAATGTCATTGCCATCATAGTGGCAAAACTAATCAATAGCTTGGTCTTCATAATTAATAATATTTTTCTAATGCGTTTATACATTGGGAACAATGCAAGGGGTGAAAAGTTGCTGATTTAACGCAATTTAATCAAATCATCCCATCGGGTGGTAGGACAAGGAGATTTATGGTCATGACGAATAGCGTCAGCAAATGAAAGAGGCTCATTTTTACTAATACCATTGGTGTATTTTTGCGAGCATATCTGTAAGGTTTCTTTCCCATGTGAATGATTTATAGTATCAATTACATTATCCAAAGCATGGAGTTTTTCTGCTTTTTCAGGTGTGTATTCGAATATGTCATACTGTATGCCTTGCTTGGAGCTTATTCCCATCAGGATTACTCCGGCTTTTTTATATTGAAATCCTTCACGATAAATCTTTTTTAGCGCTTCGCAGGCAATATTTACGATGGTAATGGTTGAATCAGTAGGTGTAAGCAATGGGTAGTCAAGGGAGTTGGAATATTGTGGCTCATCGTCTCTGAACCTGTTTGTGACGATAAATACCCCTACTGTTGAGACTACTGCCTGCCGTGTGCGTAGCTTTTCAGCGCAGCGTGATGCGAAGTTAGCCACATGTGTGCGAAGCTCATCGAAATCGCTTGTTGTTTTTGCAAAACTTCGGCTTACGGTGATACTCTTTCGGGACGCTGTTTCCTCGTCAGGTATGCAGTCCTCACCGTTGAGCTCTTTCCACGTGCGTATCGTGGGCAGATTGTATCTGCTTTGAATCCATTCATGTGTTTTTGATGCAAAATCAAGTGCTGTGGTAATACCAATTTCCTTAAGTGAGGCTGATAGCTTACGCCCTACACCCCAAATCTCAGATATATCAGTAAGAGATAACGCTGTTATTCTTTTATCCTCAGAGCCGATTACGCAACAATGATTGTAACCAGGATAATTCTTGGCGAAGGATACCGCCATTTTTGCTAAAGTTTTAGTTGAAGATATTCCGACACTGAGCGGCATTCCGGTGGCTTGATATATCCACTGAACTAATTTCTCTCCCCAAATTTTTGCTTCTTTTTCGTTGAAATGAGGAAGAAGACAGAATGCTTCATCTATAGAATATCTAAAAAATGCCGGCGCTGATTTTCGTATAAGGCTCATCACTCGAGCTGTCATATCAGCATACAGTTCATAGTTGGAAGAGAATGCCACTATCTGTGTGCCATTAAAAAGATGTCGCATCTGATAATATGGCATCCCCATCTTCACCCCAAGTGCTTTTGCTTCTTTGCTTCGTGCTACAACACATCCGTCATTGTTCGACAATACAACTACCGCTCTTCCTTCCAATGCCGGATTAAAAACCTTCTCGCAACTTACAAAGCAGTTGTCACAGTCACAAATGGCGTAAAACATATAAAATAAAGTTGATTACTTTTTCCAACGTTTGATGGTCCATGTCACTACACCCCACACCTTGAAGTCATCATCGGCATTAACGCGAATAATTGGAAATGTTGGATTTGCAGGACGTAGTTCCAAATATCCGTTCGTTTTATGTGATAGGTCCAGATATTTGATAGTGAATTCATTGTTGATGTATGCCACTATTATGTCACCGTCAGCCGGGGTTATAGAGCGGTCAATCACCGCAATGTCTCCATCGCAAATACCGGCTTCAATCATTGAATCGCCATATACACGACCGTAAAAAGTTGCTTCCGGATGGCGGATACAGTCACGGTTGAAATCAATAGAATCATTGCTATATCCTTCTGCCACACTTGGGAACCCTGCCTTGATTGCTGAAGCGAATGGCAGGTCGCATTTTTGTTCAAACTCAGAACCGAGTATCTTTATATATTCCATGGAGATTTGGTTACTTGGATATGCAAATTTAATAACTTCTTTTATCTTTGACAATTTCTCACTAATTTTGTACTATGATTTATCCTGAAAAAATAGAAGAAAAATTAGGGTTTGATGGGGTGAGAATGCAAATTTCAACCCGTTGTCACTGTGAGGGCGCGCGAGCAAGATGCGCAGAAATGGCATACATTACTGATTTTAAAAGCATGAAGTCGGCTCTTTCAGCTGTGGCTGAGATGGTTGCTGCCAATCATAGTGATGAGGCTATCCCTTTGAGTGGAGTGCATGATATCGATAAAGCTCTTGGTCTCATAAAGATTCCGGGTACATTCCTGGAAATTAAAGAGCTTATTGCTGTGAGGCGTATGCTTGGCTGTTTCGTTGATGTATCTTCTTTTTTCAGCAGGCATCGTACTGATGGAGGTATAACTCCATATACTGAACTCACCAAAATTTCAGCCCCGCTTCAGGAGGTCCCGTCAACACTGAGGTCTATGATTGACCGCTGTGTGGAGGAAGGAACGCAGACAATAAAAGATAATGCGTCCACGACATTAGCTGAAATCCGGAGCAAATTACGCAGTATGTCAGGTCGTGTGAATTCAATATTACGTCGTGTCCTGAGTTCGGCTATTTCACAGGGATTGGTGGATGCAGATACTACCCCATCGATGCGCGATGGCAGATTGGTTATTCCGGTACCACCAATGAACAAACGAAAGATTCAAGGTATTGTCCATGATGAATCCGCATCCGGAAAGACTTTGTTTATTGAACCGGCTGAGGTCGTGGAGGCTAATAATATGACTCGTGAGCTGCAGATAGAAGAACAGCGCGAGATAGTAAGGATTCTTACTGAGATAGCTGATAATCTACGTCCGTATATACAGGAGATGCTTGTGGCAGCTTCGGTAATCTACACATTGGATTTTATCAATGCAAAGGCTCTTTATGCTGATGCCGTAGGTGGAGTTATGCCAAATCTTCATGATAATGAGGAGTTGGAACTATATCATGCCTGTCATCCAGTGTTGAAGATGTCGTTAGAAAGGCAAGGGAGGGAAATTGTACCTATTGATGTGGTACTTGATGCCGAGAAGCGAATCTTGGTAATTTCGGGTCCTAACGCCGGAGGTAAATCCGTGTGTCTTAAAACAGTCGGAACGTTGCAGTATATGCTTCAATGTGGTATCTTGCCATCAGTATATGAGAACTCGCACATGGGGATATTTAAGGATATGTTTGTGGATATTGGTGATGACCAGTCGTTTGAGGATGACCTTTCCACTTATAGCAGCCACCTTAAAAGCATGAAATTTATGCTCCAGCGCGGTCGTGTGGGGTCGTTATTTCTGATTGATGAGATGGGTTCTGGTACAGAGCCGCAGATTGGAGGCGCTCTCGCTCAGGCAATTCTTGCAGAGATGACTCAAAAAGGCATGTGGGGCATTGTTACTACCCATTATCAGAATCTTAAGCATTTCGCTGATGAGACTCCAGGATTGGTTAATGGTTCGATGCTTTATGACCGGCATCTGATGCGACCTATGTTCAAGCTGTCAATTGGCAATCCCGGAAGTTCGTTTGCTGTTGAGATAGCAAGGAAAATAGGCTTATCGTCGGAAATAATATCAAAGGCAGAGGAAATAGTCGGTAGCGAGTATATAAATCTGGACAATTATTTGCTTGATATAACTCGCGACAAGCGATATTGGGAAAATAAGCGTAATTCTATCCGTCAGAAGGAGAAAAAATTGGAGCAGATGATTGCGCAATACACTGAGGATGCCGAGCAATTGCGCACACGCCGTCGCGAGATTATAGAGGAAGCTAAAACGGAAGCAAAAAAAATACTTGATTCCTCAAATTCAACGATTGAACGTACTATCGCAGATATTAAAAATGCGAACGCCGAACGTGAAAAGACTCTTGAAGCGAGAAGAAAACTTAAGGAAGAACGATTGGAGCTGGAACGTTCCGGAAGGAATGTTGATAAGGAAAATCCACTTCTTGCCAAGGCGCCTAAAAAGCGTGGAGGAAATAAGGATAAGCATAAGTCGGGAGAAGTCAAGAAAACCGTGGAGGTTGGAACTAATGTTAAGCTTGATGGTGCGGGTACGGTTGGCACTGTGCTTGAAATTTCAGGAAAGAATGCTATTGTCATATTCGGCAATCTTAAAACAACGGTGAAACTTGACCGTCTTACCCCTACTCTCGCTCAGCCAGGCGGCTCAAAGAAAGCGTCGGTAAGCATGCAGACTATCGACTCCGGTTATGATAGACAATTGCAATTCAAGCAGGAAATAGATGTAAGGGGGATGCGTGCAGATGAGGCTGTGCAGGCTGTCACATACTTTATTGACGATGCAATCCGATTCAGTGTGGCACGTGTGCGTATTCTGCATGGCACCGGTACCGGCGCACTGCGCCAGTCTATCCGTCAATATCTTTCCACCATTTCCGGCGTGGCATCATATCATGATGAAGATGTCCGTTTCGGAGGCGCCGGGATTACCGTGGTAAACTTGAAATAGTGTGAATTTTAATTGAACGGATTGTTTGCTTTTTCTGAATTTAGTTTGTAATTTTGTCAAGCTAAGTGACTTGGTAAAATGTCCTTTCCAGTATTATTGCATGTTGCAATTTCAATAGCATTTAAGAATCATCAACAATAAACGATTATTATAATGGCAACCAAACCTTTTAAGTATCAGGAGATGTTCCCCTTAGGACCTGATACAACTGAATATTACAAATTGACTTCCGACTATGTTAAGGTTGAGAATTGGGGCGGTCATGAGTTTCTCGTAGTTGACCCTGAGGCTCTTACTGTACTGGCTCGGGCTTGTACTCACGATAATGCCTTCATGCTGCGTCGTGAGCATAATGAAATGGTAGCAAAGATTCTTTCTGACCCTGAAGCTTCCGAGAATGACAAGTTCGTTGCGCTGACCATGCTTCGCAATGCAGAGGTTGCAGCCAAGGGGCAGCTTCCATTCTGTCAGGATACCGGTACTGCAATTGTTCATGGTGAAAAAGGACAGTGCGTGTTTACTGGTTGTGAAGATGAAGAGAAAATCAGCAAAGGTGTATATTTGACTTATACTACTGACAATCTCCGCTATTCACAGAATGCACCTCTCACTATGTATGATGAAGTGAACACCGGTTGCAATCTGCCGGCTCAAATTGATATTCATGCAACTGAGGGAGATGAATACAAATTCCTTTTTGTTGCCAAAGGTGGTGGTTCTGCAAATAAGACCTATCTCTATCAGGAGACAAAGGCTATCCTCAACCAAAGACCCTTGTTCCTTTCCTTATCGAAAAGATGAAGACTCTCGGCACAGCCGCATGTCCTCCCTATCATATTGCGTTCGTTATCGGTGGAACATCAGCCGAGAAGAATCTAGAGACTGTGAAGAAGGCTTCTGTGAAATACTATGATTCATTACCCGACAAGGGAAATGAACTCGGACATGCCTTTAGAGACCGCGAACTTGAGAAAGAATTGAAAAAACAAGCAGAATGTCTCGGTTTGGGAGCCCAGTTCGGTGGCAAATATTTTGCTCATGACATTCGCGTAATCCGTCTTCCCCGTCACGGCGCTTCTTGTCCGGTTGGTCTTGGTGTATCATGCTCTGCAGACCGTAATATCAAGGCTAAAATTAACCGGGAAGGTCTTTGGATTGAAAAACTCGATAGTAATCCCGGTGAACTAATCCCGGAAGAATACCGTAAACAGGGTGAAGGTGAAGTTGTGAAGATTGACCTCAATCGTCCGATGCCCGAAATTCTTGCTGAGCTTACTAAATATCCCGTTTCTACTCGTCTGTCACTTAATGGTACAATTATTGTAGGTCGTGATATTGCTCATGCAAAGATTAAGGAACGTCTTGACAAGGGCGAACCTATGCCTGAATATCTGAAAAATCATCCTATATATTATGCTGGTCCTGCAAAAACTCCGGAAGGAATGCCTTCAGGCTCATTTGGACCTACAACAGCAGGTCGTATGGACTCGTATGTTGACCAATTCCAGGCTGCCGGCGGTTCTATGGTGATGATTGCGAAGGGTAACCGTAGCAAGCAGGTTACAGATGCTTGCCACAAGCATGGCGGTTTCTATCTTGGCTCTATTGGTGGTCCTGCAGCTATTCTCGCTCAGAATAGCATCAAGAATGTGGAACTTCTTGAATATCCCGAACTTGGAATGGAGGCTATCTGGAAGATTGAGGTAGAGGATTTCCCCGCATTTATTCTTGTAGATGACAAGGGTAATGATTTCTTCACTGAAATTTCAGAGAAGTGCAAAGGATGCGCTCTTTCCAATGATAAACACTAATTAATGTGTAACGGTATCTAAAATTTAGCTAATATTATAATGTTTCACAGGTTCTCTGCGTTATTATAGCAAAAGGGAACCTGTGAACTTTTATTATAAAATGGTGGGAAGATATGATATAAGACGTAACGGTATCATCGGTTTTTTGGTGATATCAATTGTCATTGTCATAGGATTCCTATATTATTCAGATTTGTTGGTCAAAGACCTTTCTGCTTTGGAAAGGAAAAGGATGGAAATTTGGGCGGATGCAACAAGGGAAATTGTGAAAAATACATCTGCCGGAGCTGTTGACGATGATTCTTCAATTGGTTTTTTGCTTTCAATAATTGAGGGTAATACTACCATTCCGGTATTGCTGACTGATGAGAATGGTAATATAATGATGCATAGAAATTTCCGATTGCCTGAAAAGATAGATTCTACAGCTCCCCTATTCATCAGCGATAAGAATCGCGAATACCTTCAGAAAAAATATACTAAGCTTAAGGATTCTCCCAATATCATAGAGATAGGTACGGATAGTGGGGACAGACAGTACCTTTATTATGAAGATTCCACTCTACTGAAAAGGTTGAGCCTTTATCCTTATATCCAACTGCTAGTGTTATTGATTTTTGTAGGGATGGTTTACTATGCAGTCTCATCATCAAAGAGGGCGGAGCAAAATAAGGTATGGGTAGGCTTGTCAAAAGAAACCGCTCATCAGTTAGGTACACCTATCTCGTCTCTTGCCGCTTGGTTGGAACTACTTGAGGAAACCAATACGGATAAAGGAATTATTAATGATATGCGTAAGGATGTGGGTAGATTATCCACAATTGCATCACGCTTTTCAAAAATTGGCTCTCGCCCGGATATGGTAGATGAAGATATAAATAATGTGGTAGCTAAAGCTTCAGAATATATGATATCACGTATATCACGTAAAGTTAATTTCCGATTGATGACTTTGGAGGTCCCGGCTATGGTAAATCTGTCAATCCCATTATTTGAATGGGTAATGGAAAACCTGATTAAAAATGCTGTGGACGCAATGGATGGTAGCGGAGCTCTTGTGATTAAAATTGATAGAGGGGAGAATCGTGTCTATATTGATATTTCAGATTCGGGAAAAGGGATAGCACGCAAGAATCAGAAAGTAGTTTTTCGTCCTGGATATACTACTAAGAAGCGAGGATGGGGGTTAGGGCTGACATTAGTTAAAAGAATAATTGAAGAGTATCATAATGGTGAAATTTATGTTAAATATTCGGAAATAGGTATAGGAACGACGTTTACAATAGCATTGCCACTGTTAGAAACTCACAAAAATTAATGTACGAATGAAATTAAAGGATTTATTATACAAAGCGCAGTCTGACCTTACACCACGATATGGTGAAGGGGAAGCAAAATGGATGGTGCGCACTATAATTGAGCATATTAAAGGTTGGAATCAAGTAGAGGTGTTATTGCGCCGGGATGAGGAGGTTTCTGACTTTATAGTCGGGAAGGTTGAAGGAGTGGTTGGCAAATTGCTCGACAACGAACCGTTGCAATATATCTTAGGCGATACCTATTGGTATGGGATGACTTTGAAAGTGTCACCAGCGGTGTTAATACCGCGTCCCGAAACAGAGGAATTGGTAGATATGATTGTGAAGGATAACAAATCCTCAGACCTTAAAGTGATGGATATATGTACAGGTTCGGGATGCATAGCTATTGCACTTGCCAAAAATTTGGCGTTTTCAACTGTGAATGCTATTGATATCTCAGATGATGCGTTATCAGTTGCGCAGGAAAATGCGGTGGAGCAAAAAGTATCGGTAAATTTCCATAAAGCTGATGCGTTGAAGCTTGAGTCGGAGAGCGGAAAGTACGATATAATAGTTTCCAATCCTCCATACGTATTGGAAAAAGAAAAGGCAGTGATGGATGCTAACGTCTTGAATTATGAACCGCATTTGGCTCTTTTCGTCCCTGATAATGAACCGCTGAAGTTTTACAAGCCAATTTCCGAATATGCTTTTGAGTCGTTGAAGGAGAATGGCAAATTATATTTGGAGATTAACCCCCTTGCCGTAGATGAGTTACTCGAATTATTGAAATCACAAAACTGGAATGAGGTAGATGTCTATCCTGATATTTACAAGAAAAATCGGTTCATTAAGGCTATAAAGTAAAGTTGTTATGATTGCAAAGAAGCCCATATCTATTGAAAATGCCATGTCGAGGGCTGCCGCACTGTGTGCTAAATGTGAGCAATGTTCTCCGGAGATAGAGAAAAAGTTAATGGCGTGGGGTGTGACGCAGAATGGAGTCCAAAAGATTCTGTCAGAGCTTAAACGCTTGCGTTTTATTGACGATGAGAGATTTGTGCGTGCCTACGCTCATGATAAATTACATTTTAGCGGTTGGGGTAAACGGAAAATCATTCAGGGATTATGGGCTAAACGTTTACCTCGAGAGGTTATAGAGGTTGCGTTTGATGAGTGTGATGAAAAGGAATATGGTTTGATTGCTTTTAAAGTACTCAAGAGCAAACTACCTTCTATTAAGGAGGGAATCGGATGTTACGAAGGTAAGATGAAACTCTTGCGTTTTGGGGTTCAGCGTGGTTTTGAGGTTGGACTGGTTGGCAATATAGTGAAAAAACTGGCAGAAAAGATGGTTGAGGATGAGTAAATTCTTAAGCAATATTAAACGTTGGGGATACGATTTACTGAATGTTGTTTTGCCAAATGTTTGTACTGTCTGCCATACCCCATTGGTAGACGGAGAAGATGTGATGTGCTTAAGATGCAGCATAGATTTGCCACGCACAGATTTGTATAAGTTTCAACCAAACCCGATTCATGAACGGTTGGTGACATTGACAACCCCCATTGAAAGAGCTTCTTCTTTGTTTTGGTATTATAAGAATAATGAATACGCTTCGTTGATACATGATGCAAAATATCATGGGCGACCTTCTGTTGCTGTGAAATTGGCAAGAATGCATGCAATCGAGTTAAAGAAGATTGGATTTTTCAATGATATTGATATAATATTGCCTGTACCTATGCATTTTATTAAACAGATTATGCGTGGCTACAATCAAGCTGAAGAGATAGCAAAGGGTATTAGCGATGTCACAGGACTGGAGGTCGGAAATAATCTTAAAGCGACAAGAAGACATACCTCACAGACCAGGAAGGGAGCAGCCCAACGCATGATAAATACTAAAGGTATATATATAGTTCGTGAGGCACAGGATTTAGATAACAAACATATATTACTTGTTGATGATGTAATCACTACCGGTGCTACTTTGGTGGCATGTATTGATGCTGTGCACGAGGTCGCCCCCACAGCTCGGTTCAGTGTGTTTTCATTAGCCTTGACTCATCTAATATAGATGTTTGGACTAATAACAGTGGGGTAAAATTCCTCAAATAGGAATTTTGAACCAATCATTTATTCTTATTGTTGAATAATTAGTCAGATTGGCAACTAAACAATTTGTAAATTTGCACTGATGTTTCGACTATTAAGATATATATTCTCAATTTTATTCCTCACATTAACCCTCAGTCAGGGCACTGTTAAGGCGGAATCTCCAATTAGTACAATGGAGATGCATGATTCTGTGGGGATAGATTCAGTTGAGAGAAAAGGTAATATCATATCCCGATTAATTAAGTATTTCGATTCTTCGAATAAGAAGAGGCTAACCACCCGACCGGATTTTTCGGTGCTTGGAGGTCCGCACTATTCAAGTGAGAAAGGATTTGGGCTGGGGCTTGTTGTGGCAGGTCTGTACTCTACAGAACCGGCAGACTCTTTGCTCCCCGCTTCCAATATTTCATTGGTGGGAGATATTGCTACAAAGAAGTTTTATATGGTGGGAATAGAAGGCGTTCATGTCTTTCCTACTAATTCTAAACGTATCAACTATGACCTTTCTTTCGAATCGTTTGCAACATACTTTTGGGGAATAGGTTACGAGGCGGGAAATAACGATAGTAATAAGGCTAAGTACGATTTACTTAAAGTGGATTTTACTGCTGATATGAGTTGGCGTATCATCAAAGGCTTATATTTAGGACCGGCTGTAAGGTTCGTTCACAGTAATGCCAAGAATATACGAGAGGAAAGAAATTGGACCGGTCTGGCCCATGCATCTACTTCTACAGCCGTGGGTGCAAGACTTCAGTATGACCTACGTGATAACTTTACTGCTCCTAAACGTGGCTTATTGCTGGAAGTGACACAGTTGTTCTATCCTAAATTTCTTGGTAATAGTTCAGATGCTTTCAGCTCAACAGAAGCTGGATTCAGTATGTATTTCCCGGTATGGACGAATGGTACGCTTGCCGGGAGAGTACATGGCTTGTTCACCTATGGAAATACGCCATGGAATATGATGGCCTATATCGGTGGAAAGAATATGCGAGGATACTATGAAGGAAGGTATAGGGATAAGAATGAGATGGATTTTACCTTAGAGCTTCGACAGCATGTATGGCGCCGAAGTGGCATAGTGGTATGGGGTGGAGTTGCTACTGTATTTCCTCGATTCAGCGAGATACAATTTAAAAGACTCCTTCCTGATTGTGGCTTTGGGTACAGATGGGAATTTAAGAAGAATTCCAATGTAAGAATTGATATAGGGTTTGGGAAACATTCTACCGGCTTCATGTTTGGGTTAAATGAGGCTTTTTGATAAATTGGGGGGATTAAAACAGATTTGGTTATGCAGCGAAAATTACTATTCTACATATTTCTTTTGGTCTTGATTGTACCAAATGTATGCTTATCGGTACTGGAACCGATGGGGTTTACCGCCGCATTTGCAAATGTGTTGTTACCTTTAGGCGCTTACTTAATAATGATGAGTATCTCGCCAAAGATTGGACGTACTATTTGGCTTATGTTCCCTTTTGTGTTTTTGGGCGCTTTCCAGATAGTGTTGTTGAGCCTTTATGGACGGAGTGTGATTGCAGTTGATATGTTTCTGAATGTTGCAACAACTAATAGTGCGGAAGTTTCCGAATTATTAGGCAGCATGGTGCCGATTCTTGGAATTATAGCTGTGATGTATCTTCCTCCATTGATATGTGCGATTATTTTTATTAAGAGAAAATTGTATCTTTCATGCGGATTTCTTAAAGTAAACCGTTGGGTAGGCTACGGAATCGCTGCGATTGGCATGTTTTGTATGGTGTGCAGTTATATCTTCTCTTCCAATTATGCAATCAAGAGAGATTTATACCCCGTAAATGCTTTATATAATGTATACTTGGCTTGTGACAGGACCGTACGTACAGGTAATTACTATGTCACTTCCGATAGTTACAAATATAATTCTATCCCTACTCACCCGTCGGAAGAACGAGAAGTATATATCCTTATAATTGGTGAAACCTCACGTGCGGATAATTGGAATATACTTGGTTATGAAAGAAATACTAATCCGCGGCTCTCACAACGTGATGATATATTGGTATCAGGGAGAGCAATGAGTGAAAGCAATACCACACACAAGAGTGTCCCGATGCTTCTGAGCCCGGTTGATGCAACTGATTTTGATAAAGAGATATATAAGACAAAAAGCCTTATCACGGCATTTATGGAAGCAGGATATGCCACTGCATTTATTTCCAATCAAAGGTATAATCACTCTTTCATTGACTTTTTTGGAGAAGAGAGTGACACTACAATATTTGTGCGGGAGCAGACAGATGATTCGTCGTTCATGAATCCCACACAATTCAGTGATATGGATTTATTACCTATTGTCGATATGGTATTGGCTCAGAATAATCGCAAACAATTGATTGTGTTGCATACTTATGGGTCACATTTTAACTATCGAGATAGATATGATGCAAAATATGCTCATTTCAAGCCTGATGACTACTCGGAAGCTATGAAAAGTGAGAGAGAGAAACTTATTAATGCCTATGACAACACGATAGTGGCAACCGACTTTCTTATAATGTCATGCATAAAAAAATTAGAGTCTCTGGATGATACTTCAGCTGGACTGCTCTATACATCTGACCATGGGGAGGATATTTTCGATAATGGAAGCTCCAGATTCCTTCATGCCTCTCCCCTTCCTACCTATTATCAGCTTCATGTACCGATGTTGGCGTGGCTATCTGAGGAGTATATAAGTCGGTATAACGATGCTTACGAAGCAGCTAAAAAGAATTTTGCCGCTAATATATCTACTTCGCGGTCATTCTGCCCCACCGCTATTAATCTTGCCGGAATTAAAACAGATAAATTAGATATCAGAGCATCCTTGATGTCTCCGGAATATGAGCCACGTAAAATCGCTCTTTATTTATCTGACCATAATACCCCGGTAAGATTAGACGAAATAATCATTGATAAATAAGAATACGGACATATAGAAAGATATCTAATTCTTTTTATCCTTTGTGGAATTAGGAATAATCTCCTCGGTCTCTTTTATGACTATTGTAACGCTGTCGTTATTTTCCTTATTCTCGTTTTCCTCAGGATTACTCTTATTTTCTGTCTTTTTCTTACGACGAAGGAATGAGAATATGTTGTCGAAATCACGTTTAAATACAATTCCAACCCCTTGCGTGGTTAATGCACTCTTAAGGTAGTAGTTTTGGTCATTGTAACGATTATATGCTTTCAGCTGTATTGTCCCGGCTCTGTTGAGGAGGTAGCGGATATCAAAGTCTCCAATAAAACTATTATTGTTAAGAGCTTTGTCGCGATATCCGAAATTACCGTTAAATAGAAGGCGGTTATTAAGAAGATGACTCGAAAGTGCCACATCAACTTCTACATCCGAGAAGTCACCTCTATCGCTTCGGATATTAGGTGCGATACTCCAATTGTCACTCAGCTGACCAAGCATGGAGCCAAGACGCGAAGATATGGTGGATGACGCAACTGATACAAGCTCATTACCATGTGTTGTCGACATATAGTCCGGGGTATAGAACCTATTAAGGGCAAGCAGATAGATGATTTGTCTGTTCATCATATCTTCTGTGGAGACGATTGAACGGACTTTACGATAGGTATCACGTGTCAGGGTCGGGAAGTCAAGGTCAAATGCCAGTTCAGGTTGACGCATGTCACCACGTACATTCAGAAGAGCTTCTACCGGAACGTTTGTTCGGTTCAATTCTTTGTCCTCAAGGAATGATTCATCCAGGTCACTTAAGTTTGCATTTACAGTATAGCTTGCAGCTATGTTTAGCTGAGCGGCGTAAGGGTCACCAAGGAAAGATATACGGCTCCCTTCCTTGATGGTAAAATCTTTGATAATGATATCCTGCAATGTGAAATTATATGACCCGCGTTGCAATGTATAGTCACCATACATGCGTAGGTCTCCATCGGAGCTATAGGTCATACGTAAATGACCTGAACCATTCGCTACTATCTTATCACCTCCAACAGGGTCCATAATCAAGTTCATAGTAGCAGATGGCGTAATATCGACATTGAACTCCATGGCGTACAGCGATGGACTGGATTCTTGTTGCTTGATGCGCTCTTTAAGCTGTCGCACTATCAATGGCGGAGCATTAAGTGCGGCGATTGAATCCTTTTTAGCTGCATCACGGTCACGAAGTGTGATAAAATCATATTCCATTGCGTTTTCAGCATCACTGAGCACAAATGTGAAGGTTGATTTAGGTGCCGTGGTCATAGTGACTCCTATATCCACTTTTCCTGGTACTCCTGTTACTGATGCACTTCCATTTCCGAAAATTCGACCATACCATGGGTCTTCGGTGGCATTCTCCTCCACATCATACACCAAGAAGTCTTTTGCATTATTGACGTTGAATTTAAATGTAGGATTATGGAAAAATTCGTGAGCTACGTATCCGCTTAGTTTGGCTGTTTTACCATATTTGTCTTTCAGCTCAACATCGCTGAATTTTATAAGACCGGGGGTAATATGAACTGAGTCGGTTGTGGTATAGGTGGTATTTGTGAAGTCGAGCTTCATACTAAGGTCCTGAAGGAATATATCACCGGTCATATCCAAATCCTTGAAGGTGCCGAACAGATGAGCGTTCCCCGATACTTCCCCAGCAATCTTTGATGTAAATGCCGACATAAACGGGAGCATAAACCCGACCGGAGCTTTATTGGCGTTGAATTTGAAATCTAATTCTTCAGTAAACGGTCGGATATAGCCATTGATGATAGAACGTGAGCCATTTCGCTGTGTGATTATGGCATCGATGCCAATTGATTTGGTACTATTATCCCAATGGCTCTTGATATCGCCATCGCCCATCTCACAGAAATTATATTTGAGAGACTGAACTTTAAGACTTGGGGTATATAATACAGGTTCTTTGGAAAGAAGGGCTGAGCCATAAAAATCTCCGGTTGCTCGTCCTCCGAACATCACAGCTTCGCCTATGTTTAGAGTCTCGAAGATATAGTCAAGGTCTATGTGGTTGAGTGATACGACAACACGATTGGTTGAGTCAGTGCCCGCTATACCATTGATGCTCAATGACTGTCCTGCACGACCGCCGCCGAAATCAGATATAGAGACATACCCCGGTCGAATGTTGATATGTCCAGGATTGACAGTCCACGCAGAATCATTGAATATCAATTTGGTGGAGTGAAAATTTATGTCTGTTGTAAGCTCGTTGTTCTCTTCTTCCCGATTAAATGTGGTAAGAAAATTTAGCTGTCCATGGAAATCCTCTTTGCGGTTTATCTTCCATAGAATATCTGTTAGAATGGAATCATTACCCCCACCCGATGTTACATTTAAATCCATCATGCCATTCTTAGTGGGGAATGATGTCTTAATAGTGACTAATGATGAATCATTTGCAGCATCAATGAACCCGCTTATAGCTGTGTTTTCTATTAGTTTGTTCTTTTGTCTCAGGTATGGAGCGTCAAGCTCGAATCCGATTAATCCGTTGGCTGCTTTTGCCATAGCGTTTAACTTCACTGGATATATTATATCAACTGGCAATTTGAAGAAGCGAGAAAGTACGGTGTCTTCTTTAAGGTTGATGTTAAGATTCATATCCGTAGTCGGACCAGATTGAGCTGCCATATCTGAGGTCGGTATCAGAGCCGGATAGATAGAGCCAACAATCTTTTTCAACTCCGTCGGTAATGATGCAAAGGAGAATACCCCTTTGATATCTGCATCAATCGGGGCGCTATGTAGAGACAAATTGCGCAATGAATCCTCTTTTGCAGCATCAATGTCAATATATGATAGGGATATCGTTTTGTCTTTTCCATCAGAAAAATTCAAGTCGGATATTTTAACCCAACCGGTGACATTGTCAGGAGTACGACCGAGAATAGAAGCATCGATGTCGACTGCAATTGAAAAATCTTTGTACGGACCATCGGCTATAAATGGAGTGAGGGAAATATTGTTTATGTTAGCAAAAAATTCAGTTTTTGGATTTTTGCCACTAATGTCGCCTCCGCCATGTATGGAAAAATCAAGAAGTGGGGAGTTGGATGCCAATTTCCCATCAACATGATTCCCGCTAAATTTAGCATTCCCGGAAATATCGGTATAAGTATACCCCCCAAATTCGACATGAGGAATATTTATCTCAGTTGTCCCATCAATATTACCATTACGTGCTATTGCAATATCGAAAATTGCATCGAAGGTGATAGTGGTAAGTTTTGATAAATTTTTATCGAGGAGTGAAGGATTGAATTTCTCAGTCTCTACCACACCATCTATTTTCAACGGCGAATTTTTTGAAATACGGAATATGCCGCAATCCATTCCAATATTGCCGCATTCTGTCCTAATCTCTCCATTAAAATCCAAATGTTTAGGTGAACCAGAAATCTCACCGAGCATATTTATAACGCCAAGTGGGGTGAAATGTTTCACACTATTGTACGTGCGAGACAGCGGGCTACCAGGTGTTGCAGAATATTTAGCTAACGCCTCAACGCTTAAACCAAGGTCAAATTCACGGAGGTCAAAAGATAGACTGTCACGTCCTTTTGTTAGATAATGTGCATTTCCGGTTCCTTCGAGCCAAAAGTCATTGTTATTATCGGCAATATTAAGTTTTTTGATAATTAAATCGTCTAACGTTCCCTCCGCCATAAATTCCAGATAAAATGTAGCATCGATATTTTCCATTTTAGGGATAAATGGAGTAAGGTCTTTTAGAGCTATATGACTTCCATCCAGAATTGAGATGGGAGAAGTAATGGCCGTAGCGGGGTTGAATGATTTATTAAGAGGAGAAGTTGCTGAAATTTCACCTAAGAGAATTTCAGTCTGTGGTAAGGCAATCTTGAAGTTACTTATAGTTGTAGTGAGTGTGTCGACAACAATATCAGAGGTAAATTCATTTAATGAAAAACCGCTTCGTTCTATAGCAGCTAATCGTTTGATTTCTACTTCAAACTTTCCGCTGGAAATACGCGGAGCACATAAGTCAGCTCTGAAATCAGATACTGATATGTGGTTTATATCAAATATACGTGGGGTTGGAGCCGGAAGATTCTTTACATTGTAGTCAATGGATGAGCGCCGGATTACGACCATATTGATTGCAAGGTCGAATTTAGACGGTTCTTTATTGTCATTCTTTTTGAAACGGTCAATGATAGGCTGGATATTCAATGGAGCCCCTATCGAGTCACGGTAAAGATTGCAATGGAGGTCTATCATCTCAGCATATGAAATAATAATCCGTTCATTCCATAGCGACTCACCAATACTAATACCTGCTCCAAGATGAGAAACGTAGAGTGCTGTCTCACCATTATCATCAAGGACCGTTACATCCGAGAGTGTGACTCGGTTGAACGGAGCAATTGAGACTTCACCTATAGTTACATCGGTCCCAAATAGTTTTGAAAGCTCTCTTTCTGCTTGGTTCCCAATCTGATGTTGCACGGAAGGAAACGAAAGCATAATATATAGGATAGCTGGTACTGCCATAGGCAATACCAGCAATGTCACAAGGATAAACCTTAATATCCTATAAAAAGCTTTCAATTCAGCTTTATTAAATGAGTTTGGCTATAGCAGCATCGAGTTGCGAGATGTCATTTACACGTTCCACAAGTTCGCCATTTCGATTGAAAAGGAATACAGTGGGCAGGGAACTTACATTATATTGTGAAAGAATCTGAGTACCATCGGCAACAGAATTCAGAACGGTAATCCATGGAAGGTTTTTAGCGGTTTGTTTCCATGCATACTCATTTTCATCGAGTGATACCTGAAATATCTCGAAGCCCTGATTGTGGTATTTCTCGTATACTTTATTCAATGCGACATTGAATGCCGGCGATTCCTCTGCAGCATAAGCAGTGAAGTTGAGAAGAACCACTTTGCCGCTCTCAGTCAAATCAAGCAATGAGTATTCTTTACCAGTATTGTCAAAACGTTTGATGTCGAAAGCTTTGATTTCTGTAACCTGTATATCGTTGCCAACGGGCATTTCCGGAACTCGATTTGCGAGAAAAAGACGGCGTAGATAAGAAGTGCGGGGGTCGGCAGGACGAAGGTCATTGAATGCATTTGCTACTGCGCCGATATACCGGAGGTCTTGCTTGTCAGCAGGATTAAACAGTGGCGTTCCGTTTACTTTCTTACTGATGATATAGTATGTTACTATACCGGCAGGGTCTGACAGGAGCATTTGTCCGAGTTCGCGCTTCAATGGTTCATTGTTGGGAACAGCAGATGCACCAAGACGATTAGCTGCATCGACCAAAAGACTGTCGACAATCATAAGATTGTGGGCTTGGGGTGTGCCGCTTATACTATGCTTAGCAGCGATGTCGGGGGCTTCAGCTGTGATGGTGACAGATTCGATGCTGTCAATAGGAAAATAAAGTGAACTTGAATTGACCCGTAGACGATATATATCGGGATATCCTTGAGCTTCATGAGAATATTTGAACGAACCGTCAGCTTTCATATCCAATGTATCCATAGGATACCAATAGCCTTGATTGTTCCCTTCAAGTACTACAATATCATTCTCGGTCAGACCTGTAATTTTTCCGTCGATTTTCCATTGATTACCGTTGTTGCATGATGCAAGGAATGCAAGTGAGCCAATGCCAAGAGCCTTAAATATAGTTTTCATTGATACGTAATGTTCAAAGTATGTAAATTGGAGTGCAAATTTAATGCTTTTATATCTAAATTTCAAGAAATTCTTGTTAAGAATAGATTATGGACGATAGATTTCAATAATAAAAGTTCGGTGGTAGAAATAAGAAAACCGGTTGGCGGTGGAGCGCTAACCGGTTTTCTAAAGTAATGTATTATTCAGTGTTAGGGAATATCACTTTTCATCGGGAAATAGAATCTTTCTATCTTGTTTGGACGCGCCTTCAACCCATTTTTCGGGTATGAAGTGCCAGTTGTCAGTGACTTTTGGGGAGATTGTGCCTCTTTCTTGAACGGCTTTTATAAGGTAAAACCTCAGGTCCTTATCAGTAGAAGAAAGGATTCTTGAAGTCAATTCGGAGTGAGGAATGCCTGCACCTTCAGTTATCAGATTCCCACCACCATTACCACGGTAAGAATTTACTGCAACTTTATAGGTCTTGTCATATTGGAAAGGAGTACCGTCAGCCATCGAGATGATGTTTATCTTTTCGCCACGAGGTTTTGTAACATCTACAGTGTATCTGATTCCTGCGGCTGAATCAAAATTATAAGCTGGATTCTCAAGCTTCGCATAATCACCTTTTGCAGGGTCACCTTTTGCAAAAAGCAGCATGTGGTCGTCAGGCGATTTCATTTGGTCTGTCCACAATGAGTAGCTCATTTCAAGATAATCCTTTATCTCCTTACCGGTAAGAGCCATGGTGTAGAGCATATTCTCATACTTATAAAGAGTGAACATATCGCTCATGAGAAGGTCACCTTCCTTAATCAATGCATCAAATGAAAGCGGAGCTGCAAATGATATTTCAGCGCCAGTTATCTGCATCTGCAAATCGTGGAGCAATGACATGAATGCTGATGGTCCGAAATAGGCATCTCGTACAGAGAAGTCACCAGTAGCAGTGCCAATTTTTTCTGTTACGAAATCATATATAATTTTTCTTTCGGGTTCAAAAGTATCCAGAAACTCTTGGTCTGGTTTAAGACTGTTGAGCGGTGTAATCTGAGAGGTTAAAACCTTGTTTGTAACTTTCCCATTTTCGATGGTAAGTTTCACGTCAACTTCTGCAAGATTATTCGCGTTGTTGGCTGGATTTAATATCAATGGTTTGACGTTCTTTCCAGAAATCGATGCGGAATTATAGACCTGATGGTCATGTCCCATGAAAATTATATCAAAACCGGGTACTTGCTCGGCAACCAGCAGCGATGCATTCTCACGCCATTCTCCGGTCATGCGTGATGAGTCATGCCCGGCGTGAAATAGACCAATCAATAAATCCGGTTTTTCCTTTTCTATGATTTCAGGTATCCACTTCTTCGCAGATTCTACCATATCTTCAAATTCAAGTCCAGCCCAAAGATTTTCGGGAAGCCATGCGGGAATAGCTGGAGTCAGTAGTCCGAAGACAACAATCTTTACGCCATTCTTATTAATTACACTATAAGGCTGGAGATATGGTTTGCCTGTTGCCTTGTCAATTACATTGGCACCAAGGAATGGGATTGGTGCCAAATCTTTGCGGTATCTGTCATATACTGCATGTCCGGTCTCTACATCATGGTTGCCAATTGTCTGAGTGTCGTATTTCAGGTATTTAAGCATACGAGCCACAATGTGTGGGGACACAGTATCAATAAAATTATAATAGTAAGCAGTGGGTTGCCCCTGAAGAATGTCTCCATCGTCAAGAAGAATAACGTTCTCCTCTCCGATAGAATCACGTATGGTTTTCAAGCGGGAAGCAACACGTGATAGTGAGCCGCTTCCCGGGGAAAGAGTTATAAAATTATAAGGAAAGAAATTTCCATGAACATCAGTGGTAGAAACCACTTTAAGATTTACCTCCTCAGCATGTACATTTGTTTGGCTGAAAAGGGTTGATGCAATAGCCATTGCGATAATAATTGGTTTCAGTTTCATTAGAGTATACAAGATAGTAAGTTCAATTATGGATTCGGCCCAGTATATATGGCCTTTACCTTACCAACAGCAAGTGAACCTTCAACTTTTAAGGGGATTCGTTGTGAATCAGCCGACATCCATCCAGAGATTGGGTCAGAACTAACTTTGCCATTACGGGTAAAGGTGAAATTTATATGGTAAGTGTCAAAATTTTTCTTATTCAGAGTTATTTGACTACGTCCAAGATATGTAATTCTGAGCTTTTCTTTTTTTGAGCCTGAGAATATGTTTACTGTCACACTCTGACCATTCGACATATTGTCGAAATCAAGAGAGCGCAGGTAGAAAAATGCGCTGAGCATATCTACCGTCATGCCATTCGCCTCAAGATGTTTTGTCGACTTTACAACTGGCTCTTTGGGCGAAGACTGCTTGAATCGCTGCACATTGGCAGTGAACACATCTCCGTTATGAGAAAATTCCAGCACATCTTTCTTGTATTTGCCAGCCTCGTGAGCTATATATGTATACTCAAGAGGATACAACCCTACTTTGGTGAAGGTAGTGTAAAGAGTATCCCGAAGCATATATATGCTATTAGCCCATGGTGCGTTCTCCGCATAAACGGTGGCTTTGTAGCAATCGCCTTCATCGCGAAGCGACATAGTGGCATATCCTGCCACTTTATTTATGAATCCCCATTTATAAATCACATCATAAGTGAGGGTCTCATTAACCAGTACAGCCTGACTTTGAGCTGATGAATAGTTGGAAAGCGAAAGCAGCACAAAAAGGAATATGCTGAATAAATTCTTTTTCATAATCTCTAAATTATTATAGGTCACTCACAGGAGAGTTCCCGGAATGGCAGTATCGAACGGAATGATTGTTCAATACGTTTATTGCGCCAGCATTTGCGGCATACAGCAATATAACGGTCATCGCCTCCGATTTCCACCTGTTCACCTTCTTCTACAAAATCGCCGTTACGGTCAATGCGGGCATTGATGATTGTTTTGCGCCCACACGTGCAGGTCGATTTGATTTCATCAATTGTATCGGCAATTTCAAAAAGGCGTCTGGAGCCCTCGAATAAATGGCTTTGGAAGTCTGTGCGCAAACCGTAACATATCACATTGCTGCCAAAATCATCAACAACTCTTGATAATTGGTCAACCTGAGCTGCCGTCAGAAATTGAGCTTCGTCTACCAAAAACCAGTCGATTACTGCTAATGAATCCTCAAAGAGCTGTTGAGCCATGTCATACAGGTCAGTATCGTGGTATATCCATTTGCATTCACGCTCGATGCCGATTCTTGATTTAATGACATTAGATGCCTCGCGTGTGTCGACAATCGGTTTCAGACACACGTATTTCATCTTACGCTCTTCAAAGTTGTATGCTGTGGTTAGCAATAGAGCCGTCTTCGCCGACCCCATGGTGCCATATCTGAAATAAAGTTTACCTTTTCTGTTCATTGGTAGTAGATGGGATGTTTTCAATTCACAGACAAAGGTATGAAATTTTTTTTATTTAGACTCACCCTGTCTGGTAAAGACATAATCATTCTTCCCAATCTCAAATTTTAAGAGTGGACCTTTAATCTTAATGTCATCCAATTGGCGTATTGAAGCGTAACGCATTGAGAGTGTGTGCTTGATGCCATCGCGTAAAGTGACGGTAATGCCAGGACGGAGTTTTTCGATGGAAGGATTGTCATTGTTGGTCACCACATTGTTGGCTACCGAAACGGCCTCCGGGTCCATAGTGACTACGAGGGTTTGAGGATTGAGGCTGACTGCTATTTCATCATCATCAATCACGGTCCAAGTACCATTGATAGTTGAAACGGCACTAGCGGTTAGGGTGACAGGTTCGATAATGGTGCTGTCAGCAAGTATCTGAGTGGAGCATGATATCATTCCGGTGATAGAAATGTCGCCTCCATACGCACCTTTCGACATTGTCTGTGCCGCATCAGTGAATGAATAAGTTTCAATTAAAGTGGCGGTAATGGCTGTGTTGTCTGTCACATTTTCAGGCGTACCTGCCCATGTGCCGTGGAGTTCTTTTGCCAATCGGGCATTTTCGTCACATGAAGATAAACCAAGAGCTACAATCGCACTCATCAAGCAATATATACCTTTCATAATTATAAAATATTGTTAACGTATTTTCAAGATAAACACCTATTGATGAAAATAAGTTTCGAGAAGATGAAAATATTCACTAAATTTGCGGTATGAGCATCAACAAGGTCATATTAATAGGCAACGTGGGGAAAGACCCTGAGGTCAGATATATTGAGACTCGCCCGATTGCGAGTTTTCCATTAGCTACGAATGAGAAAGCGCGTAATCTTTCTGACGGGACTAAAATCCCCGAGAGAACGGAATGGCATAATATTGTGATGTGGGACAAGCAGGCGGAATTCGCAGAGAGGTATATTCGTTCCGGAGCGCGTCTATATATTGAAGGGAAGATTCGCTACAGAATATGGGAAGACCGTAATGCTATCAAACGTAACATTACCGAAATATATGTTGATAATTTTGAACTGTTAGGCTCTAAATAATCGAGTCAAAGAGAGAGGGATAAGGTCTCTCCTGTTGTGTAGTTGCAGCATTTTTTGAGGTTTCATTCTTGCCTTTCAATACTATATTGTGTTGTTGGGTCCAACCTTGTGTGCTGTTCCTGAGATGTAGTGTAACTATACCGGTTTCTATTTTTGTTTGATTTTTAACTTCTCGATATATCTCATTCATTGTGGATAGACCGCTTATTTCTGTGGAATAAAGATTGTTTCCTCCATGGAGGATGGTAATGAAGAGCCGGTCGGTGCGGTTGATGGTAGCCATATAGATAATTTTTAATGGTTTTGGTTGTAATAGTGCAAATTTATATCAGCGTGTGGGCATAATAATTGCACATGTAGTATAATATTAGTTAATCGGTTTGAGATTCTGAGTATTTGCGTCTGGTAAAATTGTCAAAAAGTCGATTCGGATAAACCCATTTTGATTTACGGATGTTTTGAAATCAAGGCAACTTATTAACTTATGAAAACTTTACGACACGTTTTACTATTTGTTTGTGTGATGACCGGATGGGCTATTCCTGTCGTGGCACAAGAAACCCCGTCCGGCGCGAGGTACCTGAATCAGCAGATGCCGGAACGTTGGAATTATATTCCAGAGCATGAACAAATCCTTCCAAATGAGGATGTATGGTGGAAATCTTTCCATGACCAGATTTTAGATTCATTGATTAATGAAGGGGTAAACAGGAATTATGATGTAAAGATGGCGATTTCACGTATAGCGATGGCGCGTCAGGCTGTCGGAGGAGCTACTGCTGGATATTATCCAGAAATCTCATTGAATGCAGGATATACCAAAAGTAGAAGTGCTGGAGCCATGAGGGGAGGCGATGTTCCGTCTTCCAATAGCAGCTATTTTTCGTTTGGCGCAGATATGAATTGGGAAATAGATGTGTTTGGCAGAATAACTTCTCAGGTAAAAAGTAAGAAGGCGCTTGTCGAGGTGTCTAAAGCAGACTATTTAGGCACCATGGTTAGCCTAACTGCTGATATTGCTTCATATTATGTCAATTTGAGGACATTGCAGGCTCAATATCAGGTTGCGCAGGAGCATCTCTTGTCTCAAAAGCGAGTGGTGGAGATAGCTGAAGCACGTCATGAGGCTGGGCTTGTGTCTAAATTGGATGTGACACAAGCTAAAACTGTTTATTTTTCTACAGAAGCTACAATACCTAATCTTAAGTCCGCAATACGAAAGACCGTAAATTCAATAGCTATATTACTGGGCGTATATCCTGAAGAACTGTATGGCAGGCTTGGTGAGTATGAGAAACAACCGGACTATATGTGTCTAATAAATAGCGGAGTTCCTATGGATTTGTTGCGAAGACGACCCGATATTATTGCCGCAGAAAAGGAATTGGCTGTTTATGCCGCTCAAATCGGTATTGCGAAGAAAGATTTCCTGCCTACTTTATCATTGCAAGGGTCAATTGGGGTCGCTTCGCATGAGTTTAACGATTTGTTCAAGAAAAATAGCCTTAACTATAGTATCGCCCCTACTCTATCGTGGACGGTATTTGATGGGTTCTCTCGGAAATATGCTTTAGCAGAAGCGAAAACTCAGATGGAGATTGGAATCTCAAATTATAATCAGACGGTTCTTACAGCCGTTCAGGAAGTTGACAATGCGATGGTATCCTATAAATCGGCATTAGAGACGATAGAATGCCAGCAGGAAGTACTTGAACAAAGTAAGGAGTCGTTTAATCTAGCAATAGAGCAATATAAGGAGGGACTTGCAGCTTTTACAAATGTGGTTGACGCCCAGATGTCTTGGCTGGAATATTCAAACTCACTGGTGGCAGCCAAGGGTAGTGCATTGACTTCTCTAATTCAATTATATCAGGCACTTGGTGGAGCGCCTCAATAACAACTATAGATAACTATTATGAAAAATTCAATTAAATCAGGCGCTTTCATTTCTATCGCTCTTGTGGCGCTTTATGCATGTGGTGATAAAAAGGGGACTGAGATGACTGAGGAGAAGGAGACGGTTGATGTTGCTTTCCCAGAGGTTGATTCAGTGCTTTTGTCAAAAACATATCCAGGATATCTGACTGCTGCCAGGTCCGTGGATGTCGTCGGACGCGTGAATGGACAGTTGTTATCTAAAAACTATAATTCAGGCGATAAGGTCAAAGCCGGGGCTGTGTTGTTTACAATAGAGTCAAATTCGTATAGAGATGCTGTGGCACAGGCTCAGGCAGCTCTATCTACGGCTAAAAGCACGCGCGATTATGCTGAAAGCCATTATAATGCAGTCAAGAAAGCGTTGGAGAGCGACGCTGTTTCAAAGATGGAGGTGATTCAGGCGGAGAGCAACCTTCGACAGGCTGAGGCTTCTATTAAGAATGCGGCAGCTGCGCTTGAAACAGCTAAACAGAATCTCGCATACTGTACTGTTGTGGCTCCATTTTCCGGAGAGGTCTCTTCTTCGAAATTGGATGTAGGCTCATATGTAGGTGGGGCCGGTAATCCCGTTACATTAGCTCAGATATATGACAATAGTTATATGACGGCTAATTTTTCAATCGATGATGATGAATACATGGCTCTGGTGCGTGGGATGTCAGCCGGTAATTTAGACTTGAAGGCAGTTCCGTTGGAATTCAGTGATTCATTGCCGCATAGATATACAGGTGACCTTTCGTACATATCTCCAGCTCTGAATAAATCGACAGGAACATTGTTGCTTAAATGCACTATTGACAATCCTTACGATGAGCTAAAAGCTGGAATGTACGTACAAATCAAACTGCCCTATTCCCGTAAAACAGATGCAATATTGGTAAAAGATGCATCCATTGGTTCTGACCAGTTGGGGAAGTATCTGTATATCTTAAACGATTCTAACAAGGTCGTATATACTCCCATTAAAGTAGGTGATATTTATCAAGACTCGATGCGTGTTGTACTGTCAGGTCTGACACCAAAAAGCCGATATGTAACGAAAGCAATGCTTAAGGTGCGGGATGGAATGACGGTTAATCCGAAAATGGTCAAATGACGCGAGTTAGATATTGCATGATTCAGATATAAAACGATGAATATATGTTTTCAAAATTCTTTATAGACCGTCCTATATTCGCTACTGTTCTCGCCATAATAATGGTGATAGTCGGATTGATTACGGTAAAAACACTTCCGGTCGCTCAATTCCCGGATATTACGCCACCCACAGTGATGGTTAATGCCTCCTACCCCGGTGCGGATGCAGAGACTGTCGCAAAAGTTATTGGTCAGCCCATAGAAGAGCAAGTGAATGGCGTGGAGAATATGATGTATATGAGCTCAAATTCAAGCGATGGTTCATATAGCTTGACTATAACATTTGAAAATGGTACGGACTTGGATGAGGCTGCGGTTAAAGTACAGAATCGAATATCACTTGCTGAAGCGACGCTTCCTACAGCAGTTAAGGAGCAGGGATTGTCTGTTAGAAGCGAGTCCTCCAATATCATCCTGTTCATAGCGCTTGAAAGCGATGACCCTAATAGATATGATGCATTATACCTTACGAACTATGCCAAGCTCAACATAATTGATGAGATTTCGCGTGTTGATGGTGTAGGCGGTGCCGGTGCGTTTGGTGCCGGTGAGTATAGCATGCGTGTATGGCTTGACCCTGAGAAGATGCAGGTCAGAAACCTCACACCTCAGGATGTCATGGCGATGATACAGTCTCAGAATCTTGAAGTGTCAGCAGGTAGTGTCGGGACTCCTCCGGTGAATGGTGATGTAGACTTTGAATTCACATTGACAGCGCAAGGAGCACTCAACACAGTCGAAGAGTTTGAGAACATAATTATCCGTACTGATGATGACGGTTCGATGCTTCGATTAAAGGATATAGCAAAGGTTGAGCTTGGTAGTGAAAGCTATTCGTCTGTATCGAGCGTCTCCGGAAAAGAAGCAGGTCTTATTGGTGTACAGCAATTGCCGGGGGCTAATGCGCTTGAAGTTGCATCACGAGTTAAGGATAAGTTGAATGAACTATCCCAATATTTTCCTGCGGGCGTCCATTATCGCGTGATAATGGATACAACAGATTACGTTACTGCGTCTATTGACGAGGTGCTTGTGACTTTTGTAGAGACTACCTTGATAGTCATGATTGTGATATTGCTGTTCTTGCAGAGTTGGAGGGCGGTAATTATACCGATGATTGCTATACCGGTATCGTTGATTGCAACGTTTGCTGTTATGAAATTACTTGGTTTCTCGCTTAATACTTTGACGTTGTTTGGGCTTGTGCTTGCCATTGCTATTGTAGTGGATGATGCCATAGTTGTTGTGGAGGATTGTGCAAGACTTGTACAGGAGGGGAAATTGACACCAAGGCAAAGTGCTGAAAAGGCTATGCAGGAACTTCAAGGCCCGGTCGTCGGCGAGGTTCTCGTGCTTCTGTCGGTATTTATACCAACCGCATTTATTAGTGGTATAACAGGAGAATTGTACAAACAATTTGCGTTGACAATCGCGACATCAGTTGCTTTTTCCGGGTTTAACGCATTGACTTTTACCCCTGCCATGTGCGCATTGTTTCTTCGCAAAAAAGAGAATCAAAAATCTAAATTCTGTGTTTATAAATGGTTTGACAAGGGCTATGGATGGACTATCAAGAAATATACTTCAGGTATAGCATCATTATTGAAGCGTCCATGGATGGCAATTGGGATTTACGGTGTGTTTTGTCTGGTCGCATTTTGGGGCTTCTTAAAATTGCCGTCAAGCTATATTCCATCTGAGGATATGGGGTATTTCATGACATCTGTGCAGTTACCGACAGGAGCGTCGCTTGATAGGACTACAAAAGTGGTTGACGATTTGACCGCTAATGTCCTTAAAATTCCCGAGGTGGAAAATGTGATATCTATTTCGGGCCAGTCGATGATGGGTGGAGGGTCTGGTGGCAATATGGGCTCTATGTTTGTGATACTGAAGCCATGGAAAGAACGCAAAGGTAAGAACCAGAGCGTAGATGCCGTTATAGCAAAGGTAAATGAGATTGGCGCATCATATCAGGAACCGATAATTTTCTCTATTAATCCACCGGCTATCCCTGGACTTGGTATGACTTCGGGATTGCAGATGCAAATACTGGATATAAACAGTCTTGGAGTAGAGGCATTAGAAGAGGCTATTGCTGGAATGAAGACTGCAGCTAAGGATGATAAACGCCTGGCGCAGCTGACCACTCAGTTTCAGGGTGAGGTGCCACAGTATCAAGTTAAGGTTAACCGTGATAAGGCAAAGATGCTTGGATTGTCACTTGAAGATATTTATGCGACGCTTTCACAGTTCATGGGTGGAAGTTTTGTAAATGATTTTGTGAAATTCGGACGTACCTATCAAGTGACTCTTAGCGCCGACAGTAAGGCGCGTGGCAGAATTGATGACATTCCGAAACTATCTGTAAGAAATGGAGACGGGGAGATGGTCCCATTCTCTGCGTTTGCAGATGTTGTGCCAACTGTTGGACAATCCACTGTGAGTAGATATAATATGTATAATACTGCATCTATTACAGGTACTCCCGCCAAGGGCGTATCGAGTCAAGATGGTATTAAGGCTATGGAAGAATTGCTTGAAAAGACTGTAGGCAATAAATTTTCATATGCATGGACCGGAGAGGCGTATCAAGAGACACAGTCTGGTGCAACAATTTCGATTGTGTTGATATTCGCTGTTATAATTACACTCCTTGTCCTTTCAGCCCAGTATGAAAGTTGGACCGACCCGATAGCTGTAGTGATTTCAATGCCCACTGCCATACTGGGTACAGTGTTGGGATGTGTGCTGATGTCGCAGTCCATATCCATTTATACTCAGATAGGTATAATACTGCTATTAGGGTTGTCAGCAAAAAATGCTATCCTGATTGTGGAATATGCTATAGATTACCATAAATCCGGACAACCTATCAGGCAAGCTGCACAAAGTGCCGGAGAGGTGCGTTTCCGACCGATTATGATGACAGCATTTGCATTTGTGTTCGGGGTATTGCCAATGTTGTTTGCCTCAGGAGCAGGAGCTGCCTCGCGAGTAGCTCTTGGAACAGCAGTGGTGTTTGGTATGGCAGTTAACGCAATAGTCGGGACGTTGTTTGTCCCGGGCTTTTGGGAATTGCTACAGAATTTTAACGAGAAGTATTTGCAGAAAATATTTGCTGCATCCAACGAATCCACCCCATCGTCAGGAAAATCAAAGCCAAGTGTATAGAAGCATGAGTGCCGAAGTTGATGATTATTGACTTCGGCACTTAATATATTTAGCGTGTGATATATTATTTGCATTTTACATGTCTATTAAAAAACTTTATGGGAAGAAGTCGCAAAAAAGTTACTTATTCTTGAAAAATTTGTACCTTTGTAGCCAAATAGTTAATAAACCGACACTCGCATGGCGTCAAAGACTCGCGAACGGCTTTTGGATGTGGCGCGGCAACTTTTTGCAAGTAATGGAGTTGAACGCACTACGATGAATGATATTGCAACTGCTTCTGATAAGGGGCGGCGTACTATTTACACCTATTTTAAAAACAAAAGGGAAATATACGATGCCGTGATAGAGCGTGAAAGTGAAATGATAATAATGCGCTTGCGTAAAGTGGTTGCTTCGAATCTGGAGCCGGAGGAAAAGCTCAGAAAATATCTTGAAGCTCGGTTTGATATCGTGGAAGAGACCATACGGGAATCAACTACTACCCAGATTATTTCATATATCACACTTGATTATAAGAGGCTTGAACGCATCAGATTGCTGTCAGTCCAGAAAGAACGAGGTTTGTTTAAAGAAATGATTGACCAGGGAGTCGCGGCCGGTGTATATGACCCGCATCAGGCGGAACTGCTCCCGGCAATCCATCAGATGATATTCCAAGGAGTTGATTATTGCCATCTACGCAATAGTTTTGAGCCATTGGGGCTTACTTCAAAGAATATTCGTGAGCAGGTAATCGAGTTCGTGATTAATAAATTGATTGTAAAGTAACTAATATCTATATTAAAATTAAAACAAGAAATGAAATTACTTGAAGGAAAAGTTGCACTTATCACAGGTGCAGCACGAGGAATTGGAAAAAGTATCGCTGTAAAATTTGCACAGGAAGGTGCTGATATCGCATTCACTGACCTTAACAGAGATGAAAATATGGAAGCTACCGAAAAAGAGCTTGAGGCTCTTGGCGTGAAGGCTAAAGGTTATGCTTCAAATGCAGCTGATTTTGCTCAGACAGAAGAAGTTGTAGCTAAAATCAAAGAAGATTTCGGTCATATTGACGTATTGGTTAATAACGCAGGTATTACTAAAGACGGTCTTATGATGCGTATGACAGAAGCACAGTGGGATGCAGTAATTGCCGTAAATCTTAAGAGCGCATTCAACTTCATCCATGCTGTCCTTCCAATCATGATGCGTCAGCGTCAGGGTTCTATCATTAATATGGCATCTGTGGTAGGCGTTCATGGTAATGCAGGTCAGTCAAACTATGCTGCATCAAAGGCAGGTCTTATCGCTTTGGCAAAGAGTATCGCACAGGAGGTAGGCTCACGCGGCATCCGTGCCAATGCTATCGCTCCAGGCTTTATCGAAACAGCCATGACTGCGGCTCTTCCCGAGGATATCCGTAAGGAGTGGGCGCTCAAGATACCTTTGCGCCGCGCTGGTCAAGTTGAGGATATTGCTAATGTTGCTACTTTCCTTGCTTCAGATATGTCAAGTTACGTATCAGGTCAGGTTATCCAGGTAGATGGCGGCATGAATATGTAAAAATAGCTTAAATTTATATCGTAAGGGCAAAAGGTAACAAATGTTTTTGTACTTTTGCCCTTATGTTGTATTGTAAATAATAATTTTGAATGCTGACATATAACACTCAAAAGAAAAGACTTGTGCTCCCGGAGTATGGTAGAAGTATTCAGGAGATGGTGAACCATTGTCTTACCATCGAGGATAAGGAAGAACGTACCCGTTGTGCATATTCAATTATAAACTGTATGGGTAAGTTGTTCCCGAAATTGCAGGAACAAGATGATTACAAGCAGAAACTTTGGGACCACCTTGCCATAATGAGTGATTTTAAACTTGATATTGACTATCCGTATGAAGTGGTACGTCCGGAGAATCTTCAATCACAGCCTGAAAAGGTTCCTTATACTAATCAGTTTATACGTTACCGTCATTATGGAAAGGATGTAGAACTTCTGATTGCTAAAGCGGTAGAGATGCCTGCGGGAGAAGAACGTGATGAGTTGGTGCTTTTGATTGCCAACCATATGAAGAAGCTGCTACTTGCTGTCAATAAGGATGGAGTGGATGATGAAAAGATATTCAAGGACCTTGCGGAATATTCGCATGGTGAGATTCTTCTTAGTCCTGACACCACTACCCTGCGTAATTTCAAACTTGCCCCTACTCCTACAGCATCGAAGAAGAAAAGGAAGAGATAAAAGTAAACAAGGAGGTACGCTATGATTTTAGAATCAGAACTGATAGAAGCGGGTAAGTTTAATAAACCGCACGGTATAAAAGGAGAAATTTCCGCAACAGTTGATATTGACATTGATTTCGATGAGCTGAAATGTGTTGTGATGCCTATCGAAGGCATATTTGTTCCTTTTTTTATCAATTCAGTCCGTCCGAAAAACGGGGATACTTACCTTGTGACAATTAATGGAGTTGATAGTGAGGTGAAAGCTCAACGGTTCACTAATCGACCGTTTTTTATTCTCAAATCGGATGCGCCAGCGTATGATGAGGCAGATGAAGATGGCTTTTATGCTGCAGATTTAGTAGGATACAAACTTGTGGATTCCGCTGCCGGTTATGTTGGAGAAATAAGCGATATAAACGACTCTACGCAGAATGTCTTATTTGTTGTTCGTCGCGAGGATGGAGGCGAGGTTTATGTGCCTGTTGTTGATGAATTTATCATTTCTATTGATGCTGATTCTGAAACAGTTGAGACTACCCTACCCTCTGGAATAGTGGATTTGAATAAGTAAAATCAAAATAACATGGAATTTGACGAAAAAAAGGTAATAAAGGAAATGCGCAATTCTGTTTCAGATGATTCATCAAAATTATATGACGATGATGAACTTCTGAATGTCGTTGATATTATATGGGATTGGTATGACGAACAAGGTCTGCTTGACATTGACAGTGAGGCTGATGACGAGGAGATAAATGTGGATGCTTTAATAAAGTATGTGAGAAAAATGCTTGCCAAGGATAAAGCCTCTCCGATTAAGCAGGAGGATATAGAGCCATTGGTGATGGCGGAGCTCAGATATGAACAATCACTTGACGACGGAAGTATTTGATATGTCAAAGTTGAAGTATAAACTATTGGTCCTATTGTTTGCGGCATCCATTTCGGCTATCGCAAAGGATAATTATGAGGACCCATACAAGGGATATGACGAAAGTCTATATATGGATATGGAGTTGAATGATAACCTTATGTTGCCAAAAGTCGGTAATAAGGAGCATTCTGCTGTAAAATTATATATGAATCGTCTTGCTCAGGATTTAGCTCGGCGTCATTATACTGTGGATATGATGAGGAATGACGAAGTGGTATTGGTTACTATCCCATCTGATGAATTATTCATTCCTAATGATACGCTTCTGGCTCCTGTCGCTCCGACAAAACTTATGCCGATTGTATCGCTTCTCAAGGACCCGGAGATGATGAAGGTTGTTTATGCCATACATACTGACAATACAGGTTCTTCCTCATATAACATGTATCTCTCTCACGAAAGAAACAATTCTATTTATGATTGGCTTCTTGATAATATCAGCGAGGACTTGATTGTAATACCGTATGAATTTGGAGATACTGAGCCTCTGGTGCCTAATGATTCAAGAGAGGGACGTGCCGAAAACCGTAGAGTGGAGATTTACCTCATTCCGGGTCCTAAGATGATAACATTGGCTCATAAAGGGCTTCTAAAATAGGAACATTTTATTTTTTTTTATAATTTTGCACTATATTACTAAATAAGTAACTGTAGTAACTATTACAATGGCAAAAGAACTTAAGGATCTTACTAAGCGCAGCGATAATTATTCGCAGTGGTATAATGAGTTGGTAGTGAAAGCTGACTTGGCAGAGCAGTCTGCCGTAAGAGGCTGTATGGTCATAAAGCCTTATGGCTATGCTATATGGGAAAAGATGCAGCAAACTCTTGACCGCATGTTTAAAGAAACAGGTGTGCAGAATGCATATTTCCCTCTGTTAATCCCTAAATCATACCTATGTCGTGAGGCTGAGCATGTTGAAGGCTTCGCTAAGGAATGTGCGGTGGTAACCCACTATCGTCTGAAAAATGATCCAAACGGAAATGGTGTCATTGTTGACCCTGATGCTCGTTTAGAGGAGGAACTTATAGTGCGCCCTACCTCAGAGACTATCATTTGGGGTACTTATAAAAACTGGATTCATAGCTATCGCGACCTTCCAATTCTGTGCAATCAATGGGCAAATGTGATGCGTTGGGAAATGCGTACCCGTATGTTCCTTCGTACAGCGGAGTTCCTTTGGCAGGAAGGTCACTGTGCTCATGCCACAGCGGAGGAATCGGAAGCTCGTACAGTGCAGATGATTAACCTTTACGCTGATTTCGCTGAAAAATATATGGCAATGCCGGTAATCAAGGGTGTAAAAAGCGCGAACGAACGTTTTGCGGGCGCTCTTAACACGTATACTATTGAGGCGATGATGCAGGATGGTAAAGCTCTCCAGTCTGGTACATCTCACAATCTTGGTCAGAATTTCGCTAAGGCTTTCGATGTGACATTCGTCAACAAAGAAAATAAGCCTGAATATGTGTGGGCAAACTCATGGGGTGTGTCAACCCGTCTGATGGGAGCTCTTATAATGACGCACTCGGATGATAATGGGCTTGTTCTACCGCCGCATTTGGCACCTATTCAGGTTGTGATTATACCGATTCATAAAAATGCAGACCAGTTGGCACAAATTACAGCTGCTGTTGATCCTATAGTGAAAGAATTGAAGGCTCTTGGAGTTAGCGTGAAGTACGATGATTCTGACAACAAGCGTCCGGGATTCAAGTTCGCAGACTATGAACTTAAGGGCGTTCCCGTGCGCCTTGCTATTGGTGCTCGTGACCTTGAGAATGGAACGGTTGAAGTAATGCGCCGTGATACTCTTGAGAAGCACATAGCCCCTATTGAGGGAATCGCAAGTTATGTTCAGAACCTTCTTGAAGATATTCAGAATAATATATACAAGAAAGCTCTTGACCTGCGTGAGTCAATGACAAGGACTGTTGAGACTTACGATGAGTTTAAAGAAGAAATTGAGAAGGGCGGCTTCATTCTTGCACATTGGGATGGCACTCCCGAGACAGAGGAGAAGATTAAGGAGGAGACCAAGGCAACCATCCGTTGCATTCCGTTCGAGGGTGACGAAACCCCTGGCGTCTGCATGGTGACAGGCAAGCCCTCGGCACAGCGCGTCATTTTCGCTCGTAATTACTAAATATACATGATTTTAATGCTGTAATCTACGTCCGACATCTCAAAAACATATATTACTCCCTAACTATAATTAAGGCGGTGATAGCCTTTGTTAGAGTCAGGGAGTTTTTATTCAATTATACTTAAATAATCTGATGTAGGTCATAGGCTTGAGTGATACTCATGCTATATAATGACTTACAGATGCAAATTTGTTATCTAAATTATATAATGGACAATAAGACATTCACATCCCGACTTGCTAAAAGATTAGATAGAGAGCCTGGTGAGGTAGCGACACTCATCGAAGGCTTATGCAATGTGTTTAAAGAGGTTGGAAATAACCTTGATTCTGTTGCAATCCCCGGCTTTGGAACTTTCAAATCATCAAAAAAAGATGAAATGATTGTGCTTGATGAAGCGACGGGAGAACGCACTCTATTTCCGCCGGTTATTACGATGGAGTTCCTGCCAAGTATAGTTTTACGTAAAAAATTAGCGAAATAATGAATCAAAAGATACCTTTCCATGAATTGGCAAAGAAAATTTCTGTTACTACATCGATAAGCGAGGAAAGTGCAGAAGTTTTCATAAAGAATTTCTTCGATTTACTTGGTGAAGTGGTTGTGGACGGAGAGTCTGTTAAAATCAAAGGTCTCGGTTCATTCTCTGTTTCTTCTGTTAATGGAGAGCGAATAGTAGAATTTATACCAGACAAGGAAATTGCGGAAGTTATTAATGCTCCATTTGAATCATTCGAACCGGTTGTACTAAATGATGGTGTTACAACCGACATGCTTTCAGACGTGGGGAGTGAGCTTACACAGACAATGTCAGATTCAGTTTTGTCTGCCTCCCCAGATTCCACCGTTAAATCATATCCTGAAGCAATTGAACCGGTGCAAATTGCGCACGATGAGACAGCCCCGGATAATCAAAATGAACAGCCGATACCTTCCCAAGAACTGGTACATACTCAAGATGACATCATTGAGGAATGTAAAAGTGAGGTAGTAGAAGTGACGGACGAAGGGATTGTTGTATCAGAGTCGAGGTTGGCTGGATTAGATGAAGGTACTTTGACAACAAACACCGAACCATTATCTTCTGAAGAGAAAACAGATTCACAAGTTCAGGATAACACCACTTTAATTGAGACAGGAACAGCAGATGCCGAAGTTGCGACCGCTCCTGATATCAATACCGAAGGTGGGGAGCAGAAGCAGTTAGAGTCTAAAAAGCAGGAGGTAGTAGTTGTTCCTCCGGTTGAGATAGCGGCAACCACAACAGTAAAATCCCCTATGCTGGAAGAGGAACCAGAAGAATATGTAGAGCATGTTTCTGAATCTGAGTCTAATAACGGCGGCTTCGGGTGGGGATTCCTTGTGGGAGTGATTGTCGGATTGGCGTTAGGCGCATGTGCCGTATATCTTGCTATTGACTATCTGTTCCCTTATGGACGTCTCTCAACTGATAACGATGCAACTGAATCTATATCAGACGACATTCAAGAAGAGGCTGTGCTCTCGATTGATTCTGTTGCTCCTCCTGTGGCTGAAGATTCACTGCAAACGGTACAGACCGAGAATTCAGGAACTGAGGCTGGGTCGGCAGTAGCATCACCTGTTCCACCCGAGTCGGAAAAGAGCGTGTCTCAGACGCAAGTTCCTGCAGTCAGACGCGACACCGTGCGTCGTGGATATCTTATTCACGATATGTCAAAGAAATATTACGGTGCTAAGGATTTTTGGGTTTATATCTATGAGGAGAATAAGTCAAAAATTGGTAATCCAAATAAGATGCAACCCGGAGATGTGCTAATTATTCCAGCACCTGAGAAATATGGCATTGACGCTTCAAATCCTGAGAGCTTGCGTAGAGCACGAAATAAAGCAGGAGAAATACTTTCAAAGTATAAATAGCAGATGCCACAGAGTAATTATAAAAGTTCCTTTCATGATTGTTGGAAATTTACAGCATACAATCATGAAAGGAACTTTTTCATTTAGTCATTTATGAGTTAAATTTTCTCAATGTTAAAGGAAAAATAGCTAAAATTAACACACTTTATTCACACTTTATTTGTTGTTATTTATAATTTTGTATTCCGTTTTAACGCGTATTTAATTCAGAAATAACATAACAATAACAATATTTTCACTGAGACTATGAGCGAATCAGTTAATATCAGAGAACTCAACGACCTCGTTGCGAGCAAGAATGATTTTATAAATCTTGTCACAAGAGGGATGGACCAGACTATCGTCGGTCAGAAACATCTTATTGACTCTCTTCTTATCGCCCTCCTTTCTAATGGACATGTTCTTCTTGAGGGTGTCCCCGGTTTGGCAAAGACTTTAGCTATTAAAACCCTTGCGCAAATTATTGATGCAAAATACAGCCGTATACAGTTTACTCCTGACCTTCTACCTGCCGATGTTATCGGTACAATGATATATAGCGTTCAAAAGGAACAATTTCAGATTAAACGCGGTCCGATTTTTGCGAATTTCGTTCTTGCCGATGAAATTAACCGCGCCCCAGCAAAAGTACAGAGCGCATTGCTTGAAGCCATGCAGGAACGTCAGGTAACCATTGGTGATGAAACATTCAAATTGGATGAGCCATTCCTTGTTATGGCAACTCAGAACCCTATTGAACAAGAAGGTACCTATCCCCTTCCCGAAGCGCAGGTTGACCGTTTCCTTCTAAAGGTAATTATCGGATATCCATCAAAAGATGAAGAGAAGCTGATTATACGCCAGAACATTAGTGGCGAAAAGAAAGAAGTACGTCCGTTACTTCGTCCTGAGGAAATCATCGAGGTGCAGAAGATTGTAGAGAAGATTTATCTTGATGAGAAAATTGAACGCTATATTGTAGATATCGTTTATGCTACCCGTACACCGGCTGATTATAATCTCAAGGATTTGGCTGGTATGATAAGTTTCGGAGCATCCCCCCGTGCATCTATCGGTCTTGCTCGAGCTTCAAGAGCATACGCATTCCTGCGTGGTCGCGGATATGTGATACCAGAGGATGTACGTGCTGTGTGTCACGATGTGCTCCGTCACCGTATCGGTCTGACATACGAGGCTGAAGCAAACAATATAACACAGGACGAAGTTATATCAGAAATACTTGATAAGGTTGAGGTGCCTTAATCCCTGTTGTCACTATTATATACACCATTCTTCTCTCTCATTTGAATCATTCCATTGAATTATTTTACCGTTCCCTATGGAAGCCAACGAACTGTTAAAAAAAGTACGAAAGATTGACATAAAAACCCGCGGTCTCTCCCAGAATATTTTTGCTGGTGAGTACCATACGGCGTTTAAAGGGCGTGGTATGACATTCTCCGAGGTGCGCGAATACCAATATGGTGATGACGTGAGAGATATTGATTGGAATGTCACCGCTCGCCATAACCATCCGTATGTGAAGGTCTATGAGGAGGAGCGAGAGTTAACAGTCATGCTGCTGATTGATGTCTCGCGCAGTCGTCTCTTCGGTGCTGTCGGTGAGGAAAAGCGAGAGATGATAGCTGAAATCGCGGCTACTCTTGCTTATTCTGCTATCACCAATAATGATAAGATTGGTGTGATATTTTTCTCGGATAAGATTGAAAAGTTTATACCTCCAAAGAAGGGTAAGAAGCATATTTTATTGATTATCCGGGAACTGATTGATTTTACTCCTGAAAATTCGGGTACCGATATTGGTGTCGCGTTGCGATATTTTACTGATGCATTGAAGAAGCGTTGCACTACATTCCTTATATCGGATTTTATTGATGCTCATGATTATTCAAAGCAACTCCAGATTGCATGCAATAAGCATGATATAATAGCGATTCAGGTGTATGATAAACGTGATACCTCACTTCCAGACATAGGTTTGATGCGAATGGCTGATTTAGAGACAGGAGCTGAACGCTGGGTAAACACTTCATCAAAAAAGGTACGTCAACTGTATGGGAAATGGTGGTATGAGCGCCAGCAGTCCATGATGGCTATGCTGAACAAATGCCGTATTGACCATGCATCGATTGCGACTGATGAGGATTTTGTGCGCTCGCTTATGGGCTTGTTTAAAAACAGGGGCATCAGATAATAAGGAATTTGAAAAGTCGTGGGACAGATATAGATTTATAGAATGAATACTTTAAAACATATTGAAAAGCTTTTGATTGCTGCCTTTGCCTGTATTGGTATTAATGCAGCGATGGCTTCATCTCCATCCATAAAGGTTAATCTCGATTCGGCCTACCTTCTTATGGGAAAGACGACTCCGTTGCATGTTGAGGTGGTAAACGATGTTTCAGCCAAAGGATTAATACTTATACCCAAAGACTCAGTGTGTGATAAAGTTGAGATTCTCCAGGTACTTAATGCTGACACCACAGAAGTGGGAAGTGGACGTCAGGAAGTTAAACTCGATATTATACTACAGTCATTTGATTCGGGAATGTACCGTATCAATCCGATAAAATATGTGGAAGGGAATGAGACTATCCTTTCGAACCAGCCGGTACTTAAGGTCCTTCCTGTAAGCGTCGATACACTTCAGACTATACATGACTATGCTGATGTAGCAGATATTGACAGAAGCTTCATTGACTATCTCCCTGATTTTGTGGTTGACTACGGATTGTGGATATTGGCTATTATAATAGCACTTGGAGTGACGGCATACGTCATATATTTTGTCACAAAAAAGAAAAATCCGTTTGCTCCTGCTCCACAGAAACCTATTCCACCCTACGAAAAAGCATTGCAAGAACTTGCCCAACTTCGAGCAGAGAAACTTTGCGAGCAAGGAAAGGAAAGAGACTTCTATACTCGCCTTACAGATATCCTTCGAGTTTATCTCCATGGCCGATTTGGCATAAATGCTATGGAAATGACCTCTACTCAGATACGTCATACTTTGCAAGCAAATGAAGAGACCAGATTGTCTAAGAAAAATATGGAGCAGGTTCTTGAGACTGCAGATTTCGTCAAGTTTGCGAAGGTCCGTCCTCTTCCAGATGACAATGTGAAAGCATTCAATTCTGCCATGCAATTTATTGAAGATACAAAGCCTCAGCCTAATCCGGAAACAGAATCTGACGTTGATGGTGCTGAGACTGAAACAAATGAAACTAATAAAAAATAAACGCATAAAATGTTACTGGCACATCCCGGATATCTCTGGTTATTCCTTCTATATATACCGCTGATTGCCTGGTATATCTATAAGAGTCGTACGTTGCATCCATCCATTGGCATGTCGACGTTGACTCCATTTGCCAAGTTGCCTCGTTCTTTCAAATCATATCTCGTGCATTTGTTGTTTATATTGCAACTTGCCGTGATAGGTTGTGTAATAATTATATTGGCACGACCCCAGACTCGCGACTCATGGAATACATCGCGTGTTGAAGGTACAGATATTGTATTGGCGATGGATATTTCAACTAGTATGCTTGCCAGAGATTTCAAGCCCGACCGTTTTGAAGCGGCTAAGGAAGTTGCCTCTAAATTTGTTGCTGGTCGTGACGGTGATAATATAGGTGTGGTGATATTTGCCGCTGAAAGTTTTACTGCCATACCGATGACTACCGATAGGTCAATGATAGCCAATTATATAAAGGATATCAAGATGGGTATGTTGCAGGATGGAACTGCTATCGGAGACGGTCTTGCAACATCCATTAATCGCATCAAAGAAGGTAAAGCGAAATCAAAAAGTATAATACTCCTTACAGACGGCTCAAACAATACCGGTAATGTGGCACCAATCACTGCTGCAGAAATTGCTAAACAGCTTGGCATCAAAGTATACACTATAGGTATCGGTACAAACGGGACTGCGCCCTACCCTCAGGAAAATATGTTCGGACGTATTGAATATGTAAATCTTCCGGTAGTGATTGATGAAGCAACTCTACGCACTATTGCTGAGACAACAGGAGGAAAATACTTCAGAGCTACTGGCAACAATGTCCTGAAAGAGATATTTGCGGAGATAGACCGCCTTGAAAAAACAAAAATGGACCTCAGGAATTTTACAAGTACTGAAGATGATTATTTACCATGGGCTGTAGCAGCTTTAAGCCTTTTCGGTCTGATTGTCTTACTGCGTTACACGTTCCTGCGTACTATTCCTTAAGCATTTTAGATTATGATTACGTTTGTATATCCACATTTATTATATTTGCTATTGCTACTTCCGGTTGTGGCAGGATTATTTCTGTGGTCACGGTATAGCCGGAAACGCAAATTGCGTCAGTTCGGTAATCCGGAGGTGATAGAACACCTTATGCCGGAGGTCTCAAAATATATGCCTTGGGTGAAGCTTACAATGTCGTTGCTCATAATTGCCACATTGGTAATTATCATAGCACGACCACGCGCCACGGGAGGATTGGACCAAGATACAGCAGAATCGGAAACCTCAAGTGGTGTGGAAGTGATGATATGTCTTGACGTATCAAATTCGATGCTTGCTTCATCCACGGACGACAACGGAGGTGTAAGCCGCCTCCAGAGAGCAAAGCATATATTGGAAAAGTTGATTGATAAGATGTCCAATGATAAGGTTGGCCTTATAGTTTTTGCTGGAGATGCTTATACTCAGCTTCCAATAACATCTGATTATATTTCTGCGAAGATGTTTTTAAATGGTATAACTACTGATATGGTACCAACTCAGGGTACAGCTATTGGTGCTGCGTTGGAAATGGCAATGAACTCGTTCACTCCTACCGATGATATGGGTAAAGCTATTATAGTCATAACAGATGGTGAGAACTTCGAAGATAATGCCATTGAGATTGCCAAACGTGCGGCTGGAGCTGGTATTCAAGTAGATGTGATTGGTTTAGGAACGTCGAAAGGGGCTAAAATTCCTATTGGGAAGGGACAATATATGCTCAATCCTATGACTGGAGAGGAAGTTGTTACTCGTCTTGATGAAACTACTGCTTCTGAGATAGCTGCAGCGGGTGACGGTGTATATGTTAATGGCGCTTCAAATTCAGCAATTACAGCTGTTGACAATAAGATGGATGAGCTGAAACAAGCTGAATTCGAAAGAAAATCATTCTCTCCACAAAGCGAGCAATTCCCTGTGGTTGCTATTATCGCTTTGATACTTTTATTGATTGATTCATTCGTGGTAACACGAAAGATTTCATGGCTGAAAAAATACCGTTTCTTTACCAAAGAAGAAGGAGTAAAAAAATGAGACGATTACTAATATCTGTCCTTCTGATATCTGCAGTCTTGTCTGCAGGTGCCGAGTCTAAAGGCTCCTCTACCCGGCATGAGCGCAATTATATCGTAGAAGGGAATAAATTATATAAGGAAGATAGATATGCTGAAGCTGAGGTGGCGTATCGTAAAGCATTGCAGGAAAATGCGATGAATGAGATAGCACAGTTCAATCTTGCAGCGGCATTGTTGCGTCAGGGTTCCGCTACCGGAGATACTCAACAGGAGGCAATGAAAATACTTCAGAACCTCACGCGTGATGCTGAGAATATATCCATAGCTGAAAATGCATTCTATAATCTTGGTAATATAGCTTTCAATGAGCAGGATTATGCTAAAAGTATTGAACTATATAAAAATAGTTTGCGCAGGAATCCAGATAATGACAAGGCTCGTGAGAATCTCCGTTTAGCCCAAAAACGTCTTGAAGAACAGCAGAATCAGAATGATGATAAAAATCAGGACCAGAACAAAGACGATAATAAGGAGCAGGAACAAAAAGAGAATCAAAACCAAAATCAGAATCAAAATCAAGACCAGAGCAAGGACCAGAATCAAGATAAGCAGCAACAACAGCAGAATCAGGATAAGCAACAACAGCAGCAACAAAGTGGAGGAATCAGCAAGCAGAATGCCGAAAAGATTCTGAAAGCTATGGAGAATGAAGAAAATGCGACACGCCAGCGTATAAATGCTGAAAAGAACAAGAATGGTGCGCCCTCGCGTCGTCCAGTTACTAATCCTTGGTAAATTGATAGTTATGAAACGTTTCGCTATATCAACACTGATTATGATATTGGTAGCAGTAAATGCCATATGCGCCGATGTCACATTCACTGTGAAGCCTCCTACAAGAGTGTATGAAGGTGATAAATTCCCTGTAACTTTTAAGTTAACCAATGCTGATGGTTCGGATTTGAAGGTAGCTCAAATTAATGGCTGTACATTGCTTTACGGTCCATCCACTTCTCAATCGCAGAGTTATCAGGTGGTTAACGGTAAAGCTTCATCAACATCTGCAATTGAATTCACATATTACTATCGCGCGGATAAAGCCGGTAATTATTCTATCCCAGCTGCGTCTATCATTGCTGATGGCAAGCGTTTAAGCACAAAGGCGGTGTCATTTACGATACATGAGCGTGCTGATAGAGATAAACCTGCCTCCCAACGGCCGGTTGATGTGGATGATGTAGATACGCAGACTGCCGGTAGAAAGGTTAATGCAGATGATGTTTTTGTAAGAATTATTCTATCGAAAGCTTCAGCTTATGAGCAGGAAGCAATCGGTTGCACTATTAAGCTTTATACAAAGTATTCGATTTCATCATTCCTACCCACTAAACAACCATCGTTTGACGGATTTCTTATTCAGGAATTAGATGTTCAGCCCTCATTGAATGAGGTAGAATCTTATAAAGGACAGAATTACATGACTGCCGTGCTTAAGAGATGTATAATATTCCCTCAAAAGAGTGGTGAACTTACCATTAATTCCGGGAACTATGATATCTCTGTAGTGCAGTATGAGAATGTGAATATGGGAATGTTCCAGGTCCGTCAACCAAAAGAAGCTAAAATCAAAGTCAGCTCCAATACAGGGTCAATTGATATAAAGCCTCTACCTACTCCGCAACCCGAAGGATTCACAGGTGCGGTGGGTAAGTTTTCAATCGACAGCCGACTTGTGGGTAATTCCTTCAGAACTAATGACGCTGCTACGTTGATATATACGATATCTGGTGTAGGTAATATTAAATATGTTAAAGAGCCGGTCATTGACTTCCCCACCGAATTTGAACAATATACACCCAAGAGTGATATAGAGACCTCAGTTCATGGTAATGATGTCAGTGGAACCATGACTGTTGAATATACATTCGTTCCGCAGAGTGTTGGAGACTTCACTATCGGTAGTGATAAGTTCGTTTATTTTGACCCTTCTAGCAAGGAGTATGTCACGCTTACCACTCCATCCTACCCTATAAAGGTCGCTAAAGGTGTTTCAGTGCCTGTGGCTACTGAACAAAAAGATGTGGAGAATAAAAATTCGGACATCCGTCATATTTATCTTGGCGACAAGCACCCTCAAAAAGAGCATACACTCGTTGTCCTTACATCGTACTATTGGTTGCTATATGCCGTTTTGCTTTTGGCTGTCATAATCGTTATAGTCATTAATCGTCGTCATGCGCGCATGAGTGCCGATGTCGCTGGGCAGAAGTTGGCTAAGGCAAGCAAGGTGGCACGTAAGCGTTTGAAATCAGCAAGTGCATTTATGCAATCGGGCAATAGCGAGAAGTTCTACGAAGAAATGTTGAGAGCAATATGGGGCTATTTATCTGACAAATTGAATATGCCTGTTTCCCAGCTATCTCGACAAAACATTGTGTCAACTTTGGCAGATAAGGGATATCCTGAGAATATCACAAAAGATTTGGTCGCAGTTCTCGATGAGTGCGAAATGGCTCGTTATACACCTGATAGTTCAACTCAGGTGGACCGTGTATACCAGCAGGGAGTGAATGCAATCAACAATCTTGAAAATTACAAAAAATGAAACAGCTATATTTCATATTTACTATGATAGCATTGCTGTCATACGGACAAATTAGTGCAAATGCTCAGTCTTTGTCCGAGCAAGCGGACTCTGCGTATAACGCGGATAATTATAGGGAGGCTGCAGATTTGTATCTTAACATAATACAGAACGAGGGAGCATCCGCTACCCTATATTATAATTTAGGGAATTGCTATTATCGTTCAAGCGAGATGGGGAAAGCAATTTTAGCTTATGAGCGCTCATTACGTCTTGACCCGACTAATGACGATGCAAAGAATAATCTTAACTTCGTGAATGCCCGCATAGCGGACCGCCCCGGAGAACGTGGCTCTTTTGTTGGCAACGCTCTTGATTCAACGTCCAACATGGCTCATTCCAATACTTGGGCGTGGATGGCATTCGGCGCTTTCATGTTGACTTTAATTGGAGTGTTAGCTTACATATTTTCCAGTGTTATCATAGTTCGTAAGATTGGATTTTTTGGCGGAATATTCACGTTAATTGCCACAGGTATATTTATATTCTTTGCGTATCGTTCAGCCGCTATTGCTGTGGCTGACGATGCAGCGATAATAACTGTCCCCTCCACCATTCTTAGTACTTCTCCACGTGTACCGAAAGATAGAAGTCAGGAAGCTATGTTGCTCCACGAAGGTACAAAGGTGAAGATTCTTGATTCAGTACGTTCCACTACTGATTCAGTAAACTCTCTTTGGTATGACGTGGAGGTCGATAACAACCATCGTGCATGGATTAACGCAGCTGCAGTTGAGAAAATCTGATATGTTTTCTTATTTTCTGTGGCACAACTCATTATGATTAGTATAGTCTTGCCCGGATAAAAAAGTGTTATAAAACATACTAAAATTTTTATCGATTTATTTGTTTAAACCGAAATTAAGCTATAATTTAGTGACGTGGAAGTTAATCAGACATCCACAAAACTATCAGTAAATTTCAAACTAACCCCCCTAAACCCCATAAGTATCATGACTAAAACAATCACCTTCAACGACCTTCGCCGCATCAAAGACAGTTTGCCTGATGGCTCAGTCCGCCAGATTGCTGATAAGCTTAATGTGACTCCACAGACAGTTCGCAATTATTTTGGCGGCACAAATTATGAGTTTGGAAAGAATTGCGGTGTTCATATTGAACCCGGTCCCGACGGGGGAATCGTGGTTTTGGATGATACTACCATTTATGATATGGCGGTAGAAATTCTCCAGAGCCAAAACAAGGAAGACTAAAAAACACAAAAAAATTAGCGAAAGGACAAAAATGACTTGTTTTCTCAAGTGACTTTTTGTCCTTTCGTTTGTTTAACAGAAGTGCTGTAATTTTATCCGAATATAGATATGGACTCTACCAGATTAATCACCGTGGCAATTCATACATATGATAAGGCCCATCAGTTGAAAAATATTTTGGAGTGCGAAGGCGTTAAAGTCGTGCTGCAAAATGTTAATCTTACATCTCCAGTAGTCTCATCTGGAGTACGAGTTCGTATCAAGGAGTCAGACCTCCCACTTGCGCTTAGAGTAATTGAGAATATCGAGATATTTGCACCTAATGCACAGAAAGAGTGTTCTGATGAGGGCGCTGTTATTCTTGTACCAATTGACTTTTCTGATTATTCTGAAAAAGCATGTCGCATTGCATTTCAGATAGCAGAGCTTCATAAGGCAAAAATACAGCTGTTGCATACATATATGAACCCTCTTATGGTTCAAGGAGCAGCTTTACAGCTCTCTGACACTCTTACATTTGATGATGGATTTGATGCTGCAGCTCAGGTGCAAGAGGACCGGACCATTCATGAGATTACATTGCATAAATTAAACGAATTTGAGCTTAAACTCAGAGAAAAAATAAAAGATGGAGTAATACCTCCTGTGAAGTTTAGCTCTGAGGTGGTCGAAGGATTGCCTGAAGAGGTAATCGATGATTATGCACTGAAAGTTCATCCTCTATTAATTGTGATGGGAACGCGAGGTGCTGATGTTAAAAACAGAGAATTGGTAGGTAGTGTCACTGCTGAGGTACTTGATTCTTGTCGAACAAGTGTTTTTACAGTACCCGAAACTACAAAGTTCAGGCAGCTCAGAGACCTCCACAAGGTAGTGTTTTTCTCGTCTTCCCAACAAGAAGATATATTAGCACTTGATGCCCTTTACCGGTTATTCCCTGAGTTATCGTTAGACTTGACATTAGTGAGTCTGCCTTCAAAGAAGTTTGTCGGGCGTGAGAATTCGTCTGTAGCTCACATAATGGAGTATTGCAGAGCTAATTATCCCGCGTATACATTTAAAACTGCTCCTTTGACACTCTCCAATCCAATTGATGATTTTAAAAAAATTGAAAGTGAGACTCCTGTAGATTTGATTGTGGTGCCGAATAAGAAGAAAAATATGTTTGCTCGGCTCTTTAATCCTACCCTTGCGCATAAATTGCTGTTCCATTCCGATATTCCGATGATGTCAATTCCAGTATAATATTGGCTCTTTCATCAAAAATTACTACCTTTGTCAAAATTTTTGAAATAAAAATTACGTTCCAACTTTACTACACTGTATTATTAGAATAAATATGAGTGACCAACGCTATAATCTCCGAGGTGTATCAGCATCAAAAGAAGATGTGCACAACGCAATCAAGAATGTAGACAAGGGTATTTTCCCTCAGGCTTTCTGCAAGATTATTCCCGATATATTGGGTGGTGATGATGAGTGGTGTAACATTATGCACGCTGATGGGGCTGGTACCAAGTCTTCATTGGCTTATGCTTATTGGCGTGAAACCGGTGACCTTTCAGTCTGGAAAGGCATTGCGCAGGATGCTCTGATAATGAATATAGATGATTTGCTGTGTGTTGGTGCGACTGATAATATATTAGTTTCTTCAACTATAGGCAGAAATAAAAATCTCATACCCGGAGAGGTTATTTCAGCAATTATCAATGGTACAGAGGAACTCCTCGCCCGATTGAGAGACCTTGGTGTAGGAATCTATTCAACCGGAGGTGAGACGGCTGATGTTGGTGACCTTGTGCGTACAATAATTGTTGACTCCACTGTGACATGCCGTATGCGAAGGAGCGATGTGATTAATAATGCGAATATAAAAGGCGGTGATATTATAGTAGGTCTTGCATCTTTTGGTCAGGCTACCTATGAAAATAAGTATAATGGAGGTATGGGCAGCAATGGTCTTACTTCAGCACGTCACGATGTGTTTGCAAAGTATCTTGCTGAAAAGTATCCTGAGACTTATGATGCGGCGGTACCTGAAGATTTGGTTTACTCTGGCACGAAGAAGTTAACTGACGAGGTTGAGAATTCCCCTATTAACGCCGGAGAGCTTGTTCTTTCTCCAACCCGCACCTATGCTCCTGTAATCAAGCAACTCCTCAAGGAGATGAAAAATGATATTGACGGTATGGTGCATTGCACAGGAGGCGCTCAAACAAAAGTGATGCATTTTGTGAAGAATAAGCATGTAATAAAAGATAATCTGTTCCCTATTCCTCCCCTATTTGCCCTTATTCAAAAGGAAAGCAATACTCCTTGGAGCGAAATGTATAAGGTATTTAATATGGGACACCGAATGGAGATATATGTCAAACCTGAGGTGGCCCAAAGGGTTATTGATATAGCACAAAGTTTCAATATCGACGCCAGAATTATTGGTAGAGTTGAAGAGGCTGATACCAATAAGTTGACAATAAAGTCAGAAACTGGAGTATTTGAATATTGATTCTTCTGCTTTCCCTCTCACCACATTTACTATTAATTTGCAACTAAATAATTTTCTTAACTAACATCTATGAGAAGGGGATTTTGTACACTGTTATTATCAGTTCTAACCATTATTGGAGTTACCACATCATGTGGCAACTCTAGTAAGGGTTCGGATGCTGATTCAGAGAAAAGCTTTACAGCTTCACACAACTTTCCAGACACACTTAAAGTTGTGACTCTTTATAGTCCTGAGGCATATTTTATATATCGCGGGCAGGAGATGGGTTATGATTATGAGCTGGTGACTGCTTTAGCTGTTGATAAGGACCTGGCACTAAAACTCGATGTCGCACCATCGTTATCTCGAGCTATAGAAATGCTTGATTCAGGATTGGTGGACTTAATAGCCTATCCGGTGCCAGTGACGGCAGAAAACAAAGCTAAAGTAGTTTCATGTGGACCTGAGAATATTACAACTCAAGTTTTGGTACAGCCTAAGAAAGGTGATGCAGAGCTTATTACCGATGTGACAGATTTGGTCGGTAAGGATGTCTATGTGGAAGCTGATTCCAAGTATGAGGCGCGTATTATAAACCTAAATCAGGAGATTGGCGGTGGTATAAACATTCACACCGTTGATAAGGATACGATTATTACCGAGGACCTAATTTCAATGGTCAGCGATGGCTCTATACCTTTGACTATAGTCGATAGTGATATAGCCAAGATAAATAAAACATATTATAATGATTTGGATATATCGCTTCCATTAAGTTTTGAGCAGCGGTCGGCATGGGCGGTGGCTCCTGATAAAAAATGGCTTGGTGACAGTATCAATTCGTGGCTGAACAGCGACAAACCCCGTGGGGAGCAAGCTCAGTTACTCAAACGATATTTTGAACTCAGCAAAAATGAGAATGGAAAAAATTATTTTAACTTGAATGGTAGAACAGTTTCTCCTTTCGATGACTTGTTCAAAAAATATGCTGAATCTTACGATTGGGATTGGAAACTGTTAGCATCCCAAGCTTATGTGGAAAGTAAATTTGACTCCACAGCTGTGTCCTGGGCTGGTGCACGAGGTCTAATGCAGATTATGCCACGCACAGCAAAAGGGTATGGACAGTCAGCAAAAAGTGTGATGAAGAATGACATAGCTGTGGAAACCGCTCTCAAACTTTTGCGCGATTTGGACAAGCAGTTAAAAAATAAGGTTCCGGACGATGCTGAACGGAAGAAGTTCGTGATTGCAGCTTACAATTCAGGATTGGCCCATGTGTATGATGCTATTGCTTTGGCTAAGAAGTATGGTTTGAATCCACAAAAGTGGGACAACAACGTAGCTAAGGCCATACTTTGGAAATCAAATCCGAAATATTATAAAGACCCTGTGGTCAAATTCGGATATTCGCGTGGTCGAGAAACTTATGATTATGTGAACCGCGTGTATGCTTTCTATAACAAAGCACGCACCAAGGCTTAATTCTGTCAGAGATAAAAGGACACAACACGTTTACAACATATTTATTTCAATATTAATCCTCTAATTAAAAAATCACAGTAATGAAAAAGCGTTTTTTGCCAGTAGCATTGGTTGTGGCTCTTGCTACCTCAATGATGACTTCCTCATGTATTGGTAGCTTTGCGTTGTTCAACAAGCTTTTAGCATGGAATAACCAGGTAAGCAACAAATTTGTTAATGAAGTTGTCTTCGTGGCTTTTTGGATTCTTCCCGTCTACGAAGTTTCAGCACTTGCTGATATCCTTGTAATCAACACAATCGAATTCTGGAGCGGCTCAAATCCTGTAGCCTCCGGCAAAAAAGTAATCGATGGTCAGGATGGTCGTTATATCGTGGAATGTGATGGTAAAGGTTACACTATCACATCTGAAAATGACAAATCTGTTGTTCGTTTCAATTTCGATGAAGAAGACCAGGCTTGGAGTGTAGTGCTTCCTAATGGTGATAACTATGAGTTCATGACTTTCATTGACGAAAACCATGTGTCAATGCCTGGCGTTGATGGAACCCGTCAGACAGTGGAACTTTCAGCCGATGGTCTTCTTGCCTACAAGATGATGGCTAGTGAGACTCTTTGGGCTCTTAACAAATAAGTCAAATTATAAGGGGTATCTATAGATTAGTCTTAATGAATAGATTACTGTTTATCCCCAAGTATCAGTTAACATTTGTTGTTATTGTTACGATACTTTATCTTACCCTCCTCCCCCAACCACTTGGGGAGGAGGAATTTCATCTATTTGAGGGTGCAGACAAGGTGGTGCACTTCATAATGTTTGGCGGACTGACGGGCACATTTATTTTTGATAGATGGAGAGTGTCGTTGCCGTTAAGATTGCGTGGTGCAATCATTACCGCCTTATGCAGTGCATTATTTGGCGCTTTGGTTGAGTGGTTGCAATATGCCATGAATATAGGCAGAGCCGGAAATGATATATGGGATGCACTTGCAAATACGCTTGGTTCTTTTACGGCAGTTCCAATTTGTTATTGGCTACATTGGGTCAACATCAAAGTAAAGTACCGCTCCTGACATTTTCTTTTCATTCGTCATTTTTATCTGCAAATCCCTGAGCAGGTTCTTCACTTTAGAAATAGAGGCATTAGTCTCTATTTTTAGCATAATTCTGCGTATGTAAAGTGTTTGTACTCGCGCAACAGACGGTTCATCAGGACCACTTATCCTATTGCCGAACAGTGCGCGCAATCGGTTTGCGTATTCAAAGGCGATAGTCGACACTGCCGCAGAATCTTTATGTTTGATGTACACATATATTACCCTTACAAAAGGAGGATAATTATACCTCAGACGTTCTGAAATTTCATTTTCATAAAAGCCCTTGTAATCATGTGTTAGCAGGTATGGGAAAATTGGATGCTGGGTGTTATAAGTCTGAATGGTTACTTTCCCATTACTCCCGCGTCTACCCGCTCTTCCTGCCACTTGTTCAAGCATATTGAATGCTCGTTCGGAGGCTCTGAAATCCGGGAAATTAATCATCGTATCGGCATTTACTACGCCAACCATACCAACGTTGTCAAAGTCAAGTCCTTTCGTTACCATCTGGGTCCCAACGAGAATTTGTGATTTACCTTTAGAAAAATCATCAATGATATTTTCATAGCTATCTTTACTTCGCGTGGTATCTAAATCTAAACGAGATATTTTGACATTAGGGAATATGCTTTCAACTTCCTCCTCGATTCTCTCTGTGCCGTATCCCAGTACTTCTATACCCGGCTCTTTACATGCCGGACAAACTTCTGGAACAGAATATGGTGTACCGCAATAGTGACAAATCAGTTTGTCAGAATGACGATGATATGTCAGTGAAACATCACAATTATTGCATTTAGGCACGTACCCGCAGAGTTTGCATCGGGCTATAGGCGCATATCCTCGTCTATTTAGAAATAATATTGCTTGCTCCCCTACATTTAGAGATTCGGTGACAAGACGACGAGTATGGAGCGAGAAGATTCCTTGAACCTCCCCTTTCTTTCTTGCCAATGACATGTCTACAAGCTCGATGGATGGTAGTTTCGCCCCTTCATAACGTTGTGTCAGTTCTACAAGTCCAAATCTCCCATTGGTAGCCTTATAATATGTCTCAATTGAAGGAGTCGCGCTTCCAAGGAGAGTTTTCGCACCATGCATGCTTGCAAGTACAATTGCTGCATCGCGAGCATTGTAGCGTGGAGCCGGTTCTTGCTGTTTATAAGCTTGTTCATGCTCCTCGTCAACAATTACAAGCCCTAAAGAGGAGAATGGGAGGAATACAGATGAACGCGCACCTATTACCACACATGGTTCAGATGAGTTGAGTAATTTTTTCCAAATATCAACACGCTCATTGTCAGAAAACTTGGAGTGGTATATTACAACCTGCTCTCCGAACACTTTCTGTAGTCGTCCAGTAAGTTGGGTGGTCAATGCAATTTCAGGGACAAGATAGAGCACTTGCCGTCGTTGTTTGAGAACATAATCTATCAAATGAATGTAGAGCTCGGTTTTGCCGCTTGAAGTGACACCATGAAGCAACGTGATGTCATGTTCCATCCATGATTTATGAATCTGACTCAATGCAATGCTTTGCGGTTGTGTGAGTTCTGGCAATATCTTGCTGATAAGACCGGTAAAGGCGAATCGACTAATTTCCTTTTTATAGATTTCTATAATTCCTTTCTTTGCCATTGCAGAGAGTACTGTTGTAGTTACCCCTGACTTCTCTAAGAGTTCTGCTCTAGTAACTTCAGCCAGTTCCTCCTGTCCTTGACGCATGAACCCTGACAGCTCAATTAAAGCAAGAAGAGCGTTCTCCTGCTTACTACCATTTCGGATGGAATCAAATGCTGCATGCAACTCGTCGTTATTCCCCTTTGTTGCTGTTAGCCTTACATAGGATACTTTACGCGAGCGATAACGTTCCACCAAGTTTTCTGAAATCACAACGGCCTCTTTATCAAGAAGCGAATTAATAATAGGACTAATGTTCGAGAAGCCTGTTTTTTTCTTCAACGTCTCAACGGTCACTTTCTTATCAGAAGACATCAATGTCTCCATTACCACTATTTCCCGTTCGCTAAGACGGGCGGTAACGTCTTCCTCAAAATCAGGTGCCATGGAGATGAAAGTCTCGCTCTCAATTTTAAGTCCAGTCGGTACAGCTGCTTTAAATACTTCGCCTGGCGTACAGAGGTAATAATCAGCAATCCAGTGCCAAAACTTAAGTTGTGGGTGACGGACAATTGGCGAGGTATCTATATTAAGCGATATTTCCTTCACTTCGTATTCCTGAGGACATATAGGTGTAAGTGCCGCCACTATGCCGGTATAGAATTTTTTCTTACCGAACGGCACTATCACACGATGCCCCACTCTGACTGAATTTTCAATCATTTCAGGCACTTTATATGTGAATGTCCCTTGTATAGGAACCGGGAGAAGCACTTCCGCAAATATCATAAGGAACTCTTGATGGAAAAATTATTTTGTAAAAATACAATAAAAGGTGTGTAATAACAAGATAATTTTAAAATTAATTTGTAATTTTGTGTTCGGTAGCAGGACGGTCGTGTCGCTTGCCGATGGAAGTGATCCGGAGCGGCAAGAGGAAAGTCCGGGCAACACAGAGCACCATACTCTCTAACAGTGAGCTGTCGGTGACGGCAGAGTAACGTGACAGAAAACAACAGCCTCCCCTTGGGGAGGCAATGGTGAAAAGGTGGGGTAAGAGCCCACCGGATGTCTTGGCGACACGGCATGCCGCACGTCTTATGGGTTGCAAGGCCATGTATACCGGCACGTGGAGTCGAGCTTGCGCCCCGCAATGGGCTGCTCGTCCATAGCCGGGGGGTAGGCTGCTCGAGCGCCGAACAAATTGCGAGGCGCCACTTAGATAAATGACTGCGACCGCCGCGGCAACCTGTCGGAATGCTTTACGAGAAGTCCCGCGACGACATAACCCGGCTTATAGTCCTGCTACCTTTTTTATTTTTCATCATCATTTTCCCCTTAAAATTTTTCTATCACGTATCTATATATCATGAAAAAGATTTCATTTGTTACGTTATCATTAATTACATCGTTTGCGGCGCATTCTTCATTAATTAGCGTCGTCTCTCCTGACGGAAAATTGGTAGTTGATTTTGATAAAACTTCAGATGGTAGGGTCTCATATGCGGTCTCATATAATGGCAAAACCATTCTTGACCCTTCGCCATTAGGTTTTGTAGCCAACGAAGGTAATTTTGCCGATTCGCTGACTGTTGTAGGTCATGATGTCACCAAGGTTGAACGATCATATTCGTTGAATGGCTCAAAGAAGAAAGATGTGAATTATCAGGCTAATGAAATGCGCCTTAACCTGAAAAACAATCAGAATAATCCATTTGCTATAGTTTTTAGAGTTTCGGATAATGATATCGCATTCAGATATGAATTGCCGAGATTGAATGAGAATGCTACCGGTTCTATTATTATAGAGAAGGAAATTACCGGATTTGATTTTCCGGAAAATACTACTGTTTTCCTAACACCTCAGAGTGATGCTATGATTGGGTGGAAGCGTACCAAGCCGAGCTATGAGGAGGACTACCAATTTGATACTCCCATGAGTCAAAAATCAAAGTTTGGGCATGGTTACACATTTCCTGGTTTGTTCCGTATTGGTGATGATGGATGGGTACTTGTAAGTGAAACTGGAGTGGACCGCAGATATTGTGCCTCACGCCTTAGTGACATGCAGGGTAATGGTCTATATACAGTAGAATTTCCAATGCCAGAAGAAAATAATGGGAATGGGACATCTGCACCGGCTTTTGCATTGCCTGGATTTACTCCATGGCGTACGATTGCAGTAGGAGATAATCTTGCTCCAATTGTAGAGACAACTATTCCATGGGATAATGTGACTCCTCGTTACACGACTGCTAATACTTATAATTATGGTAAAGGGACATGGAGCTGGATTGTATGGCAGGATGGGTCAATAAATATTGAAGACCAGAAAAAATTTATTGACCTTGCGGCTGCTATGGGCTACAAGTACACTTTAATTGATAATTGGTGGGATACTAATATCGGTAAGGAAGGTATTGAGAATCTTGTCGAATATGCGCGTAGCAAAGGTGTTGAGCTTTTCCTATGGTATAGTTCAAGCGGTTACTGGAATGACATTGTACAAGGTCCTATCAACAAGATGGATTCCCCAATTTCGCGCAAAAATGAGATGCGTTGGATGAAGAGTCTTGGCATAAAAGGTATCAAGGTGGATTTCTTTGGAGGTGACAAACAGGAGACTATGCGTTTATATGAAGATATCCTTTCGGATGCTGATGACCACGGATTAATGGTGATATTTCATGGTTGCACAATTCCTCGCGGATGGGAGATGATGTATCCTAACTATGTAGGCTCAGAAGCTGTACTCGCGTCGGAAAACTTGATATTCAATCAGTCGTATTGTGACGATGAAGCCCGTAATGCTGCTCTTCATCCATTCTGCCGCAATACTATTGGCAATATGGAGTTTGGTGGTTGCTTTATGAATCGCCGTTTAGCAAAAGGTAATAAGAAAGGTCATATTCGTCGAACCACGGATGGTCATGAACTCGCAACTACTGTATTGTTTCAGAATCCAATACAGAATTTTGCTTTAACACCTGAGAATCTTCTTCCTGAATCTGAAGGTGGTGCGCCGGTAATTTCCATGGATTTCCTGCGCCGAGTTCCAACTACCTGGGATGACACTAAGTTTATAGATGGCTATCCTGGCAAATATGTTGTATTGGCTCGTCAAAATAATGGTAAATGGTACATAGCCGGTACAAATGCTGAGTCGCAGACTAAAAAGCTGTCGCTTGACTTATCTCGATTTATCAATGCAAATTCAACAGTCTCTATTATATATGATGACAAAAAGACTCGCGAACCTAAAAAGACCAATCTGAAAATAAAAGATGCGACAAAAGTGCCTGTTGAGATTTTGCCAATGGGCGGATTTGTAATTGAAGTAGAATAGCGAAAACGTAATGAGAACATATAACCAATATTATTTCTGATATTAATAAATTATTATCCCGGTCAGTATTTCAATTATAATGCTGACCGGGGATAATAATTTATTTTCGGATTCTTTTTACTTTTCTATCATTCTCAGGAATTCAGTCTCATCTATAATTGGAACTCCTAATGAATTAGCCTTTTCTAATTTAGCCGGTCCCATGTTTTCACCTGCAAGGACAAAAGTAGTTTTCTTAGATATAGAACCGGAATTTTTGCCTCCGTTCTTTTCTATCATTTCCTTATATTCCTCACGGGAATGCTTAGCAAATACTCCACTTATTACAATTGTTTTGCCTGCAAGAATATCGCTATAGGTTGTATCTTCTTCCGGTAGTGACATCTGAACGCCAGCTTTACGCAAACGCTCTATTAATTCTCGGTTTGTCGGTAGAGCGAAATATTCTATAATTGCGTCTGCTATACGCGGACCAATATCTTCAATGCGGACCAATTCATCTCTGCTCATATTCATAAGGGTATCGATGTCCCTTACAGCCTTAGCCAGCTTTCTCGCCACAGTCTCCCCTACAAATGGGATTGAAAGAGCATAAACCACACGGTCAAAAGGTACATTTTTAGACGCTTCAACACCATCTACAATTCGCTGAGCGGTCCTGGGCCCTACTCTATCTAACGGAATAAGGTCGGACGTTTTAAGGTCATACAAATCTGCAGAATTCTTTACCAGTCCAGCTTCAAAGAGCAAAGCTGAGTTCTCCTCTCCCACTCCCTCGATATCCATCATGTGTCGACTGACGAAGTGTTCGATTCTGCCGATTATTTGCGGACGACAGCCATATTTATTGGGACATTGCCAAGATGCCTCACCAGGTATTCTTATTAGCGGTGTACCGCAGTCAGGACAGTGAGTCACAAATTTAATTGGCGTAGCATTTTTCTCTCTCTCGTTTTTGTCTACTCCTGTGATTTTAGGGATAATTTCACCACCTTTTTCCACATACAGCATGTCGTGCTCATGTATATCCAGCGATTTCACGATATCCTCATTATGAAGCGAAGCACGTTTCACTATAGTTCCAGATAGCAATACCGGTTCAAGATTGGCAACTGGAGTGATAATACCCATACGACCGACCTCGAATGACACAAAATTCAAACGAGTCAAAGCCCTTTCTGCCGCAAATTTATAGGCTATAGCCCAACGCGGTGATTTTGACGTATAGCCGAGGTTGAGCTGTTGACGTAGATTATTTACTTTAAAAACTAGACCGTCAGTGGCGACAGGCAGATGCTTGCGTTGCTCATCCCAATGATTGATGAAGCTATCAATCTCGTCAATGCTATGTAGCAATGTCATGGCATCACTGACTTTAAATCCCCATTCGCGGGCTTTCAGCATGTTGTCATAATGGTTGTCGCATGGGAGATTCTCAGAGATTAAGTAATAAAAGTAGGCATCAAGACCACGGCGCGATACCTCCGAAGATGCCTGCAGTTTGAGTGTCCCGGCAGCCGCATTTCGAGGGTTTGCAAACAATGGTTCTTCATTGAAAGCTCTCTCTTGGTTAAGTTTATCAAAAGCCTTCCATGGAAGCACAATCTCGCCCCTGATTTCGAATCGCTCCGGGTATCCCTTTCCATGAAGTGTGAGTGGAATACTGCGGATTGTCTTGATATTATCAGTCACATCATCTCCCTTCTCGCCATCACCTCGAGTCACAGCTCTTATTAATCTTCCGTTTTCATATATAAGAGATATGCTTGTTCCGTCGAATTTCATCTCACCTACAATAGGTATGGAATTCATTCCAACAGGATTTTCCAACAGGTCATTACATTTTTTAACCCATTCATCCACCTCTCCTATTGAATATGTATTTCCAAGTGAGAGCATTGGATGGACATGTGCTACCTGACTGAATCCTTTGGTGATATCAGAGCCTACACGGTGAGATGGAGATAGCTCATCATCATATTCAGGATATTCTTGTTCCAGTTTTTCAAGCTCCTTCATCATCATATCATAATCGTAGTCGCTGACGGTGGGTGAATTTTCAACGTAATAAGCGTGATTATGTTTATTCAACTCATTTCTGAGTTTTTCAATGCGTTCTTTTACAGACATATTTTAGGGGTATTGGATAATATACAGTAAGTGGCATGCTGACAATACGGAGCATGATACTTTGTGCAAAGTAAGCAAATTTATTGCAGATTCCCGAATGTTTGTATTAAAATGTTTGATGGTTACATTTTGATACATATAATAAAAACAGTTCTAAAAGCATTTGCATACATATTATATGGTTTAGCTTTTAGAACTGTATTCTTGATAAACTACCAAGCGCTTTGTTGAATGGCTATTGGGTATATACTTGGATTAACCACAGTAGAGATATTCGTTTACAAGCATTTGCATCTGTTCGGGATTATCTTTAAGGAACTCTGCAAGATGCTTGTCGTCAAAGGCGCTCAAGCGCTTGATTGTCTCGTCAATCATAGTCGGTGCGAACACGTCGAATGCCTCGAAGTATTCACGCTGGCTTTTTAGGGCTTCAGCAGATTCAACGCAACATGTAGGAAGAGTATTGAGCGAGGCAAGTTTCTCTGCATTCTCAGCTGCATGAATGTTGACATCAACATAGGTTTTATTAGCAACATCAAGAGCATTTTCCATCTCAAATCCTACTCTTGCGGCAACACATAAAGCTGCCATTAGCTGATAAACATTTGCAGAGCAGTCAGGCGAGCGCATCTCAAATGTCTGTTTCCCGTATGTCTCAATCTCGCATGGGCTGTTTGGATTGGTCTGCACACACATATCCTTACCTGAGGTCCACCCGAGTGGAACACGTACGAGAACGGAACGATTTCTATCTCCCCAGCAAATATTAGTCGGTGCTTCCTGATGTGGCACAAGTCGGAAATATGATGTGGGGTTGGCATTACCAAATGCCGTAATTGCTGGCGCAAGGGTCATCAAGCCGGCTATCACCTTCTTTGCATCGTCGCTGAGCTTTCGGTCTTTAGTCTGAGTGACATTTTCACCATTTTTCATCAATCTCATGTGGATATGGAAACCTGAACCGGCTTTACCAACAGTGATTTTAGGAGCAAAAGTCACATTAAGATTTTCCTTGGCAGCAAGATTTCTAATCACCCATTTTGCGAGCATCAATTGGTCTGCGGCTTCGAGGGCCGGTGCGGGAAGGAACTCTATCTCATTTTGCTCGTAGACCATTGATTTTTGTGTGAAGTTTCCAACTTCAGAATGACCATACTTTATCTGACCGCCGATAGATGCAATCATATACATGGCTTTGGTGCGGAAATCATTGAATTTTGCAAATGGCGCTGATTCATGATATCCCTTTTGGTCAGTGGCGGGGAAAGAGCCGGGGTCGGCGGCAATAATATAGAATTCCAGTTCACCCATACATTCAAATTCCATGCCTGAAACTTTATTGAATGCTCTGCAGGCTCGCTGAAGGACACCTCGCGGGTCGCTATCTAAAGGATTTCCATCCTTATCAAAGAAACTGCAGAGCATCGACAGTGTTGGAATCTCTGCAAATGGGTCACGAAATGCTGTTGAGTAACGGGGAATTACATAAAGGTCACTTCTTGAAGCCTCAATGAATGGAAACAGACTTGACCCATCTACCCTTTCGCCAGTGGAAAGGATGGTTTCAAGATATTCCAAATCATTTATTACAAAGTTGAGTGTCTTAAGACGTCCGTCGGCAGCCGGATACATAAAATTGACCATCTCGATGCCTTCACGCGAGATATATTCAATTATATCAGCTCTTGTAAATTCAGATGCTGGTTTACGTAGTGCCTTTACGACATGATTGCGGTTCATCGCAAGCTTTTTTTCTGAAAACATGGTATTTACGATGATTAAAATTTTTATTAGGAAGGTTAACTATTAAGCAATGGAAGCTGTTTAAAGCTTCTGAATACTTTTTTCAAAAGTAGAGAAAAATTTCTTCAATACAAAATTAAAACATCTTTTTTAACACAAAAACTGGCGTTGTCTACCCATCGACAACGCCAGTTCATCAATATGAGATTTATTAAAGTAAGGTACTTATTTATTTTATTCTCTAAAACTCCGATGAAAAATGAAACCTGATTTTTGGAAAATCATTTTGGGCCATCTGAAGTACATATCCTGAGTCAGCAAGAAATACATCACGACCTTCCTTATCAACTGCCATAAACTGGAATTTACGTTTCTTAAATGCGGCAAGAGCTTCTGCATCATCGCTTTCAATCCAGCATGCTTTATAAAGAGAGATTGGTTCCCATCGGCATTGTGCTCCATATTCATGTAACAATCGATACTGGATTACCTCAAATTGAAGTTGTCCGACTGTACCGATAATCTTGCGCCCGTTAAATTGATTTACAAATAGCTGGGCTACACCTTCGTCCATAAGCTGCTGTACACCTTTCTCGAGCTGCTTAGCTTTCATGGGGTCACTGTTCTCAATATATTTGAACATCTCAGGAGAGAAACTTGGAAGTCCCTTGAAATGCAGAATCTCTCCGGATGTAAGTGTATCACCGATTTTAAAATTGCCAGTGTCCGGTATACCGACAATATCACCAGGATATGCTTCGTCTACAATACTTTTCTTCTGAGCCATAAAGGCTGTTGGAGCAGCAAATTTCATGACTTTACCTGAGCGGACGTGCTTGTAAGGCGCATTACGTTCAAATTTACCTGAACAGATTTTCACGAAAGCTATGCATGACCTGTGGTTGGGGTCCATATTTGCATGTATCTTGAATACGAAGCCAGAAAAAGCCTCTTCTTCAGGCGAAATTACTCGTTCTTCTGTCTTGGTTGGGCGTGGAGCAGGAGCAATCTTCACAAAACAGTCAAGAAGCTCTTTTACGCCAAATGTATTTAGGGCTGAGCCGAAAAATACAGGCGCGACTTTTCCTGCAAGATATTCCTCTACATCAAACTCTGGATAGACTCCTTCAATCAGTTCCAAATCCTCACGGAGCTTTGCTGCATCAGCCTCGCCAACATTCTCATCGATTCTTGGGTCATCAACCGACTCTATCTCCACTCGCTCGCTCACCCTCTGCTTGTCAGGAGTGAAGAGGTCAAGGGAATGTTCGAAAATATTGTAAACTCCTTTGAATTTAGCTCCTATGTTGATAGGCCATGAAAGAGGACGGACACTGATTTTCAGTTCCTGTTCAAGCTCATCGAGGATATCGAAAGGATCCCGGCCTTCACGGTCAAGCTTATTTACGAAGATTATCACCGGAGTGTTGCGCATACGGCAAACCTCCATGAGTCTGCGTGTCTGTGTCTCCACACCTTTGGCAACATCGACCACGATTATTACTGAGTCCACTGCTGTCAGAGTGCGGAATGTATCCTCCGCAAAGTCCTGGTGACCAGGAGTGTCAAGGATATTTATTTTATAATCACCATAATTAAATCCCATCACAGAAGTGGCAACCGAGATGCCTCGTTGCTTCTCGATTTCCATCCAGTCAGATGTGGCAGTCTTCTTTATTTTGTTTGATTTTACCGCTCCGGCTATATGGATAGCACCTCCGAAAAGGAGCAACTTTTCTGTAAGAGTAGTTTTACCGGCGTCCGGGTGTGATATAATAGCAAACGTACGCCTACGGCTTATTTCTTCTTGTAAAGACATATTTATTTTGTGATAATGGGATTTTCGGAGTGCAAAATTACTAAATAATACCTAAAAATCCAACCGTTTGTATTTAGCTTTCGCAGTTGTCCGACTTACAAAGTTGAAATGCCACCATTCTGATTTCAACGGAGTAAAACCTGCAAACTTCATAACCCGTCGTAGGAGCAATCGATTCTGTCGTTCGGTTTCGGATATCACCCCTGATTTCACCAGAAACTCCTCTCGGTCAATATTAGCTTCTTTGCCCAGATGGTCTACAGGAGTACCCATCGGGAGCTCATTTCCGCATTCATCAGCAATAGTTATGTCTACGGCGAGCCCGTAGTTATGAAGCCCTCCCCCATTTTTCGGATTAGAGACATACGGCGCCTGAGGAGTACCCTGCACAACTTCATACATTCTTCGCTGCGTACTCATCGGTCGAGCTGCGTCCTTAATAAGTAGTCTGTAACCTGGGTGAAGTCTACGCAGTTCCTCGCTGGCTTTCACAAGTGCTTTTGCTGCGACAGGATGTAGATATGCCCTGTTTAAATTATGGTATAGTACTACTCCTGTAAAATTGTCGGGATGACTATACATCAAGTTAACCATTATGGTACTGTCCATTTCATATACATCCACCATACCGGCATTTTTCATATGGTCATCTAAATCTTTTCCGTATATGACTGGTATGCAACCTGCTGTCATGATTGAAATAATGAGTGCTTTTAGTAAATCCATTTTGCAAAAATATGAAAAATCCTTAAAAACTCATATTGTCTAATTATAAAATGCTATATTTGTAGCTGATTTAACAAATGTCACATTCGTTTCCAATGCGAAAATTATTCAGACAATCATTATTAACCATCATATCACTTTTGGGTATTTTCCCTGCTTATTCGCAAATTAACACAGAGCAAGTGATGCGCATAGGCATGAATACATTGTATTTTGATGACTATGTACTATCCATACAGTACTTCAATCAGGTCATTAATGTAAAGCCATATCTTGCCCAACCTTATTTTTATCGTTCAATAGCAAAGCTTAACCTTGATGACTATCTTGGAGCGGAGCAAGATGCGACACTGGCCATCGAACGAAATCCGTTTATTACAGATGCTTATGAGGTCAGAGGTGTGGCTCGTCAGAATCTGGGTAAGAATAGGGCTGCCATTGAAGATTACAACAAGGCGTTGGAATTACTTCCGGAGAATCGTGGATTGATGTACAATAAAGCGCTTGCCCAGCATGAGATTAAGGACTATGATGGCGCATCTGCTACCTACGAGGCTATATTAAGAAAGTATCCTAATTTCGATGGTGGCTATCTTGGGAGAGCTCGATTGAGACTCGAAAAGAAAGATACAGTCGGCGCAAAAAATGATATTGAAAAGGCATTATCAATAAACAAGAATGCTGTAAACGGGTATGTGATGCGTGCTGACATTGCAATTAACAGTCAGAAAGATTATGTTGCCGCTTTGGACGATATGAATCAAGCTATAAAGTTACAGCCTCGCTATGCTGGTTTCTTTATTAACCGTGCATTCTTGCGTTATATGACTGATGATTTCCAAGGGGCATTTGCTGACTACGATTACGCATTGCAACTTGAACCGCATAATACTATAGCTCTTTTTAATCGTGGCCTTATGCGTGCTGAGGTGCACGATACTAATCGGGCTATAGACGATTTCACTACTGTGCTTAATCTTGATGGCAAAGATTACAAGACATTATATAATCGTGCAATTCTTTTAGCAGAAATAGGTAGTTTCAATGAGGCTATTGACGACTTAAATCAGGTGATTGATGCTTTCCCTGATTTCGCTGCAGCCTATTTTCTGCGCTACGACATTAAACGGCGTCGAGGCGACATGATGGCGGCACAAAAGGATTATGAAAAATCACTGGCGTTGGCAAAGACCAAAGTGCAGCATACTCCGGACCGTCAGTTCGCAGCTATTGATTCTATCTCCGCATCGAAATCAAGTGATGACGTTTTGATTGCTGATGATACAGATGCGAATTCAACCGGTACGTACGAGACCCAGGAAGAGGTGAAACGTCGTTTCAGTTCTCTCACTACTATTGCCGATAACTCATCTCCGGACCAAATATACAACAATAAAGAAATCCGAGGCAAGGTTCAGGACCGCAATATCACCATTGAGATAGAACCGATTTTCGTGGTATCGTACTATACTTCACCCACAGAGCTCAAGCTTAATGGCGATTATATAAAGGAGGTTGATGACGTAAATGCCACTCGTATTTTGCGCTTCTTACTGCAGGTTACCAATCATGCCCCAGCTATGACTGATGAGGAAGTTGCGCAGGCTCATTTTAATTCTATCCAGTATTATAATTCCTATCTTGCAGGACATACTCCGCGCGCAATCGACTATCTTGGTCGAGCAATGGACTTTATAACCTTGAAGGACTATGAGAATGCTATTGCAGACCTTGACAGGGCTATAAATATTACGCCTGATTTTACTCTTGCATATTTACTTCGTGCCAACTCACGCTATCTTGCATCCAAGCAGGTTCATGATGAGACTGCTCCTGCTGTATCGAGTGGTGTCGTGACCTCTATCCCACCAAGGAGAGAATTGCGTATGGAAATGAGAGCCATCGAGGACCTTGATTCCGTAATCAAACTGTCGCCAACCATGCCAATAGCCTATTACAATAAAGGTGTGATTTTGGCAGAGATGGGTGATTATACATCAGCACTTCAGGCTTTCACAAAGGCGATTGAGCTGAAGCCTGATTTTGGTGAAGCATATTATAACCGAGGTTACGTCTATTTGAATTTAGGGAATAAGGACTCTGCTTTCGTAGACCTCAGTCGTGCTGGTCAGCTCGGTATTGTGCCCTCCTATAATCTTCTTAAAAGAATGTCGTCAAGATAACCATTCGGAAATGGTTTGTGCTAATTTTGTTGCAAATTGTAATTTTTACCGGGAATATTTTGGCGGTTAGTAAAAAATATGTAATTTTGCATGACAAATTAAAAGAAACCTCTACTCTTTCCTCTCAAAAAGTTATGAAACGATTTTATGCATACGGTTATTCTTATTATTTTTATTTTGGCAAAAAATAAAAACGGGATTCTACGTGCATAATTCGATTCAAATAAAATGTGAATGATTACAAAGAATAAACGATAAAATCCCGTTTCCATAACTGAAACGGGATTTTTTAATTAAATGCGATGAAGAAGGTAACGATTCAAGGCGTAGCAGGTTGCTATCATGATGCCGCCGCACATCTTTATTTCGATGGACAGGAGGTCACAACTATTCCATGTGAGACTTTTCCGGCAATGTTTGACACATTGGCGTCGGATGCCTCACTGCTTGGAATCGTAGCGATTGAAAATACCATTGCAGGTAGTCTTCTCCAAAACCATGAGCTACTCCGTCAAAGTAATCTGAATATAATCGGAGAGATAAAAATGAGGATTTCTCATGTTATTGCAGCTCTTCCAGGTCAGTCTATCGATGAGCTTCAAGAAGTTAATTCCCATCCAATGGCGCTGATGCAGTGCGAGCAGTATATACGTCGTCATCCAAATCTCAAGATTGTAGAACATCTTGATACCGCGGGAAGCGCCAAGGAGATTGTCGATGGAAACCTTGTCGGTCACGCTGCAATCTGTGGTGAGTATGCCGCAAATCTTTACGGTTTGAATATACTGGAAAAAGGTATTGAGACTAACAAGCGTAATTTCACACGTTTTCTTGTCATCGCTGACCCATTGGTTGCAGCAGAGCTTCGTCCTAAAGAGAGTGAGATTAATAAGGCATCCATTGTTTTTTCCACTCCTCACACCCACGGTGCTCTTTCGAAGATTCTCACTGTTTTATCATTTTACGATATTAATCTCACTAAAATCCAGTCAACCCCTATTATCGGTCGAGAATGGGAATATCGATTTTATGTCGATGTGACTTTTGACAGTTTAGTCAGATACCATCAGTCCATCGAAGCAATCCGTCCTTTGATTCGTGATTTGAAAATCCTTGGTGAATATGCCGAAGCAACCGTCACTCATTGATAAGTCTAAAATAGATATATAACTGATTCAAAATGGAAATCAAGCCCTCTCAAAGAGTTGAAAATATTAAGGAATACTACTTTTCCACAAAATTAAAAGAAGTGGCAGCCCTTAACGCTGCTGGTGCAGACGTAATTTCACTTGGCATCGGTGGTCCAGACCGTCCGCCTCATCAGGATGTTATTGATACAATGGTGGAAGCATTGAATGTAGCATCAAATCATGGGTATCAGCCCCACGTCGGTGTGCCCGAACTTCGTAATGGTTTTGCAGCATGGTACAAGAAGTGGTATGATGTAGACCTAGACCCAAAAAGCGAGATTCAGCCACTTATTGGGTCAAAAGAAGGTGTAACACACATTTCTCTCACATTTCTTAATCCCGGTGATGGTGTTTTGGTCCCAAATCCTGGTTACCCAACTTATTCTTCAATCAGCAAATTGGTAGGTGCTGAAATCTATCATTACAATCTCATTGAAGAGTCGGGCTGGCAACCGGATTTTGATGCCTTAGAGCAACTTCCGCTTGATAAAATTAAATTGATGTGGCTTAACTATCCTCACATGCCTACAGGTGCAAAAGCTCGCAGAGAAACATTTGAAAATGCTGTGGCATTTGGCAAGAAGCATGGCATTGTGATTGTCAACGACAACCCATATTCATTTATTCTGAACGAAGAACCATTGAGTATACTTCAGGTACCTGGAGCTAAAGATATAGCAATTGAGATGAATTCGTTAAGCAAAAGCCATAATATGCCAGGGTGGCGTGTCGGGATGGCAGCTTCAAATTCGACTTTCATCTCATGGATACTTAAGGTCAAGAGTAATATTGATTCCGGACAGTTCAAGCCATTGATGCTTGCTGCGGCAAAAGCCCTTGAAGCAGACAAAGAATGGCATGATAGTGTAAATGCAGTCTATGCTTCACGCAGACTCATTGCTGAGGAAATAATGAGTGAACTTGGGTGCTCTTTTGACCCGACCCAGAGTGGACTGTTTCTATGGGGAAAGTTAAATGATGAATCTATCACAACGGAGCAACTAGCAGATAAACTTCTTCAGGAAGCTCATGTGTTTATTACTCCAGGATTTATTTTTGGTTCAAATGGTAATCGATACATACGTCTGTCGCTATGTGCAACCGAAGAACGCATGAAAGAAGCGTTGCATAGAATCAAGAAATTAACTCAAAGAAATAACAACTAAAACATACATATTTAAATGGAAGATATTCAGCCGCTAGCTATAGATGGAGTGGAATTGACCAAACCCATCATCATCTCGGGCCCTTGCAGTGCCGAGACAGAGGAACAAGTTCTTGAAACAGCTCGTCAACTTGCCCGTCAGGGTGTTAAGATATACAGAGCAGGTATTTGGAAACCCCGCACTAAACCCGGAGGGTTTGAGGGTGTCGGAGTTCCTGGACTTGCGTGGCTTAACAAGGTAAAAGAAGAAACAGGCATGAAAGTGTCTACCGAGGTTGCGAACCGCGGTCACGTGGAGGCTGCGTTAGAATATAACCTTGACCTCCTTTGGATTGGGGCTCGAACCTCAGCTAATCCTTTTGCAATGCAGGAAATAGCCGATGTACTTCGTGAAAGCGGAAAGGATATCCCGGTATTGGTAAAGAATCCGGTCAATCCCGACCTTGAACTTTGGATTGGGGCATTGGAGCGCCTATACAATGCCGGCATCAAACGTCTTGGCGTGATTCACCGAGGATTCAGTACATATGGTCTTCACATTTATCGTAATCATCCACAGTGGCGCATTCCGTTGGAACTTCGTCGTCGTTATCCAAATCTCCCTATTATCTGCGACCCAAGTCATATAGGTGGAAAGCGAGAGCTTATCGCTTCGCTTTCTCAGCAAGCATTGGATATAGGTTTCGATGGTCTTATCATCGAAAGTCACTGCAATCCTGACTGCGCATGGAGCGATAAGAATCAGCAGATAACGCCCGAAGTCCTTGGTGTAATTCTTGATAATCTGGTTTATCGTGATGCTCCCGCACCTGCCGAGAGTCTAATGCAACTACGCCGCCAGATTGACCAACTCGACAATGAATTACTTGAAGTCCTCTCAAAGCGTATGAATATCTCACGCGAAATCGGTGAGTACAAAAAGAATCATAATATGCCTATTGTTCAGGCTGGTCGTTATGGAGACATCATGAACACTCGCGTTATGGCGGCCCGTCAAATGGGTATGTCTGAGGAATTCATGCGCTCAATACTTTCCACTATTCATGAGGAATCGGTAAGAATTCAGGTAGAGCTAAGCGAAAAGAATAAATAAACTAAACTGGTGATAGAGAAGATTATGAAAATATTGATATTGGGTGCCGGTAAGATGGGTTCATTCTTTTGCGATATTCTCTCCTTTGACCATGAAGTAGCAGTCTATGACCCGGATGCGCAGCGCTTGCGCTTTACTTTTAATGCGCTCCGATTTACTACAATGGAAGAAATTGCAGAGTTCGAGCCACAGTTGGTAATCAATGCGTCGACAGTGAAGTATACTCTTGATGCATTCAAACAAGTACTCCCCTACCTTCCCAAATCCTCCATCATCAGTGATATCGCATCAGTAAAAACTGGTCTTCCTGAGTTTTATAAATCGTGTGGGCACCCATTTGTAAGCACTCATCCCATGTTTGGTCCTACTTTTGCTTCTCTCAGCAATCTAAGTAACGAAAATGCCATCATAATCAGTGAAGGAGACCATTTGGGTAAAGTGTTTTTCCGTGACCTCTACAATCGGTTACACCTAAATATTGTGGAATATTCATTTAAGGAGCATGACGAGACTATCGCATACTCACTTTCAATTCCATTTGCAGCTACCCTCGCATTTGCAGGTGTAATGAAACATCAAGAGGCTCCCGGTACTACATTCAAACGTCACATGCAGATTGCTCGCGGATTAATGTCAGAGGATGACTATCTGGTGAGTGAAATCCTGTTCAATCCCAATACACCGGCTCAGATTGAAAAAATCCAGCAGCAAATGGCAGAGCTTCAGGAAATAATAGCTCGTCGTGACAGTTCTGCTATGAAGGATTATCTCGCCCGTGTTAGAGAGCATATAAAGTAACAGATAATAAAAGTTTAATAATAAGATAGGCGCCCTGAATTAAAAAATCAAGGCGCCTATTTTATCTATTGATTCTTATGATTACATTATGCCTCGTTCACGGAGTTTAAGCTGCCATGCCCATGCTGAACGCATTGTGTCAGCTAAAGTTGATGTAGCTTTCCATCCAAGCACATTATTTGCATATGCTGGGTCGGCCCATACTTTTTCAATGTCACCTGCACGACGACCTACAATCTTGTGGGGCACTTTCACTCCTGTTGCTTCCTCAAACACATGAATAAGTTCGAGAACAGAGACTCCGTTGCCGGTTCCAAGATTAAAGATTTCAATCTTGTCCTCGCTCTTGTCTTCGAGCATTCGTTCTACTGCAATTACGTGAGCTTTAGCAAGGTCTACAACATTAATATAGTCTCTGATACAACTTCCATCAGGAGTGTTATAGTCATCACCAAACACACTAAGCTCTTTGCGAATACCCATGGCTGTCTGGGTAAGATAAGGAATCAGGTTCTGTGGCACACCATTAGGAAGTTCTCCGATTTCTGCTGAGGGATGCGCTCCTACTGGGTTAAAGTATCGAAGAATTACGCTCTTGAAAGGAGCACCTGCATTGATTACATCAGTGATAATCTCTTCGGAAATCTGCTTGGTATTACCATATGGTGAAGTAGCTTTCTTGATAGGAGCCTTTTCTGTAACAGGATTTTCATCAGGTTCGCCATAGACGGTGCATGACGATGAGAACACGATGCCCTTGACACCGTTCGGGCCCATGAGGTCAAGCAGGTTGAGCAGGGTGTTGAGGTTGTTGCGGTAGTAGAGTATGGGCTTTTGAACGCTCTCGCCAACAGCCTTTGAAGCGGCAAAATTGATGATGCCCTTGATGTCGGGATAGCTGGCAAAAAGGTTTTTCACAGTCTCAAAGTCGGTGCAGTCACCTTCCACAAAGTCAGGACGAATGCCTGTGATACGTTCGATTCCGTCAACAACATCTCTGTTTGAATTTGAGAGGTTGTCAATAATAACTACGGGGTAACCTGCTTGTTGAAGCTCAACCACGGTGTGAGAACCGATATATCCGGTTCCACCAGTCACCAAAATTCTTTCTTTTTTCATTTTATTCTAAGGTTTAAGCATTTGTTATCTATGACAAAGCTGCAAAATCATGCAGACTCCTGTGGAAGATGAAAGGTGCCGATGTGGCGTTTTTTCTTTTCCTCAAATATCTCTGAAATAGCGAAGAATATTCCACTTTCCTCAACATCTCCAAACTCATCGTTGATTGCGGTCCCGAACATTTTCATGGTAGGAGACAAGCTCATATAGGAATTGACTAATGGCGGAATGTTAAATCCGTATTCCCTTACCGCATGATTCAAAATCTTGTAATCTTCCTTGAAATTTTCTCCGATGAAAAGATTTCTCATCCGTTCTTCATCCACCTTGACCTGAAATGGCTTGATGGGTCTAACCAATTCCTCTGTGTCGGGAAAATGCTTATGAAGGAAATACAATATCATGTTTCGGCAATCTATTGAGTAATTAGGATACATTGTCATTTTCCCAAACAGATATTTGATTTCCGGATGTATCACAGTCAATGCTCCTAAACCATCCCAAAGGTTGTCCAACGCAAATAGAGCTTTGGCTCCGGCCTTTGAAGACTGATATTCGAGTCTAACGAACGAACGTCCAAGTTCGATGGTCTGAGGCAAGAATTCCGTGACGAAGCGGTCGGAGAATCGAAACATGTGGCTCGTTGCTATTCTCGGTTTCCCATCTTCATCAATTTTTATATCTTTTCCGATAATAAATCGGTATCCGCCCAAGATTAACTTTGACTCCGGGTCCCATACCACCAATTGTTGACAGGGAGGGTCCATAGTGTCAAAAAAGTCTATGTCGCAGCTCTTACCAGTACCACCGCCGGCAGTGCGGAATGCAATTTCGCGCAGTCTGCCTATTTCTTGCATGGTGGCTACACATTCCCGTCCATCCACCACGTAGATTTCATTATTCCCTTTATTAGTGGGTCGCAGCAACTTATCTCGAGTCAGTTCTGCCTCGATTAACGCCACATCTACAGGGTCTATAATCTTTTCGGTCATCAATATAATTGATTTGTTTTACGGATAAATTATGACCGCAAATTGGTTTTTAAGTTATATACTGTTTCGCGTAGTCTGTCAGCTTCATTTTGGGCATTAGTACCACCTTTCAATGAAGTCCAACTTATAGGCTTGCCAATTACAATATCAAAATTAGTATCTTTGCGTTTAAATATCTCTTGCGGAAGATATATCATCTCAATATTGAATTTAAATCCAAGTTTGTTCCTTAGACGTGCAAATTTATAAAAAAACTGCGAATTTTCACCATTAAAGTATAAAGGAATTATATCTCTCTTTGATGAAATGGCTTTTTGTATTGCCATCTTGTGCCAACGGAGGTCTGCGATTGTTCCATCATCTCCTTTACGCGACACAAGACCAGCAGGAAACATTAATATTTGCGCATCGCTGTCGAAAGCCTCTTCCAACTTCACGGACGCTTCTCTTGACTGTTTGCCATGTTTGTTGACTCCAAGGAATATGGATTGTAGCGGTTTTATATATGTCAGAAGGTCATTTACAACAAACCGCACATCTCGTTTGCCCTCATATCCCTTAGATACAAAATCGGCTAATATTAGACCATCAAGTCCACCCAATGGGTGGTTGGAGGTAATTATATATCGCTTGTCATCTTTTGGCAACTCCCCTATCACGTTATATGTGACACCAAGCTCATCTAAAGCGCCGCGACAAAAATCCACTCCTTCACGCCCTGCATTATTATGAAGCACAGTGTTCATCTCCTTCTGGCATATAGTTTTTTCGAGCCAACGGATGACGAATCGTGGAATAAACCGGTAATATTTTGCCAAACGAGCTTGTAGTACCTTATCCACCTCTATCTGTAATACCTCCTCGGTCATTGCTCTTATTCAAGGTTTCTAAATGATTGCCACAAATTATCTTTGGGTAGAGGAGCCATTATATCAATCTCTTTTCCTGATACAGGATGAGTGAACCGAATGCGGTGTGCGATAAGAGAGATTGACCCATCTGGATTGCTACGTTTATCTCCATATTTTAAGTCCCCCTTTATCGGGCAACCTATAGCGGAAAGTTGTACGCGTATCTGATGTTTCCTACCTGTCTCGAGATTTATCTCAAGCAGATTATAGCGGTCGGAAGCTCCTAACAATTTATAGGTAAGCACAGCTTTCTTAGCATCCTTTTTAGGCGTAAGTGAGGCGTATGATTTATTATTTTTCTCTGTGGTAGTGATGTAATGGGTCAATTGCTCTTCCTCTTTAGGAGGTCGGTTGCGTGTCAATGCCCAATAACGTTTTTCCACTTCTCCATTTCGGAACATTTCATTCATTCTCGTAAGAGCTTTGGATGTTTTTGCAAATATCACAAGACCTCCAACGGGACGGTCAAGCCGATGCACCACTCCGCAAAACACATTGCCTGGTTTGTTATACTTCTCTTTAAGCCAAATCTTGACAGTATCTACCAAAGGTATGTCGCCGGTTTTATCTCCCTGCACGATTTCGCCAGGAGCCTTATTGACTATTATTATATGATTGTCTTCGTAAACTACTTCCATCGTTGTGAGATAATTAGAAAGCGCCGGATTGCACGCATTCACTTACATGATTGCAAAATTAGGAATTTTATGGCAATTTTCCCTCATTTATCATCACAGGAGATGAAATATATTCTTACATTTGCATTATATTTCATCGTGGAAAACCGCTGTGTGTTTTCCAATATGTCCGAAATATTTTAATCAGAAAAGTTCAACTCTATGTACGATTATATCAAAGGCTCCGTTACAGAGCTTACTCCCACATCTGCCGTTATCGATAATCACGGCATTGGTTACATGATAAATATTTCACTCTCAACATTCGAAGCTATTCAGAATTCCAAGGGTGAGATACGTTTGCTACTTCATGAGGTTATTCGTGAAGATGCATGGGTATTGTATGGTTTCATGGAGATACGTGAGCGTGATATGTTCCGACTTTTGATTGGAGTCAGTGGAGTTGGTCCTAATACTGCTAACCTAATACTTTCTTCTATTCCGGTTGCTGAGTTAGAGATGGTAATTACTTCAGGAGACCACACAAGACTTAAAAATGTAAAAGGCATAGGTGTTAAAACTGCACAACGTATAATTGTTGACCTCAAGGATAAAATAAAACTGAATGACGATACGTTATCTATACAGCCCGATGTCTTCACGAGTGGGAATGATGTATATGAGGAAGCTTTGGCGGCTCTTACCGCGCTTGGCTTTGCTCGTCCTCAGTCGCAGAAAGTATTGAAACGTATTTTCGATGCTGACCCGCTTGTAAAAGTTGAAGTTGCAATCAAGAAGGCATTGAGCATGATGTAGTCCATTTTGCTTATTGTCATTTCTGAAATATAACCATAACATATTCATCCGTGCTTATCTTTTTGCAATGGCGCTTTGTGTCATTGTGATTGTTGGTGTCATATCCTATGCTCAGGGTCCGATATCTTCAGTTACGGATAATTTGTCCTCGATTCTTTCTGTGAACGAGGATTCAACACGCAATTCTACTCCGATTTATCCGGTACGCCCTACTATTCCCGGCTGTTTTGAAGAACTGACGACGCGTGAGTATCCAGTCGATTTGTCTACACCGTCAAATATACGTACCATAACTGAGTACATACCGGAAATGAACTGCTATGCTGTACGCACTGTTCTGGGTGATAAGGATATTGTTACCCCTATGTTCCTTTCGCCGCAGCAATATGAATATTGGCAAAACCGCGCCGAGATGCAGAACTATTTTCGTCAACGAAACGCAAGCGCATTCTCCTCTCCCGAAAAGGAGTCATTCAACTTACTGGATATGAACTTTGCACTCGGCCCTTTAGAACGAATATTCGGACCGGGAGGTATACAGTTGAGAACCCAAGGCTCTGTGACGATTTCTACTGGAATAAAATCTAATAAGACTGATAATCCGGCACTCTCGTTAAATTCGCGACGAAAAACATACTTTGACTTCGACCAAAAGATTCAAGCTACCGTTTCGGCGACTGTTGGTGACAGGTTGAAGTTCAATATGAATTATAATACTGATGCTACTTTTGATTTTGATTCAAAGAATCTTAAATTGGCGTACGAGGGACAGGAAGATGACATTATCAAATCGATTGAAGCTGGTAATGTATCCATGACAACGGGGTCATCTTTGATACGTGGGAGCACATCTCTATTTGGTATCAAGACTCAGTTGCAGTTCGGCAAACTTACGGCTACCGCACTCGTGTCGCAACAGAATTCGGAATCAACTTCCGTTTCTACGAAAGGTGGTGTGCAAACTACTGATTTCTCCATTACAGCTGATAATTATGACCAGAACAGACATTTTTTTCTGGCACATTATTTTAGAGAAAATTACGATGCTTTTGCCTCGAAACTTCCACTCGTACTATCTGGAGTAAAAATTACTCGTATTGAAGTTTGGCTTACAAATAGAAATACAAAATTTGACCAAAGTAGGAACTTAGTTGCGTTTATGGATTTGGGTGAAAATACGGTACTTTCAAATTCCTATTGGCAGCCAAATCAGGCACAGACAGTTCCGTCCAATAATTCAAACAATCTTCTTGCTGTGATAAAAGAAGAGTACCCGGGAGCACGCGATATCAATACTGTTACCCAAGTGCTTGCTCCACTTGCGGCGTTTGGTGTGGAAGGTGGTCAAGATTATGAGAAGGTTGAGTCTGCGCGTTTGTTGTCATCCGCGGAGTATACTCTCAATTCTACATTGGGTTACATATCTCTCAGAAGCGCATTGGCAGCAGATGAAGTCCTTGCTGTTGCCTATGAGTATTCATATAATGGTCAAGTTTATCAAGTTGGTGAGTTTTCAAGTGACATCACAACGACAGATAGTTCCCTCTATCTTAAAATGTTGAAATCTACTACAATCGACCCTCATCTTCCAATATGGAACCTAATGATGAAAAATGTATACTCACTGGGAGCATATCAGGTCCAGCCATCTAACTTTAAACTAAATATAAAGTACCTTAATGACACCCTTGGCACAGAGATAAACTATCTCCCTGTACCTGGTTTATCTGACAAACCACTGCTTCAGGTTATGAATCTTGACCGGATTGATTCCAATGAGGCTTCCAATCCGGACGGTTTTTTTGACTTTATTGATGGCTACACTATATTGCCCTCATTAGGGAAAGTCATATTTCCTGTTACTGAACCATTTGGTTCACATCTTGCAAAAAAGATAGGTAATCCAACTATTGCTGATAAATATGTATATCAAGAGCTATATGACTCTACTCTTGTAGTGGCTCGACAATTTGCCAATAAGAATAAATTTATCCTTTCCGGTGAGTATCAAGCCGCTGCCGGCTCTCAGATACGCTTGAATGCTATGAATGTGCCGCGTGGCTCAGTGATAGTTACAGCAGGTGGTGTGACATTAACAGAGAATAGTGATTATACAGTAGACTACGCGATGGGTATAGTTACCATTATCAATCAAAGTATTATTGATTCCGGTCAGAGTGTAAATGTGACACTTGAAAATCAATCCTTGTTCTCAACTCAACGTAAGACACTTCTCGGACTTGATTTAAATTATCGTTTTAACCGTGATTTCAATATCGGTGCCACGGTGATGCATTTTTCAGAAAAAGCGCTTACTGAAAAGGTGAACGTAGGTGATGAAGTAGTCAATAATACGATTTGGGGTATGAATATGCAATATAATACAAAGTTCAACTGGTTGACTAACCTACTTAATAAAATACCTACCGTTACAGCCGAACAGCCATCATCACTCAGCGTACAGGCTGAGTTCGCAAATCTGATTCCGCATAAGCAGAAGAGTGGCAGCAATAAAGGCTCTTCATACATTGATGATTTTGAGTCATCACAAATTGGAATTGATTTGAGGTCCCCATATTCATGGTTCTTAGCGTCCACGCCTTATGATTCGTCACCTTCAGCTCTGTTCCCTGAAGCCATGTTATCCAATAATGTAGATTATGGTAAAAACAGAGCGCTTTTGAATTGGTATTTTATAGACCGTATGTTTAACATGCGTAATTCATCATTGTGTCCGGGATATATTCGCAGTGATACCAAGATGCTTAATAATCCATATGTCAGAGAAGTGACTTCACGTGAAATCTTCCCAGGTCGCCAGCTCACATATGGTGAATCAAACACTATTCAGACTCTTAACCTATCATTTTATCCAACGGAAAGAGGTCCTTATAATCTTGACGCTACAGAGATTGATGAAGAAGGGAATCTTCTTTCTCCGGAAAAACGGTGGGGAGGTATAATGCGCAGAATGGACAATACTAATTTTGAATCATCGAATATAGAGTATGTTCAGTTCTGGATGCTGTCGCCATTCCTTGACCCGGAGAATGATAACCTCTCGGGCGGTGATTTATATCTTAATTTCGGTGAGATATCTGAAGATATCCTTAAAGATGGCATGAAGAGTTACGAAAACGGTGTACCGGTGGATGATGATACTCAATATATGCGAACCACCGTTTGGGGTAGAGTGTCCTCGCAAAACTCTTTGACCTATGCGTTTGACAACAATAATTCCTCTCGGTTGACACAGGATGTTGGACTTGATGGTCTTATAAATGCAGATGAATTCAGTTTTAATTCCTATGCTGACTATCTTGAAAAACTTAAGCAGAAATTATCACCTGCAACTATTGCCAGAATGAATGAAGACCCCTTCTCTCCATTTAATGACCCCGCAGGAGATAATTATCATTTTTTCAGAGGTTATGATTATGATGAAAGACGCCTTGGAATCCTTGAGAGATATAAAAGATATAATGGAGTGGAAGGCAACTCACTAACTCCTTCCGAAGCGTCTGATGCTCTTTATCAATCTTCACGTTCACACCCAGATGTAGAGGATATAAATCAGGATAATACGCTTAATGAGTATGAAAGATATTTCCAATATAAAGTTTCCATTCGACCTGAGGATTTGGAGGTAGGTAAAAATTATATTACAGATAAGCAGGTATCAATTGTGTCTAACACTGACGGGACAACTCAGGAGGTTACTTGGTATCAGTTTAAAATTCCATTGTCTGATTATGAGAAAGTGATAGGTAATATCAAGGATTTTTCCACCATCCGTTTTGCCCGAATATTCTTGACTGGATTTAAGAATGTCACACATCTCCGCTTTGCGACTTTTGAGCTCGTAAGAGGGGAATGGCGTCCTTATGATTTCAGCCTTGAGTCGCGTGGAGATGTGCCAGCAGAGGGTAAGCTTGATATATCGGTAGTAAATGTCGAAGAGAATTCTGACCGTGAACCTGTAAACTATATTCTTCCTCCGGGAGTAAGCCGTATTACAGACCCAGGGCAGAGTCAGATTGTTCAACTTAATGAGCAATCTCTATCTCTGAAAGTAACAGATTTAGATGCCGGAGACACGAGAGGAATTTACCGAAATACTCTATTGGATTTGCGAAACTACAAACGTATGCAAATGTGGGTGCATGCGGAAAAACTTATCGATGACCTCACGGACCTACGGTCAGGTGAATTAGCCATTTTCATGCGTCTTGGAAGCGATGTAAAAAATAATTTCTATGAATATGAAATTCCACTTGAACTTACACCTGCCGGCTCATATACTGATAGCAACGGAGACCGAAACATAGTGTGGCCAAAAAGTAATTTCATGGATTTTGATTTGCAATCATTAGTGAAACTTAAAAGGGAAAGAAACCAAGCTAAGGATGAGCAACAGCCGGGTGTAGGGTTTGGCAATCTCTATTCATCACGCGACCCGGAGGATGAACGTAATAGGATTTCGGTAATGGGCAATCCTTCTCTTGGTGATATCCGTGTGCTTTTCATTGGTATCAGAAACAATAGTCCCCGTACCAAGAGCGGTGTAGTTTGGGTTAATGAACTTAAAGTTACTGATTTTAATAGTGAAGGCGGTTGGGCAGCCAAAGGTAATGTAAATTTATCAGTATCTGACATAGCCACATTGAATTTAGGCGCGCATATCGAAACTGCTGGATTTGGCGCTATTGACCAAGCTCTTAACTCACGTAGAATGGATGACTATAAACAATATAATTTTGCAATGCAAGTTGATGCAGGGCGTTTTTTACCTCAGAAAGCACAATTGACTGCACCTATATATTATTCTATAGCTAAAGAAACTACAACTCCTAAGTATAATCCACTGGATAAGGATGTTATATTAAAAGATGCTCTTGATGCATGTTCGTCCAGCTATCAGCGGGATTCAATTATGAGTTATGCGGTTGAGCGCTCAACTATAAGGAGTTTTGCAATTTCCGGTCTCAAATTCGACGTTAAATCAAAGACGCCGATGCCCTGGGACCCAGCAAATTTTACTTTTAATTTTTCATTCAACAAACAGTCAAAAAATAATCCTACAACTGAGTATGAGTACACGAATGATTATCGAGGTTCATTCCAGTATTCATACACCCCATATGTAAAAGGTATACGACCGTTCAAATTCATTAAAAGCCGTTCGAGGCATGTGAGATTTCTGAAAGAATGGGAATTTAACTACATGCCAGCCAATATCTCATTTCTTACCACAATCTCACGGTATTACTATGAAATGCAGACCCGCTCTGAGGCAGATATCGATTTCCAACTCCCTGTTGCTGTAAGCAAAAATTTTATTTGGGATAGGCAATTCTCGGTAAATTGGAATCTGACCAAATCTCTTTCAGTCGCTTTCAATAGCAATACATCCGCCCGCATTGAGGAAACAATGGGTGCGGTTAATAAAAAACTATTTCCTGACAGATATAAGAATTGGAAGGACACTGTAATTCAGAGTATTTTACATCTTGGCACTCCATGGAGCTATAATCAATCATTTATTATGTCTTACCGCGCCCCTTTTAACAAAATTCCGGTTCTTGATTGGCTTTCTGGCAATGCCTCCTACAATGCGACATATCGTTGGGATAGAGGTGCGGAAATCGACGGATTGTCCATGGGTAATTCTATCGCGAATCAAGCTGCGTGGAATTCAGATGGACGCATTAACTTTGAAACATTGTATAACAAGTGGGATTTTACCAAGAAAGTAAATCTGCGGTTTCAAAACAAACGCACCAACGTGACAGCGCACAAGCCACGTCGTTTTGAAAAGGCATTTGCATTGCGACCAGACACATCGGTGGTAATACGGCATAATCTTCGGAGTATAAAAGTAAGAGTATCGGCAACGACACCTGATGGTAAACCATATAAAATTCGCCACAAGGTTTTGGATTCTAATACCATCGAGATTCTTAATCTGGACGATAGAAATCTTATGTTCACCATAACGGAGATTGCTACCGAATCAAAATCACTATGGCGTAACGTGTCGGAATATGCCACACGCTTGGTTCTTTCACCACGGTCAGCTGCGTTCCGTTATAGGAGTACAAAATCACTGTCACTACCTCTATTTCAACCTGAAATAGGCAATATATTTGGACAATCACGCAGCTATGGACCGATGTCCCCTGGGCTTGATTTCGCTTTTGGTTTTGTTGGAGCTGATTATATAAACAAAGCGAAGAGCCGCGGATGGCTTATAACTGATGATGGTCAGACCTCCCCTGCTATTTTTTCACATACAAAGGAAATAAATATTGAGTTGGCACTTGAACCTATAAAGGGACTAAAAGTGCTGTTGACAACTAATCGTACTGACAATCGTTCGCAATCCGTACAATTCATGTACGACAACATGCCAACATCCTTAGCCGGGTCTTATACTAAAACTCATATTGCGCTTAAGACTGCATTAAAGCACTTTAATGCAGAAAATGGCTATCGTTCGGAGGCTTTTGACCATTTCATTGATTATATACCTGTGATGGCAAATCGCATTCAAAAACGATATATTGATTTAAATTATCCTATGGGAGGATTCATGACTGGAAATATCAATGCTGGCAACCCATATAATCCTGCGGTTGGGACTATCAGTCCAACCAGCTCCGATGTTCTCATTCCAGCTTTCATTGCCGCATATTCGGGACGAAATCCTCATAAGCAGTACTTATCTCCTTTTCCTTCGTTTAGCGCTGCTTTGCCAAATTGGCGTATCACATACGATGGATTGATGTCTCTCGAAAGTTTAAAAAATATATTTAAAAGTTTCACGCTGAGTCATGCATATCAATGTACATATTCAGTTGGCTCGTACTCATCATTCTTAAATTGGATGAGTGCTGATGATAGTGGTAATGGTTTTATTCCAGATGAACTTACAGGAAATCCTATTCCATCGTCACAATATAACATATCGTCGGTTTCGATTACCGAGAAATTTGCGCCACTCATAGGAGCATCAGTCACTCTTCAGAATGATATGACACTCTCCGCTGAGTACCGTGATTCCCGAACTCTCACATTGAATACATCTGCTGGACAAGTCGTCGAAGCCAATCAGCAAGCATTGACTTTCGGGCTTGGGTATAAAATAATAGGATTTAATACGGTGTTAAAGATGAAAGGAACGGGAGTGGGTATATCCAACGACCTTACTATAAACGGTGAATTCTCATTTGGGGAAACTCAAGCTCTTATTCGAAGAATAGAAACCGCCTACACTCAGGCTACCTCCGGGATACGAAATATCTCTTTTAATATCTCGGCATCATATATTATGTCGCGTCGCCTAACACTGGGTGCGTACTTTGACCATCAGATTACCACCCCAATCGTATCATCCACTTCATATCCCACCACTGATACCTCGTTCGGATTTAATATAAACCTCTCACTATCCAGATAAATTCTACGGTCTTATAATTCTCTCCGTTATTCATTTTAATCCGGCGCTAAATAATAGATACTATATACCAATACTTAGCAACTAAGCATATTTCAAACAAATTTTGTCTTATTCAATAAGCAACCCAAAAGCAACTTTTGAAAAACAAAGGGAAATAAAGAAATCTAACAGAAAGTTCTTATTTCACAAATAACAAAGGCAATAAACTATAAATCAACCGATTATAATTTATTGCCTTTTAAAGTTAAATCTTCTTTAGTACCTCGGAGGGGAATCGAACCC